>Ga0209376_1001904_pt1 | contig 20308 bp, 24 predicted proteins | sample GraSoiAngelo_134_FD_185891 | JGI IMG/M metagenome (GOLD analysis project Ga0209376, IMG submission 185891) | Grasslands soil microbial communities from the Angelo Coastal Reserve, California, USA - 14_0929_05_30cm (SPAdes) (version 2) | ecosystem: Environmental > Terrestrial > Soil > Grasslands ... | reverse complement strand
CATTCGAAGAATCCTGCTTCGCGTAGTGATGAAGCGATGATGAACATTCCAAGCAAAACTCCGAGCGCTTGCCAGTTGATAGCCGAAGCTAGATCTGATTCGGTGAGAACGCCGGTTCCCACCATCAGGGTTGCCCCGAGAACGGCTGCGGAGGGCTTGTGGAATTTGTCTGAGAGAATGAGAATGTAGGTGCCGATGAAGACTCCGATAACTATGACGCCTATCGGCGTGGAGAGAACCAAATTCCTCCGCGGATACAGTCTTGTTTCATAAAAAAGCCTCCGCCAAAGACTGGGCAGTTTTTCTGCCTAGCTCTCCTTGGTTCCGAAGCTACTCTACAACTCTATGGTGTCCGCATGGTAATCGTAACAACGGGATCATATTTTGTGTTCCAAGAGATAAGGGAAGCAAGACACTAGAAACGGTTCCAGAAACCACTCTCGAATTCGATTCGAACCTTTCAATCTAAGCTCCCTTCAGACCCAAAGATCCTCATGCTAGGAAAAACTTGAACCATACCCTGAGCAGGTCCGAACATTTGCTTCCTTGACGATTCTCCTTCCTAGATCCAACGATGCGTTCCGTTGCGTTTGATGAACGCGAGACCGCGTTGAAAAATCAGCAGTCCAAAAGACAGCAATACTGCCGAGTACAATGCGAACGACTCAAGTATGAAATTGGCCGGAGCAACATTGCTACCTAATGCTACTCGGATTCCTGTGAAAAAATAGTACTGTGGGGTGACATACGAGACTGTTTGTAGGAAACCAGGCAAGACCTGTACTGGGACGATCATGTTACCAACAAGGCTCGTGAATGAGAAGAGGAGCCAGGACAAGAAGTAGTTCTGCTTGTACACAAGTTGGAATCCCAAGCCGACAAAGCCTAAGCCTATGGCACTTGTAACACCAAGAAAGACCATTGCCAACAGCAACGGGACATTATACGAAAATATGAAACCAAGCAACAAGACGCTCATTGAGAAGAGCAAGATGGCAGTTCCGATGCTTACCAGGATGGTAAGAAAAGACGAGCATAGAACGAATATTCGGAGGTCTGTAGGAGTAACCAAGACCTCCTCTAGCTGGGAAGGATTTGCATAGTCGCCGAACATAGATAATCCATTTGTTATGATTGAACTGAAGGCTACGCCTGTTACTAGGAAGGCTCCGAGACTCATTCCATAGGTCTGAGTAGTGGCAGATACTACCGCCCCGTTTCCGAGAAATGCATAGGAGAACAATCCGGATGCGGCGCTGACAATCGCGATGACCAGGGTCATCCTGTAGGAAAGTCTAACCATTATCTCGCGTCTGAGTATGAGCCGAAACCGTTGGAGTCCTACTCGTAGGTTCAACTGGCGAGAACCTCGTGGATAGAGGAAGAGGAAGATAACAAACCCTTTTCGAGGACAAGAGTACGACTGCTAAGAGATTTCGCCTCAGACAGATTGTTTGTCATGCAGAGTATCGTCTTGCCACGTCTAGCGAGTTCGAGCAGGAGGTTATGTATGTGTTCGGTCGACCACGGGTCTATTCCCAGCGTAGGTTCGTCGAGCAACAAAACAGTAGGATCAGGCAGGATCGATTTTGCGATTGCGAGACGACGTCTCATTCCCGTGGAGTAACTCTGATACTGATCTGAACCTCTGTCTGCAAGATCGAAATCTGCCAAGAGAGTCCTGATACGTTCGCGCGCAAGTCTCATCGGAATCTCGTAGAGCCCAGAATAGTACTCGAGATTTGCGTAGGCTGAAAGGCGAGGTTGGAATCCCGTGTCTCCGGAATTGAGCAACACTCCTATGCGCTTCCTAACCTCCTTGGATTCCTGTGTCACATCATATCCGCAGACGCGTGCCCTTCCGGTGTCGGGGATGATGAGCGTTGACAGGATTCTTGCTAGCGTAGTCTTGCCGCTTCCGTTTCTTCCCAGTATTGTGACGATTTCTCCACGGTTTACGCTGAGGCTTACGTCTTTCAGAACTTCCCTGCTCTCGGCCGGGTGTCTGGACCATCCTACCTGGCGTCTTCGCACGAACGATTTTGAAACGTGTTCTATCTGAATTGGTGGAAAGTTGTCGGGGCTGAGGGTCTTGTATGACAATTTTACTAGACTTGTGCCTGTTTGTTGTTGTGCGTTTTAAGACTTAAATAAGCATCGAAAAAGTCCTCAACGAGGTGGAATATAGGAACCATGTTTGGACCAACAAGCATACAAGAGTATGCGGCATGTTGCAACCCAAGAAGCGCGTGCGTCGTACAATGTACATCCGGCGGTGCAGACCTGTGTCAGTGCGTCGCAGCGTGTTGCTACCACCAGATCTGCCCCTGCTAAGCTGATCTGTCGTGAAGCCGGATACGCTTGACGGGAGTCCGGTCTTAGAGTATCTCATCAAGGAAGTCTCCTTCAGCACTTGCGACAATAAGTTCTTCGGGGAACTTGAGAGTGAGATGCTGATACCTAACAACGTCAGTATCTATGGAAAAATAAAGAACGCGACGAGCCTTCGAGACTATCACGTGCGCGCGGAATTTCCAGCTGAGACAGCAGTAGCCTACATCAAACAGCCATTATCCAACAGTCTGGAAAACGACAAAAGGGTGCTAAGGTACAACCTAGAGGAACTGATTAACTTCGACGATTACTGGTGGCTCCCACTCGATGGAGAGACGGAATTCTCGCTACGACTTAACCTGCTCCCGCCTTTTCCCGACTTGAGACCTGTTCGAATGGAAATGGCGTGCCGGCCAGATGTGGCCGTCGGACTCGAGGCGGATGTGACAACAAAGATCCGGCTGGTAGCAGAAGAGGACGTTGACCACATGATGCTCAAACTAGCGGCTCCAATGCATTCAATGCCAGGATTGTTCATTGCTATAGCTGGCTATTCAGAGGATACCATTACAGAGCTGAGACAATCGATAGTCTCACCGGAGAGGTCATTCCCGTTTCCACGCCTTGGCCTCAAGAAGGGTAAGAGCTTGGAGTACGAGGTAAGAACACGCATAGCTGGTGACCCGTCGAACATGCAGTTTCTCAAATGCGAACAAGACATCCTTGCAGCCAAGCTGATTACCCTCTCTGATTCAACCCCGTCAGGTCTACCTTGCGGCGTCGCAGTTGAAAACAAGAATGGAGATGCCATTCCTATCCACAGAACCGTAAAGTCAACGATTCTACAGGCGACGGGCCAAGTTATGTATTCTCCGTTCTCGGTTCGACGCGAACCTAAGACTCCTGCCGAGATCGCGGTTCCGGCGGCTTAGCAGTCTCCCCCTTTTTTTGGGCTAGGTCCCGATTTTTTTCTCAAATGAAGGCACGAAGCAAGCCCACATTCCTTATCCGGTGGATTGGAACTCAGTCAGATCGTTCAAGGCTTGCTTGTCAAACGCTTTTTCAGCTGCATTATTCGGTGGACGCAGGTGTTTGTCAAAGTTTCCTGACTTTAGGTTCTTAACCAGATGAGCGAACTCGTGTGCCAGGGTTAGGAGAGGCTGGCGCGAGGCCTTGAAGACCGTGATCAGAAACTCGGAATGACCATTCTTTTCGCGATACGAGAGCAGTCCCTCGTAGTAGCCTGCCCTAGTACCTTTGAGCGGGGGAGGCGGTCTAGAACTGTACTCTATAAACAACCGGCTCCTATCCATATGGTACTTCTCGCATAGGAAATCTAGGAATTCGGCGAACTGGCCGGGGTATTCCGTTCCTTCCACACTTGTCATATCATATCATTCGAGGACCGTTAAGAAGCCACATGTCCGGTAGACATGGCATGGTAAGCGTCCCTATACCCGTTTTTTCCGGGCACGAAAAGCCATGCGAACCTGTACAACCATTGCCTACACGGCTATCTCGAACTGCTGGACGAAAAAATTCGCCCATTTCAAGCCCTAATCCCGATTCCAAGCCCACGAATTCCACAGCACGATTTTCCACGCTTAACCATAGGGGAAAACACGGAGATCGAAAAAGCACAGACAAGCCCATAATACGCCCGTCTCGAAGAAACAAGCCCGAACAACGCCGGGACAGAAACACTCCTCAGAAAAAATTCGGGCAGATTGCTCAAAAGCTCCCGCGACGCGAGAGTGGGTTTCCACTGAGCATCACACAGCTTGTAGCATAGTTTTTTATCAACACTATAACAGCCGTGCCGCATGCCACATCACCGGTACAAACTACCTGATCTTCCCTATGCGTACAACGCACTCGTCCCGACAATAAGCGAAGAAATCATGCGACTCCACCATGACAAACACCACCTCGCCTACGTAAACGGCGCAAACGCAGCCCTAGACAAGCTCCAGAAGGCCCGAGAGACAGGATTCGCAGGTGTCGATGTCAAAGGAATTGAGCGAGACCTCGCCTTTCACGGTTCTGGCCATACCATGCACAGCACCTTCTGGCCCAACATGAAACCAAACGGCGGAGGAAAGCCCGGTGGAAAGATAGCCGACCAGATCAACACCGACTTCGGCAAATGGGACTCGTTCAAAGAACAGTTCAGCACAGCCGCCAAGCAAGTCGAAGGAAGCGGCTGGTCTGTCCTGGCATACGAACCATGGACCCAACAGTTGATCACGCTCCAAGCCGAGAAACATAACGACCTAACAGTCCAGGGAATAGTCCCAATACTCGTCCTCGATGTCTGGGAACACGCCTACTACCTACAATACAAGAACGACCGCGCAGCCTACGTGGACGCCTGGTGGAACGTCGTCAACTGGGACGACGTAGAAAAGAGACTAGAAAAGGCCAGACGCTAACTCCTCCAAGTCTTCCTCCTCTTCCTTTTTCTTCGCAACAACCACAGGCTTCGCCATCCTCTTCTCAATCTTGACCCTGGAAGCGGGCAGCGGTTTCCCATGCCCGGGACAGATGATTTGCGGACCGAGATCCAGGACTCGTTTTACACTCGCTTCAGTCTGACCAATATTCTCCATCAGCAAAGGCTCCACAAGTCGGCCCCGACGAGCCCGCAACAAGTCCCCGACAATAGCCACACTAGACTGGTTGAGAAAAAGCGTAACCGAGCCTTTGGTGTGCCCTGGCGTCCAGACAACCGACCCGTCCAAACCCACCTCCTCCAAGACCGACTCTTCGTCCGCCGCAAGATCCACATGTGCAGTCTGGAACTTGATGATCCGAAACAACTTCAGCGTCCAATATTCAAGCGTCGTTAGCTTTCTCACCATTTTTCCATAGAGACTCCAGGCGCTCGGAGCCTGTATCACGAGCGTCCCAGCTGCATACGGCTTCTCGAACGGATGTGAAGCAAGCTTCGCCCCGGTCCGTTTCTTCAAAGCTGCAGCGCTCCCAATGTGATCTAGGTGCCGATGCGTCAACAATATGAGCTTCAAGTCCGAAGGTTTCTTTCCGAGCTTGGCGATAGCCTTGAGAATTCCCTTCTCACTACCCGGCAACCCGCTGTCTACCAGCACAAGACCTCTTGGAGCGTCAACAAGGTACGCGTTCGCTGCTCTTGCCGGCACCCTGTAGACCCCCTCAGCAACCTCGCGCAACTACAGAGTCTTCCCTCCCCAGTAGCTCAAGGCCCGCGTTTTTTCTCTAGAACATTCTCGGGTCACAGTCGATCCATCTTTCGTGTCTCATCAATCAATACCCGATTTAAGAGTGGTGAACCGACCGCGCCACATCCCTAGTCCATTGAAATAGGGGACATCTCAGAAAGACTAGCGAGCGTTGAGCTTCTCTATCTCTTCCACACGCGCGAGAATCTCGTCCAGAGAACAAGGATCAAGATCAGGCTTCCGCATGTACGCAGCTGCCGTAGCGTTCGCGAAGATCAGCCGTTCTCTGTGGTCGAGCCCGATTCCTTGAGCCAGAATGTCACCTGCATTCCACGCATCTCCCGCCCCCGTGACCTTCAACGGAGTCGACATTGCACAAAGGACCCGTTCTCTTTGGCCGTCAATGAAGGTGGCTGAAAAGGCTGGAGTGTGAAGATCGACCCTACTCCCAAGCATACTGAAGACGCTGGCAGCCTGGAATAATTGATTCTCCTCACCTCCGTCAAACTTGCCGGTTTCCTCGGTAACCGCAGAGGCCAGTTGAGTAAGCTCGTTCTCGTTAACACTTAGAACGTCAACGAGTCCCTTGGATAGGACCCGTTCGTTGAGCCCTAGAATCTCGCTCGCCCTCGATGTAGGATCGCCTGGATCAAAAAACGTCACTCCTTTTCCCTCGGACTTTGCGATCTGAAACACTTTCTCAGCCAGCTCAGTTCCTTTCGAGTTCTGGTTCCAGTTGAAAACACAGACAAAGTCAGCCTCTCGGATCAGCTCCTTATCCTCCTGAGTTAGTTTCTCAGGGCCGAAACTCGATAGAGAACCAGGATCACTGGCCATGATGTTGACATGTCTGCCTGAATATTCCGCCTCGAAGGCAAGAGTCCTCGACAGTGTCCCGGTGGATCTCACGCGGGATAGATCTGCGCCCTTCAGAAAATGAGCGAGGGCGAGCTTTCCGAAGTCATCAGTTTCAACTATCGGAAACACCTTGACCCCAAGTTTCAAGAGCTGGGCCGAGAAGTTCGAAGCGTTTCCTCCCCTCCCCACTAGATGCTTCCATCCCAAAATGTTCCCGCCTCCCCTTTCTGCAACATCAACCATGGCCTTGGCCATCTCGTCAAGCTTGCCCGGATACGCAAGAATGTAGTCTAGATAGAAGTCGGGCATCGCGACCACTTTGAATGTCGGCTTCTCAGCGAGCTTTTCCTTCAGCGCGAACATGGGCTGAGACGCCTTGGTCGCCATCTTGATCGATGACATTTTCCTACTATTAGTTGATAAAGCTGGGCCAGACATGACATCGGAATTGGTCATAGGATATGACGCAGGGACAAGCCCGCCCAATAACTAGACAGAAGATTCAGCAACTCGGGTCACGAATCATCCGGACCGCAAGATTCGACAAAGACACCTTCCGTGAACTCAAGGAGGACAGGAGCGCGACAGGGCAGGCTCTCGCAGTCCTACTACTAGTCGGCCTATCCTATGGACTCGGGTTCAGCATCTTCAGCGGGCTCCAAACCAAGAGCCTGTCACCCAGCCAGCTGATATCTGGGACCATAGCCAACATGATTTTCACCGACTTCGCCGCCTTCATCTGGTCGGCAACAGTGTTCCTAGTTGGAACAAAACTGTTCCAGGGAAAAACGGGCTTCTGGGAACTCGCCCGGCCACTATTCTTTTCCGCGGCCCCGGGGATATTCTTCATCCTTATTGCAATACCTGTCAGACCGATAATCATAGCAACAACAATCATCGCCTCAGCCTGGATCGTCTCAGCTGAGTTTGTTGCCCTAAAGAGTGCGATGGGTTTCAATACACAACGAACGCTCCTGACGTCTGTTGTTGGACTGCTAACCCTCATCTTCATCCAGATGACAATATAGCCGGCTTCGCTCTAACCCAACTTGCCGGAAGTTGCCTATCTATTTGAGCAAGGCAACTCGTCTCCAAGACATTTTCTCATGAGTTGATAAGAGCCGGAACAGTACGAACGTGGGAAGAGGGGACACTAACACAATTGACTCCATACTCAGGGTCCAAACAAGACTTCAACCTGCGAAGGATGGGCTCGCGAATGTTGAAAGCGGCAAGATTCAACGGAGATATCTTCAGAGAACTGAGAGATGACCCCAGTGGCACAGCACAATCACTCTCTCTCGTCGCCATGGTCGGGCTTTGTTACGGCGCCGGACTAGGTCTCTTCGGTTTCTTCATCGCCGGAATATCTATGCTCGAAATTCTCACCATTGCGCTCATAGGCTTGCTCGCGGCCATCCTAATCGCACTAGTCTGGTCAGCTACATCCCTCCTAATAGTCACAAAACTCTTCAGGAGGAGAATTGGCTACTGGGGCTTCGCCCGCCCGTTTTTCTTCTCCTGGACGCCAGGGCTTCTATTCATTCTGATGTCGGGTCCAATCCCCATAGTTTTCGAAATCGTTCGGGCGACGAGCACGGTTTGGATAGGCATAGCTAGCGTTTTTGCTGTAAAGAACGCGGTGGGCATCAGCACCCAGCAGAGCATGCTGACCTTCATAACTAGCACGGTATTCCTCATCTTCGTCAGCGCACTAGTCTTATCTTTGATCCAGTTTCTGATTATCAGCTAAATCAACTGCTGCTTTCTCCAAGTCCCTGCTGTAGAGAATGCGCGAGAGGCTGAGGAAAAGTGCCGAGTTCAGAGTCGGGCTATTTGCTGGAGTCCTGCCCAGTCGCAGCTTTTGAGACCGGAATCTTGGATTTTGCGAAAATCTCCATGGCTGGATCCTTGGTCATGTCATGATCCTTGTAGAGATGGTCCTGCAGCTCGTAATAGGTTGCGAACGTCCTCTCGATACCCTTCACTGAACATACGAAGCAGAGGATCTTATCTTGGACCATTCGCCAGACACGATTCCGTATCGAACAAAATAGCGTCAACTTGAATAAAAAGAGACTTTTCCGATCAGGTGAATGAGAAGTTAACTAGCTGGCTTCTCCGAAAACGTCGGAGAGAAAGTTGACCGAGAAGTCTGGAGGCTTCATCAAGGACCCAATTCACGGCTATGTCAGAATCAGCCAGACCGAGAGATCGGTAATAGATACCGAGCCCGTTCAAAGGCTTAGGCGGATACGGCAACTTGCTGGCTCGGAATTCGTCTATCCTGCGGCAAATCACACCAGGTTCGAACATGTCATCGGCGCGATGCACCTCGCCGGTGAACTGGCTGAAGCACTCCCAATAGACCTCCCTAAACCCCAACAAGAACAGCTGCGCCTGGCTGCGCTACTTCACGACATTGGGCATGGACCCTTTTCTCACGTCTTCGAGCCGCTTCTGGTGAAATACCTCGGCAAGAATCACGAAGATTTTGTTCCCTGGCTTGTGAATGAGACGGAGATTGGCCAGAGGCTTGAGTCCGCAGACCTAAACCCTAAGATTCTGGGTAGATTGGCCATTGGAAAATTGTCGGACGGAAAGCAGCCATTCTTGGACCAGATAATCAGCAGTGGCGTCGATGTCGACAAGATGGACTATGTTGTTCGAGATTCCTTTCACACGGGAGCAGGGTACGGATCCATCGACGTTCATCGCCTCCTATACACAATGGATATCGTAGAAAACAGGCTTTCAGTTGATGGAGCAGCAGTAGCAACACTTGAAAGCTTCCTGCTCGCACGATTCGAATCCTTTCGAACAATATACTTCCACAAAGCTTCTAGAGCAGTTCAGATCATGATCGTGAAGGCTCTCGAGGCTGCAAGAGATGAACTCCGTCTGTTGGATTTTGACAGCCCCGAGGACTTTCTCAAACTCGACGATTACAAAGTGTGGACGGAACTGAAGGAGTGTAAGAAGTCTAGGAATATCATGCAAGACCTCGAAACCAGAAGACTCCTAAAATGCGCCTACGAACATACAATTTTTTCCCCTGAAGACAAACTATTCGACATGATTTCAAACGAACGCGTTCGCTCTGATATCGAAAAAGAGATTGCAAGAAAGACGAAGATTACTGGAGAAGATGTGATCATCGACGCCCCTACATTGCTTTCGGTGCCCTACCACAATACCGCAGACCTGCAGCCAATGGACATACCCGTGTTCAAGCATTTGCCTAACGGAAAGAAAGAGATAGTCCCGCTATCTGAGGCGTCCCGAATCGTAGGAGTTCTTCAAACGTTCATGAACATAGTGAGAGTCTACACCAAGGAGCCTTACCGTTCGAGGGTTGAAATCGCTGCGCGCCAGCTGGTTGGAGAAGGTTCGTGCTCAGGAAAGACATCCAACTGACGCTAAGACCCGCACGCCTCAATCCTGTCACTTCCTTGGAATTCTACAAGTTACATCAGCACTTTATTTCAACCCCTGAACTGATGTTGATATCCCGAGAAACCGTGGTGTCCAGACTGCCTAAGTTCATGCAAACACTCGACGACATAATTTATCGCGAGCTCGAAAAGATCGCAAAACGCCGCGGAATAACAATTCAGGAATTGATCCGAGCGGTTATTGTTCCAGAGTGGATCAACGGACACAATAGCATAGAGATTAAGGATCCTTCCTCGGCGAAGCTAAATAGTTGGCGCTAGTTCCACAAATTCTAGAGCCAACTGTCTAAGCGAGACAGCACGCGACGGACAACACGTCAAGAAATCTTCTTTCCTACTTAAGAATCGCGGAAAGCAACGAGTAGATCGTTTTGTAACACAGAGGATAACGTAGGCCTCACCACTGTCTCCTCTCAGTGAGCAAAGATGTCGAAAGATAGACGAACATTCACTCCTACTGTCCAGAACATTCTCTCAATAATTACTCGTAGGATGACAATCCGATGAGCGTTGAGAGATTGGATGATACTGTGGCAGCGATTACTTTCGCTGCTACGGTCATCACTATTGCGGTAGGTTTCTTGTTCAACCTTTAGAGGAGTCCGGGTCGGCGCTCGAGCCAGACCTAGCCCTATCAAGCAGGCTCGAGTAAAGGCGGAGTGCTTCGCCTTCCGGAAGCTTGGTGTTTACCGATACGATACTCATCTTGTTGTAAATTGCAGCAACTCTCTCCGATAGGGCCCTCGCGACGATTAGGTATTTCCCTCCGAGGAGAACGGACGAAGTCCCGGCTCCTCCTTCGCGTAAACCAGGTGTCGAGACGGCCAAAGTGCCAATTTTCATTGAATCCTCGTAGAAGAAGACCAAGACAGCGTTTTCTACCGGGAGCAAGCTTACCCTATGGACCGTACCATTCCTTTCCAGACTTGTTTCGAGCAAATCCACTTCAACTCACTCTTTGTGTTCTTCTCCTATAAAATGAAACGAAGAGCTGAGGACCTCTCAGGACCAGAAAATATCGGAAAGATAAAATTATCTTCTTCGCTACGTTATGTAGCGATCCTTGCCTTCTTCAGGCTTTTCCTCGCCTTCCTTGGCCTCTTCAACTTCAGCGTGTCTGAAACGTTCCATTTTCTTGCGCATGTCCTCAATCTCCGTATCCAACTCTTTCAAGTCCACTGGAATATTCACAAGTCCTGTCAGCATCTGGATTACCGCTCTCGCCGCTTCCAGATCAGGGTAAGCGCCTGTTGTTGCCCCAAGGAGGCCGGCGCAGGACAGATTGCGCTGCCGACCTATGCCAAGAATCACGCCGGCTGCTCCTGTGACAGCGCCTCCCTTTGCGAGTTTTGCTCCCATCTTCTTCAGACGTTCTCCTAGTTCAGCTTCCCCCACGACAGCGTAGACTGCTCCTACATCGTTTCCGGAACGGGTGCCGTATCCACCCATTGTGTAAACCGCCTTGCAGCCGAAGCGTTGCGCGAAATCGAGAACGACGCTTGCTACCTCGTACTGTCCGGTTACGCTTGGTTGGGCGTCTCCGGTGAGGAGGATTACGTTGGGGTTTTTCTCACCATATCCGTAGAATTCGTATCTTGGAAGAGAGTAGGTTCCATCTTCTGAGATGTTGATGCCGAGGTTGCCGTCGGGGAAGAGCAGGTAGCTCGAGTATAGTTCCGCCATTTTCACGGGCTTCAGCTTCTCGATGAAATAGTCTACAGCGACTTTTCCGACATAGCCGAGTCCGGGAAGGCCTTGAATCAGGACTGGCTCCTTCAATTCCACTTGTGCAAGCTCGTGTATTCTGGTGTCGCTTAGTACCTGAGAAGCCATGAAGAAACGCTTTCGGGCTTCCGCGGGCTCTGTGGTTTATAGTCATTTCGTAGAAGGCCGACAACAAGTGGAGCGTGAAAACGGACGGCTCTTGTTGGATTGACTGGCCTAAAGGAAGCTAGAGAGCTAGTGCTCTCCTTTCGAGGTAATGCCTGCTGGCATTAGGGCCCTTAGCTGGGTGCTGGCTCTCAAAAGTTCTCCGGTTACAGCGTAGTATGCCCGGCTTCCGAGCGGTAGGAATTTCAAAGCCTTCGAGAGCTGTTTGATGTAGATCTTGAGTTCTTGCGGATCGGGCCGTTGCGGAGCTTGAATATCAGGCGCTTCAAACCCGTCCTCGGAAGACTTGATCGTGAGCCTCTCTTTTCTTCTTGGCACACTTCCCCATTTCCGATCGCTTTCGAACTCACCAATCGTAATGAGGATTCTGTATCCGGGACCTTAGTGGCAGCGGAATTATGGACGAGTCTGCTTGTTGTTGACGAGTTAGATCATGTTTCTAGACTACCAGAGATGGAACCGTAGGGAGAGAGTTAAAATAGCCTGAATCGGTCCTCCACGCTACTTCGAAAACAGAAAGTGACTCTCATGAGCTGTGCACCATTTGTATCGTCACCGCACGATGTTGTCAAGAAGATGCTGGAGGTTGCAAGAGCCAGCAAGGACGATGTTCTCTGTGACCTTGGCTGTGGCGACGGCCGAATCCTCACTACAGCGGTCAAGGATTTCGGTATCAAGGCTGCCGTTGGCTATGAGATCAGGGAGGACTTGTTCAAGCAGGCGTCGGGAGAGGTTGAAAAGCTCAAGCTTGTCGAAAGGGTGCATATCTTCAACAAGGACCTGTTCCAAGCGGACCTGAAGGATGCCACTCTGATCACATTGTACCTTACGACTTATGCGAACGAGCGGTTAAAGCCTAAACTGAGATCGGAGGCACGGCCTGGTTCGAGGATTGTCAGTCATGACTTCATGATCAACGGTTGGAAGCCTTCGCGGAAGGAGAACTATAACGAGCACACGATTTATGTCTACTCGATTCCCGACGCGTACTCGATCTAGGGCTCGTATCCAACCTCATCGAATCTTGACGATAGTATAACTGCTCCGAGTTCCACGATTCTCGGTTTCTCCCCGGTCGTTGTTGTGACACGAAGGAAGCCGTTCTGGATTCGGGCAATCCTTCCGATCGAGAGCAACATTCCCTCCTCGTCGAGTAGTCCTGCAAGAGTTCCTTTGTATGTTGAATCTTGATCGAGTCTTTGTTGACGAGACTCCTTGAACGTTCTAAGCTTGATCGTGTTGAGGTTGAAGTTTAGATGCTTGGGGTTCTGGAAGAATCTTCTGTAGCCTTCTTCCCGTGTCTTCTTCCTTTCTTCCCTGGTCCTGGTCCGGGCGTAGCTTGAAACTTCAAGCCTCAGGGTCGTGCATTGTTGCTGTTCGAGGATGGGGTCAAGCTCTTTATTAGAATTCAGGCCGAGTAAGAGGTTTGGCTGCAAGGAGTGTAGGAGCTGGAGCTTGTAGCTCACCGCCTCCTCTTCTCTCACCCAGCCATCGGTGTTCAGGATGATGACTTCGCTTCTTCCCGAGATCTCGTCTTTGAGATGAGTGATTGATTGTACGAGCTTGGCTGTGACTGAGGAGGGGCTCGTGTCTCCGATGAAGTGTGATCGCTCTGGTTGTAGGTCCTGGAGACTCAGGATATGGTTGGAAACAGTCGAGGAGCTGGTGGTTGTGGGTGGACCAATATCGGTTTGACCGATGTCTCCATCGATGATGCTGGTCTGAATTCCATGGTCAAAGCAAACGTTGGCGAGGTAGGTGGAGAGGGTTGATTTTCCGACGCCGACATCTCCTAGAATTACAGCGAGTCCTCGCGATTGTCTGAGGAGGTCGCTCGCCTCTCGCCAACTTGGGGAAATAGTCGAGCCATCGACCTGTTTGTAATCACCCTTTTGGCCCGTCTTGACGTGAAACACTGCCTCCTTGTCGGTCTCGATCGGAATTCTTCTAAACTTGGTGACTATTATTGGATCTCCGGTTCGAATTGGAGCTCCTAGTGTCCAAGCTCGGCCTTCCTCGAGAGCTATGGATGCGGGACCATCGACGAGGAGAGTTTTGTCCGCTTGAAGCTTAACTTGAGGGAAATGTCTTCCTCCTAGACAGAGTTATTCAATCCAGCCAAACTCTTGCTCTCGATAACAAGTCGGCGAGGTCTTGGTTATGGAACGGCTGAGCACAGGGATTAACGGGCTGGACCGGTTGCTGAAGGGCGGTTTTGCCCTTCGAAAGATCAACTTGGTCTACGGGGAGGCGTCGACTGGGAAGACCGTTCTCTCGATGCAAACCGCTCTGGAGGCCGCGGCGAGAGGCTTGAAGGTTTTCTTCGTTGACGCGGATCTCTCCTTCTCGGTTCAGAGACTTGAATCCCTAGATCGAGGGAAAGAGCTTGCTGAGAATATTGTAGTGTTTCAGCCAGAGGACTTTCGAGAACAGATCCGGATAACAGAGAGCCTGGAGGTCCTGTTGTCTAAGACCCCGGCTTTGTTGGTGGTTGACTCTGTGACGGGTCTTTATCGTGCTGATCTCGAGAAGCCGGGGACGGTTTTTGTCCACAATCGTGAGCTTAACAGGCAGCTGGCTTATCTTTCAGATCTGGCTTCGAGATTCGAGCTTACTATCTTGTTGACTGGCCAGGTCCACAGCAAGCCTAGCCGTGGGAGCTGGCTTATCGCGCCTGTAGCAACCAGGTCGCTCAGACACTGGTCGTCCACAATCCTGAGACTGCGCCAGACGCCGCGAAGAGATGTGAGAGAATGCCTTCTAGAGAAGATAGATGGCCGAGAAACTAGTGGTCCGAGGACGCTTTTCAGGATCGGCGAGCCTGGGATAGAGGACGTGTAGCGTTTGGTTCATAACTGTCCACAGTTGACCGGGCTTGTTTAATCTCTAGGGGATTTGATCTGGGAATAGTTCTGGATGCACTATTGTTCATTGGGCCTTCGTACGTCGCGAACGCTGCTCCTCTTCTGCTCGGCGGCGGTGCTCCCTTGGATGGGGGAAGGAATTTTTTCGATGGTCAGAGGATCCTCGGAGCGCACAAGACGATTCGCGGATTGTTCGCCGGGATCATAACTGGGTCACTCGTAGGACTTGCAGAGTCATCAGTTGACAGTCACCTTCTACTCGGCGGCTTTATGATCGCGCTGGGAACCGTTCTCGGGGATATTCTGGGGGCGTTTTTCAAAAGACGAATCCGGATAAGACCGGGCAGTCCGCTTCCGATCGTGGATCAGCTGGATTTCGTGTTTGGAGGTCTGCTTCTGGGACAATTGGTCTTTCCGTTGAGTTTGTGGTCGATCTTGGTGGTGGTATTGGTGACTCCGCCGATCCATCTGGGAACGAATTACGGAGCGTATTTGCTGGGAATCAAGAGGACGCGCTGGTAAGGGTCAAAACCAGACGCATGCTTGTATCTGCACAAGTCCTAAATCCTCATCTTCTGACGAAAACGCTTTTTAGAAATGTCAGCTCCGGCGGCGAAAAAGAAGAGCAGAAAAGGCCTGCTGGTTCTCCTAGTGATCATAGCCTCCGCTATTGTTCTGGTAGTTCCTCCAGCGTTGGCGGGAGGCTTGATGGTTCCGGTTTCCAAAGTGGTCTTCGGCGAGACCACAGGGTCGCTTTCGGCAACGCAGGCGACCGCGAATGTCTCATTGATAACGGCTTACGAGTACTATTTTTCGATCAGGGCCGGAGGGATGTTCAGAACGAGCGATACAAGCGTGTCCAGCTCAAATGGTAATACCAGCGTCATAATGGATCTGAAGCTAACTAATCCGTCCGGTCAGACGGTGGATCTGGGAAACACCACTCTAAGCGGAGGATTAGGTACGAGGACGCATACGCTCTACTTGTCCATCGATCAGGGGGTCAGGGTCTCTGGCTCGTACGTGCTCAACGTGGACATCACAGCCCGCGTGAGCGTTCTTGGGATCCTCGGAGCAACTGTCTACCTGAAAACCGTGGTCGCCACGTTTACAGTGACTTAATCAGGACTTTTCCTCGGGCACTTTGCGACGCGAGGGTCGGTCGCTAAGACCCCCTATTTTCCAGAAACCATTTCCTGTCTAGCACTGATAACGGGCGAGACAGGCGATTCAGGGCACGATGCAGCTTTAACGGAAGAGCGGAACTACGTGAAGTGTAGAGCCATTCCCTACCGATTCTAGGGCAGATCTGGAACCATGGTCCCAGAATCGAGATCAGGGTTGATAATGAACGATTCTATTCCTTCTTTTCGAAAATCGTCTACTGAGTTCTGGGAGTAGCCGGCGGACTTGGAGGATATGATGCTGGCACGCTTGGACTGCTCGAGGGAGCGAACATCCGCGCCATGGCCATGGCTGTCTTGCTCTCCCTAACCTTCGCCAGAATGCCGGGTTCTACCCTTCGATAGAAGAGGGTAGGTGCAAGAATGCAGGAAGGCAGTAGGGATGCGACTAGAGTAGTGGTGAGGGAGATTGCCTTGTCAAGGCTTCCTCCAAGTGATACGGCGAAGGTGAGAAACGCACCCAAGCTTCCCACTGAAGCAAGCCAGTTCGACATCCACGCTCCAGGAGCTGTAATGGTAACCCGCTTCGGATTATGGCATCGCAACCCCGAGTCTTCGAGAACCCAGAACAAGACGTGTATTGACGATGGCACAGCGAGGATGAAGATAGCCACGTAGACGAACGCGTTGCTGACGATCGCGATGTTCGCAGGGGTAACATCCGTTATCTGCGGCACAATGATAGCTGAGAGAACAAACACGAACAATAAGACCCGAAAATCCCTAAGGATGCGACGCGAAAAACCGGGAGGCCCGACTGGCCTCTCAAAATAATACTGGTGACCTGACGACTCTCGAAAGTGGCGAATTATCCAGATGACAAAGAATGCGAGACGATCTACTGCGAGGCTCCAGATGAGAACCGGGATGCCAACATACACGACAATTATGGTCACAAGCCAGCCTAAGCCCTTGTAGGTGCCCGCTGCAAGGAGCGGCATAAGGGACAGAATGCCGAGGACGTACTCCTTCCTATAGGTCAAGAATCCACGGAGAATGGCTCCTATGGCCCAAGTATGAGTTTTCTAGAACCGACATGCTCCGACCACGGGAAGCCTTGCGAGACTACGTGAGATGTGGGGATGAGTAGCTAGAAGGGAGAGACGCTTGTGAAGTTAAAGTCCCTCGCTAGAATCCCAGGCTGCAGGATTCTGAACTGCTGGAACTCGGAGAAGTTTCGCACTGGCTCCGAGACAGCGTCGACTTTGTTGAACAATTCGAGGAGGCTCTGGTTGAACCGCAAGTTCTTCACTGGTCTCTTGATCTCACCATTCTCAACTAGGAATGTTCCATCTCTGGTCATGCCTGTCACCGTCTTGGTCCGAGGCTCTGTTTCCCGTACGTACCAGAATCTGGTGATCAGTAGCCCCTTGTCAAGTTCTCCAATTAGCTCCTCCGGGGTCTTGGTAGCTCCTTTGCCTCGAATTACTAGATTGGTCGGCAACTCACCCAGAGGGTTTGGCAACGGTAGCTCGTGACCTGTCGGTGCTGCACCATAACGGTGCTGAGATATTCTGGAGGAAACCACGTTTTGAAAGACCCCGTTCTCGATAAGCGTGACTTTGCTCTTCTGGCAGGCTTCCCCGTCGAAGGGCGGCCCTGCTTGGCTTGGATGATACACGTCATCATCGATGCTGACGTTATCTCCGAGGATCTTCTCGCCGAGTCTACCTGAGAGGTAGCTTCTTCCTTCCTTGTACTGTCGCATTCCAAGATCGGGACTATAGCCTGTGGATGCGGACACGGCAAAGAAGAGCAGCATTTCGCTCCAAGCATAGGGATCGACAACAACATCGAACTTTCCAGGGGCGATGTCTGCCTGGTTCTTGTTCAACTGGGCTCTTTCAAGTGCTGTCTGTGAGACCTTGTTAGGGTCCAGCTCGCCAATATCGCCAAATGTTGACAGGGCGTATCCTGTCTGGTTACCGTTGTCAGCGTCCATTGTCAACGAGAAGTATCCGCCCGATCCTCGATAGGATGTTTCCAGTCCGGATGTATTGAGCATCATTACTTGCTCGACGCTGGTTCCGAGAACCCCTGAGGCAAGAAGATGGTTTTTCTTGGCCAGATCAATGGCGGACCCGATGTAGCCTGCTTTCAGCTCAGCCGGAGCCTCGACAGTCTTTTCGCTGTATCGGTTGACTGAACGGTATTTCTGTGGACCGGGCATAGGCAGAAAATCTGGGTCCTCGGGCGAGTCGCGTGCCTGGCGGAGAGCCTTCTCTACGGTTCTCTCGATGGAGGCCTTGTCCAAGGTGCCTGTTGTGACTCGCCCCTGTTTCTTTTCGGAGGCGATCCTCACGGACAGGTTTCTACTGGTGCTGTACTGTGATTGTGCGAGTTCGTTATTCCCAAATCGCAGGTACTCGTCAATTCGCGACACTAGTATTATCTCCGCCTCGGCCTTTCCTGCCACGCTTTTCGCAGTGGCGAAGATCTCGTGGGCTCTTTCCCTGAGCGGAATAGGCTGGTGTTCCATCTTTTGTGACATGGCTAAGATGCTCCAAAAACCCGGATGTTCCTGAACCTGCTGGGTGAGGCTCCATGTCCCGTGATCATTGTCTGCCCAGGCTGGCCTTTTCCACAATTCGGTGTTCCCCATAGCACCCAGCTCTTCTTGTTGGCGATGGCGTCACAGGAGTTCCAGAACTCAGGTGTTATGCCGGCGTAGGTGGGTCCTCGGACCATTTCTCCAATACTACCGTTCTTTATCCTGTAGCCTTTTTCGGTGTTGAACTGGAAGTTGTACCTCTTCTGGTCGATGCTCCAACCATAGTTTGTGACCATTAGGTATCCGTCGCGGGTATCTTCGATCATCTCGTCATAGTCCCAATCGCCAGGTTCGAGACTGACGTTGGTCATTCTGATTATTGGAAGCTTGTAGTATTCGGCTCGCATACATCCATTGCTTCGGCTCTCGCCGACTCTCGGGGCGGTTTCCCGGGACATGAGATATCCCACGAACTTTCCGTTCTTGACCGCGAACTTTCGCTGGGCCTTTACTCCCTCATCATCGTAGCCGAAGGTTCCCAGTCCGTTTCCATGGTCGAGGGTTGCATCCATTACTATGTTCACGTGTTCTGATCCGTACTGGAGTTTTCCGAGCTGGTCTGGTTGGAGAAAGCTTCGGCCTGCGAAGTTCGCCTCGTAACCTAGAACCCTGTCGAGCTCTATCGGGTGGCCGCAGGACTCGTGAACTTGCAATGCAACTTGGTCTCCACTGAGAATAATGTCTGATTTTCCTTCATTGATGGTCGGCGCGTGGGTGAGCGCCAAGACGTCTTTTGTAATCTCCAGCGCCTGTCCGGGAAGGTCCATCTCGTCGACAAGCTCGTAGCCACCACCAATGTTCTGTTGAACTGATCGCCTCTGGACTCCGGTAGGCCCCTTTGCAGCAACGATAGCGGAAACGCCTGCGTAGGAGAGAGTTTGGAATATCTTCGACCCTTCTGAGTTAGCGAAATATTTCTCGATAAAATCGAACGTCATCTGGCCTCTTCTGGCCACGACGTCGTTTTCCTTCATTCTCTTGGTTGTATCTTGGAGAAGTTCATACTTGGTCTCGGTGGGGACGCGGAACGGGTCCTTCTTGACCGGTGTTGCCCACTTGTCGACATGAACGGGCTCAGAGGCGCGATTGACTTTTATCCCGAGTTTAGACGCGCCCCTGGCGAGAGCGAGCGCCTTCTTGGTTGTCTCTCTTATGCTATCATGCTCAAGCTCATCGGTATCAGCGAATCCCCACCCCAGATCCTTGTAGAGAACACGAATTCCAACCCCGATTGTGCTCGCTTCTTCGCTGGCCGGGTTCTCGTTGACGACGCTAATAGCTTCAGATCGCGTGTTAACGAGTCTCAGCTCGGCATAACTTGCGTTGTCTCGCTTTGCAAGATCGAGAGATATCTTCGCCAGTTCTTCCCCAAGATCCTTGGTAGAAATCACGGAATCGTGATTGGAAACGGTCATGCTTAAGCATTTACCGCGTCTGGTCGATTGTGGAGGGCTAGGGAGATTTCCGACAAAAGGTCACGGAACGACCCTCATAGCTTTAGTTGAATTGGCTGATTTTCCGCTGAAAATACGCGTTCTGGAGGAGCGCCGAGGTTTCTAGCCAACCACACTTAGGTATCTCGAAAATATTGCTACTCACATGATTCAACGCGGCGTCCATGGAGTCGAATCTTTCGAACGGTGTTTTGAATAATGCTCGGAGGCTTTCTCTAACATTCCAAACCCCAACGGGCATTATGTAGCCTGGATGGATTTCCCTCAACATTACTGCACCGGCTTGCTTTCCGATCGAATCGAGATATTCAGAAACCGCGAGTCTTGCTGAGTAGTAGCAACCGCCAGGCTTGGCGTAGGTCTTCCGTCCTCGGAATCCTTCTGAATCGCCAATCATCACAGGCCGATATCCTTTCGGAGAAACATAGCTGCTCTTCTCTACGTCCTCAGCCATGTTCACGTCGGGAAAACTAGTGGCAAGCAGCTCTGGTTCGAACCAGGCCTCGATCCATTCGAATTTC
>Ga0209376_1001901_pt1 | contig 20318 bp, 26 predicted proteins | sample GraSoiAngelo_134_FD_185891 | JGI IMG/M metagenome (GOLD analysis project Ga0209376, IMG submission 185891) | Grasslands soil microbial communities from the Angelo Coastal Reserve, California, USA - 14_0929_05_30cm (SPAdes) (version 2) | ecosystem: Environmental > Terrestrial > Soil > Grasslands ... | reverse complement strand
CCAGAGGTCGGCGGAGCGGATGGAGAACGGCGCGGGGACCCGAAAGACCGAGTCGCCGCTGATGTCGCCGAGGCTGATGTGATGGTCGAGCAGCGGCTTGGCGTCAGCCGGGATGAGGCTTGCCGCGTCCGGATCGAGGCGATTGCTCGGATTGACCTGCGCCGGCCAGAGCTGGACCTCGACCCTCGCGTTGACGTTGGCCTTGCCCCGGTGCTGGAGGACGATCGAGATGTCCGCGCCATCGAGGTGTGGACTCACGTCCGCACGTACAGCACTCATGCCCGGCACGGCTTCGAGCCAGACATCGCCCACGATCCCGCCATAGTTCCACCAATCGGCCAGGCCCCACGGAACGATGTCGTCGCGAGTTCCCCATTCGGGGTTGTCCACCCGCACGACGAGATTGTTGTACGCGTCTGGGAGCAGCGCGCCGGTAGCGTCGAGAGCGAAAGGCGTATCGCCGCCTTCGTGGTAACCGAGGTAGTGGCCGTTGAGCCAGACGTCGGCGATGTAGCGCACGGCTCCGAACTTGAGCAGCGCGAACTGGTCGGTCCACGCCGCGGGCAGGCGAAAGTCGATGCGATAGAAACCTCCGGTCGTCGTCCGGTCGGGCGGTTGATTGAAGGTTCCCGGGACCTGGATGGCGGGCCAGCCTGAGGAGTCAAACAGCATCCCCGCGCGCGAACCCAGCTCCGCGTCTAGCGCCTTCCGGACCGAGCTGCGGTTGGTCAGGCTGAGGCCGGTGTCAACGGGTACCCGGTCGAACCGCCAGACGCCATCGAGATCGGCCCGAAGCCGCGGCTCGCGGTCAAAGGTCGGTACCGGCTGGCCGGACTGGAATGCGACCGGTCCCCCGGGCTTGTCCTGGAAAGAAAGGGTTGGGGCCAGATCGGCGTGACCGCCCGCGGGCACCAGGCTGCACGCCGCCGAGGCCAGCGGCAGCACCAGGCAGGCAGCCAGGATGAGGGCGCCCGGGCGAGTAGGCATTGATCCGCCTCCAAGGTACGCGGGCACATTTGTTCGGGCGCCCGAGCACCTCAATAGAAAGCGCCCCGCGGGGCCGATGTACCGAGGTCCCGAGTAGGCAGCGCGGCGCGGCCGTTCCCGCCCATGGAGGTGGAATTTGGCCGATTCGAAACGGTGGTCACGCGACGTGACCCAGAAGAGCGACGCCCTCGACCTGGAGCCGAATGTCTTCACCAAGCACACACCGCGCAGCATCGCCCAGTCGTTGAAGCGATCAGCCGAGCACAGCACGCGTCGCAAAAGCGATCCCTACCGGTCGGCGATGTCGATGCTTACCTTCTACATCAATCGGGCGGGAAAGAACCTGCCGAAGCAGCGGCGCGAGCGGTTGGAGGCGGCCAAGAACGAGCTGCGCGCGCTCTACGGCAGGAAGCGCGGCCAGCCTTAGTTTCAGGCGCGATACGATCGCGGAAACTAACGCAGGAGGTGTCAATCAGATGTTTGGGACGGTCGCACGGTACGTCGTCAAGCCCGGGCATGAGAAGCAGCTGATGGATGAGATGGGGTCCTTCGAGGACAACCCGCCGCCTGGCTGGCTGTACCACACGGTTTTCCGAAGCTCAAAGGATCCGAACGAGATCTGGCTCACCGTGGTGTTCGAGAGCGAAGAGGCCTACCGCAAGAACGCCGACAGCCCGGACATGGATAAGGAGTACAGGCGGATGCTCGAGCACCTGCAGGGCGAGCCGGAATGGCATGACGGAAACGTGATCCACGAGGCGATGCGGCAGTCCGCTAAGAGCTAGACGCTCGTTCGGCGTTCCGTCAGCAGTTTGGCTTGGGCGAGAAAATGGAGGCTGAAGGTCCGCTGCCGGAAGCGAGATCGGTGGCAAGCCACCTGTCGTTTTCCATCGCCATGACGGCAGTCAGGGTCGGGATCATTGTTGCGCGCTGAATGACGACCGTGACGTTGCCGTTGCTTTCGGCGACTGCCGACAAGACCGCCGGAGCTTTGAAGATGCCGTTCGTCGAGTTGCTGATGAAATCCCCAGCGCAGTGGCCGCCAGGGCCTGAGTAGAAGTAATTCGTGCTGCTGAGGTCGTTTAGACGCGCTTTGACTGAGGCGGACAGCGGACAAGCGGCGTAATTGTCAGTGGTCAAGCAGGGGACCCACCAGCCCGGGGTGGGCTCTCGAAACAACGTGAGGGCGGCTAGCTGCGCGCCGGCCACGTCCACGGGGACAGGCGTGGGACTGGAGGCGCCGGATGTCGCCGTGGCAGCGCCACACCCGACCACAGCCACGACAGCCCCTACCGACAACAGGGAACGGATCAACTTCATAGTCGGCAGCATCCTTATCACCCTCAGTTTGGCTGTCGGACGGGAACCGTTGGTCTCCATGCGGGTGGAACACCGCAAATACGAGTTAGTTACGAAGTTCCTTGCCGCAGGTTCTGCACGGTTGGGTCAAAGCGCGCCGAATCCGAGCCCGGCAAGCGCTCGGCTGGCGCAAAACAGGCGAATCGGGGGCGCCGCCTGCTGGGGCGAAGCGCATTGGTCGGGCGGGCGAGATTCGAACTCGCGGTCTCCCCGTCCCAAACCAAACTCGAGGGCCTACCAAACTTGACCCGAACTCATCTCGCAAACGGGTATCGCGTGCCAGTCCCTTAACTCCCGAGCTGAGCAATGACATGGGGTGCTCGCCCGCTCAGTCTGGTCGCGCGGGCGAGTTGTTTCGCGGACTGCGCAACGCTTCGAGAAGCTCGTAGCGGACGGCACGGCGGATGACGAACTGGTCGTTCGAATGGCGCTTGCGCGTCGCGGCGTCGACGACCCACTCCGCGCGATGCACGAAGCGAAGATGCTCCCTCAGGTACTTGCGGAGCTCAGCGAGATCGCTGAATGGTACGCGATGCCAGAAACGGCCAGATCGCCTGCGCTCGAACAATCCATCGCGCACTACGCGCGTGATTACGTGGTCGGACGCTCGATCGTTCGCGAGCTCCAGCCTGGAGGTCTTTACGACTCCGAAGCGCTGGAATCCCCGCGGCTTCCGGCGCTCCGCGTACGCCTGAACGCGCGAATCAGGCCGGGCGTCGACCAGAGTCCCACCGGGTGCGAGAACCCTGTGCACCTCGACCAGGGCATCGACCATGCCCTTTGGAGCGATTCATCAAAGTGTCCACGAGAGGATCACCAGGTCGAAGGCTGCATCTGGATACGGCAGATGCTGCGCCGCGCCCGCGGCGAAGCGCACGTTTCGAACACCCGCCTTGCGCGCGTTCCTTTTCGCGGCAGCAATGGCCTCGGGGTCGGGATCAATTCCCTCAACCCTTGTGGCGAGCGGCGCGACCCCGAGCGCCAAGCGGCCATCGCCGCACCCGAGATCCAGGACGCGCTTCCCGCGCACGAGCGGCGGGCCGCCCCACTCCCTGAGCTCGTCGTGAGGACTCGGGCGGAGAGCCGAAGACAATGCGGGGACGTGCCTGCCGAAGCCGCCGACGGAGTCCTTTGCGACACGGCTCATCGCTACGTGCAGATTAAACCTGGTCGGGCGGGCGAGATTCGAACTCGCGGTCTCCTGGTCCCAAACTGAACCCGATGGCCTACCGAACTTGACTCGAACTTATCGCACAACCACGGATCGCGCGCAAGTCTCTTAACTTCGGATCAATCAGCCTCGGGATACTCGGCTCGCGATTATGAGGTAACCGGCCGCCGCGATACCCCCGGCACAACCATCAACATGATGTTCGGCGCCAGGATATCCACGATGTAAGCGATGTCCTGTCTTTACCATGCACGAATCAACCCTGGCAGGAACACAAGAACGATCGCTGGGGCGGCCAGCGCCGCGAGCACGACGTCGACGCCAATCCAGATGAAGGCTGCGATAGCGCGGTGACTCATTCACTCGCCTCATGACGGTCCACATTCCTTGCGGCCAGACGTAGCCAACGGGTGCGCCGCCTCCAGCCCGAGTCGCGCACGCCCTGCCCAATCACCTCAACGACTGAATGGCAGCCGTAGAAACATTGTTGCCGCAAACACGGCAGAAGCTAGCAGGATCACCACGCTCGACCGCTTCGCTGACCACCCGAACAGAGTCAGCGCGTAGGGCCCATTCCGGCACAAAGTCTGGATTGAGTTCGTCCGCGATCCGGCGGAACGCGCTAGGCATCGCTACGGTCTCTCTGATGGCTACGTTACATCCGAATTCGCCGCTCCACTAACAGACGATCGTCCGTCACTTGCTCCGACGGTAGCGAAAGCAATGGCCTGGTCGATCTCCAGGTCAAGGGCCTGGCAAAGGGCGCGCAACGTCCCAAACATCAGGGCAATGGACATAAGCGCCGACCGCGAAGTCCGGGTGGCGACTAGCGCAAGTGCCAGGCAGAATTCAACGCCACAGCCACTTGCTCGATGTCATGTTGGCCGGCGTCGCTGATCGGCGCGTTGAAGTCCTTGAAAGCCCGAAGTCGGCCATCACTCAGTTCCGCCACTAGAAATGTGCCGCTGAATGGCCGAGGCCAGACCGGACCTGACTCAGCAGTGAAGTGAGTCACGTCCCGTTTCGCGAGCTTGTAGGTCCAAATATTTCCGCGGACAATGAGCCTTTCCTCGGTCTGGATCACCGCGCCCGACCGCCAGGCTCGCCAGGACATGAACGCGAAGCTGATCAGCAGGAAGCCTGCTGGAACCAGCTGATCTGTCGTCCTCGCAAACGCCAAAAGCCAAGCCAGATCTAATACGGCCAGAGCGCCGGCCCACTTGGCTACGAATTTGCCGTACTGGCTCCGTTTGAATGTGTTCAGGACCGAGCCGTAAGAACCCCTGGCGACGGAATCGCTCGACGATTTGTCAGGCTTCTCGCTCACCGGTACCGAACCACCAGCAAGCCAGCAAGAGCCAGCGACAAGGCTAGTGCGAACAACAATGCGAAAGTCCATGCGTTCGATCTGCGCCACAGGGTGACGCTCGATATGGTTTGCCTACGCGAAAGAGGTCCAATCAAGGACACAGCCCACCAAACAATCCAAAGGTCGAGTGGAGTTGCAGCCACCACGCGCTCGCGGCCTTGGAATGTGGGAATCGATGAGGCCGACTAGCCCATCCGCGAGAGTTGACACGACGAGCAGGGCGAGTAGACCCAGGCAGTTAGCGAAGAGGAACCAATACGTCCCGCGACGTATGACGTCGTACTTGTCCCGAGGCATCGCTCCCTGCGTACAGAACGAAGTGCGCGTCTATTCCACTCCATCGCCGGATTGCTTGCGATCAACTCCAACCAGTCGGCACGCGAGCCCAGGTCGCGCTCCGTGGCCAGCCGCACGTAGCGCTGCAGTATTCCGTAGTCCGAGTGGCCCATCGCCGCCCGGAGGTGACGTTTCGGCGACCTAGAACAGAGCTGGTCGGGCGGGCGAGATTTGAACTCGCGGTCTCCTGGTCCCAAACCAGGCGCTTTACCGAGCTAAGCTACCGCCCGCGCTTGTCGATTGAAGCAGACAGCTTCGACAGCGCGCCCGACTCTAGCAGTGCGCGGGCAGCGGCGGCGCGGTGGCTGTACTTGCGCTTCTCCTCAGGCGGCATCTCGCCAAACGTCTTGCCAGTCCCGGTCACAAGAAAGATCGGGTCATAGCCAAACCCCGCTTCGCCTTGCCACTCCGGCACCACCTCGCCTCGGCACTCCCCTTCGAAAAAGCGCGCGTCCCGACCAGGCACCGCGAGGGCGATGACGCAGACAAACCGCGCCGTCCAGGGTCGAGGCACGCCATCGAGGCGTTGGAGCAGCTCCGCCGTCCGCTCCGTCTGTGTCGGGCCCAGTCGCGCCGACCTGATGCCGGGAAATCCGCCCAGCGCCTCGACCTCCAAGCCGGAGTCGTCCCCCAGCGACGGCAACCCAGACTTCGCCAGCGCGGATTCAGCCTTCAGGCGTGCGTTATCGGTGTAGCTCTCCCCCACCTCGTCGACCTCGCTGTCGAACGCGATCAGCTCGACACCGGCGGCAGACAACAGGTCGCGGTACTCGCGCAGCTTGCCGGCGTTCCCCGACGCGATGACGAGTCGCGGACGATCAGGCAAGCGTCGCGAGAGCGCGCTTCTGCGCGACGATCAGCTCCTTGATGCCCTTGAAACCGAGCGCCAGCATGGAATCGAGCTCGGCCCGCGTATACGGCACGCCCTCGGCCGTAGCCTGCAGCTCGACCAGGCGCCCGTCCTCGGTCATGACGCAGTTGAGGTCAGTCGAGGCCTGGAAGTCTTCCGTGTAATCGAGGTCGAGCACCGCTGTGCCTTCGACCACGCCGCAGCTCACGGCGGCCAGGTGTTGGCGCACGGGGATCTGGTCGATCATGCGCGCGTCCTTCATCCGCTTGATCGCCACGTAGAGAGCCACAAACGCGCCGGTGATCGATGCGGTGCGTGTGCCGCCATCCGCCTGCAGGACGTCGCAGTCGAGGGTGATCGTCCGCTCGCCGATCTGCTTCATATCGACCGCCGCCCGCAGCGAGCGTCCGATCAGGCGCTGGATCTCATGGGTACGGCCGCCCACCCGGCCCTGGATCGCTTCCCGCGCTCCCCGGTCGTGAGTCGCCCGCGGCAGCATCGAATACTCCGCGGTGATCCAGCCCTGACCGCTGCCGCGCCGGTGCATCGGGACCCGATCCTCGACGCTGGCCGTGATCCAGACCCGCGTGCGGCCCATCTCGAGCAGGCATGAACCCTCGGCGTGCACGTTGACGCCGAGCTCGATCTTCACCGGCCTCAGCTGGTCGGGCGCGCGCCCATCTCGGCGCGCGGCCGTGCCGGTCAGCGCCCGAGAAGTTTCAGTAATAGCGCAGTCCCCTCGAAGAAAACATATAGCGGGATGAACATGATGAGCGGAGTCAGCGGATCGGCTCCGGGCGTCAGGAAGTTGGCCAGGAGACCCAAACCCAGAAAGAAGTATGGCCGCCGCTTGTAAAGCCAGCGCGAGTTTGTGATCCGCAGCATCCCCAGCACGAACAGCACCACGGGCAGCTCGAAGACGATGCCGAACCCGATGACCATCAACAACACGAAGCTGATGAACTGGCTGAGGTCTGGAAGATACGTGACGTCCGGAGGCGAGAAGCGGTTCAACACATTGAGGTAGAGGGGCAACGCAAAGACCGCAACAGCCACCCCCAGAGCGAAGAAGAAGATGGTGGCGACGATGAGCGGCAGGATGAACCGCCGTTCGCGCGGATGCAGTCCAGGGCTGACGAACCACCACACCTGCTGGATGACGATGGGCGAGGCGATGATGATGCCGATGTAGATCGCAACCTTCAGCGTGTTGAGGACGCCGCCGGCCGGTTGTAGGTAGATCGCGTGCTGGATGCCTGCTCTGGTGATCAAGAGCTCGATCACATGCCCCGAGATGAAGAAAGCGCCAGTGGTCGCGGCGGCCCACGCGACGAGGGAAATGATGAGCGCCCGGCGCAAGGCCTCGAGATGCTCGATCACGGACATGCGGTGGTCCTCGACCGGGGCCGGGGTCCGAGGCCCGCGCTGCAGGACCCTGCTCAGAAGGGCCACAGGCGGATCAGCTCTTCGGCGAGTTAGCCTCGGACGTCGAGCCCTTGGCGGCGCTCTCAGGCGGGGTGGTTACAGCGGGAGGCTCGGGCTTCTGGGCAGCCGCGGTCATCTCGGTGGTGATCTCGGTCGTCGCCTTCCGGAACTCACGCATCGCCTTTCCGACCGCTCCACCGAGCTCAGGCAGCCGGCCGGGGCCAAAGATGATCAGGACGACAACCAGCAGGGCCAGGATCCAGAACCAGTGAATGGGCATCTCGAGCCGATTATATGCCCCAGGCTGTCAGGGATCCGTCAGACGGTCGTCAGCTCACCTTGATCGCGATCGAGGTGATCGTGTCGCTGGGGGACAGCGTCTGCACCTTGTCCAGGCCCGAGGTCACGGTGCCGAACCGGTTGTAGGCCGCCGTGGGCCCTGGACTCGGCCAGTCCGCCTTCTCGATGAAGAACTGGCTTCCGTTGACGGCGCCGCCTGGCACCCGCGCCATCCCGACCGCGCCGAGACCCCATGGCGTCGTCGTGGTCTCGTCGGGCAGGTTGTAACCGGGGCCGCCGCGGCCGTCCCCGTGCGGGTCGCCCCCCTGCACGACCCAGTCTTCCGCCTTCCAGAACGTGAGGCCGTTGTAGTAGCCGTGAATGGCGAGCACGACGAAGTTGTTGACTGTGACCGGCGCCACCTCCGGGTGGAGCTGAATGACGATGTCCCCCTGCGACGTGGTGATCGTGGCTTGGAGGTTTTGCTTCGCGGTGATGCACATCGGTTGGGGGCCGATGAACTCATGTGGGGCGATCTGGGTCGAGGTGACGCAGCTGGCGAGAGCCGCCGGGACGACAGGCTCGATCGCGTGCTTGATCAGAAGTCCGGAGCCGACGACGGCGGCGATCAGGATTCCCATCACGAGCAAAGCCAGCCAAGCCTGGCGTCCCCATGGTGCCGGCGCCTCGAGCTCATCGGGTTCGACCGGCGCGGCGCGCCGCGAGGTCCGCGGCTGGCTCACTTCCGAGCGGTCGCTTCGGCGATCGCCTGTACGAGACCGTGCGTCGTGTATTCGCGAGCGACGATCGCCACGTCGAGGCCAAGCTTGCGCGCGCTGTCGGCCGTAACCGGTCCCATGCACGCGATCTCGGCTTCGCCCAGGATCGCGGGCAGCCGATCTTCTGGAAACGCGCGGACGAAGTTGTAGACGGTCGATGAGCTGGTGAACGTGATCACGTCCACGCCTTCACCGTCAAAGAGACGGATCAGGGCAGGACCCGTCTCGACCGGGCAGACCGCGCGATAGACGGGCAAGATCTCAACCTCCGCACCTCGATTCGCAAGCAGCGATGGTAGAGCGTCCCGCGCGATCTCCGCACGCGGCACAAGCACGCGCATGCCTTTCATCTCCCAGCCTTCGAGCGCGTTGGCGAGGCCCTCCGCCGTGTACTCCGAGGTGACGAGCTCGGGACGCAGACCATGGCCGGCGAGCGCGTCGGCCGTCTCCTGGCCGATCGCGCACAGCTTCGAGTTGTGCATCGCGCGAGCGTCGGCGCCGGTCGTGAGCAGCATCTGGAAAAAAATGTCCACCGCGTTTGCCGAGGCGAAGATGACCAGCGCGGTTCGCTCCAGGTTCTTGATTGCATTGCGGATGCGGTCGTCGGTGGGCAAGCGTCGGATCTCGATCGTCGGGACCTCGACCACCGCGGCGCCGAGGTCGACGAGCTCGCGGCGGAACGGGTCGACCTGGTGGCGCGCACGGGTGATCAGGATGCGGCGCCCGTGGAGCGGCCGTTTCGACAAGGTGTCCAGCCGCTCCGCCATCTCCACGCCTGGTCCGAGCACCAGCAGCGCGTCGCCGCGAAGCCCATAGGTGGCGGCCTTGCGCGCCAGCTCTCCGAGCGCGGCACTGACGCGATGCTGGCCCGGCTGGCCGGGATTGAGGATCAGCGCAGCCGGCGTGTCCGGTGCTCGGCCGTTCTGCAGCAGCGCGGTGATGCCTGATTCCCACCATCCAGAGGCGAGCCTAAGCACCACCGTCTCGCCACCTGTGACCAGGCCGAACCCGAGCGATGCCGACAGGCCTTCGATGGTCAGCGGAATGCCGCTCATCACCGGCGCGGCGAGCTCGACGATGAGCCCGGGCACCGCCTCGAAGTCGATCCCCGCGCGCTGGAGCCGCTCCGCCATCTCACTGCCGTTGGAGAACGCATAGGGGTTGCCCGGAAAGAGGACGGTGACCTTGCGTCCGCTGCGCGCAAGGCGGACGACCTCATCGATTGATTCGAGCGGCGCAATGTCGGCGCCGGCGGGCGCGAGGTGCAGGAGGCCGGTGCCGCAGCCATCGGAATTGCGAATGACGTCGGCTTCTTTGACCGCCTCGACCGCCTGCACGGTGGCCAGCCCTGGATGACCCGGTCCTACCCCGACGAGCCTGACTCTGCTCATGGCACCACGCCCATCCCCCACCCGGGACACGGCTGTCAGATTAGAGCTTTCGGCTGACCACGTAGGCGGTCAACGCCTCGAGGGCATCGCGCGCCTCACCCTGCTCAATCGACTCGAGCTGCCCTCGCGCGAGCGAGGCATACTCCTCTGCGACGGCCGTCGCCTGCCGCGGTGCTCCGCTCGCGCGCACGATCTCGACGACCTGCCGAGCCTGTTCCGCCATCAGCTCATGACCGTCACTGAGAATCGTCTTCAGCCGGCGCGCGGTCGGGCCGTCCTCGATCGCGAGCATCAGTGGAAGAGTTGCAAAACCGTCAGCGATGTCGTGTCCGATCGGCTTTCCGACCTCGCCTTCCGATCCGGAGTAATCGAGCACGTCATCCGCAATCTGAAAGGCCAACCCGAGCCGGTTGCCGTAGATCCGCAAAGCCTCACGCTGCTTTGTTCCCAGTCCACCCAGCAAGGCGCCGATGTCGCAGCAAGCCTCAAGCAGGGTTGCGGTCTTGGCTCGAATGCGACCCATGTACTCGGTGATATCGGTGCTGTAGCGATGCCGAATCGCCTGCTGGCGCACTTCCCCGGCGCAAATCTCCATCACTGCCTTGGCCAGGATGCCGACAACCTCGGGCGCTTCGGTGCGCGCCGCCAGCTCATAGGATTTGGCGAAGTAGTGATCCCCGATCACGATCGCGGGAGCGTCGCCGAGACGGGCTGCCACGGTAGGTCGGCCTCGACGCACCGCCGAACGATCGATGACGTCGTCGTGGACCAGGGTCGCCGCGTGAGTGAGCTCGACGGCCATCGCGGCGGGGGTCAGCCGACCCAGGTCGTAGTGGCCGCACATCGCCGCGAGGAGCACCAGCGCCGGGCGGATCCGCTTTCCCCCGGCCTCGAAGAGGTCCGCCATGGGACCCGCCACCTCGGGAGGGTCGGTCTCGATCTCCTTTCTGAGCTCTGCTTCGAGGGTAGCGAGGTCGTCGGCAACCGGCCCGAACAGCTCTATAGCCTTCTCCGTCAAGCGCCTTTGACCGACAGCCGGTAACCAAGGCCGGGCACCGCTTCGAGGCTGACACCCGTGTCGGAGCGCTCCGACAGCTTGCGCCGCAGACGCTGCACGTGGGGGTCGACGGAGTGGTCGTCCAGATCGTGGGGGTAACCCCAGACCTTGTCCCGCAGCTGCGCACGCGTTAGCACGCGTTCGGGATTCGCAGCGAGCACGGCCAGGAGATTGAACTCCGTCATGGTCAGGGTGATCTCTTCGTCCCCGACCTTGACGCGGCGCGCGGCGTTGTCGATCTGCAGCGCACCGATGCTGAGAACGCCTTCACGACCGCCTCCTGTTTCGGCGAGCGCCGAGCGGCGCAGGTGCGCATTGATGCGGGCGGCGAGAATTCGCGAGTCGAAGGGCTTCGTGATGTAGTCGTCGGCGCCGACCTCCAGGCCGACCACCTCGTCCATCTTGGTCGACCGGCCAGTCAGCATGACCATCGGGCTGACAACCCCCAGCCGCCTGAGCTCGCGTATGACCTCGGTGCCGCTGATGTCGGGCAAAACCCAGTCGACCAGGACCAGGTCAGGTTGGGCGCTGCGGCCCAGCTCGATCGCCTGCGCGCCCGTCCCGGCTTCGATCACGTCGTGGCCCTGCAGGCGACAGACCTCGGCCACGAGCATGCGCACAGGGACGTCGTCTTCCACCACGAGGATGCGGCGCCGGCGCCGCGGTGGAGGGCTGCTCAGTTGTTCGTAGGAGGCGCGAAACCCACCCGTCGAGACTCACGGGCTGAGCGCTTCGTTCGGCGCATCAGGATCACGCGCTTCTCCCCCCCGTCGATCACGCTGGCAAGCTCCCATCCATCTGCAGCAGCCTCGTGCAGGACCTTGACCACCGTGACGCCGTCAGCAACCTGAGCCACGCTCAGGACGCTGGTCGAATACTCCCATTCCCGGTTCGGATACCCAACCGACGGCACCATTCCGGTCGCCGTGCCACGGGCGCCATCCGGCTGGGTGGGCTGCCCCGGCTCGTCCGGTTCCTCGTCCGGGTCTTCCTCGAACCGCAGGTCCATCGTCGTCGATTGTAGGCCCCGGAGAGCCGAATACCCCCGGCGGGGGTCGAACCCGCGCTGGACCGGGTTTAAGCCGGCTGCCTCTGCCATTGGGCTACGGGGGCAAGACCAATTTTGCCCGGTAAGCGCGGCTTCAGTCGTAGTCGAAGAAGCCTTTTCCGGTCTTGCGCCCGAGCCGCCCCTGGCCGACGAGCTTGCGCAGCACCTCTGGCGCTTCAGGCCCTTCCCCAAGTCGGTGGCGATCCTTCATCGCGCCGTAGAAGACGTCCAGGCCGCTGAAGTCGAGCAGGTGGAACGGCCCCATCGGCCAGTTGAGGCCTTTCTGGACTGCAGTGTCGATGTCCTCCGCGCTCGCGTAGCCACCTTCGAGCAGGCGCATCGCCTCCTCGGAAGCCGCGAAGAGGATCCGGTTCACGATGAAGCCCCAGATCTCCTTTTTGAGCAGGACAGGCGTGCGGTCGATGCTGCGCACGAACTCCATCGCGGTCTGCACCGTCGCGTCGGAGGTCTTGGGCCCGCGGACGACCTCGCAGAGCTGCATGACCGTGACCGGGTGGAAGAAGTGCATGTTGCAGCAGCGTTCCGGCTGGCCACTGAAGTCGGCGAGCCGGCTGATGGCGATGGTGCTCGAGTTGCTGGCGAGAATCGCGTCGCTCTTGGCGTGCTTGCCCAGTGCCTCGAACACGCTTCTCTTGGCGTCGAAGTTTTCGAGCACGGCTTCGATGACAAGGTCTGCGTCAGTCACAGACGCGGCGAGCTCTTTGGATTGAGTGATGCGTTGCAAAGACTCGTCGGCCGCCTCTCTGGTCAACCGTCCTTTCTCGACTGAGCGGTCGAGGAGCCTTTGGTTTTGCGTGCGGGCTTTCTCGAGCTGGCCCTCGACCATGTCGATCAGGGTGACGTGGTAGCGGCCGCTCAGGGCGGTCTGGAGCGCTATCTGCGAGCCCATCGTCCCGGCGCCGACGACGGTCACGCGCTTCAATTCATGCATGCGCGTGAGCATGAAGCAATTCGAGGAGGCGGCGCAGGCCGCGATGGATTCCATTCCGGAGCAGTTCCGGCCTTATCTCGACAACACGGTCTTCATCCTCGAGGAGAGCTCGCCCGACAGCCTGATGGGGCTGTATGAGGGCGCCGGCGCGCTCGCCTCGGGCGAGGGGTGGCCGGAGCGCATCACGCTTTACAAGCAGTCGCACGAACGCGCCACCAGCTCGATGGAGGAGCTGGTCGAGGAAGTCAGGCGCACGATCCTGCACGAGGTCGGCCACCACTTTGGTATGGAGGAGGACGACCTTCCGTATTAGGGGAGGACCTTCCTTATTAATGGAGAGTCCAAAACGAGCGGTCCCAAAGGATGAGTGGTTCGCCTCGGCCCGCCGCCGCGGCCTGCACCTCTCCGACACAGATGTCGTGGTCGCCGGCCGGATGCACTTGCAGCAGCCGGCACTCCAAGGACGCGGCGCAATCCTCGATGAGCGGGATCCCGTTTGTGCCTAGACGGTGAGGAAGCGTCATCCAGTGCGGGTCGATCGCCGGCGCGCGGCCGGCAAACCGGTCGGCGATGAACTCCTGTGAGCGTGTGAGGAGGCTGACGTTGAAGGCCCTGGTCTCCAGGATCGCGGCCCGGGTCGCTGACTCGCGCTCCAGCCCGACCAGCACCATCGGCGGCTCGAGAGAGATCGAGACGAGGCTGCTCGCGGTCAGGCCGCGGAACTCGTCCCCAACCCGTGCGCTGACCACCACCACCCCTGCCGGCAGGCGCGCCATCGCATCTCGAAACTGCTCGCTCGACACGTGCCGGGCACAGCCTAGCGGTCAGGTGGTCGGGCAGGATCCCAACGGTAGAATCGAGTTCGAAAACCGGGCGGCGACGTAGCCAAGTGGTAAGGCAGAGGTCTGCAAAACCTCCATCCCCAGTTCGATTCTGGGCGTCGCCTCCAACCCCGCCTACGGTGTCAAAAGCGCCGGCGGAGTCTGGACCGTGTTCCCGGGGCTGACCATCGCCTGGTAAAGCGCGAACAGAAACAGCGCCCACAGCGCGCCGAGTACAGCCCCGATGAGACCGATGATCAAGCCTGCCATCGCCAGTGCCCCACCTCCGATCGCGCCGCCTGAGCGCTTGATGCGACCGCGGGAGCGCAGCCCCAGGAAGATCGCGACGATCCCCAGGATCACACCTGGTACGCCATACAAAGAAGCGCACGGGAGTGCCAAGATTCCAACCACGAGGGCGGCCACGGCCATCCTGTCGGCCGGCCGCGCCGCCGGCGGCCCGAAGAGGTCCGAGGGCGGAGGCGGCGGCACTGCGGTCACGGCTGCGATCTTAGGCCCTACACTCGAATTCGAGAAGCGCGGCCAGGCACCCCTATCCTGGGCGCCAAACTGCAGCCGTAGGCGAGGAGACGGATGGGCGTTTCGCAAATCAAGATGCCCCAGCTCGGCGAGTCCGTGACCGAGGGCACCGTCGACAAGTGGCTCAAGCACGAAGGCGACTTCGTGAAGCGCGACGAGCCGCTGGTCGAGGTCGTGACTGACAAGGTCAACGCTGAGATCCCCTCGCCGTTCGAAGGCAAGCTGGTGAAGATCGCGGTCAGCGAGGGCGAGACGGTCCGCGTGGGCGCCGTGATCGCACAGATCGAGACCGGCGCCGCGACGCCCGCACCGTCTAAGGAGAAGGAAGCCGCGGTCGCCCACACGGAGGTGCCGCCCGAGCCGAGCGGGGGTAAGGCGCCCACACCTGCAGCCTCGCCGGAGACAGGTTCGGCCGATGGCGGCGAGCGGCAGCGACTCTCCCCTGCCGTGCGCAAGCTGGCGTCGGAGCATGGGGTGGATCCCGCGTCGATTCACGGCTCCGGCATGGGCGGGCGGGTAACCCGGGATGACATCCTGGCGGCCGTCGGGAGCGGGCAGCCGGTCGAGGCTGCCCAAGCGCCGGCCAAACCGGCTGCTCCCGCGCCCGCGCGCCCGGACGGCAAGCGAGAGGAGCTGGTGAAGCTCAGCGTGATGCGCAAGTCGATCGCCGACCACATGGTCCGCAGCCTCGCGACCGCACCGCACGCGTGGACGCTGCAGGAGGTGGACCTGACTGGCCTGGTGCGATATCGAGAGGCGGAAAAGGACAGTTTCAAAGCGCGCCACGGGACGACGCTCACCTACCTGCCGTTCGTCGCCCAGATCGTCTCCGAGGCCCTGCAAGAGTTCTCGTGGCTCAACTCCACATGGAGCGATGAGGGAGTCATCCTCAAGCACTACGTCAACCTCGGCATCGCGGTCTCGATCCCGGACGGGCTGATCGTGCCGGTGGTGAAAGACGCAGATAAGCTCGGCTTCACCGACCTGGTGCGGACCATCAACGACCTCGTCGAGCGGGCGCGCAACAAGCAGCTCAAGCCGGAGGACGTCCAGGGTGGAACATTCACGCTGAACAACACCGGCGCCACCGGCTCGATCGCGAGCCAGCCCATCATCAATCAACCCCAGGCGGCGATCCTGACCACTGAATCGATCGTCAAGCGCACGGTTGTAATTGAGGATGCGATTGCGATCCGCCACATCATGAACATGTGTCTCAGCTTCGACCACCGGATCGTCGATGGCATGATGGCAGGTCAATTCCTCGGCGCGATCAAGAAGCGGCTCGAAGAATGGACGGCCGGTAGCATTCGACTGTGAGCCCAACGCAACCGCTTCAGCCGGCGACAATCCCGGAATGGATCCGGGTCCGGGTCACCGAAGGCGGCAACTTCAAAGAACTCAAACAGATCGTGCAGGGGCGTCGTCTGCACACAGTGTGCGAAGAGGCACGTTGCCCCAACATCTTCGATTGCTGGAACCGGCGCACGGCGACCTTCATGATCCTGGGTGATGTCTGCACGCGAGCATGCCGTTTTTGCGCCGTAACGTCGGGCCGGCCCTCGGAGCTTGACCTCGGCGAGCCGCTGCGCGTCGCGGAATCGGTGAGGGAGCTCGGGCTGAAGCACGCGGTGATCACATCGGTGGACCGCGACGATCTCAAGGACGGAGGCGCCGGAATTTTTGCGCGGACCATCCGCGCGATCCGGAGGCAAAGCCCCGGCACCACGATCGAGGTCTTGACGCCAGACTTCCAGGGCGACTTCGACTCTGTGCGCACCGTTGTCGAAGCTCGGCCTGACATCTTCAACCACAACACCGAAACCGTGCCGCGCCTTTACGCCCGGATCCGTCCGAAGGCGGTCTACGCAAACAGCCTCGCCCTGCTCCGCCACGTCAAAGCACTTGCGCCCGACATGGTCACCAAATCCGGTTTGATGGTCGGCCTTGGCGAGACCGAGGGCGAGCTGCTCGAAGTGTTTCGCAACATGCGTGCGCACAACATCGACGTGCTGACCGTCGGCCAGTACCTGCGGCCGTCGAAGAAGCACGCCGAGGTCGTGCGCTACTACCGGCCCGAAGAGTTCACGCGCCTGAAGGAACAGGCGCTGGCGATGGGTTTCGGGCATGTCGAAGCCGGACCACTCGTGCGGTCCTCCTACCACGCTGATGAACAGATCCCAATCGCGCGTAAGAGCCTGCTGGCTGGGTAGCGTGCCTTACCGCGAGGCCTGGGACCTCCAGGCCCGGCTGGTAAGGGGGCTGCGCGAAGGAGGCGGTGAGGACACGCTCCTGCTTCTCGAGCATCCGCATGTTTTCACCATGGGCAAGGCGGCTTCGCCTGACCACGTGCTGTGGGACGAGGACGAGCGCCAACGGCGGCAAGTGGAGGTCGTATGGTCGGACCGTGGCGGCGAGGCCACCTACCATGGGCCCGGCCAGCTGGTTGGTTATCCGGTCCTGGACCTCGCCCATCTCGACCTGACCATTCCGCAGTACCTGGAGCGGCTTGAGCGCTCCCTGATCGATTACCTGGCCGAGCTCGGAGTCGAATCCGAGCCGGGCGAGCCGGGCTTCACCGGCGTATGGCGAAACGGCGAAAAATTGGCGGCGATCGGGATCAAGCTCAACCGCACCGTGGTGAGCCATGGGTTCGCTTTGAACCTGACCACCGACCTTGGATACTTCGACGGCATCGTTCCTTGCGGACATGCTGAGAGGCGACCGACGTCGGTGGCGGTCGTGACAGGCCAGCGCATCGACACCAGCGCGGCCGCGGACGCGTACGCCAGGCACTTCGAGAGGCTGCTCGGCACGAGGCTGGACTGGCTGCCGGCCGCCAGGCTGGAGGTGCCGAAGGGAACACCCGTACGGAGCTAGCCGGAAACGGAGCTAGCCGGAATAGGTGGTGTTACCGGCCGGGTATTCATACCGTTGAGACTTTTCGAGAGGAAGACCGAGGCGGTACTCGGTTTGGTCCGGGTCGTTATCGGGTAAGGGATATGAGCATGGCAACCAACCGCAAGAGCACTGAAAAGACCCGTCCCCAGCTGGTCCGACTGGACAGCGTCTCCATGGACGAGGACGACGAGATCCTTCCCGACTTCGAGGCCGAGGTCGATGACGGCCGCCGGGTCTGGGTGACGGCGGTCCTCGAGCGGACGGCCGTGATCGAGCCTGCGCCGGGCGAGCCCAAGGTGCTGGTCAACCGCCGGCGCCTGTTCGTCGACCCGAACAGCCTGCGCGTGCGGCACCTTGCGAGCAAGGAAGCAGCGCGGCGCGGCCGGGAGGCGGCTCGCCAGCTGCGCCTCCAGGAACAGCAAAGCTCAGCAGCCTAAGCGGCAGGCTGCTTACCCTTCGTAAGTTCGGTAGAGCTCCTCTGGTAACATTCGCTGCTGCCGAAAAGTCGGCGCCTGCTGATTTCCGCGGCGCGATTTCCGCCGCCTAGCCCGAGGGAAAACCACTACATGAGCAAGATCGTCGAACTCGTCTCGCTGGCCAGCATCGTCCCACCCCCCAACCACGAAGTCAGCGGTGGCTTCAACGCGATGGTCGATGGCCAGCCGGTTCGGGTTCGGGCGGTACTCGAGCGGACTGTCGTGATCGAACATCACGAAGGCGGCGAGCGGAGCGTCGTGCGCAAGGACAACTGCATGGTCAAGCCCTCGGCGGTCGCGTTCGTGCCCGGGAACCCGAACAACGGCGTCGGGCCGCGCCAGTGGCGCCGGCTGCCAGGCAAGCCACCCGCCCCGGCCAAGTAGAGCCAAGAGTCCCCCGCGCACCAGAAGGCGCAGCTATCGCGGGCCCGCCCCTACCTCGTCCGGTTCCCGCCCCCAACCGGCACGCCTGATGGCAGCCTAGAACTCAAAAAGGCCGCGTACAACCAAGCCTGTTAAGGAAGCCGCGGCTCAGTCGATGTGCTTGAGCGCCACCAGGGTCAGGAAGGGATGGAACTCCTTCGAGAGCGCCACTTCCTCGAACGCCTTGCGGGCCTCGGTGAAACGGCTCTTGCCCCAAACGTCCTCCCCATACCGCTCGCGCAGCTTCGACATCTCGTCGTCGGCGATCTCGCGCACCAGGTCGGCATTCACCGTCGGACCTTCGTTCAGTCGTGATGCATGCCGGACCCACTGCCACACCTGCGATCGTGAGATCTCGGCGGTGGCGACGTCCTCCATCAGGTTGTTGATCGCCGCGGCCCCGGTCCCCCGCATCCACGACTCGATGTACTGGATGCCGATGCTGACATTCATGCGCAGCCCGTTCTCGGTAATGGTGCCGGCAGGCACCTTGACGTTGGTTAGTTGGGATGCGGTCACCGAAACCTCGGGCCTCTGCCGCTCGAGCTGGTTGGGCCGATCACCCAGCACCCGGTCGAAGGCCTCGGTCGCGGTCGGCACCAGGTCCGGGTGGGCGACCCAGGTGCCGTCGAATCCGTCGTTGGCCTCGCGGTCCTTGTCCTCCTTGACCTTGGTCAGCGCCACGCGATTCACCTCGGCGTCGCGCCGCGACGGAATGAACGCCGCCATCCCGCCCATGGCGTGCGCGCCGCGGCGGTGACAGGTCTTGACGAGCAGTTCCGTGTAGGCACGCATGAAAGGTACGGTCATCGTCACCTGCGCCCGGTCCGGGAGCGTGAACTCGGGTCGGTTGCGGAACTTTTTGATGATGCTGAAGATGTAGTCCCAGCGACCCGCATTCAGCCCGCCGGAATGATCGCGCAGCTCATACAGGATCTCGTCCATCTCGAAGGCGGCCAGGATGGTTTCGATCAGGACGGTGGCGCGAATGGTGCCCCGTGGGATGCCCAGCTCATCCTGAGCCAGGTTGAAGACGTCGTTCCACAAGCGCGCCTCGAGGTGGCTCTCGAGCTTGGCCAGGTAGAAATACGGTCCGCTGCCCTTTTTGAGCAGCCGCTCGGCGTTATGAAAGAAGTAGAGGCCAAAATCGAAGAGGCTGCCCGACACCGGCTTGCCGTCAACCTCGACATGTCTCTCGTCCAGGTGCCAGCCACGCGGCCGGACGAGAAGGGTCGCAACCTTATCGTTCAGCCGGTACTCCTTGCCTTCGGGACTGGTGAAGTCGATGCGCCGTTCGATGGCGTCGATCAGGTTGACCTGGCCCTCGACGAGGTTTGACCAGGTTGGTGAGTTCGCGTCCTCGAAGTCGGCCATGAACACCCGCGCGCCGGAGTTCAGCGCGTTGATCAGCATCTTGCGGTCGGTCGGTCCGGTGATCTCGACCCGGCGGTCCTGTAGGTCCCGGGGCGCCTTGGCCACCGACCAATCCGAATCGCGAACGGAGCTGGTGGTGACCAAGAACTGCGGCATCTCACCCGCATCGAGCCGGGTCTGACGCTCGTCGCGAAGGCGAAGCAGCTCCCGCCGCCGGCCGGCAAACTCACGCTGCAGGCGAGCCAGGAAACCCAGGGCTTCCGGAGTCAGGACTTCACCCGCGCGCCCTTCCACCGCGCCCTTCAGCTGGACATGCTGCGTGGTGGCCATCGCCACCAATCTACCTGAGGCCTCTAATTCCCGGCGAGGCGCTCCACGACCGGCGCCAGCTGCTCGGCGGTGTTGCCCGGAATGATCACATCGGAGAAGCCGTAACGCTCGCGGCGGAGCTTCAAGTCCGCCTCGATCTGTTGGATGGTGCCGATTAGAAAGTGCGGCATCTCGAGCACGTCGCGCGGCTCGAATCCCGTCGAGGGCGCGAGCGCGGAAGTGTACCTTTGCTCAGTCACGCTCATCTCCCTCATGGCCGGGGAGTGTCGCGTAGCTACCGAGGTAGCTGTAGCGAACCAGCCGAAGGTCTGTCGCATAGGAGCCGAAGGCGTCTTGCCGCTAGGAGGCGAACTTGCACACCCCGATGGTGCCGAGGGCCGGATTTGAACCGGCGACACCTTGATTTTCAGTCAAGTGCTCTACCAAGCTGAGCTACCTCGGCACGGCGGG
>Ga0209376_1001900_pt1 | contig 20321 bp, 25 predicted proteins | sample GraSoiAngelo_134_FD_185891 | JGI IMG/M metagenome (GOLD analysis project Ga0209376, IMG submission 185891) | Grasslands soil microbial communities from the Angelo Coastal Reserve, California, USA - 14_0929_05_30cm (SPAdes) (version 2) | ecosystem: Environmental > Terrestrial > Soil > Grasslands ... | reverse complement strand
GAACGCGTAACTGGCGACCAAGGTGCGATATCGCCCGAACCGTCGACTCACGTGGCCGAAGGAGAACGCGACGGAGGCGCCGGCGAGGATCCAGACCGCGATCCCCACGGCCGACGTGATGTCGTCGAAGCCGAACCGGTGGTGCAGCAGCGGCGGGCCGAAGGTCGAGAAGATCGAGAACGCGGCTCCTCCGAGCGCGAGGGGGAAGATCCACAGTTTGACGTCACGGATCATCTGGACGTAATCGGGCTTGAGACCCGTCGGGCTTGGCGGGGCCCGGTGGCGTCGGACGAGCCACGACGCGACCGCGGCCGCGCCGAGATTGATGCCTCCCCAGAGGAGGAACGGCCACCACCATCCGAGGGCGAAGGCCACGATCGAGGTCGTCGCCATCCCGAGGATGACGCCGGTGTCGCCGAACGCGGATTGGAACCCCATCGCCCGATCGAGTTCCGGTCCTTTGAACTCCCGGCCGATCCACGAGATGCCGACGGGATGGTAGAAGCTCGCCCCGATCCGGGACAAGGAGACGAGGACGAGCAGCATCCAGAAATTGGAGGACGCAGCGACGAGCATGGACCCGACCCCTAAGATGACGACGCCGAGGGGCAGGAACCGGGTTGGATCGCGGTGGTCCGACATCGCTCCGAAGACGATCTGAAAGAGGGCAGTGATCAGCAATGCGGTGCCACTAAGGAGGCCTGTCTCGAGGGCGCCGAAGGCGAACTGCGTCTGGAGGATCGTGATTTGGCCGGCAATCACCGTTACCGCGCCGTCGTTCGTGAGGTGGTAGATCGAGTTCGCGAAGAGGACTCGCCGGGCGCCGGCCACGAGTCCGCGATGGTCGGAGGACTTATAGGATTAGGCCTGACCAACGGCGATCGTCGGGCGGTTGGCGGATGGGAATCTGTCGAGGATCCGCGAATAGACGACGATCCAGATGACGAGTGATAGGAGGCCGAACATCGCGATCGAGAGGTTCAAGATCATGGCGAGAGTGAGGTCCTCGAGGAAGAGGCCCGCTTCGACGGTGACCGAGAGGGTCGCCGTCAGTCCGGCAGCCGCAAATCCTAGGGCGAGGGCAGTCCCACCAAGCCACCGGGTCATCAAGTCCATGCGCCGCGCGGTAAGGTAGAGGTACACTCCGATGGAAACGGAAAGGGCGAGCCATCCGGCGGTTTGCATCGCGAATGCGGGCCGAGCGTAGTCCGGGAGATAAACGAAACTCACAATGAGTCCAGGAAGGAAGAAGAGCCCGCCCGCAACAACGGACGCTAGACCGGCGAGACGCGCGCCGTCCCACATTCGCCCCGCTGGCCCTTCCGTCCGGCCCCGGTTTCGCTCTACAATCACAATTCCGGCGAGGCCGAGGAGACCGGTTCCGACGGCGAACCCGAGGGTCAGGATTCCGAAAACCGCCAATCGTAACAATAGAGAATCCGCGGAGGGACCAGTGAGCGTGGCGGCGAAAAATCGCGGCAGCACGATGCCAAGGATGGCAAGGGCCAAGGAGACCAATACGAACCGTAGTCCTGTTTCGGTCCGGAATGGTTGCAGGAGCTCACCCCTCCCCGGTTTCCTAGGCCCTTTCGATATTTGTCCTTTGTGCGGTCACGGAGTCGGGGCCCTCGTCGTCGGCAACTCCAAATAGACCTCCATGGATGGCGCGCGCGGCCAGGAGACCGCGGACGGCCGACGGTGGCCCTTCGGGGCCGCTGAGGAACGTCCCCCCTCCCTCGGAACGGTGGCCCCGTGCAAGCGGGGGGCCCGAGAGGACCGGCAAGGGCGCAGAAACGACACAGCCCGCGTCGAGGATGATCCGCCCGGCGGTGACGTTGACGCGGGATCTGGTGAGACGGCGACACCCCACCGGAGCAAGTCCAAGCAGGCGCAGCGCGCCAGGTAGGACGCTCAGTCCAATGCCGTCAGAACAGAAGGGGGCGTACGGCGGCCACCTGGCCCTATTCTGACGTCGGACGCAGAGATTCACAGCGCTTGTGTGGACAGTCACCAAGGCCAATGCTCGAACAAGGTCCCAGTGGGCCCCAGAAAGACCAGCATCTGCGCTACTCCCGTCGAAAGCTTCTTCCACTGGCGGGTTGCTCTCCTCTGCAGGGGGAGCAATACGACGAGTAAGGACCACGTCTCTAACGTTAACTGGCAAAAAGTAATCGACAATTTTCGTTCCAGCTACCAGTCCATCGCTCCTTTCGAGATCCTGCTCATTGAACTCATTGCTAACTCGCTGGACGCCGGTGCAGAAGACATTTCTGTTGACCTCGATGGGGACGACGTCATCCGCCTCGTCGTCACCGACGATGGGAGGGGCATGAGGTCTCGCAGGGAGTTCGAGGAATACCACGACCTTGGATCGCTGACGAAATCGCGAGGCGGAGGGATCGGTTGGGCCGGCATAGGGGCCAAGCTATACATCGACCGCTGCGATGAGATCTACACAGAAACTCGATCTGTTTCATTCACTGGAGCAAGCCAATGGTCGTTTCCGAGGGGACAGAAAGCACCTAAGTGGAGAGATGTCCCGGCTCGTGGTCTCCTGCGAGGAAACCGTGGGACCGCGATTGAAATAACGATCACCGACCGCAAGGAGGCACGGAGGTTCTCACCGAGCGCCATTACAGAGACGATCCTCGCAAATTACAACTACGCAATGCGACCCCATGGCGAGGCGGTAATTAAGGTCGATAACGAAAGGGTCGAGCCGTTCGTCCCTTCAGACGAAGCGACAAAGAAACAGACCATCGATGTCCCACTCAGAGAGGGAGGTCGGGCGAGTGGAACGATTTACATTCTAGGCGAGGACGCACCGCCGGGATTCGGCCTCGTTTCGATTGTTGTCCATGGGAAGACTATCGGAGAGCAGTATGATTTTCGACAGTTTGCCCGACTGAAGGAACCGGAACGTGTAGCGGGCTACATCCGCTGTGACCAGCTCATCCATGTCACAACGACATCAAAAGATGCGTTCAACAGGCGAACATCAATCTGGAAAGACTTCGACAAGCGGGTGGGGAAGATCTTCTCGACATGGTTGGATCGCGAAGGGGAGCTGGAAAAGATCAAGCAAGACGTGGAGCTCGAGAAATTGGCGGCCGATCTCCAAGAAGACATCAACCGAGTGTTTTCTCGTCCCGAAATCCGCGAACTTGGTTTGGATCTTTTCCTCGACTTCAGGCGGCGTCTGACGCCGATCGCGGAACCCGACGGAGACGAGAGGGGATCCATGGTGGAAGGGAGTCAAGTGACCGTCGGCACATTTGGAGGTGCCGACGTCGGATCCGGCGTTCTCACGGAAGGCGAGGACCTTGGGGCCGCCGTCACCGTGGACTCGAAGGGGCGAGAAATGGTCACCTTACGACAACGGCGCGTCCATGGTGGTGTTCGACTCACTTTCGCCCCGTTTCCGGATCGCCATGAGCGGGCTTGGGTTGATCCCGGTCTACAGGCAATTGTCGTGAATAACGCGCATCAAGCGTTCAAATGCGCCTACGACTTGGATTCGGTCTATTACTATGCGATCGACGTTTGCTTCTTCGTGGTAACCGAAACGATCGAGGATGCCGTAGAACGCGATCGGGCTCTGAGCAAGCTCTTTGGTGCATACTCTTCTGTATCCGAATAGCTGTGCCGGGTTCGGAACATGGAAAGCGCGGCGGTTTCCATTCAAATCAAGACGCCATCAGGAGCGAATCCATCCGTCCGTACATTTGTCGTCGGGATTACCGACCTGATCCCAATTGGGTACGATGCTGTTCGTGACGCCGAAGAGCGATACAAAGCGAACGTGCTCAAGTGGAAACGCCTCGTCTTAGAACTTCAATCAAGAAAATCAGAGCCGTTGTTGCGCTGGCGGCTCGGAAACGAGATTAACCGATTTTTCAGGGTCCTTGAGCGAGAGCACAATATCGTGATCACAAATCAACTCGAAGCGCTCTCGCATGACTTGGGTCTGTCACACGACAGTCTTGGTTTTATCACCCGCTTTCCGGTTCAGTTCACGAGGACTGAGGTTGAAACGTCAGACCTTTCTTGGTCGAAGTTTCAGGAACTCATGGGAATCAAAAATTCCAGTTCAAGGCGAGAATGCTTCCGCCTTCTGCGGGCGGGCAAGATCAGGTACGACAAGCAGATTCGTGCCTTCAAGCGAGCGGCTAATCGGGGGCTCAAGGCAACTCCGAGGTAGAAGGAGAATAGCCGGCGAGACTCATCTGGCAGTTTCGTGGACCTCTCTGCCCGATAGAACCACCCCAGCCGTTGCGGGATGAGAAGTTGGGCGAGTATGAGAGCAAGCAAGAATGGGATTCAAGAGGGTCGCTGCTCATCCCCATAATGTGGGGAAGGTAGCAGCTGCTCTGTCGAAGCTCACGGAGCAGGAAGAGGGGCTCTTACATGTCCTCCGCGATCTCCAGCCGATTATTGTCCTGGCGTCGTTCTCCCTGGTTATCGGGACATTCGCCGCACCATCGTCCCCTACAGCGGCGGGATATGCAATCGGAGCCTCCATGGCCTTCCTCACGGCGTTCATCCTTCTTCTCGCTCGGAAGGTGGTCTACGGGATCATACGCAAGAAGATCGAACCGGACCTTCCGCTCGTCTTCGCCTACGGCTCGATTGGTCTCGGCCTCATCTTGCTATACCTTGTTCCGGCGGAGATCTCGAGCATCATTCCGAGCATTCACGTCTACATTGGGCTTGCTAACGGAGTTGTGTACGCGGTGGTCGGACTGGTGCTGGCGGACGGCGCGTTCGAGGCATTCAAGCGGAAGCAGCTCCAATACCCTGGGCGAAGAATCATCCGCCTGCTTGGGGTGTTGAGTCCCTTCGGAGTGCTCTTGACATCCTGGTCGCTGGCGCTCAACTCTGCCATCCCTTCACTCTCAAGCGACCTTACGACCTGGGTGCTCCCAACGCTGGGCATCGCCTTCACGATTCTCGCCCTTCTTGCCCTTGGCTACCTCGAGCGGAAATGGGCAGGCACGGCACCGCACCCTTGATTCCTGGTTCGTTCGGAGGGAATCGAACACATTTACGGACGTCCCCGGGGGAAGAAACGACACCTTGTCGCGTAGTCCACTCCCATGCGAGACGAGAAGATCCTCCGGGAACGGCTCGAGCAGCTACGCGGTCAGCTCCTCCAGTGGGGCACTCCCGATCTCATGGTCTTCACCACCACGAAGGACGAACTCCCCGGCTGGATCAGGGCGCTGGAGTGGGTTCTCTCAGCCCAGGTTCACGCTTCTGGCACTAACGGCGGAAAAGCGGAACTCGACCGGCAGCCGTAGCGGATGCCAGGCCCGTGAGAACTGCCGATTGAAGAGTGCCGGTAACCCAACCGATGGTGGCCCCGATCGCGATTCCGACAAATGCATGGATTAGGATTGGGCCCGTTTGATCCGCAAAATAGCGCAGGAATCGCTTCGCCACCGAACCTTGAGCACGTCGCTCCGCCTCCTTTGCATCTAGTTCGCGAATGACCTCTTGGCCGCGAACGGTGATGCTGCCGGTGAACCTTGCCTCAGCCCGACCCCCTTCGACGAGATCCCGTCGCCTTAAAGTCTCGATCATGGCTTCGACAGCGGCATCGCCCTCCAATCCTGCTACTTCGGACAGGCCCTTCACGACACCTGTCCACTCTATCCATTTTGGAGTAGTGGATATAGGGAACTCCCTTTCCAACCAACGGAGCGCACGAATCTCATTCTCCTTCAGATGGTTCATGTGACACCCTCATCAACTCGCGGCGAGCAAGCTTGTCGTAGACTGGCCCCTTTGCGTCTGCCCCCTGTCGCATGTTCGGTTGCAGATCCGGCACATCAGGACGACCTGTCCATGATCGTCATTCTCGCTGGATAATCCGCTGCTCGAATATTCGACGGAATACATCCCCCGAATCGCGTAGGGCCGTCCAGCGCCTCATGGTGACAGGGTAGGTGCGGAGGGTTCTCTCAGGGTCATGCCAAGCAGGCTCGATCTCGCACGTGACGTCCGATGCTGGATACTCAACCACCAAGAGGCCAGCTCCCCATTTCTCGCAACGGCGGGGAATCTCCCTCCCGGTCCAACGGTAGGCGATCGTGCTCGGGATCGCGAGATACTTCGCATGGCCTGGATACTTCCTGAGCTGCCGGAGCCCGTTGTGCGGGTCATGAATTGCGCCCTTGCTGGAGTTCTCGATTTCAACCGGGATCAGGATTGCATCGTCCACCGCCTCGCGTCCCGGCTTCGCGATAACAACCAGCATGTCTGGCCGTCGCCCGCCACGGCCCTGCGGTTCCTCGTGGATCAGCATGATACGACCAGCTCCGTAGTTGTCGCGGAACCATTCGGCGATGGGATCAACTAGTTCGGATTCGAGAGGCATGTTCTGCCGACATGAGAACGTGCAAGGCTTCAAAGCTTGCGACACCGCTACGAAAAGGCCCGGGGCTCGGTATGTCGCGGTGGCGGTACGATCGAACGTTCGAGGTGGAACACCCTCGGATGAAGGGCACCGTCCGGGTTGCCTTCGAAATGCTTCAACCCTTGGACGATGACGACCCACTCCGGGGAATCTTCATTTGGATTCGGCTCGTAATCTGGACGAATCGAAGTGGAGAGCAGGTGCCACACGTCAATGCCGCGTCCGAACTCGAGAAGTTATTCCGAGCCCGCCTCCAGGCATTTCCCGATCCCCAAACCGGCGGCGAGTTCTCCCTGTACCTCACTGACTACGAACCTGGGAAGTTTGAGTTGAGGCAGGGAGATGCTCTGTGGGACGGAGAGATCGTTCCCCCGAACACGTTCCTCGAGTACCTTGGCAGAGAAGATTGGCGTCGAAAACGAAGGGAAAGGGCCGGGCCGTGAGGCTCGACATGAGTGAGGAACGAGGGCCTCGACAACATAATCCGAACAAAACGGGGCTCTCAGTCTCCCACGCAAATCGGTACCTTCAATCCTCATCGTTCCATTCGGCGACCGGTGAGTAGACGGCTGTCATCGACTTAGTCTCCTTCAACGCCCAAACCGACACTTACAGCCTCATCATCGTGGAGAAGCGACCCTGGGACGGATCGGGAAAGCGACTCCTCGAACTGCAGCAACGGGTAAACGACTACCTATCTTTCGCACTCGACGGAGAGATGCTCCGAATCTATCCAGAGACGCGGGGCAAGCACGTCCGGATCTTGCTCAGTTGTATGAGCGAGCCTGATTCGAGAACTTCCGAGTTCCTAAGAATGGCGGCTGACCGTTGTCGCGAGAACGGCGTGGAATTTGCCCTTCAAGTCCTCAAATAGAGATGCGGATACCCGAACGTCTCCGTCCATGCAGGGGAAAGGGCCCGCCCTTTCGGGCGGGCGTTGGTGGGGAACGTGAGGACTACGACAACGTAATCCGAACAGAAGGGGGCTATTGGGTTCCAAAGTCGTCCTCCCCTCGAAGCGGACGCAGGACTTCAAGATGGACACGGCAATATACCTCGTCGGCTAACGGCACACCGGGTGGATAGAACGCTTCTGGAAGGCGCTAATGACTCAGCCTTTGTGTTGTCGCTGAAGGGGTGGGGGAAAACCAATCCTACGCGTGTGCATCAAGCAGACGACTGGATCGATGTTTCGATTAGAGTAAGCTCCTCCACGGGGGATTGGAGCCACGAGGGCGAACTCCTCACGGCGGCTGAGACCAACTGGCTCGCTAACTGGCTCGAGGCGATTGCATTACGACGGAAGTATGATCGCAAAGTCGACTTCGCCGAACCCGACTTCTCGTTCCGCATCATAGACGAATCCCAGGACACCGTGCTGCTCCGCGTGTACTTTGAAGGTCGCGGAAGGCCGACTTGGGCCCGCAAGGATCTCGCTGAGGACCGTGACATCTGGATCGACTTGAACCTCCATCGTCGGGATTTCGAACATGCGGCTGCGTCTGTCCGTTCGGAACTTGCTTCGATTGACGGGGTTGAAAGGGAAAATGCCCGCCCGTGAGGGCGGGCTTGGGTGGGGAACGAGGGCTACAACGACATAATCCGAACAGAAGGGGGCGTACGGCGGCCACCTGGCCCTATTCTGCACGCGGGCCCCTGTGGGTGCGGTTAGGCGCGGTGTGAGGTAGGACAACGCTCATAACGCCGACGGGCCTGCCTCGCGCGATACGATGAAGGCCAAGTTCTTCTACACCGGAATCCGCGTGAAGGACCTCGAGGCGTCCGTGAGGTTCTACACGAACCTCCTCGGGATGAAGGTTCGCGGCCGAAACACGGTTGACGCGGCGAAGGGGACCGTCGTTGAACTCGTTTGCGAGGGAGAAGGCAGCAACACTCTCGAGCTGAACTACTACGAGAAGGGCAGCCGGTTCGACACAACCTATGACGTCGGAGAGGGGCTGGACCACCTCGCCTTCGTGGTGAAGGACCTCGACGCAGCGCTCGGGGAGGCGGAGACGGCAGGCCATCCCGTGGTCCTGAAGATGCAGGAGCCCGGGAGCCGCTATGCATACATCCAGGACCCGAACGGGATCTGGATCGAACTCGCCCAGTTCGGGTAAGGGCGCCGTCGGTGGGTCTACTGGGCTCGATAGCGGTTTGGCCGCCCGAGCGGGGCGTTGAAGGCTCGGCCGATGGGAGGATGCGCGCGGGTTTGTGTGCCGGCTTGGCTGTATCGAGTCGGGACTCCGGCCGCGCCTTCGGGGATTCCATCCAAACCGTTTTCTACGCCCGCGGCCCTGGTGCATGCGTGCGAGGGAACCGCATCCGTGTCATCTTGGGAGTCCTAGCCGCTCTGCTGGCCGTGACGGCCGTCTCCGTCGGGACCTCTGCCGCGAACGAGCCGAAGCCCCTCGCGAGTCCCAACGGCGCGGTCCTTGTGACCTTCGACATCCAGGTCGACCCCGGAGCGGCAGACTACGTCGAACGCGCGGCACAGGCCGCCCTCGCGTCGAATCGGGACCTCGTCATCGTCATGAACACGCCGGGCGGGCTGCTCGGGAACATGCAGCAGATCGTCACCTCGATCGTGAAGGTGCAGGACGAGAGCCAAGGCCGTCTGGCGGTATACACGTTCGTGCCGCCGGGCGCGCTCGCGGCTTCCGCGGGCAGCTACATCGCCCTGGCTTCCAACGCGGTGTACATGGGAAGCGGCTCCATCATCGGACCCTCGACTCCGTACATCATCGGCGGGGACCCGCTCGAGCAGCAGCACGTCCAGAACGCGATGGTGGCGTACATCCGGTCCCTCGCCGAGAGGCATGGCTACAATGTAGCCGCGGCGGTCAGCATGGCCGAGAACAACACCGCCTATTCCGCGACCCAGGCCGCCTCCCTCGGCCTCGTCACCGGCATGCGCGAAACGCTCGATGCGTTCCTCGCCGCGGTCGGGCTCGGCGGTTCGCTGGTCCCGGGATTCGATGAACCGATCTACGACCGGTTCCTCAGCTTCTTGAGCGATCCGACCGTGGACGGCCTGTTCATCCTGGTCGGCGTCATCGCCCTCGTCCTCGACCTCTTCCACCGAACCCTCTTCCTGTCGGTCGCCGCGGCGATTTTCATCGCCCTGGGGTTCCTCGGCGCTCAGATCATCGGCGCCTCGATCGTCGGGCTCCTGATCCTGATCATCGCGGCCGCCCTCGTCATCCTCGAGGTGAAGGCTGGCCACGGCCTCTTCGCCGTCTCGGGAATCGCCCTCGGACTCGCGGGAACCTATCTCCTCGCGTACAACGTCCAATACTCTCCCGCTCCCTACGGAGTCGAGCAATACTTGCTCCTGGGCGGCACGGGGGCCGTCCTCGTGGTCGGATTCCTGTACCTCACCCGCATCCGCCACGCCCTCCTGGCGCAGCCGAAACTCATCGACCCTAGCCGGGTCGTCAACATGACCGGGCGGGCCGCCACCGACCTCGTCCCCGGCAAGGATGGCGTCGCGAACGTCGCCGCGGAGGACTTCACGGCCCAATCGGACGAATTCATCCCGAAAGGCTCCCTGATCCGGGTCACCGGCTACCAGGACGGCAAAGTCCGAGTCGCGACCGTTTCGGCGTCGCCGCCGGAGCCGGCGAAGTCCGGCGAACCTTCGACCGCGCCGCCGTCCAGCCCCTAGAGGCGCGTTGTCAAGGCCGATGCTTGCGGACTTTGAGGGTCACATTGTCCGGGTCCACGGCCGTCACGACGATCGGCTCCCCGCGGGCGATGTCCTCTTCGGCCACCGCACTCCAAGTCTCGTGCTCGACGTGGACGACGCCTTTCCCCGTGGCCTTCATCGAACCGAGGGAGCGTCCGGTCTTGCCCACGAGCGTCTCGCCGGCGAAGTACCGTTGGGTGATGATCTGGGTCGTCGTCGCTTGGAACGCGAACGTCAGGCCGACGGCGATTAACACGATCACGACGCCGGAGGCGATGTAATCGTACCGGGTCACGAGGGCTCCATGGACGATGAGGAAGACCCCGAGAGCGGCGACGGCGAGGACGACGAGGACGGAACGGGTGCCGTACAGGAAGAGCCGATCGAGGAGGCTCGACACGGGCTCCGGAGGGCTCTTATCGGTCATCCGCCTTCGAGGCGCCCCCCTCAGCCGACGAGAGCACGTTCCGGAGAGGCCGGACCAACTCCGTGAACTCGAGCGGGAGGATGAACTTCGTCGAAGGACTTGCCCCGAGCGTCTTGAGCGCGTCGAGGTATTGCAGCATCAGCGTCTTCTCATCGATGCCCTTCGCGGCCCCGAAAATGGTGGACAGCGCTTGCGCGTAACCTTCTGCGCCGAGGATCGCGGCTTGCCGGCCCCCCTCGGCCCGCAGGATCGCGGACTGCTTGTCCCCTTCCGCGACGGTGACCGTCGCCGTCTTCCTGCCGTCGGCTTCGATGACGACGGCCCGTCGGCTCCGTTCGGCGGACATCTGGAGGATCATGGCGTCGGTGACGTTCTTGGGCGGGAGGATCTCTCGGATCTCGACGTTCGTGACCTTGACGCCCCAACGGGTCGTGACCTCGTCCAGCTTCGTGCGGAGGACCGCGTTGATCTCCTCCCGCTTCGAGAGCACCTCGTCCAGGATGATGTCGCCGATCACGGCCCGCAGCGTCGTCGTCGCGATCCCCATGGCGGCGCCCTCGAAGTTGTTCACGCGGATCACGGAATCGGCCGCGCTCGCGACCTTGAGGTACACGATGAAGTCGACATCGACGGGCGCATTGTCCTTCGTGATGCAGGTCTGGTGGGGGATCGTCAAGTATCGCTCCCGCAGATCCACGCGAACCGGCTTGTCGATGCCCGGGATCACGGCGACGATCCCCGGCCCCTTCTCGGCCTGCGCCTTGCCGAGTCGAAAGTTGACGATTCGTTCGTACTCCTTGACGACTTTCAACGTGGCGAAAAGGAAGATTAGGACGATGATGATGAAGACGAATGCTCCAATAAAAATCCCGCCCAACTCCACCCCCTGAAACGCCGTCACCGGACCCAAGTCGAATGGAACCAGGAATCCCCCCATGCCGTAACCCCGGGGGCGGGGATGAACGCTCCTCGACTTAAGGCCATGGCCGGATTGCCGTGGGTTCCGTGTGCGGACATTGAAACCTCTGGCCCCGTGGAGTACAGGTTCGGGCGAACGGTGCCCGTAGCGGATCGCATGGAGACCGTGCTTCGTGGGACCGAGGAGGCGGTCACACGGGGGCATACGGCCACCTGGCCCTATTCTGATGGACGCTAGGAAGGGCTTTGCGGCAGTCATGCGGCGTTCTGATGTCGTCCTCGTTCGAAGGAGACGCCGCCCCTCTCCCGATCGCTCAAGTAAGTGTAGTTCGCCTTGAAGATCGCTTCACGCCGGATGTACTGCTCGAAACCCGGAGACTCAAAGGCTATTTGCCCATCGGCCAACGCGATGGTCCAGTGACGGTCGACCTGCCGGACATCGTAGATCACGATCAATGGCCACGTGTCAGATGTAAAGTTGGTCTTCACATCGGAGACGTTTCCGAAAACCAATGTGGCCGGAGAGATCCAGAAGTCGGCCCGGTGTTCCGCGAGAGCCTCGCGCCAATTCAGGACGTAGTCGATGTCGAAGACCAGCTCACGCGGCTCCACCTGCGGTTCTCCACCGGGACGCGAAATCAGTTCGGTGCTTGCCGCGATTGCGTGGATGATGACATCGTGCCAACTCATCTCGGCTAAGTCCTTCTCCGACCACACCCACTTGTCAATCTTCGGTGACCGGCGGGTCATGCCAATCCCGAATTGTTCCGAGACCAAAAGGTTGCACGCCCCTTTCGGGGCATGAATAAGGAACGAGGGCTATTCGACACAATCCGGACGCAAGGGAGCCTTCCGCGCGAAGCTTTAGCTTGTTGAGCGCTTCTTCGGAGACAGATTCCGATGGGCTCGAAGACAGGGATTTGCGCTTTTTGTGCGGCCGAAGTCCGAATAGGTGAGGGTCACTACCGGACGCATCCCATCCCAGCCGATGCAATATTACCCAGAAGCTGCACCCACCCGCCTGTCTACGTCGACCTTTGGAATCGAAAGGCTTACATTGAGGGAGGCTGGAACACGCCGGGGGAGGAGTCTCCCCCTGGAATCCTCCTTCAGGACGGTTGGACTCGCCAATCCGCGCCCGACTTCGTACGCCGGATCGTTGAGGACGAGAATCGTTCGAGTTTCGAGTACGTCGGCCGGTTCTTCCCGAGGACCGGAACGAGTGCGGCGGCACTCGACGTCGCCTACCACCAGATTGTCGAGTGGGGCGGAAAAGGTAAGATGCCCGCCTGGTGAAGGCGAGCTTCGGTTGGGAACGAGGGCCACGACAACGTAATCCGAACAGAAAGGGGCGTACAGCGACCACCGGGCCCCATTCTGGCTATTCAGCTCTCGAGGGGAACTGGCTACGGCTGCGAACCTACGGGTCGGGCGCGACGGCGCGCAAGGTATCCGAGTCCCCACCGCGCGCCGACATAGGTGGGGATGGCCGCCAAGAAGACCTCAAAGCTCCCGAGGAATCCCGCGAGGAGCAACACGAGCGGGAGAGGGACGTGACGGATGCGGAAGGCCGGATGTCGGGCGACGATCGTGCCGGCGATCGAGGCGATCAGGAAAACCGCGGCTCGGAGGTGGACGAGAGCGGCCGTCGGCGTCGAGGTGAGCCAGGGGGTGGTCGCGGGGACCGGGACGCCTTGAATCCAAAAGAACAGGATGTCCTCGCAACCTCCGAGTGCAAAGGCGAGGAGAGGCAGCCAGGCGTGCCTCCGGAACGCCAGGATGGTGGTGATGGGAAACACGACCTTCCATGTCGCCGTCCAATAGATGTCGAGATTGGATTGGTACCCCGGGGCGGCGGGGAAGGCTCCCTTCAGGATGGCGATATCGTACCAGGCCCAGAGCGCCATCCAGGCGACGGTCGCGGCGTAGAACAGGAGGATGTAGCCGTCGGTCCGCTGACCGAACCTTCGAAGGGTCCGCGCGAGCCGATTCAGCGGAGCGATCCCTGAGGTCAACCGGAGGCGGAAAGTCTGCAGCCAAGACACCTCGGAGGGAGCATCGGGCATGATCGGTCCTCATCAACTCATGGGGGTTCCGCTCGCATATATTCTTGCGCGAGGCGCACCCCGACGGATGTCCCTTAACCTCATCTCAAACCCCGTTCGCCGGGTATCATGGAGAAGACACAGAAACGATCGAGCGCCTCGGAGATTTCCCGGGGGCGAAGGAGATCGTCTACTCCGGTCGCGTCCCCTCAGCCTGGAAGGATTCCTTTCGCTGAGGCGAGCCTCGTGCGGTAGAGTTATCCGTTTCGATGGTCTCCGGACCCCGGGGGAACGCCGTGGCCGTTGACTTCGCGATCAAGAAGACGCCCAGGTATCGAGTCGTGTCAGTCCGCTTCGTGGGGCCCTTCAACGAGAAACGAATCCGAACCGAGTGGGAGCGACTGGCGAAGTGGGCGAAGACTAAACGATTGAGCACGGGAAAGTGGTTCTTCTCCGAGGAAGATGCGGGAAAGGCCTATCGCTTCGACCTTTCCATCGAAGTGCGAGGTCGCGTCAAGGGAGAGGGCAAGGTGCGCGTCCGAACGTTCCCCGCCTCGCCGATTGCAACCGTGACCTTCGACCCCGATGTGGTCGCCGCGCGGGTCATCTACCATGGATTGTCCGATTGGCTGCGTTGGCGGAAGAAGGACAAGACGATCAAGCGGACCCGGACCTGGCGGGAAGTCTACTCGGGCAACCCGTGGACGGACAGGAAGGCCTGGTCCCACACGGAGATCCAAGTCATGGTCTCCAAGTGACCATCGAAGAGGATTAGGGCTCGACCGCGGTCCCGAGAACGGAGGTCCGAAGGATGCGGAAGAAGATTGACGATTACGTCAGCGGTCGGATTCCGCCACCGCCGATCGTGACGGCGCTCGGCATCACGATGATCCGCGCGGGCGACGGGACGGCCGAGTTCGGGTACGTCGCGGATGGGCGCCACGCGAACCCGATGGGGACCCTCCACGGAGGGATCCTGTGCGATCTCGCGGACGCGGCGATGGGCGTCGCGCTCGCCTCGACCCTTGACGAGGGGGAATCCTTCGCCACGTTGGAGCTCCACATCAACTTCCTGCGGCCCGTATGGGACGCGAGACTCACCGCGAAGGGAAGGATCGTCTCGCGGGGTCGCACGGTGGCGATGACGGCCTGTGACATCGTCGATCAGGGCCAGCGCCACATCGCCGCGGTGACGGGGACCCAGATGATTTTGACCGGACAGATGGCGAAGGGCCGTTGATCCGGCGACGGGCCTCCGGTGAAACTCTATTACGGATGCCGGAGATTGCCGCCAGGCCATGGCGAGCGTGGAGATCCGGGGCCTCCGGAAGGAATTCGAAGGAACCGTCGCGGTCGAGAACCTGGACTTGGAGGTCCACGACAAGGAATTCGTCGTCCTCCTCGGCCCTTCGGGCTGCGGGAAGACGACCACCCTCCGGTGCATCGCGGGCCTGGAGTCCCCCTCCGACGGGGAGATCCGCATCGGGGACCGGGTCGTCAACGACCTCGAGCCGAAGGATCGCAACATCGCGATGGTGTTCCAGAGTTACGCCTTGTATCCTCACATGACCGTGTACCAGAACCTCGCGTTCCCACTCGAGAACCGGAAGATGGCGGAGCGGGAGATCGTTTCGCGGGTCAATAAGACCGCGCGGCTCCTCCAGATCGAGAACCTGCTCGGCCGGAAGCCGGCCCAATTGAGCGGCGGGCAACGGCAGCGCGTGGCCGTCGGTCGGGCAATCGTCCGGGAGCCGGAGGTATTCCTCATGGACGAGCCGTTGAGCAACCTCGACGCGAAGCTCCGCGTCTACATGCGGGCCGAGCTGAAACGGCTCCAGAAGGACATCGGGGTGACGACGATCTACGTGACCCACGACCAGGTCGAAGCCATGACGATGGCCGACCGCGTCGCGATCATGAACAAAGGGGTACTCCAGCAGGTCGGGACGCCCGCGGGCATTTACTCTCAGCCGACGAATACTTTTGTCGCGGGCTTCATCGGAAATCCCCCGACGAATTTCTTCGACCTCGTGTTCGTGGAAGACCGATGCCTTGAGAACGCGGACTTCCGATACCCGTTATCTGAGCCGCTCATCGCGAGGGCACGAGGCTGCTCCTCGACCGAGGTCGTCTTGGGCGTTCGACCCCAGGATGTCCTCGTTTCCATTGGACCTAGCGCACCCGACGCCGGGATCGAAGCCGAGGTGTTCACGGTCGAGCCACTGGGGGACTCGACCATCCTAGACCTGAAGATAGGGGAAACGCGAATGAAGGCCGTGACGAGTCCCGACTTCCGTGCCGAGATGGGCGACCGGGTCTGGACACGATTCCGGGCCGAACGCCTTTACATCTTCGACAAGAAGACGGGTTCCGCGGTGCAATAGTGTGAGAAAGCCCTCGAGCCTTTCCTCCCGCGGTCCCGAACCGAGGGCCTTCGGAACAAAAACATGAAGATCGAGCAGGTTCGCGGGCGGCTCCTCGAAGACCTCGATCGCCTTCGGTCCCCTGAGGGGTACCTGTATGCCGGATCTCCTCGGTACCACACCCTGTTTGGCCGTGACGCGTTAATCAGCGGCTGGCAGACCCTCGCTCGCGATCCCTCAATCGCCCGCGCAACATTGCATACGTTGGCGCAGCTCCAGGGCAAGCAGACGAACGCGCTGAGGGAGGAGGAGCCCGGCAAGATCCTACATGAGCATCGGAGCGATCCCGCATCCCAAGCGGAGCTCTCGCATTGGGGCTTCCCTTACTTTGGGAGCGTCGATAGCACTCCCCTCTTCCTAATTCTTGCGGGTCGTTATCTGCGCCGCACCGGAGACACAGCGTTCCTCCATGACCTGTGGCCAAATCTCACCGCGGCCTACGGCTGGATCAAGATGACTGAAGATGCCGGTGGCGGGTACCTCCGGTACGAGCGCAAGAACCCGTATGGCCTGTTCCACCAAGGCTGGAAGGACGGTTCCCAGGACCACCTCCGCATTCGGCCGCCCGTTGCGATCGTCGAGGCACAGGGATACGCGTATTCCGCGTATCGGGAATTCTCCGTCCTGGCAAGGCAACAAGACGCGATGGACTTTGCGATCGAAGCGGAACTCCGCGCGCTCTCTCTCCAACGGCGGTTCAACGAGGACTTCTGGGTCCAGTCCAAAGGTTTCGCGCTCGGCCTTGACGGAGCAGGACTCCCTCGGAATGTGCCTACATCGAATCCTGGCCATCTCCTCTTTACGGGAATCCTGAGGGCTGACCGGATTTCTCCTTTGGTGGACCGGCTATTTGAAGAAGATCTCTGGACTCCGTTCGGGATTCGAACCCATTCTGCCTCGGCTCCGGACTTCGATCCATTTGGGTATCACACCGGGTCCGTCTGGCCGCACGACAACTGGCTGATTGCGGAAGGGCTCCGCGCCACGGGCCATCGGGATGAGGCGAATCGGGTTCGGGGCGCTCTTCTCCGCGCGTATGAGCGACTCGGAAGGATTCCCGAGTTCTATGCAGTGGTTGACGATGAGATCGTCGACCTTGTCGACCCCGCGAACGGAAGCGCTAGAGCCAACCCCCTTCAGGCTTGGGCGATCGCAGGGCTATTGGAGCTCCTGTGAGCGGCGAAGCGATCATCCTTTGATCGTCCATCCGATCATGCCCCGAATGTAGTATTTTTGCAAGACCACGTAGAGCGTCAAGGGGACGAGCATGACCAAGATCGATCCCGCCGAGAGGAGGCCCCAATCCGTGTATTGGGCGCCGCGCGCGAGGTTGGGCACGAGGAGCGTGGCTGGCATGTTCTCGGGGCTGAAGATTAGGAGGAGCGCGAAAAAGAAGTCATTCCAGACCCACATGAATTGGAGGATGCCCGCGGAAGCGAACGCGGGAATGGCCATGGGGAGCACAATGCGGAAGAAAATCCGGAAGTCCGACGCGCCATCGACCCGCGCGGCCTCCTCGACCTCGAGCGGCAGAGCTTGGAAGAAGTTCCGCATGAACAGGATGATCCACGGCAGCCCCCAGGCCGTGTGAAGTAAGATGAGCGAGAGCAGATTGTCATATAGTTGCAAGGTGTCCATGATTCGAAAAATCGGAATGGCGACCATCTGGGCAGGCACGGACATGAGCAAGACGATCGTCAGGAAGAGATAATCGCGCATCGGGAATCTGAACCGACTGAAGCCGTACCCGGCAAGGGCCGCCACGAAAAGGGGTGCGAGTGTCGCCGGGATGGCGACGATTAGGGAATTTCGGTAGCCCGAGGAGAGTGAGTAAATCGGTTGTGTGAAAGCTGTGACGAAGTTGTTCAACGTCGGATGAAATGAATCCACTCGCCACCACCCGAAGGTGGTCTCGGAGACGGGCCGAACCGCGGTGTTGAAGACCCCCAGGAACGGGATGATCCATGCAAGGGCGACGCTCCACGCGATCAAGTGGACGACGACCGTCCGCAGCCGGATTCGTCTCAGTGGTCGCTTCACGTCTTCCTCACCATCCTCCGAAAGAGCCACGCCGTTGCGAACAGGGTCATGACGGTCAGGAGGGTTGCCACGACGGCGGCGGGACCATACTTGCCAGTGACGAAATAGAGGTACATCTGGAGAGAAAGCACATTAGCGGAACCTGCGGTTCCGCCGGTCTTCCCCTCGGCTGCGTAGACGATGTCGAAGATCTTCAGCTCCCAAAGCAATGTCATCGTGACGATCACCAAGGTCATTGGACGGAGCAAGGGCAGCGTGATGCGGAAAAACATGCGCAAGGGCGGCGTCCCATCGATTTTCGCCGCCTCGAAGTAGTCCTGCGGAATCGTCGTGAGACCCGCAGAATAGACGATGAGACTGAAACCTGTCCAAAGCCAGATGGAACCGAAAATGAGGCCCAGGAGGGACGTCTGCCGGTAGAGGAGCCAGCTGATGTCGAGCGACTTGATCCCGACGGCGCCGAAGAATGCTGGAACGATACCGGGGCCGGATTCGTAGAGGAACTGGAGGATGATCCCCCCAACGATCATGGGGGTGACCATGCCCAGAAATATCGCGGACTTCACGATCGACGCCCCCTTGACGTCCCGGAGAATGAGGGCGAGCCATAGCCCAAAGAGGACGGAAATCGGGAGATGGATCGCGACCCAGAGGCCGTTGTGGATGAGGGTGCCGAGGGGCGGAGGCCAAGAGAACCAATTCGGGTTGAGTGTATCTGGGTCGCTCAATACGGTCCGATAGTTTCCCAGGGTGGGTTGACCGCCAGGCCCGACGAAACTCAGGAAGACCGTCTGGACAATCGGATACACCACGAGGAACACAAGGAGCAGGAGTGCAGGCGCGAAAAAGACGAGGCGAAGGGCGGCCCTGCGGGTTCGGGGCCCGAACGGCGTTACGACTCGTAAGCCTCGGGCCCGCCGCCAGAGGAGAGCAAGGGACCTTAGGCCGCGGCGCGTGACCGCGCCCGTCTCGCCCATCGACCTCCGGCTACGCTTTCGACTGAATCGCCGCCAAGATGGTGTTTAGGTCCCCGGCTGGGTCCGCACTCGTCCACAAGGCTTTGAGCTGGCTCCAGAAGTTCGCCTGGAACGGATCGCCCTTCGTGTCGTCCAAATCGGGAAGCACGTCCTTCCCGGTTAGGGTTTGCGCAACCACCCGGTCGACCGGCGGATAGGCGTTCGTGTCGATTCCGAGGACGGTCGCGATGTGACCGCCTTGCTTAACCTGGACCGTCTGACCGTCCTTGCTCGCAAGGTAGCGGAGTAACTGCTTTGCCGCGTCCAATTTCGTGGTATACTTCGGAATGAAGAAGTAATCCGCCCCGAACACGACGCCTGGCGTCACGCCGCTTACCGGAGGCAGGGAGAACACGCGTAGGTCTGTGGGGTCAGGCACCATTCCAGTGATCCAGCTGCCCATGAAGTACAACGCGTATTGGTTCGCCCACCACCCGTTCAGGGCAGTCGAGTCCCACTTCAGCGGAGGGCTGAAGTCGCTCGCTGCCAAGAGGGGCACTATCCTATTCGCGAAGATGTCGTGCACGGCCGCGCTGGTCCACATCTCCGTTCCGGCTGTCAAGTTCCGGTGCATGCTCGCCCCACCGTACGTTGCGATGAAGTGTTCCGTCATGTCGGACAAGGGCCAGCCGTCGGTGTCCCCGCTCACGATGGGATTCACGATTCCTGAGATGCCTTTGATCTGGGTCAGCAAGTTCGTGAAGCTGATCCAATCCGTCGGCGGCTGGAGATTGTGGGCCGTGAAGAATGACTGGCGGTACCAGAATCCCGGCTTCACCTTGCCCGTGTACACGGCGCCGTAGATCTTGCCGTCGGTCCCGGTGACGGGGTCGAGCGCTCCAGCAGCGTAGGCCGACTTATCCACCACACCCGTCAAATCCGTCGCATTGCCGCCTGGGCCGTTCTCTTTGATGAACGAACTCGTCATGAAAATCACGTCACCCGGAGCTCGTCCGATTGCGAACTGGACGGGGAGAACTAGCTTCAAATCCTCTTGACGCAAGATGTTGTACGAGACTTTGATGCCTGTACTGTTCGTGAACGCGCTCAGGACCGGCAGAAACTTCTGCATCTCGGTGCTCGCCCACGGACCAATAACCGTAATGGTCTCACCCGCGGCCTTCGGGGCTGTCCCGTAATACACGCCGACCGCCGTAATCACATTCGTGACGATCAGCAGGGCCACGATGATCGCGATGAGCCTGCCGGACGTCTTCGGCGGGACATAGTCCGCCCCGCCCGATGACACGCCTGTAGATCCTCCTGTGGCCACTCCTCTGACCCCCAAACCTTGGCGGCGGGATGGCTTCGTCGGCTTTTACTCTTATTGACGACTTGAGCAGAAA
>Ga0209376_1001899_pt1 | contig 20330 bp, 18 predicted proteins | sample GraSoiAngelo_134_FD_185891 | JGI IMG/M metagenome (GOLD analysis project Ga0209376, IMG submission 185891) | Grasslands soil microbial communities from the Angelo Coastal Reserve, California, USA - 14_0929_05_30cm (SPAdes) (version 2) | ecosystem: Environmental > Terrestrial > Soil > Grasslands ... | reverse complement strand
ATCCCGGTATTTGGATATGGTATCGGAACACCTGCCGGCGTTACGGGAGTCAGCGGCGGGGTCATGCACACATCGGGAAATGCGCATATCGACTTACCGCTCGCGGCTTTGCAGGATACCTCCATCGTGTTCGCGAAGACTTGATTCGCCATCAGCTCACCCGATAGCGGAGCACCATCGCCGCCCGTTGACCATCATCGTCCGATGAATGCAACAGAATACCCGGCCCCGGGGCATAAGCTTTACGGCAAGCGGCAGCCGCCACGGCCAACATAACAGGACCGATCGCGCTGCCGGCCTCCCCAATACACTCGGCGGGATGCCACAGATCAAACTCTGCCTTTCGTTGGCGCAGCGTTCGTGACAGCGCCAGCGCCGCTTCCTTGAAGTAATATTGTTCACCGGAGATGTCGCTGATGCGAAAGTCGAGATCATGCATCTGACACTCCGCATCACGCAGCGCGATCTGAATCGCGCGCGTCAGTCCGTCAGCTCGCAGCGGCTCTCCGGCATCAATATGAGCCTCTTCAGCAGCCAAGCCCAGTCCTTCGATACGTAGCTGCGAATATGCCGGCGGCTGACCAACTAGCACTGCCGCACCCGCTTCACCCGGTATGAATCCATTCGCATTGCGTTCCCTGAGCAAACGCGCTCGCTCGTCGAATACCCGTAGCGTTGGCCAGGTCAGCAAGCTGTCCGTGCCGACGATCAGCGTGGCTGTCGCATGACCTTCATAGATGAACTGCCGCGCCCGCAGCAATGCGATCGCGGCACCGACGCGTCCTTGTGGAATTACGACTGACTCGGGTGCGAAAGAGGCGGCGACCAGTTGTTGGACTTCGGCGAGTAATTGATCCTCAAGCCCTTCGGTCCGACCCGGTCGTGACCGTTCTGCCACGCATAGCAGCAGAGGGATACGGCGCCAATTTTCGCGCGACGTGTCAAACAGGGTTTCCTCGATCGCCATTGCCGCCATGCGTGCCAGCTTCTGGCGGCCGCGCCACGGTTGTTCAAGCGGTACCGTGTGACTCATGATCCATTCGCCGCCGGCATTCATGAATCGTGTTTCCGTTGGATTCGTGAGACCTGCACGAATCGCTGCACAGGTAGCGGGCGCGCTCAAGCCGACCGCTGTCACCAGTCCTGTACTCAATATCGCGAGGGGCTCCGCGGTCATTCGCTTTCCTCAGTCGCCTCGCTACGCACGAATGACTTCACCACGGAGAGTTATCGGGAAGGAGACCTGCTCGCGCTGTTGCCACCAAGCCGCGCCCTTGCGCCCGACGAGCACCTGCGCTATCTCGAATATGTTCTTCTTCAAGGGTCGCGCGATTCGCCACGTCATCGTCACGCGCTCCAGATCAGGTTCAATGACGATCGTATCTAACGGAGCGGTCAGGTCTTCCCGTGCGCCTTTGGTCGGCAAAATGTGGAAGGGTGCTTCGAACTGCGGCAGTACGAAATCTCTCCGTCCATCCGGGGTCAGATTGAGCAGCGCGACCGGCTGCTCGCTGAGCAGTTTCGATAGCTGTTGATCAAGCGGTGCGGACTGGTAGTACTGCTCATCAAAATCAGCTGGTAGAAAGGGGAAAATATTGTCTATCCAGTTCTGATCGTAGGTGCCCGCGTATTTGTATCTCGGCTCCCAGTGCCTGCCTATTGGGCCGAACGCCATCGGACGGTAAGCACCGTCAGGCGTCGTGATGGGCTGCGTGAGTTCTTCGGTATTCGGCAGGGCGGATGCATGCAGCCACTTCGCAATCATATGCTTGTGGAAACCGCGGCCGCTTGGATTCAACATGAATGCCACGTGCTGCGCAGGTTCTTCATGACGCAAGTCCGCCCCGCCGAACGCGCGGTCATAGGAGACCGGCATGGTTCTGAAGGGCTTGGGCGCCGTCACGCGAACGCCGCCGCCTGCGGTGGACCAGAAGCGGTCACCGATCACGGAAAACGACTTGGACCATCCCCCAATTCGCACTCCGACCGTGACCCGCTCGACCGGTTTGTCGCCAGGCGCATAGGCCGAGCCGTTCAGAAGGACGTCGCAGCGATGTTTGCGCGGCGCGAAGTCCACCTCGTATTTCGGTGCTGAAAGCCCCGGCTCACCGAAGAATACGTCGCTCGTGACCAGCGCCACTTGTTGATCGTGTAGTGTGAGCGTCGCCCCCTGCTCAGTTGGAATGCGGAATGTGCCTTTGACGACAACGACGAGAAGTTCACGTCCACTTGGCTCCATGCCCATGGTGTATCCGACCACCATCCGCGTCGAGTTAATCAGTTCCACGATCGTCCTAGTTCAGCTGCACCGAGCTGCCCTTGATGCGCATGACGCCGGAGGAGCGGTTGGATACGTACGTCCCTTGAATCATAATCTTCCCCGCCTTGGTAAGGGTGATGCTCGCCTTCCCGCATTTGAAAACCAGTTGTTCCTTGGCGCTCAGGAGCAATCGCTCGCCGTCGGCATCGACTTCGACCTGGCCGGGCTGTTTGACCAGCGGCCAGGCTGAGGGGTTTCGTAGGAGGCCGATGATGATGGGGCGGGCGGGATCGCCATTCTCAAACATCAGCACCACTTTTCGACCGATGTGCGGACCATGCAGGTCCAGTACCGTGCCAGCAGCGATCGCAGGGGTGCCGGGCTGGTGTGGATAGGTGACTAGTGGCGTGCGGCCTTCGTCTCTGAATCCGATCAAAGCTCCGGTCACAACACTATCGATCCGCTCAGGAGCCTGGCGGGCTCGCTGGCGTTGAACCTGTGTTCGTTCCGCACGTTCGATGACGTCGATTTCTGCTGAACTCATCGTCGATCTCCTCAACCTTGACCGCTGTTCAAAAGAGCACTCATCCCGGTTCCGCTCCCACGCGAGGGACATCGCGACTCAAACCCACCGGCGGCAGTACACGCGGCCGACAAAACGGTTGACGGCGGACAGATGCGCGACGGCGGCGTGGCTTCCGGCCTCGCGGCGGGGCTCGAACAGAGTTTATCTCGCGGAGATCACAAGGGTGCCACCTCCCATTTCGCGACAGTGTCAGAAACCGCACAGCGGCGGGGGATCCGTTGGCACCTCGTGCAGCCGAGCTAGGCCACGTCGAGGGACTGGGCGCATGACCCGCGCGCCGACTGGCGATCGCGCGAGACGAAGACGCGTCAGGGACCACCCGACAAAATGGTGATGGGCTGCTGGCCCACCCTGCACGATGAAAATTAGGCTATCATCCCGGCGCGCCGCGCGCTCGGACACGTCGAATGTCCCTTTGACTACGACCACTGCCGACCCTCGCCCGTTTTTGTCGGTAGGTAGGAGATGTCGGCAAGCATCCCTGAAGTGTTCTGGCTGATCTGCATGATCAGAAGCCGCTCTAGTTCTGCAGGATCTTCTGAGCCTTCAGCGTCATCGTTCCGCTGGCCTTCTCCGTGATGTCGCCAGAGCCAGTCACGGTGATGTCCTTGCCCTTTATCGTGATGGTGCCATCCTTCTTCATCGTGATGCTCGAATCACCACAGGTAATCACGACCTCATCACCCGCCGTGATGTGGAGATTCTTGCCGACCTTCAGACTCTGATTCTTGCCGACTTCCGTGGAGCAGTTATCACCAACCTTCGTCGTACGATCCGTCCCCACGCTCGTCGTCTGGCTCTTGCCGTAGGTCTCCGTCTGGCTAAGACCGACCGTCTCTTGCTGGGCCGCGCCAACCGTCACCGCCTGCGCGCCGCCCACCGTCACCTCCCGGGCCGCGCCGACGTTGATCATCTCGTTCACGCCGACCGAGTGCGTGCGGGTCAGTGCCACGGTGACTATCTCGTTCTGCATTACCGTGCGGTCGCGATTGCCGCTGACCGTGATGCTCTCGTTCGCGCCGACCGTCTCGGTCCGGTTCGCCCCGATGTCGATCTTCTCGTTCACGCCCACCGTCTCGGTGCGGTTGTTCTTCACCAGCGTGGTCTCATCGTGATCGATCGTCTTCTTCCGGTCATTACCAACCCAGTGCGTCTCGTCCTTCTCGACCTCGATGTCCTGGTTCTTCTCCGCGTGCAGGAAGACCTGCTCCGACCCCTTCTTGTCCTCAAATCGAATCTCGTTGAAGTTCGCCGCGCCGCCCCCCTTGCTCGAGCGCGACTTGATGCCGGTCTGAGTGGCGTTGGCCGGCAGCGCATACGGAGGCATCTGGTCGGCGTTGTACACGCGCCCGGTAATGATCGGCTGGTCCGGATCGCCCTCCAGGAAGTCGACGATCACCTCCTGGCCCATGCGCGGAATCGCCATGCCCCCCCAGTTGCCGCCCGCCCACGGGTTCGAGACCCGTATCCAGCAGCTCGAGTTCTCGTTCTTCTTGCCGTAGCGGTCCCAGTGGAACTGCACCTTGACGCGGCCGTACTTGTCGCAGTAGATCTCCTCGCCGCCGGGCCCCACGACCACCGCGGTCTGGGGTCCCCCCATGGTCGGGCGCGGCGTGATCCGCCCCGGGCGGAACTGCTGCTTGGCCTGGAGCACCTGCATCGTGCAGTGGAAGATCGCGTCCTCGTCCGTGTTGGTCTCGTACGTGTTGTTTTGCAGATCCCACTCGGCCTTGACGATCAGATAGTCCTTTTCCTGGTCCTTGTGCGGCGCGTTGGTGAGCTTGAAAGTGTGGCCCACGGCGATCTCGCGCACGTTGGACTCGGCCTCGGCGAGCTCGAACTCCGAGTGGAGCTCGTCGATCCGGACCCGGGCCAGGTGGTCGCCATTGTCGGTCTGGACGTAGTCGCCGGCGTAGTCGTAGATCTCGTAGTCCGCGGTCTCGTGCTTTTCGATGTTCTGCGACTTCACTCCTAGATCGGCTTTCGGCTTGGTGAAATCGTACGACCGGGTCGCCACCATACCCGGCTGGATTCGCTGGGCTTGCCGGAAGATCTGGATGAATTCCTCGTCGCCGTGCAGCGTCCGGCCGGGCAGATGACAGGCGATGCTCTCCTTGCCCTCGAGCTTCTTGTGCGCGGAATCGGCGTCGACCAGCTTGAGCGTGTGCTTACCGTCGCCGTGCTCGAAGTAGTAGTAGATGCCCTCTTCTTCCATGAGCCGGCTCACGAAGTCGAAGTCGGTCTCGCGGTACTGCACGCAGTACTCGCGCTTCGCGTACGTCCCGGTGAGCCCGTCGTCGAAGACCGCCATCGAGTGGTCGGCGAAGACCTCCTTGATGATGTCGGGGACGGTCTTCTCCTGGAAGATCCGGCAGTCGGAGGTGCGCGTGAGGAACCAGAGCCAGGCGTGAACCGTCATCCGGTATTCGTAGTAGCGACCGAGCGTGTCGCCCTGGGCGAAGCGCGTGACGTGGCCGTTGAAGTAGCGCGTTCCGCCCTTCACGCGCTCCAGCTTCACGGTGATCTTCTTGCCCAGGAGATCGCTCGGCTTGATGTCGTTGCGGGTCGAGAGCGCGGCCAGCTCGAACTCCGAGGGACGGCCCAGCTCCTCGCGCCCGCGCAGCCAGCGGAAGAGCAGATCCTTCCCCAGCGGGCTCGAGAGCTCCATCATCCGCGGCATCACGGCGCTCATGCGATCTCGATGGCGAAGTCGCCGTTCCGGACCCCGAGGGTGATCGCGCCCAGTGCCCGACCGGCCACCATGCGGCCGAGGTACTCCTCGCTGATCCGCGGCAAGATCGTGTTGGTGAGGATCGCGTCGATCATACGGCCTCCGCTTTCCACCTCCGTGCACCGCGAGACGACCAGCTTCACGACCGCGTCGTCGTAGGTGAACGGCACCTTGTGCTGCTCGCCGATGCGGCGGGCGATCCGGTCGAGCTGCAGGCGCACGATGCTGCCCAGGATCGTGTCGGGCAGCGGGTAGTACGGGATCACCACCAGGCGCCCCAGCAGCGCCGGCGGGAAGACCTTCAGCAACGGCTCCCGCACCGCGCGCCCCAGCGCTTCGGGATCGGGCAGGAGATCGGGGTCCTTGCAGAGCGCCATCATCCGATCGGTTCCGGTATTGGAGGTCAGGAGGATCACCGTGTTCCTGAAGTCGATGTAACGGCCGTCGCTGTCCTCCATGAAACCCTTGTCGAAGACCTGGAAGAAGATCTCGTGGACGTCCGGGTGCGCCTTCTCGACCTCGTCGAGCAGCACGACGCTGTAAGGCCGCCGGCGCACGGCCTCCGTCAGCACGCCGCCCCGCTCGTAGCCGACGTAGCCGGGCGGAGCGCCCTTGAGCGTAGAAACGGTGTGCGCCTCCTGGAACTCGCTCATGTTGATGGTGATGACGTTGTCCTGCCCGCCGTAGAGCGACTCGGCCAGCGCCAGCGCCGTCTCGGTCTTGCCCACGCCCGAGGGCCCGACCAGGAGGAACACGCCGATAGGCTTGTCGGGATTGTCCAGGCGCGCCCGCGAGGTCTGGATGCGCCGGGCGATCATCTCGAGCCCGTGGCGCTGGCCTACGACGCGCGCGGCGAGCGTGTCGACGAGCTGCAGGACGGCTTCGACCTCGTTCTTGACCATCCGGCCTACCGGAATGCCCGTCCAGTCGGACACCACGGCGGCCACCGCCTGGCCGTCGACGCTCGGCAGGATCAGCGGGGCGTCACCCTGCGCCTTGGTGAGCGTCGCCTGCAGCTCGCGCAGCTCGGTCAGCTTGGCCTCGCGCGCCGCGGGCTCCTTGGTCTCGGTCTCGTCTCGAAGCTGGCGGCGCAGCTCCAGGATCCGATCGACCAGCGTGCGTTCCTCCGTCCAGCGCTGCTCGAGGCCGGTCAGCCGCTCCTTCTCGGTCGCCATCAGCGCCTCGGCATCGGCGCGGCGCGAGCCGATCGCGAACCCCGCGGCCTCCTCGCGCGCGATGATGTCGAGCTCGGTCTGCAACGCTTCGATCCGCCGGCGCGAGTCTTCGACCTCGGGCGGCGTCGCGTGCTGGCTCACCGCCACCCGGGCGCACGTCGTATCGAGCAGGCTCACCGCCTTGTCGGGGAGCTGGCGCGCCGGGATGTAGCGGTGCGAGAGCTTGACCGCCGCGTCGAGCGCTTCGTCCAGCAGCTGGACCCGGTGATGCTTCTCGAGCGTGGAGGCGACGCCGCGCAGCATCAGCAGCGCCTTCGACTCGTTCGGCTCGAGCACCTGCACGACCTGGAACCGGCGAGTCAGGGCCGGATCCTTCTCGATGTACTTCTTGTACTCCGTCCACGTCGTGGCGGCGATGGTCCGGAGCGTGCCGCGCGCCAGCGCCGGCTTCAGGAGATTGGCCGCGTCTCCCGTGCCGGCAGCGCCGCCTGCGCCGATCAGGGTGTGGGCCTCGTCGATGAACAGGATGATCGGCTTCGCCGAGGCCTGCACCTCGTCGATCACGGAGCGCAGCCGGTTCTCGAACTCCCCTTTCATGCTGGCGCCGGCCTGGAGCAGCCCGATGTCGAGCACCCAGAGCTGCACGTCCTTGAGCGACGGCGGCACGTCCCCGTTGGCGATCCGCAGGGCGAAACCCTCGGCTACGGCGGTTTTCCCCACGCCGGCTTCGCCCGTGAGGATCGGATTGTTCTGGCGCCGGCGCATCAGGATGTCGACGACCTGTCGGATCTCCTCGTCGCGGCCGGTGACGGGATCGAGCTGGCCCGCGCGTGCCCGTGCCGTCAGATCGGAGGCGAAGCGCCGGAGCGCTTCCTGCTTACCCATGGCCGCCGGCGGGATGGCCTGGCTCGCTTCGCCCGGCGTCCCGGGCGCGAAGCCGTCGCTCGCGCCCTGGGCCTCTTCGGGAGAGCCCTTGACGATGCGCGCGAAGTCCTCGGTCAGGGTCTCGACCTTGACCTTCTCGAACTCGCGCGAGATCCGCAGCAGCATCTCGCGCAGCCGATCGGTCTTCAAGAGCCCGACCAGGAGATAACCGCTGCGCACCTGCGTCTCGCCGAAGAGGAGGGTGGCGTACATCCAGCCTTCCTTGACCGCGAAGGGCAAATGCTCGGCGAAGTCCTCGATCGCCGACGCCCCGCGGGGCAGCCGCTCGAGCGCCGCCTGGAGGTCGCGCACGAGCCGGGCGCTGTCGACCTCGAAGCGGCGCAGGATGCGGTGCAGGTCCGAGTCCGGGAGATTGACGATCTGAAAGAGCCAGTGCGTGAGGTCGACGTGCGGGTTGCCCCGGAGCTTGCAAAACGTCACGGCGCCCTCGGCCGCCTTGAACATGAGCGGGTTGAGCTTGCCGAACAGGGTCGCACGGCTGATCTCGGCCATTGGTCGTCCTCTCCTACGCCGCCGCCAGATCGGTCCGCGGCGGCCGCGTGCGCTCCGGGGCCAGGGTCAGATCGTCAGCATCGGTGTCCGATTGCCGGGCGCCCAGCCACGTCGTCCACCCCAGCCGGCCCTCACGGCCCAGGCGGATACCGGGCACTTCGTCGCGCTCCAGGACGAGCTGAGCTTCCCAATCGAACTCGAACCCGACATAATTTCGCACCCAGTGCTTGAGCCGTTCCAGGCTCCGGCCGCCCGGCAGGAAGTCGCAGAAACGGTCGAGATCCATCGGGCCCATCACCGCTCGAAATCGGCTCTGGACGTCACGCACGCGCTCGCCCACGACGGTGCCGCGGCCGAGCACTCCGCTGAGCCTCGGCTCGCCGCCGAGGACGGTCCGCTGGTCGTGGGGAAGCTCGAGCCAGCCCAGCACGAACTGGTCCACACGCACGGGAAGCCGGAAAAAACCCTCCAGGATCGACGCGAGGCCTTCGGCATTCTTCGGGTTTCGCGCCAGATGGCCGACGAAGAACCGCTTGGCGTGATCGGGCACCACGTCGCGAGCCCGAGTTCCGGGCAGGCCGAGTCCGGCGAGCGAGCCGACGTAACCCGTGAATCGGTCCTGGTCGGGGCGGTCCTGGTGAACGGTCGGCCGCGCCTCGGCCCACGCCCGATAGAACAAAAGCCCCATCCGGTGATGAAAGAGGTCGAGGAAGCGCACCAGGGTCGCGTCGCCGTTGTGCAGCAGTCGCTCGCGCACGTATTCGGTGATGTGCAGCGGCAGCGGCCCGTTGGCGCCCAGCAGACCGAAGAACCGCTGCTCCAGTCTGGGCGGTCGCCCGTCCTTCCGATCGAACGCGGACAACGTCGACGGCGCGAACGAGACCGAAGCCTCCTGAGAGAGACGCACCGGCTCGTCCCCCGGGCGCAGGGCTCGTCCGAGCCTCGGCTTGTCGGCGAAGAGGCCTTCGATGCGACGCAGGGCCTGGAAGAAGTCGAACGTCCAGGGCGCCCGCGCGAGCGCCTCGAACAGCGCTACACGAGCTGACGCGCGGCCATTCGTGGCGGCCACCGCTTGATCTCCCCCCGGCGCTCGGATATCAGCACCAGCTCGGTGAACGTGTTCATGGACGCCAGACGCGCGAACACTTGCTCGAGCACCGCACCCAGCAGGAAGGCGCTCGCCCCCGCGAACGAGGTCTCGTCCACGGTCAGTCGAATCTCGAGGCCGCGACCGAAGACGATGGGGCCGGGCACCGGAAGCCGGCGCGTACGCGGGGCGACGGACACCCGGCGGACGCCCTGCGCTTGCCGGCGCGAGACGGCGTCGGCCATGTCGGCATCGACCAGATCCGCGTAGAGCTCCAGGAACTCACGCAGGGCCGCCGCGCCCTGCTCGTCGTCGAGGTCCGAGACGGTCAGGTAGTTGAGCGAGAGGTGGCTCGTGAGGCGCCAGGGGATCTCGCCGTCGACGACCGCCGGCCGCGGCCGGCTGGGTCCGCGCAGACAGCGGATCCCCTCGACGGGCGCCGAGATCGCCAGGCTGAAATCCCGGTCGCTCCCGATCGGCATCAGGAGCGGCAGGTCGCGGTTGGTCACGAGCACGTCCACGGCCAGCTGCCGGAGTGTGGCCGAATACGGGGCCTCGTGCGCATCCACGAGGGACAGCGACACCTCGCTGCCGACGTAGCTCGTCCGAGAACCGTCGCGGCGCTGCCGCTCGGACAGGGCGCGCGGCTCGCGCCGGAGCGTGAAGTAGCCGTGCGCTGGATGGATCGCGTCCGCGTCGACCGAGGCGTAGAGCGGGCGAAACTCCTGCTCGACCTCGAGCCCCCCCTCCCCGTAGCCGACGACGCGCTCCACGCCGTATACCTCGAAGTCCATCGGCTTCGTACGGTCGACGACGACGTGGTGCTCGGCCTGTTGATCGGTGACGTGGATCCGGTCGGCGCGCCGCGAGAAGAGATTGACGGCCGGCGTGCAGTGGAGCGCGAAAGCGCTCTTGTCGACGAGCGCGCCCAGCGCGCCGTCCGAGCGCGCCAGCGGGATCGCCAGCTCGAGCTCGTCCCCGGCGTGACGGCCGAGCGCCTTGCGGAGGCCGGCGAGCTCCAGGAACCGGAATCGCTCGGGGAACGCGAAGTATTCGTGGAGGAGCCGATAGCCGCTGAACGAGCGCGTCGTGTACGGGATCAACGCCTGGTCCCGCTCGAAGCCCACGGGCCGGATGGCGTCGCGGCCGAGCCACTCGAACCACGGAAGCGGACGGGCCGGTGGTCCCACGAGCACGCCGAGCCCGCTGCCGAGGATCAGCTCGTAGAGCTTCAGCGCCACCTCGTCGCCACCGGCGAGGAACAGATTCAGCCGGTCCATGCCGATCTGGTTGAAGACGTTCGGCGACGCGGCGCGCAGGCGCAGGCGGAGCACAGCCTGGACCGGTTCGGCCAGTCCGAGCGTGTTGAGGGGCAGGTCCGGCGCGAACGGCGCGTACCGAGCCTCGACGAGCTCGACAGGCCAGAGCGTCAGCTCGTGGGCCGTCCGGAACTGGCACGCCGTCACTTCCCCGCGCGGAATCTGGCCGCGCAGCACCGTGCCCCGCGGCACCGTGAACCCGGCCGTGAGCGAGCCCTCCGTCATGGCCGGCGTGAGCTGCACGATCGCCATGGACGGCGTCGGAGCAAGGTAGTGCGGGTAGACGCACTCGAGCAGATGCTGGGTGAAGCGCGGGAACTCGGCGTCGAGCTTGAGCCGCACGCGGGCGGAGAGAAAGCTGAAGCCCTCGAGCAGCCGCTCGACGTACGGATCGGCCACCTCCGTCGCGTCGAGCGCCAGGCGCGCCGCGATCTTGGGGAATGCGGCCGCGAACTCAGACCCCATCTCCCGCATGTACGCGAGCTCCTGGTTGTAGTAGCGAAGCATCCGCGCGTCCATCAGCGTCCCTCGGCCAGGCGGATCTCGCCGCTCTCGAGATCCATATCGGTCTTGATCAAGAACTCGAGCGGGTAGGGCTGAGACCAGAGCTCGCCCGTGATCTCGAGGGACATGACGTTGTGATGCCCCATCGGATCCTTGGCGGGAATGCCGCGGACCGAGAGCGATTGCGGGAGAATCCGCGGCTCGAAGCGGAGGATGGCTTCCTTGAGGAGCCGCTCGACTTCGGCGAACTCGAGGCCGGCGACCGGGTTACCGGCCAGCGCGGTAAGGCCGTAGTTCAAGGTGGACTGGGCGGCGTGCGGGTACGCCGCCAGATCGACCGTGCTCGAAAGGTTGGTCGAGTTGAAGAGCCAGCTGAGATCTCGCAGCACGGAGGCCCTCAACTGCGAGCGGCTGAGCACGCGCTCGTCCCGGCCCTCGACCTTGCGTCCTGGGTCGTGGTCGGTCAGTCGGTCGAGTAGGGCGGGCTGCAGCGCATCCCGCGCGCCGACCTCGACCATCTCACGCCTCCGAGCCTCCGAGCTCGATGCGCCGCACGCTCAGAAGGGCATACTCCCCGCCGGGGGTGGCGAACATCCGCTGGCCGCGACCGTGGAATGTCTCCGGCGCGACCTCGTCCCACTCGGTCTTTCGACTCAGGCGAATGCCGTTGTCGGGGTCCGCTCCCGAGCCCGGGTATCGGGCCGGGATGAGGGCCGCGGTGTCGCCTCCGTTGACGAGACGCAGCTGCGCGGGCATCCACACGACATCTCGCAAATCCGACGGCGCCTCGAGCGAGATCGACCGCAGGCGCTCGAACGGCACCCAGTAATACCGACCGTCGATGACCGCCTCGCACACGGGCCCCAGCCGCGAGTCGGCGTCGGCGATCCACTCGAATTTCTCACCGTCGATGGAGCCCGGCACCGCCTGGGCCTTCTCGAGAGCTTCCGATCGCAGCGCAGCGGCCGCGGCGCCACGGCCGTGCGCTGCTTCGGACAACGCCTGCAGAAGGAGGGCCACCCAGGGCAGCGGTTCGCCCAGGATCAGCGGCGTGCGGGCTCCGGCGAACACCTCACCGCGAAGTAGCTCGCAGGTGATGGCCGTACCGTACACGTGCACCAGCGGGAGCGATCCGGGGTTCAGCTCGCCCAGGACCTTGAGCTGCGCGCGCGCCCGCTCCCAGTCTCCGAGCACACACAGGAGCTGGAAGAGGAAGACTCGATACTCCGCGTTGTCGGGGGCCTTCCGAACGTGGTTCTGCAGCTCGGCCAGGGCCTCCTCGACGCGTCCCTCGCGCAGACTCTGCTCGGCCAGCATCGTGGATTCCTTCGCCCGCCTAGATCTTCTTGTTGGCCGCGATGTCCCAGCCCATCTTCGGCTTGGCGCCGGCCCCGCCCTTCGCGTCCTGCGCGGCGTAGTCGACCTTGACCCGGGCGAAGTTCAGCGTCACGTTCTCCGTCAGCCGATCCTCACCGCCCGACCCGCCGTTCGAGACCGAGCTGACGAGGACGTCTTCCATCACGACGATCAGGTACTCGAGCGGGTTCTCGCCCGCCTTGCGCACCACGAGCTTTGCTTCCTTCAGATGCTTGCCGTTGCAGCACGACAGGTACAGGTCAGGCGACGCCACGTCGATGAACTTCGTGAACGACAGGTCGTTCACGTTGACTTTGCCCGCGCCGGCCCCCCCACCCATGTGGGCCGAGCCCGATTGCGACATGCCCCAGCTCCACGACAAAACGTCGATCTCGTCCTTGTGCTTGTCGTCGGCCGACTCGCCCTTGATTCCGTCGATCTTGATGAACATGTCAACGGCCATCGATCGTCTCCTCTTCCGCTCGCACCGCGTTCCCCGCTAGTGAATCGTGACTGCTCCAGTGAATCGTGAGTCGCCCGAATCAGAACATCACTTCCCGCCCTTGGCCGACGGCAGCTTGGACACGAGCCGCAGCGAGACCGTCAGGCCCTCCAGCTGATAATGCGGCCGGAGATAGAACTTCGACGTGTAATAGCCGGGATTGCCTTCCACCTCTTCGACCGTGACCTCGGCCGCCGACAATGGGTATTTGGCCTTGGTCTCTTCGCCCGCCGACGCAGGGTTGCTGAGGACGTACTGCGAGATCCACTTGTTGAGCCACGCCTCCATCTCGTTGCGCTCCTTGAACGAGCCGATCTTGTCGCGCACGATGCACTTCAGATAGTGCGCGAACCGGCAGGCCGCGAAGAGGTAGGGCAGCCGGGCCGAGAGATTGGCGTTGGCGGTGGCGTCCGGGTCCGTGTACTCGAACGGCTTCTGCAGCGACTGCGCGCCGATGAACGCCGCGACGTCCGTGTTCTTTCGATGGAGCAGGGGCATGAAGCCGTTCTTGGCCAGCTCGGCCTCGCGCCGGTCGCTGATGGCGATCTCCGTCGGGCACTTCATGTCCACGCCGCCGTCGTCGGTCGGGAACGTGTGGACCGGCAGGCCCTCCAGCGACCCGCCCGATTCCACGCCCCGGATGCGCGAGCACCAGCCGTAGAGCTTGAACGACCGCGTGATGTTCACGCCCATCGCGTACGCGGAGTTCACCCAGGTGAACTTGTCGTGCCGGGCGCCTTCCGTGTCCTCCTGGAAGTCGAACTCCTCGACCGGGTTCGCCTTGCCGTAGGGGTAGCGGCCCAGGAACCGCGGCATCGCCAGCCCGACGTAGCGCGAGTCTTCGGCCTCGCGCAGCGACCGCCAGGGCGCGTACTCCGCCGTCGTGAAGATCTTGGTCAGGTCCCGCGGATTGGCCAGCTCTTGCCAGCTCTCCATCTGCATGACCGAGGGCGAGACGCCCGCGATGAACGGACAGTGCGCCGCCGCGGCGACCTGCCCCATCTGACCGACCAGCTCGACGTCGGGCGGCGTGTGGTCGAAATAGTAGTCGCCGACCAGGCAGCCGAACGGCTCACCGCCGAACTGCCCGTACTCCGCCTCGTAGAGCTTCTTGAAGAGCGGGCTCTGGTCCCAGGCCACGCCCTTGTAGCGCTTGAGCGTGCGACCCAGATCGGCCTTGGAGATGTTCATCACGCGGATCTTCAACATCTCGTCGGTCTCGGTGTTCGTGACGAGGTAGTTGAGCCCCCGCCAGGCGCTCTCCACCTCCTGGAAGGCCTTGTGGTGCATGATCAGATTGACCTGCTCGCTGAGCTTCCGGTCGAGCACGGCGATCATGGCCTCGATCGTGCCGATCGTGTCCGACGAGATCAGCGTGGTCGCGCTCAGCGCCTGCTCGGCCAGGGTCCGCACCGCCGTCTCGACCGCTTCCTTGGCGGCGTCCGACCGCGGCTTGAACTCCTTGTTGAGAAGCGTCTGAAGCTCAGAAGCCTCGAACCCTGCGCTCTGCCCGTCGGCCTGTTGCTGAGTCGACATAATGTGTCCTCGTCAATAGTGGTTTAGGACTTGGGCTGGGCGTCGGCCGCGGCCTCGTCGGGCTTCGGCATCGCCGCGACGGCCTTGAGCAGCGCCGGATCCTGCAGCAGCTTCTTGATCAGCTGCTCGGCGCCGCTCTTCCCGTCCATATAGGTCACCAGGCTCGCCAGCTGCTGTCTCGCCTCGAGGAGCTTGCTCAGCGCGTCGACTTTACGGGCGACCGCGGCGGGCGAAAAATCGTCCATGCTCTCGAAGGTGACGTCGATCATCAGGTTGCCCTCACCGGTCAGTGTGTTCGGCACCTGGAAGGCCGCCCGCGGCTTCATCGCTTTGAGCCGCTGGTCGAAGTTGTCGATGTCGATGTCGAGGAACTTCCGGTCGGCGACGTCGGGCAGCGGCTCGGCGGGGTTGCCGGACAGGTTCGCCATCACGCCCATGACGAACGGAAGCTGGATCTTCTTCTCGGCGCCGTAGAGCTCCACGTCGTACTCGATCTGGACTCGGGGCGCGCGGTTTCGGGCGATGAACTTCTGGCTGCTGGCTCGTGCCATGTCGAACCCTCCTCTAGGTCTTCTCGACGTCGCCGGCCAGCTTCTCGAGCTGCGAGAGGCTGTCGGGCATCAGATCCCGGACGATTTCCAGGAAGCTCTTCTTGATCAACCGCTGCGCACGCCGGATGAACAGCGGCGCGGGATTGCTGGGCTCGTGCCGCTCGAGGTAAGCGCAGACCAGCTCGAGCATCCGGACCGCGTCGTCGCGGCTGCGGATTTCGCCCGCGACCGCCGGCCGAGCTCCGTCTGTGGATTCCGTCCGACCGTCCTGCTGGGCTGCCTCGCCCTTCGTCCCGAGCGCGGCGTCGCAGGTGCCCAGGAGGCACTCGAGCGGTTGAATCAGCGGAGAGAAGTCGAGCGCTCGGGAACCGCCGACGCGCTCGTTGATGAGCGCCTGGATGGCCGTCAGGCGGTCGTGCGCTTCCCGCACGGCCGACGGCACTGACCGGTCGCTCGCGAACGCGGCGGCGATCTGCGCATGGATCTGACCGATGGGCCGGTTCGCGTCGGCGTCGGCCGCCCGGGGAGCGAGTCGCCCCATCGCGACTTCGATGTCGCGCGCCCGGAGCTGTCCTTGCTCACGGGAGCTCACGAGGTACGCATCGCGCAGGTCCTTGATGACCACTTCGGGATCGACGAGCGGCGCCAAGGCGTTCAGCCTCTCTGTCGGGTCGTCTCCTCGGTCGGCCTCGAGCACGGGATGAATTCCCTCCCAGTACCGCTCGAGCAGTCCGTGGATCAGGCTGAGGCCGGTGGCGAGCCCGGGGATACCTTCGGTGCACGTGAGGGCCCGGGTCAGGTGGACGGCGACTCGAAGGTCCTTGCTACGGTGCAGGATGGCCTGCGAGCGGTCGACGACCTTGGGCCAGTTCGGATCTTCGGCCGGCTTGACGGCGTCACCGGTGCGCTGCTCCGGCTTTCCCCGAGCCGCCTCCTCGAGCTCGAAGAAGGACAGGTCGTGCTCGAGATTGGGGCCACAGGGAGGAAGCTCCTTGGTCTCAGCCAGCACCGTACCGACGTCGAGCATCAGCACTCCAAATTGAGAAGATCAGCTGCACTCTGACTCGACTGCCGCGCCGTCTACGTCGACCCGAGGCGTCTCGCAGTGCAGATCCCAGGCCAATTGAGCCTCGCACCCATTGCGCGACGATTCGGCCGCCGAGAAAATGCTGTGAACCTATGCCTTTGAACCCGATCTGTCAATGACGAAATGTGCTTCGGCGGGCGCCACGAGACCAGAGGCAACGCGTGGCCAGGCTGGTCCAGAGCTCTTACCGTTCCGGAAGTCATTCAATCTATGAAATAAATCGGCAAGTCTATGAAGCGACCGGCCAGTGAACGGCATTGCCCTTGTGAAAGTCGGTGACCCCAAGCCGTCGCGGGATCTGATCCATCAAGGTCACAACGGCGGGGTCAGGCTCGACCGGCCAGATCGGCCGGAAAGGTATTCGAGGTGGTCAGTCGCCTGTTCAACTTTCGGGCGGTTCACCATCCCGGACCCGGGTGCTCTGCCCGAGCCTACTGGACCTTCACTCGAAAGTGCACGCGCCGATTCCTCGCGGCGCATGCTTGCGATTTGTCCACGCACACCGGGCGGTCTGAGCCGTAGCTGACGGTCAACAGACTCGTGGCGGGCACGCCCATCGTCACGAGAAATCTCTCTGCCGCCCTGGCTCGCAGCTCGGCGAGGCCAAGGTTGTCTTCGCGGCTGCCCTTGTCGCGCGCGTGGCCTTCAATGAGCACCAGGTAGTGACGGTCAGCGACCAGCCAACGGGCGAGCAGCCAGCGGGCGTTACCCAGCATGATGCTGGTCCCCTCACGAACGATGTCGGCGCGGTCGGGCTCGAAGAGCACGTCCTTGAGCGCCGGCTCGTCGGCATAGCCCTCCAGATTCGGCGGCGGAGCGGCGGGAGTACTCGGCGGCGGCGCCTCGGTGACCGGCCGCTCTTCCGGGGCAGCCGGCGGCGGTGGTGTCGCGACGGGCGCCTCAGAAGCGTGAGGCGCGGTCTTCGGTGCCTGCGGCCCGCATGCCGCCAGCGTCTGGAGCAGAGCAGCCACTAGCAGGACCGCGATGCTCGTCCGTCGCATAGCGGGCATACTACTCTTGCGGATCCGGACTCTGCAGCCCGAACTGCGTCCCACCCGGAACGACTCGCCTCGAGGCCACCGCCCTCGCGCGGATCCTGGCTTGGGCGCTGGTCGATGGGCGCGCCAAACTGATCGCGTGGGTGGTGGCAACGCCGAGACCGCCAACCGCGTCCAGTAAGGCAGCCCGCGAGGCCGACCTGCAAACGGACCGAGTCAGCGCCGCGCCGCACTCTCCCGTATGCCCTGACTTGCCAGGGCGCCGTCAACGAGTAGGCCGCCCCCCGCAAACCAACCGCTCACGCCGAATTTCCACGCGTGGTCAGTCAGCCCCGCAAGAAGCGCGATCAGGCCGCAGACAACACCGAGGATTGCGCCAATCCGGGCACCAAGGGTCCGTCGATGACCGACTGCCATGGCGACCTCCTTTTTGAAACGAGAACGTTGGGGCGCTGCTAATACCTCCCTTTCGAGCTATGAGCGCGGAATGCCTTCCTCCGCGCGTTGCAAACAGCCGCGAGCCAGGAGGAATAACGACCGGAACCAATTGGTGCCGATTATCGCCGGGCGGTCGGCCTTGTCAACAGTGGACTCGATAAGCCTTGGCAGGCGGTCCTTCGCCGGAACCCCGGCGATCAGGTCACGCGAGAGAATTCAGCGATCGCCGCGCCTTCCCCGCCGCGATCGGCTGAACGGTACGCGGCATCGACGATGGCGCTCCCCGGTTGGCGCTCCGGCTACGATGAAACCGCGGGCCCAATGCGGCGTCAGCCTCGTCTACACCGACTGGGTCGCCCGCGGCGAGCAAGTGGCAGAAAGACTCGTGCGAGTGCAATCGCAACGCGCAGGAGGCCGTGCCGACCCATCTGGCCGTCTCTTCGGACGGAGCCAGGCGCACGCCGAGCGATGCATGGCGGCGGGGGGGACGCGACGCGATGACGTGAGGGGCGCGCGAGACCGCAGCGCCCCGCGTCAGGAAATGGTGACCCCGGCGGGACCGGCTCGAATCTGGACGCGGGAATTTCAAGGAGTTGTGCCGACGCGCTGAGGCGCCCGGGGCCGGCCCTGCCCCGTCACCTCGGGGTCGCGTCGCCACCGCGTGCCACGGTCGAAGCTCGCTGGCCATGCCCTGACTCAGCCTCCCGTCGCCCCGGTTTGCCGGAGCTTCGTCAGTGCCGCTTTGAGTCCCAGCAGCTCCGCCCTGACAACCGCCCAGACCAGCTCGACGTCGACGTCGAAGTACGCGTGGACGATCCGGTTGCGCAGGCCGGCGATCTGGTGCCAAGGGATTTCGCCGTGCCTGGCCTTGAACTCGGCGGGAAGGCGCCGGGCCGCCTCGCCGATCACCTCCAAGCTGCGCACGACGGCATCGATGGTCTTGTCGTCCTGCACGAAGGCGTCGCGGTCGAGGCCCTGCGTGTACCGCGCGATGCGATCGATACGCTCCAGCATGTCCTCGAGGAGAACGCCGACCGGCCTATCGGACATCGACCAGGTCCCGCTCGATCCGCATCCAGTGTCTCGGGCCGATGGCCCGCCGCGACACCACGTCGGAACGAACGCCCAGGAGCGCCTCGATGCGGTCCGCCAGCTCGACGAACCGCAAGCCGATGGAGGGGTCGACCTCCACGAGCACGTCGACGTCACTGTCCTCACGCTGGTCCCCGCGGGCGTAAGAGCCGAACAGGGCCAGCCGGGTGACCCCGAACTCGCGGGCGAGCTGCGGCCGGGCTGCGCGGAGAAGAGCCAGGACGTCCTGCGTGGTCCTCACGGTGTCGGCGGGAACAGGCTGGCCTGGGTCTCGCGCAACGCGACCTGCCCGGCCTCGGCCCTGAGCGTCTCGCGCTCGGCGAGAAGCGTGCTCACGAGCTTCCAGTCCTCGCCAGCCCGCGGCAGGATCTCGAAGAAGGCCTGGGCGAGCTTCCAGACGCGCGCGTCTTCAAAGAGCCCATGCTCGGCAAGATAGCGCACAAGGTCGGCCCGCCGCTCGTCCTTCCAGATCGCCACGGCCCGGTGGAGGGCGTCGATCAGCAGAGGGTCCGGCGCCGGCACCCAGCGGCCGAAGGCCGCAAGAGCACCCACGCCTCAGCCTCCACGGCGTGGTTCACCGCGGTGCCGATGGCGCCCGAGGAGATCGGGCAACGCGGCGGTGTCGGAAGGTCGGCGCCCGGGTCCGGTCAACGTGTGCGCGGCCGGGCTGAGCGATGAGTTGTATCGGGCGCGGCTCCATCCTGCTTCGCGAGGGGCGGCGGTGGCGGCGTTACCGCAGCCTGGAGGAGCTGCGCCATCCCCCCGAAGAGGGCGGCCAGCGTCGAGGCCGTCTCGGGAGGCGCCTCGATCACGAGGCCACCTTGGCCGGTTCGCTGGACCGTCAAGCCCGAGAAGAGTCGCTGGACGTCGGCGGCCGACGGCGTCGCGTCCGGTGCCGCCGGAGCCGGCGCGTCACCCGACTCGTCTCCTGCCGTCACGAGAGCTTCGATCTCGCGCTCGGCGGGATCGTCCTCCGCCTCGGCGGCCTCCCTGCCGCGCGGCGGCACGGGCCCGAGCGCCGGCGCCACGATGCGCTCGATCCGAGAGAGGAAGCCCCCCGACCGCTCGAACACCACTGCGTCGGTCGTCCCGTCGAACAGCCCATTGAAGAGCGCCCGCTTGGACCCGACGAGATCGGCGATCCGCGACTCGATCCCGGGTTCGCCGACGAGGTTGTAGACGTCGATCGGGCGGCGCTGGCCCAACCGGTAGATCCGACCGATCCGCTGCTCGAGCACCGCCGGGTTCCACGGCAGCTCGACGTTGATGCACGCGCTCGCAGCCCGCTGGAGGTTCAGGCCGACCCCGCCGGCGTCCGTCGCGAACAGCACACGACACGCTGGGTCGTCGTGGAAGTCGACGATGTTTTGCGTGCGTCGCTTTTGACCCTCCTCCCCGGTGAAGAACGCCGCGCGGACGCGCTCGCGCGCGAGCTCTCCACGCGTGGCCCAGTGCGCCAGCCGCAGCATCCGTCGCCACTGGCTGAACACGACGACCTTGCGTGCCTGCGCGAGCACGAGCTGGCCGATCAGCTCGCGCAGCTCTAGCAGCTTCGGGCTCGCCAGGCCCCGGAGGGTCGACTCCGTGGGCCGCTCGATCCGCGAGAGGTCCGGCCAGATCGCCTCGAAGCGCAGCTGCGCCAAGCCGTTGGAGATGATCCGCTGGGTGGTG
>Ga0209376_1001898_pt1 | contig 20341 bp, 25 predicted proteins | sample GraSoiAngelo_134_FD_185891 | JGI IMG/M metagenome (GOLD analysis project Ga0209376, IMG submission 185891) | Grasslands soil microbial communities from the Angelo Coastal Reserve, California, USA - 14_0929_05_30cm (SPAdes) (version 2) | ecosystem: Environmental > Terrestrial > Soil > Grasslands ... | reverse complement strand
TGATCGGGCCGGCCCTCGCCGGCTGGGGGATCGGCTATCTCGGCGTCGCTTCGGCCTTCTGGATCAACGGCGTCACCTTCCTCGCGGTCATCGCGAGCCTCCTCGCGATCCGCGGAAATCAGCTCCGGCGGACGTCGACGGGGCGTCCGCTCCAGGAATTCCGGGAAGGCCTGTCGTTCCTCCGCAAGGAGACGAGGGCGCAGGACCTGCTCGCGTTCAGCGTCATGGTCACGTTCTTCGGCATCTCGAGCATCATCATCTTGCCCGCGGTCGTGTCGCTCGTCTTCGGAGGCGGCGCGGACATGCTCGGATTCCTCCTCGCGGCCTCGGGGGCGGGGGCGCTCGTTGGCGCCTTCTTCCTTACGCCGCTCGCCCAACGGGCTCGTCGAACCGGGAGCATGCTCGCCGCGAACGTCGTCTGGAGCGGCGTCTGGCTCGTCCTGTTCTCCTTCACCCGGACGTTCGCCTATGCGGCGATCGCGATCTTCTTCGTCTCCCTGACCATCCCGGTCGTGCTCACGACGGCGAACGGCCTACTCCAAATCCTCGCCCCGCCGGACATGCGAGGACGGGTGCTGAGCATCTTCCTGATGATCAGCTTCGGTGCGCAACCGATCGCCGCTCTCCTGATCGGAGTCGCCGCGGACGCCTTCACGCCGATGGGAGCCGTCCTATTGAACGGGGCCTTGATGGTCGCCGCCGCCGGCGCCCTGGTCGGCCTCCGATCCGGGTTGCTTTCCTGGGAGGCGCGACAGACGATGACCGGCGCCGCGGCGGGGCCGCCATCGCGATAGGCGCTTCACGTTGCCCATCAGCGTGGACATCACGGACGCCTCCACGGAGTCCGGCGCCCGCGGGACACGGCGCCGGGTTCGCCAAACACTCCAGAGATAGAACCCGAGCAATGCGGCCACGAGAGGGGTTGCGAGTACGATCAAGTCCACCCCCAGCGGCAAGCCGAACAAACCCGATGACTCGACGGCGATGGTCTCGGCCGCCGCATAGGATTGATTCGCCGAGTCGTTGACGGAGAGCTGAATCGTATACCGGCCTCGCGTCGTCCACACGTGCGAGACCGCGCATCCGGTTGCGCCGGACGCGTCCCCGAAGTCCCACGTGCAGTTGTACGGACCGATTCCGCCGGTCGGATGGGCGATGATCTGGGCGGTCTCCCCCACGATGGCCGGGGTTGGGCCCACGCGGAAGCTCGCGGTGAGGGCCACGATGACGTCGACGGATTGCGCGCTCGAACCGTGATGACCGCTGGAATCGGAGACGCTCAACAGGACGCGGTACGAGCCGGTCGCGTGCCACGCATGGGATGACGAACAGCCGGTCGCCGACGTGTTGTCCCCGAAGTCCCACGAGCAGGTGTACCCGCCGGACCCACCACCCCCGGTCGCGATGAATGACACCGTTTCGTTCACGGCCGCAAGGGAGGTCGACATGCGGAACGTCACGTTGAGGGGTCCTCCCGGCGGACCGAGGTTGGGTTGCACATCGACGGTGCGCGTATCCGAGGTCCGGTTTCCGCCCGAGTCGGACAGGGTCACGACCACGACGTAATGCCCGACGGCGGCCCAGGCGTGAGACGTCGAGCAGGCCGTCGAGTTGCCCCCGTCTCCGAAGTCCCATGAGCAGGTGTACCCGCCGGCTCCGCCGCGGCCGGTCCCCGAGAGGGAGACGGACTCGTTGACCCGGGGAAGGGACGTCGACATGGACATCGTCACGCTCAGCGGCTGCGGTGGAGGGCCACTCAGCGAAGAGACCGCGATCGGTGACAGCGTGACCGTGCGGCCCGCCCCCAATGAATCGGTCGCGCGAACGGAGGGCGCGTAGTTGCCGGGGTTCGGATATCGGTGGGAGACCGCGGGCCCAGCGTCGGACTGGCCGTCCCCGAAGTCCCACGAATAGGAGAAAGGGTCGCCGCCTCCACCCGTCGCCGTCGCGCTGAATTCGAACGAGGTATCCGTGTTTCCCGATGCTGGCGTCCCGGAAGCTGTCACCTGAATGTTCGAGATGGTGACCGACACGGAGCCCGATGCCGTTCCGCCGTTCGCGTCGGTGACGACGACGCTCGCCTGATACGATCCGGGTTGCGCGAACGCGTGTGCGACTTGGATGCCGGAGCCCGTGGCTCCGTCTCCGAGGGACCAGGCGTAATCCGTGAAGCCACCCGGGCCGCCGGTGGCCTGCGCGGAGAACGTGAGGGATGTGCCCGGCGCTGCGGCCGAGGGATTCGCGTGCGCGGCGACCGACGGAGACGGGCTCACGTCGACCGACTTCGACGCCGCGGCGGAGGCAGAGGCAGAATCGGTTGCCGTGCACGTCACGGTCATCGCTCCCGCCGACTGGTATACGTGGTTCACGGCCGGTCCGCTCCCGGCATTTCCATCGCCAAAGGTCCAATCGTACGAGTACGGCGCGGCTCCGCCCGTGGCTGAACACGTGAACGAGACCGACTGGCCCACGTCGGCGGCCTGCCGCGGCGCGCTGACGCTCGCCCCGAGCGGGGCCGGGGGTGCCGTCACGCTCACGGTCTGTGTCTGGGTGACCTTGGTCCCGCCCAGGGAGTCGGTCGCAGTGACGGCGGGCGAATAGCTGCCTCCGGCCGAGTACGAGTGCGAGGCGGGAGAGCCGGTCCCCGTGGTCCCGTCCCCGAACGCCCACGAAAACGAATAGGGAGAGCCGCTGCCTCCGCTGGCCGATGCCGTGAACGTGAAGACCGTCGTCGCGTCGCCGCTCGTCGGTGACACGCCCGCGGTGACGCCGATGTTGGAGATCGTCACCGATGTGGAGGAGGAAGCCGTCCCCCCATTTCCATCCGTCGCGGTGACCGTCGCCTGATACGAGCCGGCCGCCGTATACGCGTGCGTGGCGGGCGCACCGGAGCCGGACGAGCCGTCGTCGAACGTCCACTCATACGAGAACGACCCATCGCCACCCGAGGGAGATGCGCTGAACGTGAGGACAGTGCCCGGAGCCGCGAGATCGTGATCGACCGAGGCGGCCACGGAAGGCAGCGGACTGATGACGACGCTCTTCGACGCCGACGCGATTCCCAAGAGGAGGTCGGTCACTGTGCACGTCGCTTCGTAGGTTCCCGGCGAGCTGAACGAGTGGGTGACCGTGGGACCCGTTCCGATGCCCCCGTCGCTGAGGGTCCACGCATACACGTACGGCGGCGTGCCGCCGGATGCGCTGCACGCGAACGTGATACTCTGGCCGACATCGGCGGCGGAACGGTCCGCGCTGACATGGGCGCTCAGTGCGTCGGCGGGTGCGACCCCTGAGTTCGCTGAAGCCGCTTGGACGACCGGGGGTCCGGGTGCGAGAGCTGGCCCGCCCCCGAGTCCGGGCCACGCCGGGACGAGAGCGAGGACGAATAGCACCAGCAGTGCTACGACGCTCCCGGCCCGCGCAAGGGCTGCCATCGGCACGATCCCTGACCCGTTGAACCTCCCCGGGAGGTATTAGTACGCAACCCACCCGTTGAAATCGATTGTGTTCATTCGTAATCATGACGGCCTAGTCCCCGCGTCCATTTCAGCCGCGTCTGCGACCGCCACGGGACATGACAGAAACCTAATGGCCGCGGCCTCGCATGCCGAGCCATGGCCGCCCCGCTCGGCAAGCTCCTCTACCTCTACGTCGGCACCTCGGACTTCGATCGCGACCTGAAGTACTACACGAACGTCCTCGGTGCGAAGGTGTTGTGGAATCATCACGCGTTCGGCGCCAACGTCGCAGCGCTTCGGTTGTGCGAAGGGCCGCAGTATCTGCTGGCCGACCACCGGCCGGCGCCGACGTGCTTGCCGCTCTTTGAAGTGAAAGACCTGAAGGCGAAAGCCAAGGAGCTCCGATCCCGAGGATGGAAATCCGAAGGGCGTTCGTTCGAGGTCCCTCCCGGCCCGTGCCTGCTCTTCAAGGACCCGAGCGGGAACCAGCTCGCCCTCTTGGAGAATGTGCGCCCGAATGTGATGGGCGAAGGCTTTGAGGACTAGGACGACTCTCAGGCTCTCCGCCCTGAGGTGAGTGGATGCGGATGTTCGAGCACCCGAACGCGGCCCTCGTCGAGCGTCTCTACGCGGCGTTCGATTCGAAGGATGCCGTCTCGCTGGGCAAGCTGATTGCCGAGGACGCGGTGTGGCACGTGCCCGGGACCAGCCCGATCTCAGGGGATCATCGGGGCCAGGCGGCGATCTTCGCGTACTTTCAGAAACTCGCGGAGCTCACCGACGGGACGTTCCACGCGGAGCTCATCGACGTCCTCGCGAGCGACATGCATGCGGCTGCCTTGGCCGCCGCGAAAGGGACCCGGGGGGATCGGGTCTTCGAGCAAACCTACCTGCTCTTCCTGCGGATCGAAAACGACCGGATCGTCGAAGCACGGTTGTTCAATGAGGACGAGGAAGCGTTCCAGGCGTTCTGGTCCTAGGGACCCATGAGGGTGGCATGGAGTCGGTCCGCCCGGCAGGCCCCGCTGGCATTGAGTCCCGCCCGGATCGAGACGCTGCCGGACGGCGTGTTCGCGATTGCGATGACCCTCCTCGTGCTCGACCTAGCGGTGCCCGAGGTCGCTCCCTACATTCTCTCAGGAAGTTTCGATCGACCCGTCTTTCGTCGTCAGCCCTGACCTGTGACCGGCCCCGTCGGAACCCGCTCAACAAACCCCGCGGACGTCTTGTCGGTCTCCATGATTGCAGACTTGCAGAACGCGTACATCAACGCGGTGGAACGGGTGGGGGCGAGCACGGTCAACGTGAGCACGGCGGGAGCGGCGTACGGGCCTCCGTTCGGGAGGCCATGGCCGCGGCGCGGCTTCGGCTCCGGAGTCCTCCTCGACGCCGAGGGCCACGTCCTCACGACGCATCACGTGATCGACGGAGCGAGCAAGGTCATCGTGACCTTCGCGGACGGCCGCGTCCTCAGCGGCGCCGTCGTCGGCGGAGACGATGAGACCGATATCGCGATCATCAAGGTCGACGGGAAAGACTTCCAGGCGGCCGAGTTCGCGGACTCCGACCAGCTCAAGGTCGGCCAGCCGGTGCTGGCGATCGGGAATCCGCTCGGCCTACCGGGCGGCCCGACGGTCACCTCCGGCGTGATCAGTTCGTTGCGACGCAACCTGTCCTTGGGTCCGGGCGACGGCCTTCCCGTGATCCAGACGGACGCCGCCGTGAATCCAGGGAACAGCGGGGGTCCTCTCGTCGATTTGCAAGGACGGGTCGTGGCGATCAACACGGCGACGATTCCGTTCGCTGAGGGCATCGGGTTCGCGATTCCGAGCAACGCGGCGCTCGGCGTCGCGCGCCAAATCCTCGAGCACGGACACGTCCAGCGGCCCTGGCTCGGCGTCGCGGGCTACGACGTCGACCGCCGGGTCGCGGCGTACTACGGCATCACGAGCCGCCAAGGCGTGTTCCTCGCGGAGGTCTCGTCCGGATCTCCGGCGGAGGCCGCGGGTCTCCAGGTCGGCGATGTCCTCACGTCGCTCGGGGGCCGCGCCCTCGGCGGAGTCGCGGACCTCGTGGACGGATTGCGAGAGCGGGCGATCGGTGACACGATCGACATCCAGGCGGAGCGTCGGGGCCAAGCTCTGCGCGTCAAAGCGAAGCTCGCTAGCCGGCCGTTCTGAGCGCAAACCTTCAAAACCGGTTCCACGATGGGCGGACCGATGCGCCCGCTCCACCCGGAGATTTGCCCGCGGTGCGGCAAGCCGACGTGGAACTGGTACTACCTTTCCACCCGGATCTGGATCGAGTGCGAGCATTGCGGCTTCAAGGACAGCGTGAGCAACACGCCGGTCAGCGGCGCGAACACGGACAGCTCGACGCGGAAAGTGCCGTCCTCGAGGGCGTGAGTCGCGACCCGAGCGGCATCGAGCAATGATGAAATAGCGTCAAGGCCGTGCCCCCTGCGAACCGATGGCGAGCGCGTTCCAAATCATGGGGGCCGAGTGGCTCGTATTCGCCCTCGGAATCTGTCTGGTCGGCATTGTGGCCCTCGTCTTCGGCGCGCTGTGGATGTACCGCGACGCGCAAACCCGGCGCATGGACGCGACCGTCTGGGTCGTCCTTCTGGTCGTCGCGACCCTTCTCGCGGGAATCATCGGGTTCGTCATCGTCCTCGTGATCTATCTGGTCGTTCGCGAAAGCCACCCGATCGGGGGCGGGATGCCGATGGGCTATGGGCCGTACGGTCCGCCGCCCGCGCCGGTGATGCCGGCCGCATGTCCGGTGTGCGGACGCCCGATGACCTGGTATCCGCAGTACCAGCGTTGGTACTGTCCGTCGTGCGGCGCGTATCGTTGAGATTGTCTCAGAGTCGGCGGAACGCAGCCGCTAGCGTTCGCACGGTGTGCGGGCGCCAATAGAGGACGTCGAACAGGGCCGGATCGCCGTCCATCTTCAGGAATTGATTGCGGATGATCGCGGTTCCGTACCAGTAGCAGAACGCGTACGAGGCCCACGTGCGATTGCGCGCGTAGCGGACGTCGCGCACCGCCTGCTTCCAGTCCACGAGGCCGGAGTGCATCGCGTACCGGAGGAGCTCGCGCCGCGGCTCGTCCCGGTGGACCATGAAAGCGAGGTTCACCTCGGTCCCCCAGCGGAGCCGGTTCAGGGCCAGCGTCATGCGGTCTTCCGGGGTGCGGTCCCAGCGGAGGAACCACATCGCGTTCTCCCCAATGCCCTCCTCGACGGGCCCCATCGGGCACGCGGCGAGGGAGACCGCGGCCTCCCGCGGGAAATCGCCGTGGAGGTACTCCCACTCCCGCGTCGCCTGGTGCACGTGATGGCCCGGGTACGCCTCGTGGGCCGCCATGTCTCGGAGGGCGGGCCAGGTCCACCGCAAGTCGACGTTCAGCTTCACGGTGCTCTGATAATCCCGCGTGTACTCGCAGATGCCGGAGATCGACCGTCCGTGTGTTGCGACGAGACGGACCCGCTCCGTCTTCGGGAGTTTGAATAGCCTTCGCGCATCGCGCCGGGCGAGTCCCAGATATCGGTCCATCGTCGGTAAGACGGCGTCCGGCGTGACCCGATGTTCCCGTTCCCAGGTCTCCACTGCCGATCGGAGTCCGTCCTGCCGTCCCACATGCAAGATCCGTCGGACCTCGCGGCGCAAGGAATCCAGCTCCGCTTCCGAGGCCGGCCGCGGTGGGAGATCGTAGAAGTCGCGCACCTGTCGCGGCAGCGGAGGGGCCGGACCGCGAACCTGGCAGATGAGTGCGCGGAGGGTGGGCAGATGATCCTCAAGCCAGTCCCGTCGAAAGCCGCGTGGCTCTTTGCGAGTGAGGCGCTTCAAGCGCTCCAGGGCGTCTTCGATTTCCGCCCACGTGGCGAAGGGCGCCAGCCGAACCGGATCGAGGTTCCATGGCGTGAGGCGAGTGCCGTCTCGCGCCCTCGAACGACGATCGAGCGCCGAAGCGAGGCGGAGGAACGTCCGAGCTGCATCATCCTCCACGCGCCGACGCGGCGGCACCTCGTCGGAAACGAGCCCCGGGTCAAAACAGTTTCGAGAAAATCTACTGGAGCGGCCAGGTGTACGTGACGTAAAGGACGAGCGCCGAGAGGCCGACACAGAGGGCGACGACGATCCACGGCGGCACTTTGAGGGCTTTCTCATCCTCTTGATCGAAGTACCGGATGAGGCCCGCCGCCGAATGGAAACCCGAGTCTCGGTCCCGTGCCATTGCGCGTCCCGATACTCGTAGGAATGTCGGTCTTAAAACGTTTTCGAGCCCTGCGTTGGAGCCCGGAAGCACGTCCGGAGAGGATTAATACGGCGCGGCCGGATTCGGACTCGTCCCCGGTGGTGGCGCTCTCACGGTCGACCCTGGCGTCGTCTACATCGGGAAGAAACCGACGATGAATTACGTGCTCGCGGTCGTCACGTACTTCAACGGAGGTTCTCGGGAGGTCGTCGTCAAAGCCCGCGGACGTTCGATCTCGCGTGCGGTCGATGTCGCCGAGATCGTCCGCGGGCGCTTCATCCCCGATGCCGAGGTGCGAGATGTCCGCATCGCGACGGAGAAGGTGACCGCCGAGGATGGCCGCTCGACGAACGTGAGTGCCATCGAGATCGTGTTGTCGAAGTGACCTGCGCTCCAAGGGAAAGACACTATCGCTTCCCCGGGGGTACGACGTAGAATCGAAGGGCCGAGGTGTCGTCCGCATACTGTCCTAGTTCGGCCGACGCGGTCTCCTCGTCGGAGATGTGCCGAGTTGATTCGATTTGAAGCGGGTTGATTCGGAAGGCACTTAAGGTGACGGAGTATCGTGACCGTGATGCCTATTTCGATCCTTGAATCGGTCCTCGCGGTGGGCGCGGCTTCCCTTGTCAGCGTTCTCATCTTCCACTTTGTGAAGGCATGGTGGGTACCCCTCGCGGTCCTCGGCGTGTTCTGGGCGACGGGCATCGTTGTCGGCCCGCTCACGAATCGGACCTTCATCCAGCCCGCCGATCTCTTCGACACGAGCGAGCTCCATCACGACCAGATCGTGGCCCTATTGGGAGTCCTTGGAATCGTCGGCGCCGTATGGGCCGAACTCCGCCTGCGCAGCGCGACCCGTCCGAAGCGAATCGCCGCTCACACGTGAGACCGGACGAGGGCCAGTGGCCGACATTGCCTATCGGGGTTCGCTCGATTTCGACCGAGTTATGGGAGGCGAGAATCGATCCCGGTGAGGCGACTGACGAACTCGTGCGACTGCTTCGGGCCAATGCAGGATAGCCCGAACGCGAGCTCCGTGAGCCCCCGACCGGATTTCTCATCGAACATCAGAAGCCGCGGAAAGAAATTTATCGGCCTGGCGTCTAGCCGGCCCGCATGGCGATGGTCGAGGTCCTCTTGTTGCTGGCCGTCGCGGCGTTCCTGGCGGGCCTCGCGGGTTCCTATCTGGGAATCGGAGGCGGCATCTTCCTCATTCCCTTCATGACGCTGGCGCTCGGGATCGACATCAAGGTCGCGATTGCGACGAGCCTGATCGGCGTCATCGCGACGTCCTCCGGCGCCGCATCCGTGTATGTACGGGATCATCTCACGAACTTGCGTCTCGCGATGTTCCTCGAGGTCGCGACAACCCTCGGTGCGATCGCGGGCGCCGTCGTCGGGATCCTCGTGCCGAATATCTATCTCTTCCTCACGTTCGGCGTCGTCGTCCTCTATGCCGCGGCGTCGATGGTCCGGGTCGCGGAGACCGCAAAAGATCGCGCATATCGGGGCGGAGAGGACGAACGGCCTCTGGTGAAGCGCCTGAACCTAAGCAGCGTCTACTTCGACCAGGAAGACCAGGGCGTGTACCGGTACCGAGTCGAACGTCCCGGTGCCGGGTTCGGCGCGAGCGCCGCCGCCGGCGTGTTCTCGGGCCTGCTCGGTGTCGGAGGCGGATTCATCAAAGTGCCCGCGATGAACATCTTGATGCGCGTGCCGATGAAAGCCGCGGTCGCGACGAGCAACTTCATGATCGGGGTCACGGCGGCCGCGAGCGCGTTCATCTACTACTCCCAAGGCCTCGTGAATCCGCAGCTCGCCGCTATGGTGATCGTCGGCGCGTTCACGGGGACGAATCTGGGCACCCGACTGCTCGTTCGATCGAAGGCCGCGAACGTTCGGTTCCTCTTCGCGGTTTTTCTTGCGGGGCTCGGCATCGCGATGGCCGCCCGGGCACTCGGGCTGTTCGGAGGGGTCCTGTGATTACGGCGCGAGCGGGCTTGCGCCTCGTCCAACATCGCATTGCGGCGCTGCGCCGCGCCGTGTTGACCGAGGTCGAGGACATCAATCGACTGATTTACCACATCCTGCGGGGCGGGGTCATCGTGTCGGTCGCGTTCCTCCTCTTCGGGTTCATCTTGACGGGGGTCACGGGCCATCCGCTCCCGGACAAGTCGATCCCTCCTCGTCTCCTCGGGGCCGAACTCATTCGCTTCACCCCCGCAGGCTATCTGAACCTCGGCGTGCTGGTGTTGATCTTTACCCCCGTGGCCCGTGTCCTCCTGAGCCTGCTCTCGTTCCTGGAAGAGCGAGACCGCGCGTACGTCTTGATGACGGGAATCGTCCTCACGAACCTGCTGATCAGCGTCGTCCTGCTCGCGTGAACCTTTAAGCCCCCCCTCCCTTCGGGACCCGTGGACAAGATCCTCGCCGCGGCCCGGTTGGTCGAATGGCGCGCGCTCGGAGATCGGGCCCTCTGTGATGCATGCCTTGGCCGCCTCTTCGGCAGACTCGGCCACGGCCTGACGAACCAGGAGCGGGGCCGCGCGGTTCGGGAGATTGCCGTGGATAGCGAGGGACCGTGCTGGGTCTGCGATGGCCTCGCCGCTCGGTACGATGACCTCGCGGCCCTCGTGGCCCGAAAGCTCGAGTCCTGGGAATTCGAGACGTTCCGGATCGGATCGAGGATCGATTTCGAGATGGCCGCGCGGGAGGAATCTCTGTGGGCCGAGTTCGCTCTGACGAGCCCGGAGGCGCTGAAGGCCGAGGTCAACCGCGAGGTCGGAAAGCGGGTCTCGGATCTCGTTCACAAGGAAGCGGCCCTGGACCGCCCGGACGTCGTTGCGGTCCTCGACACCGCGTTCGACCATGTCGACCTCCAGGTGAATCCGTTCTACCTCCGCGGCCGCTACCGCAAGCTCTCTCGCGGCATCCCGCAGACCCGTTGGCCCTGCCGGCGCTGCCGGGGGAAAGGATGTGACCGCTGCGACGGCACAGGCAAGATGTACGCGACGAGCGTCGAGGAAGTGATCGCAGCCGAGGTCATGCGGGAATCCGGCGGTACCGCTCATGCGTTGCACGGGATGGGCCGCGAGGACGTGGACGCGCGGATGCTCGGCCGCGGGCGGCCGTTCATCGTCGAGATCAAGGAGCCTCGCAAGCGTCGGATTGACCTGGAGGCGGCCGTCCGGCGCATCAACGCATCCGGGATCGTCGAGGTCGATCGGCTGGTGCCTGCGACCGGGGCCGATGTCGTCACCCTGAAGGAGGACCGCGCCGCGAAGACCTACCGCGTCCTCCTGCGGATGGCCCCTTCCGCGGACGAAGCAAAGCTTAAAGCGACGCTCCCGGTTTTGGTCGGCGAGCCGATCGCCCAGCGCACGCCTGGGCGGGTCGTTCACCGGCGCGCGGATACCATACGGGCTCGACGGTTGCTGTCGGCCGAGGTCGTCGGCATCAACGGAGACCGGGCGGAACTCCGGGTGACCGCGGAGGCGGGGACCTACATCAAGGAGTGGGTTCACGGGGACGGGGGCCGGACGCGGCCGTCCCTCGCGGAACGACTCGGCGCGGCGTGCGAGGTGCTCGAGCTCGACGTGCTCGACGTCCACGACGGCGGGTGAGGAGATGGTCAAGGCCTCGAAAGGCATCATGGAGAAGACGCGGCAGAAGTTCCGCCGCAGCCCCCGCCAGCGCGGGCTCTCCCCGATCACGAGGTCCCTGCAGTCATTCAAGGTGGGCGAGCGCGTGACGATCGTCATCGATTCGAGCGTGCAGAGAGGATGGCCTCACCACCGGTTCCACGGCATGACCGGCACCGTCGTGGAGCAACGCGGCGCGGCCTTCGTGGTCGACGTCCGTTTCGGCGGCCGAATCAAGAAGGCCGTCGTCCGGCCCGAGCACCTGAGGCGGGCTTAGGAGGGGACCATGGAGGAGTCGTACGTGTCCCTGGCCGAGCTGAAGGTCATCCTGGAGAAGGAGAAGGCCGTCCGGGGCGAGTTGAACCCGGAGCAGCAGTATTCGCTCTCCCACGCCGCGCTCTTCGCGCGCGTCCCCGCGGAGAAAGTCCCCGCGATTGTGAAGGAGCTCATGGAGATCCCGCTGATGTCGCCCTTCAACGCGCTGAAGATCGTCGATCTCATGCCGACGCATCTGGACGACGTCCGCGCGATCTTCGCGAAGGAGCGCTTCAGCCTGTCGAAAGAGGATGCGGACAAAGTCCTCGAAATTGTGGGGAAGTACCGCTGACGAGGCGACGCGCATGGAAGATTACGCCCGCATCCTCGATTTCTTACCGCAAGGTCACCCCGACCAGTCGAAGTTCCACCGCGAGCCGCTCGCGTACGCGCTCGGGGTGGACGAGTTCAAACTCTTCGAGCTCGTGCCGAAAGAGGGCGTAACCTTGTCGGTCGGGCAGCGGGTCTACATCGGCAAGGATATCGACATGCGCAAGGAGGTGCTCCACGTGAAGCGACGCGTCGGATACGAGGAGCTCACGACCGCCGCGCAGAAGGAACTGCCATTTGTCATCCAGGAGACGGTGAAGGAGAAGGAGGCGAAGTTCGTCGACTTCTTCAATCGCGCGCAGGCGATCACCACGCGGTTCCACATGCTCGAACTGTTGCCCGGCCTTGGCAAGAAGACGATGTGGGGGATCCTCGAGGAGCGCAAGAAGGGTCCATTCAAATCGTTCCAGGATCTCGATCAGCGCGTACCGAGCGTCCATCATCCTGAGAAGCTCATCGCGAAGCGGATCGAGATGGAGATCTCGGACCCGACACAGAAATACCGCTTGTTCGTCGCACGCTAGGCGCAGAAGTCCGGCGGGAGAGGCCAATCGGGGGGCCGAGTATTCACGCGCGTCATGGAGGGGGGAAGCTTCGTGCTTTCTCTGTGCATTCGTAAGGCCTTCAGCGAAGGTTCAACTAGCGATAGGGTTTGCATCGGGCGGGAAGGATGAGGAGAGCTCGGGTCGCCTCCGTCGGCGCCATGCTCGGCATTGGCGTGGCAGTGGCTTGCCTCGCTTACATTGGATTCGTGACCGCAACCCGTCTCTTGTACTCCGGTGTGACCGCGGATTTGGTTGCCGCGATTGTCGTGCTCTTTACCGGCACGGTCATCGCACGAGTCGGGATTCTTCTACGTCGAAGATGGCGTCGCGACTACATCGGGCGCGAAGTTACCGTCTCTCGGATCTCCCGGGATCGATACGCCCGCGTTCGCGTTGATGGGGTCCCCTACTGGGCTTTCGTGAGAGACCAAGTCAGTCGGGGCGATCGGGTGCTCCTCCAGGCCTCCGAAATTGACGGCATGCCCGTCAGGGCCGACTTCGTCGCGGTGCGGGCGAACCCCGGGGCTTCTGATCCACGCGCCTAAGTGAAGTGGCTCGCTCCAGATCAAGGCGAGCGGCGGCGCGAGCGACACGCGGCCTGCCAACTGTCTCCACTTGGCGTTCAGCGTATGGAGGTGACGAAGGCGATCTCTTCGGAGGGTATTGCCGCACTCACGAAGCTGTCGCCGGGAGCCCTCTTACCCGCTGGATCCCAGACCGGCCTACGATTGTCGCGACAATCGTAGGTATCGCTGTCGGCCCAAGCGTAAAGAGAAGACTCCCGACGACCGGAATGCCCCGCTCGGCCCATATCCACCCAATTGCGAGGTAGTACGGCACGGCGGCGAGAGTCGAAATCAGGCTCGACCAAAGAGCCCACATCTGCGCTCGCCGCAGGGCGTACCACGCTACGCCGATTTGGAGGACGGCGAAGCTCATCATGAACGCGCACATCGTGTCCATGAACGCGACAAGGAATGCTGCCATGGCCGGGTCCGAACGTTCGATGTCGGATAGACAGCGCCCCAGGAAGGCGCAGTGGTCCGCTCCGTCGCCGAGGACGAGCTGTCCTCCCAACGACGCGGCACCAAACAGGTGCAGCGTGATCGGCACTGCGACCGCGAACGAGAAGTTCAGCACCCCGGTGATCAGGAACAACAGGACAGCGACCCCCAATCGGCTTTTCCAGCGAAACGGAGGCCTTGGCGCGTTGGCAGGCGGTCCTCGATCGCTCACGACTCTCGCTCCAGAACGGTTCGCGTCCATGGCGTGACCGAGCCGGCGGACCGCATAAATGGCTTGCGGGGGCAACGGGGTACCCGTCGGGCGAGAAAACCGACTTGCTAAGGATTTGCGGACCATCGGTTCGCCGAGTTTGTCACCGAGATACCTAAGCCCGCAATCAGGCAACAGATTCGATCGAGGGAGGTCAAGGCGCCTAACCTTAGCACGAAAACCACCCCGGGAGACTCGTGAATGCAGGCTGTAATGGTTCCAGCGAAGAGGGGGCTCGAACCCGTCCCTAACCAAGGGCGGGAGCTTCAGCGAGCCATGACTCGTGAATGTCGACGATGACCTTCTCGTTAGAGCGGCCTTCTGGGGCTCGGGTGCTTGCGAAGAGCACGCTGTATAGAGGACCCCAGTCCTCCGAGTGATCGTGGGAGTAGTTTGGCACGGAACCGTGCACCCTGAACACGACGCCCAACCTTCCTCTGGCGTAATCTGGTACACGCTGGTTCGGACCCGGGTTCTCGGTCTTTACGCGAACTCTCTGGCTCACAACGAATCCACCCATCGGCACGACCTACGTTATTTCGATTGGACAATCTCGGCCGTGAGGGGATCTCCGACACCGATCAGACTCTCCTGGGTTACGAGACTCGCGAGCATCTCCTCGTTCATCCCCTCCGTTCTCTCCGGCCTCCTTGGAAGGACCATGTACCTGATGTCAGAGGTGCTGTCGTACACTCGGAGTTCGACGTTGGCCGGTACCGTGAGCTTGAACATCTCTTCCAGCTTCTTCGTCGGGCTCGTTATGATTTCCTGCTTGTAGCTTTCGTGCTTGTACCACCACGGAGGGTTCCCGAGAAGCTCGTATGGGTAGCATGAACAGAGGGTGCATACAATGACGTTACGGACGAACTCGGTGTCTTCCAGCACCACGAGTTTTGGTGTCCTGTTCAGCGCAAAGCCAAGCTCCCTGAGGGTCGTCTTCGCATCGCTTACTAGCCTCGACCTGAATTCTGCGTCAAGCCACGCTTTCGCAACGATTCTTGCCCCGTTCTCGTACCGTGGTGGATTCGTAGCAGCCAGCATTTCATCCACCTTCTCAAGTGTAACGAGCCCCTTTTTCGTCAGGGCAATCAGTAGCGCCTGAAGGAGCAACATGTTCCCCGTCAGCATTTCCTCCAGCTCGGACACGCGATCAATGGTTCCGCCGCTTAACTCCCGGTGCTCGAACTTGGCTCCCTCATCGTAGACACCGGCCTCCTGCCGACTCTCCTCAACGAGGACCAAGCTCCCAATGATTGACGTCGCGACCTCGGTTCCGCGAATGAATTTTCCGAGTGCGACTTCAAGCGCCGCCACTCGGTCTTCGAGGTCCCCGCCTGACTTCAGCTCCTCCATTCGGGAATGAGCCACGGTTGAAGCTTGGATGAGGTCAGAGAATGCAATCGTCCCTTTCCGTATGAGGCGGATCACGCGCGGCTCCAGCCGCTTCGTCCTCCAGTACTCCATATCTTCCTCGACTGACCGGATGTGAGCGGCGATGTCTTCTCTGTGTTCCAAAGCGAATCTCCCCAACAGCAGTTTCCGTCGATAATAATCTTGCTCTCATGGCTTTGGAAATGCCCGCACGTTCTCTCATGCGAGCGCCCATCGCTGCGCGAACCCGCTCGAACGTCAACGGTCCACGCCCGCAGCGGAACTCGTCCTGTTGACAATCGGTAGTCCTGCTGTCATCATCCGCGGGTGCGACGACATTGGTGGACGAGTCGCGCTCAATCGTTGTCCAGTGCATCATACTTCTCTTCCTCTACACCCACTTATTCCGCCGGTCTCTCCTTCAAGGACGTGTGGGCCTCAGAACTCGAGCCCCTTTAGTACAGGAAGAAGTGCGGGTCCCGCGGCGGCGATAATGACCCAAGAGAGTGCGACCAGGAGTGCAAGATTCGTCGGTCCCCAGAAAGTGGCGAGGAGGCTAAGCACCGTCGCGCCGATTGCTGTCGGAACGCCTCGGATGAAGTAGAGGTTCGTCAGCACGCGTCCAAACCGATCGCTCGGAACACGAGCTTGGAGATACGCGAGAAAGGCCGACCAAAACGCAACATTGGCGAGGCCCACGAGGAACCACAGGGCGATGCTGGGACCGAGGAGCGGAGCCGCAAGGGTGGCCGCGAGCAGGAGGACCGCCGTTGCGGCGGTCCCCCCGCACATTACGATTGTAAGCTCTTTCCGAGGATTCCAGCGGCCGAGCAGAAGACCGCCGGTGACGCTTCCCACGGACAAGGACGTGAAGAGAATCCCGTAAGACCTGATTGGATCGGCGAACTTGAGTTCGGACAGCAGCGTCAATAGGAGCGGCGGGGCTGTGACGAAGAAGCCTTGGAATCCGGCAAACACAGCGAGCTGGAGGAGCGGCTTTCCAGGCTCCCGGCGGAGTTCTCGCCAACCTTCCTTGAAGTCAGCAAGAGCACGAGTCGTAACTGTGCGATCGGAAGGAACCGAGACGGGGAGGATCGCCAGTATCGCCATCACCTGAAGGAGGGCAAAGAGGAACATTGCGCCTGCTGGGCCGAAAACAAGGAGCAGGCCTGCCCCTGCCGCGAAGCCAGCGATGGCATTGCCGCCCCCGACCGCGTCCGCGACTCCTCTGGCCCTGAATAGGTCTTCCCTCGCTACGATGCGGGGGACAACGGCGTTGCCCGCGGTCCAGGTGAAATCCAAAGCCAGTGTAATCGCACCAACGAGGACGAAGAGCACGGGAATCGTGAGCAGTCCGAGAACGAGGGTAGCCCCGATCACAACGGCGAGGATCCCCTGGACGAAATAGCCGCCTATCAGGACCCAGCGAATGTCTCTGGCTCGGTCGACGGTCGGTCCTGCGACGAAGGTAATCGACTCAATTGCAGACTCCACGAAGAGGATGGCACCGACCACCGCGATGTCTCCGGAAAGCTGGAAAGAAAGCCAAAGGGTAGCCACAGCATATGCCGAGTAGCCGCCGTTCGAGAGCGCGGTGGACGTCGTGGCGAGGGAGAACCTTCGATTCCGGATCAGGAATAGATAGCCGCCGGATGCCCGCTCCACTCTACGGACGGAACAGGGCTGGTAGCAAGAACTTTGCCGTCATCGGATTACCGGACCGAGGGCCAAAGGGACCTCGGTCGGAAAGTGTGCTCATCAAAGCCACCGTCAGGCGGATATCGAGTCGCGTCTCGTGATGCACTGTCGTGTAGCGATTCCTAGTTCACCCCGGGCCGATCGAAGACGTCTCAAACCATGGGAATGACCCTTGGTCGAAGGCCTTGTGCCAAGATGACCGAAAAACGCGCCTTCGGCGTGTCTCCGGGTCGAACACGGAATCGAGGTGCCAATTCCGCAGCCGATGCCGATATCTACCCAGTGACGGGCTCGCTTGTTTTGTTCTCACGAGGTCGCCCATTCGCCGCTCGCTTGCCAGTCGACATCGGTCCCCGAGGTCGGCCTACCCCAACGTCCACGCGTGTACCGAGCGTGAATTCCATCGGCGTAGACCCCAGGGGGTTTCACCATTTTTTCACCAGCCCACTGGTGGCTATCGGCGGAATCGAACTCTTTTTCCAATTCCTGTCGCGAGCTTCGAACTCTCGTGGACACTCGGACTGCCGAATGTCAACGCGAGTCACGATACCGATGTGAGTCAAAGCCAAGATATCCGTTCAGGATCAGCCACACGCTAGGCCGCATTCTTCGTGAGAGCCGTTTCGATTTCTCGGCAATCGTGGGCGGAGAGGCCGAGTTTCTTTCGCAACGCTTCGAGGAGCTCGCGCACGTCCTCGGTCACGGGGCCGTCCTCGAGCGCCTGCGCCGCGACCGCGCGGTAAATTCCGGCGCGGTTCTCGATCACTTCCTCGAGCACCTCGTTCTCGATGCGCTCCTGTTCCTCCCGCGAAATCCCGAGGTTCTCCCGGAGCTGCTCTACGAGGAGGCGCTCCGTCGCGGTGACCCGGCCGTCCTTCCAGGCCGTCATCACGGCCCGCGTGTAGTCCTCAAGGCGCTTCACCCGCTCATCCATGGCGCGCTTGCGGCGGTCGTCGATTCCTTCAAGAGATTCCAAGTCCAGCTCGTCGACGTTCATCGCCTCTCGCACGATGTCGGAGAGGGTCAGGTGGACGGACGTCGCGCGGTCGATCTCGTCGAGGCTCATCTCCTTCATCGTGCCGGCGACCTTCACGGGCACCCGGACTTTCGAGAGGCGTTCCTTGATCCCCATCGCACGCTCCCAGCCGCGCGGGGCGAGGTAGTACGCGAGCATGCGTTGTTTCTCGCCTTCGATGTGCGCCTTCGTCTCGGTGAGGAAGCCGTCGCGGACCATCTCGTCGAGGTACCGAGACAGGTGCTTGCGCTGAATTCCCGCCGCGAAGGCGATCGCCTTTTGCGTGAGAGCCTGCGGCAGGACATACCGCTCCTCCATGTTCCGGAAGTCGGAGAAGTAGAGGAGGATCCGGTCTTCCGTCGTCATGGCGAGCGGCGAATTCTCCTTCACGATTCGGGCACCTCTGGCGGGACGGATAATCCTTCGCGTGGCCGCTTCGCCCATCCCGTCGCCACGTTCATAAGGCCTCGTTCGGTCGGTGGGGTGGCGATGCTCTCCCTCCCGGTCCAGCCTGAGCCGGCTCAGTTCGCGGCGATCTTCGACGCGGACACGCAGGCGGCGATCGCGAGCGGTTTGTGCATCCAATGCCGCGGGGCGAAGCTCCTCTGCGGCAAAGCGCGCTGCCCGATTCTCGTGCGCTGGGACTTCATGATGAAGACCGCCCCGATGATCGACCGGGTGGAGATGGACGGATCGTCTCCGCCGGGGGTCTTCGTCGGCCGATTCGGGTATCCGAAGGTCTATGTCGGCCCGCTCGTGCCGCCGGTCCACGGCGACACGCAGATCCTCGATGCCCCGGAAGCGTGGGTCGGCCATTCGATGGAGGATATCGTCCACTTCCGGTCGCAGCTCGTCCGAGGGATGCATCGCGTCCATGTGCAGGACGTGGAGGGCGGTGGCCGAATCGTGGAGCAGACCCGCGCGCTGGCCTTGGGTACGTCGCCCGCGGACGTCGAGGTCGGATTCTCCCGGAAGCCGCACGGTCGCGTCGTCCTTGACGATAACGTCCAGCCGTTCGGCCCTTCGGCGCCCTTGCGCCGCCTCGATGTCGGCACACTGAAGGTCGACCCGAATCTGGATCGGGCTTTTTCGGATACGGATCTGCGTGCGAAGGAGGCGGTCGTCGACCTGTATGGCCGCGGTATCCCGGTCTCAAAGATTCAGCGGGCCTTCAGCGTGGGCGCGTTCGGGATCGAGAAGAACCGCCGGTTCGTGCCGACCCGCTGGTCCATCACCGCGGTCGACGACACGATTGGGAAGCAGCTCCGGGACCGCGTCGAGGCGTTCCCGCTCATCAACGAGATCCGCGTGTACGAGGCAATCGGTTTTGACGACCGCTTTCTGGTCGTCATGATCCCGCGACCTTGGCGGTACGAGTTGATCGAAGCGTGGTATCCGAACACCCTGTGGAATCCGCTGGGCCGCGATATCGTCATGTTCGGGGATTTCGAGGGGTTCGACGGTCGCAAGACGTACGCGAGCATCGGCGGCTGTTATTACGCGGCGCGCCTCGCCGTGGGGGAGGCCCTGAACCGCGAGCGGCGGCAAGCTGCAACCGTCATCCTCCGGGAGACCCATCCCGGATACATCATGCCGGTCGGCGTGTGGAACGTGCGAGAGCATGTCCGCGAGGCGCTTCGCCGCCCACCGCAGCGGTTCCCGTCCATGGCCGCCACCCTAACATATCTGCAGACGCGCCTTGACATTCCGATGTCTCGGTACCTGCACACGAGCGAGGTCCTCCAGTACGTGTTGCACCAGCGCACGTTCGACGATTTCGATCTCTTGATCAGCGGGAGCATTTCCGCGGTTCCGACGTAGGATTGATGGCCCGCATCGACTTCCCCGATCTGTGTCGTCTCGGAACGAGTTCCCAGAGCGCCCGGTCCCCGCGGTCGGCGCAATCGTGTTCCGAGATGGAGCTGTTCTCTTGGTCAAGCGTCGCGCCGAACCGAACCAGGGCCGGTGGAGCCTGCCGGGCGGGGCCTTGGAGATCGGAGAGACGGTGGAGGCGGCTGCGGTCCGGGAGACCCTGGAGGAGACCCGGGTCGACGTGCGGTCGCTCCGCGTCTTCGATGTACGGGACTTCATCCAACTCGAAGGCACGCAGGTTCGCTGGCACTACGTCCTGATCGATGTCCTCTGTGAATACATCGGAGGGGATCCGTTCCCGGGTACGGACGCGGAGAACGCGCGCTTCGTCCCGCTCCGCGAGTTGGGCGAGTACGACGTTGCCTCGACGGCTCTTGAGGTCCTCCACGCGGCGTCGGCTCCGAGGATTGCCGCCGGCGAGTCCATCAGTCCCTGAATCGGCGACGGAGCTCGTGACCGAACCACATCGATATCTTTATCGCCGCTCGGAATGCTTTCGAGTCATGGCCGTCCCGATCCCAGCGCCGACCGGACCCCCCATTCCGTACTGGCCGAACGTCGT
>Ga0209376_1001896_pt1 | contig 20360 bp, 27 predicted proteins | sample GraSoiAngelo_134_FD_185891 | JGI IMG/M metagenome (GOLD analysis project Ga0209376, IMG submission 185891) | Grasslands soil microbial communities from the Angelo Coastal Reserve, California, USA - 14_0929_05_30cm (SPAdes) (version 2) | ecosystem: Environmental > Terrestrial > Soil > Grasslands ... | reverse complement strand
AAGGCCATGAGGACGCCGGGAGAGCCGGCAGCGCCGCACGAGGGCTTGGGATGTCCGGGAGGGCGGGAGTTGGTGCAGACGACGATGTGGAATTTCGGCTTCGGCATGCGTTCTCCTTTGGCGTTGCTCGGGGTCAGTCCCGAGCTCGGTCGCGGGACTGATGGCGTCTGGTTCTGAAGGGAAATCTGACCATTAGCCATACGCTATCTGCCATATGCTCCTGGCATCAGCGTGGCATGAAGGACTGCCACTTCTCGAGACATTCATCCGGAAGCTTCCAGTGTTTCGCGCCTTTCACCACCCACTCGAGATAATGTTCTTTGGGTCTGAATTGGCCGATCGGCGTGGCAGCATGGGTCGTGACGAGCATTCTCTCCTCCTGCTCGGTGATGACCGTAACCGGGACATGGCGAAAGGCTCCCTGCGGCACTTCGCCTTCAAACTCATCCAGCAACTTGAGATCCTCGTCCGTCATCTCCAGCACGAGGCCCCACACGCGTTGACCCGGGGACGGGATGACGCTCGCTAACCCGCACCGCCATTGAGAAGACCACCGGCAGAAGTGAATCGTATGGTCCGGCAGGTAGGCCTTGCACAGGAATTGATGTTCCGGGGCCCGCCTCTTTAACTGAGTGGGGTTCAGGTTGTCCGCATAGACGAAGATTTTCATCTGCCCATACACTGCGCAAGTGCGCTAAATTCCAATACAAGCGGGCTAGTTGTACCATACAGGCTTCCCGTATTGTCAAGTCCACGACGCGAGGAGGCAGACTGCTGACCGTGTAAAAAACGCCTCGGATGATCGAGCCAGACCGCCGGGTCGCCGTTGACTTGAGTGCCGACGGGAGGCTATGCTCATAAGTATGAGAGTCCTTCGTGGGGCATATTCGCGAGGTCTCTCGACGGTGGCCTCAGCGCTGGGGCTCGTGTGCCTGTCGTCCGGCGTGTGGGCAGGCGAATTCTACAGTTGGATCGATGCCTCCGGCACGATGGTCTTCACGGATGACGCCAGCCGGATTCCTCCCGAGACCGTCCGAAGCCCTGTGGCGGTTTATCGGTTTCAAGACAGCCGGCCGTCTCCATCCCAACCCCGAGATTCGGTTCGAGGGCTCAGCCCTCCAGCGGCGTCGGTGCCAGCCCAGAGCCCAGCGGACGTCCAGAAGATATCCCAGCCACCGCCCAAACCCGAGTCGGCTCCCGTCAACCCGGCCGACCTTGATCTCCCGCAGGTCCTTCTCGATGCGCCGGACGAGACCGCGAGGACCCAGTACTTCTGGGTCCCCTTGCTGGCCCCTGTGTATGTGGGCTCAAGCTCGGTGTCGGGGTTCTGGTGCCATCGCAATGTCCAGTCCCCGGTCGAGGCATTCAAGCAGTTCCTCAGACAGCACCTCCGGCAGACGCCAACCAATCAGCCGATGGCAGGTGGAGTCCAGGCGCCATACGGGGTTCCTTGGCGCACCCCGCAAGCCCCGTCAAATCCGATCTATAATTCGGGCAATTACGTCTACGATCAGGTGATGCGCGAACGCCAGGCGCTCACGGAACGCATCGCCTCGCAATTCCGGCCGCCCTCCCCAGCACCGCGCGCCGGCAGTGGTCCAAGTGTCTCCAACCGATAAGCTCACCGCTCCAACCGACTCGGCGGCCACCGGCGGCGCAGAGGCCTCTTCCCTGGCCAGACATTTCCATGTCGCCGTGGTCGGCTTGCTCCTTGTCGCAGGGCTGGCCTACTGGATCTTGCAGCCACCTTCCATCAATCCGATGGCCGATTCCCGGGCCGCCGAGGCCATGGCGCTCGTGCAGACGCACAGGGCCCACCATGCCCCCACGCTGCGACAGGCGATCACGGACCGGGTGCAAGCCCTGGCCAAGCGAGGGCAGGGCGTCAGGCTAGGGGAGTGGAGAGTCGAGCGGCAGGGAGACCTCTACCTGGTCAAAATCTTCGTGCGGGAGCGAGAAGCCAGGAGTTGGTTCGAACGGGAATACCTCTGGCGCGTCGATTTGGATACGCGCTCGGTCGTGGCGGTCACCTTGCCAGCCTCCGAGCTGATGGCCGCCGATCCGGAAGGACCATCGCTGACCGATCACAAGACACCGTCCCCATGAAGCTCCAGATCAATCGGTTGGAATTGCGACCTTGATCACGTTCCCGTCCACCCGCACGTCATAGCAGGCGACCTTAATTTCTTTGTTCTCCGGTTTCTCGCCAGTCCGGACATTGTACCGCCACCCATGCCAGGGACATTCGACGATCTCGCCGGACAGCGTGCCTTCACCCAATGGTCCGCCGGCGTGCGGACAGGTATTGTCCAACGCGTAGATCGCGCCATTCACGTTAAAGAGCGCCACGCCGATCCCTTCCGCCTCCACCGAGAGACAGGATCCTGGCTCCAAGTCCGTGACTTTCGCGACAGGAATCAGCTTCATGGTCTCGGGCCTCCGGTAAGTTTGACCGCTAGTGCCGTTCCAACTTGTTCTTCCTAATGCCCGAATGGAATAAAGGGACTGCATCGGGCATCTGAACTCGGCGCGATAAGTTGGAACGGCACTAGTCTACGCGGATGGTCTCGCGACGGCAAGCAAGAGTCCTGAAGCGCGACGGACGCAACAAGCTTGATTTCATGGAGTGAATATGGCATACAGTATGAGCCGGCGTGGGAGGCGACACAGAGGACAAGATGGAACTGACGCTGTTACTCAACTCCACCTACGAACCGCTCCGAGTCGTCCACTGGAAAAAAGCCATTACACTCCTGTGGCAGGGGAAGGTGGAGGTCCTGGAGGTCTACGACAGGGATATTCATGGGGTGTCCATCACGGTCAAGCTTCCGGCCGTGATGCGGTTGCTCAAGATGGTCAGGCTGAAGGACAGCCACCGGGCCGTCAAGTTCTCGCGCATCAACATTTTCACCCGGGACGGGTATACCTGCCAGTATTGTAACCAGAAGTTCAGGACCGAGGATCTCACCTTCGATCATGTCATCCCGATCGCGAAAGGCGGACGGAAGACCTGGGAGAACATCGTGACCGCGTGCTGGCGCTGTAACAACCGGAAAAGCGGTCGCATGCCGGAAGAGGCCGTCATGCGACTGGTCAGGAAGCCGATGAAGCCGCGGTGGAATCCGGTTCTCACGATCACCATCGGAATTCGGAACGCTCCGGAGAGCTGGCGAGACTATCTGTATTGGAACGTCGAATTGGACGCCGACGTTGAGGAAGACTAGCTGGCAGCTAGTAGATAACAGTGAACAGCTCTGAGCTATTGGCTATTAGCTATTCGCTCCCGGCTGCTAGCTAATACGCCTTGTTGATGACGATCTCGATGTCCCGGGCTCCCACGAGCGTCGGATTCTTGTCGGATTGCCCTTCCAAATCGCCGCTCTGAGCAGGGCCTGCGCGGCCGTCCTTGTCCAGGCGGGCGACCACGTCCACCATCCCCCGCAGTTCCGAGCCCTCCACCATGATGTCCTGATTGGTGATCTCGAACGAGACCGGAAAGCGCGGCGCGTCAATTCGCTTGACCGCCAGCGGGCGCGGCGGGCCTTGCGGTCGCCGGACGATGACGAACAGGACAGCGGTGGGGTTCACGTTCGCAGCCAACCCCGGGTCAATACTCACGCGCCCGGCTATCACGCCGTTGCCTCGTGACGGCTCACAGCCATGTGCCAGTCCCATCCAGGCCGCCATGCCCGCAAGGGCGATGATGCCAGCGGCCATCGCAATCACCTTTATCGTGTCCTGACCCACTGACTTCCCCTCAGGCAGAGGGGGGCATTATACAGGGGGCATGGCCGGAATGGGAATGGCGGCGTTTACGCGAGCTGCGTGCTGCTGTATGATACAGCGCTTGTCATCCCGCCATACACAGTGGAGGTGCGATGTCTGCCAATCCTGGTCTGCAAATCTCACTGGACGTGAAAGGCCGGTCATGCCTGGTCCTGGGCGGAGACGACGAGGCGGCAGAGAAAGTGCAGCGGCTGCTGGAGGCTGGGGCCAAGGTGACCGTCGTCAGTCCAACCTTGAACGACGCCCTTCGCAAGCTGACGGCCTCCGCGAAGGTGCTGCATCGGGGACGGCTGTTCAGGGCGGCCGATGCGGAAGGCGTCGTCCTGGTCATCAACACGTTTCGAGGGAATCCTGATTTTTCAAAGTCGCTCTATGAACTCGCTCAGCGGGAGCGATTCCTGCTGTGCTCAACCGACCAGCCTGAGACATCGACGGTCATGATGCCCGCCCTGGTCAGCCGTGGCCACCTCCGCCTGGCGATCAGCACCAGCGGCGTGGCCCCCGCGTTAGCAAGCCGGCTCAGAGAGGATCTCGAGCAGGTGTTTGATGACAAGGTTGCATCGTTCCTGGAATGGTTGGCCACCATTCGGGATGAGACGAAGGCAACCGAGCCAGACCCTGAGCAGCGGCGCGCCCTGTTGCGCGATGCGGTAAATGGGTTCAGGCTCACTGGCAAGGTGGAGTATCCCAAGGCGTGGCTGGATAAACGGCAACAAACGTAAGGCATACGGTGCCAGGCGCAGGGGGGGGTTGTCTTGCGTCCGGCGTCTTGCGTCTTGCGATTATCGGATGACGGGAGGAACCATGATGCTGTTGGAGTTCAGCATGTCGCCGCTTGGGAAGGGGGAGAGTGTGGGAAAGTATGTGTCCCGGTCGTTGGACATCATCGACAAGAGCGGGGTGGACTACCGACTCAATCCCATGGGCACGGTCTTGGAGGGTGACTGGGATGACGTGTTCACGGTGGTGAGGCAATGTTTCGACCGAATGCGGAAAGACTGTAACCGAATTTCGTGCACAATCAAGGTGGACTATCGGAAAGGCCACTCCGGCCGTCTGTCGAGCAAAGTTTCCAGCGTCGAGAAGCACTTGAAGCGGAAACTGAGGGCATAAGAGAGAGGGTGGCCGGACTGCCCTTCGTGCTCGCGCGTCGCTCACTCAAGATTCATTGGTTCCGGGCCTCGGTGGATGGAGTGATCGCCGGACGCGCGCAGTAAAGGGCAGCCCGGCCACCCTCTTAGCTCTAACACCTTGAATGCCAGAAAAGTAGCCTGATAGTGTTTTCTCATTCATTTAAGCAGGTGGCCTGCAGTCCTGAGCGAACTTCACCGGAGCGGCGGTGCCTCGCCCGGCGTCCAAAGAAGGAAAGCTGGAACTGACTAAGGCACTGCGATCGCAAGATCGCAGCCGCGGGAATTCCAGAAGGGTTCCACTTTGGAGCGCCGAACTCACCCGTTGCAATAGAAGAGCAACGGGTCCCCGGTGCCGCGGGAGGTGCGGGAGCGAAGGGCTGCAGGCCACCTGCTCAGAGTGGGTAAGGTTGAACTAGGGAGCCAGGGGCGGATTGAGATTTACAACAGTTCTGGTATAGTACGTCGATGCTTGAAGGCTTCTGGTACATCGCCGCTGAGAGCTGCCACATTCGGCCTGGACGTCTCGTCGGCACCACGCTGCTGAACCACCCCCTCGTACTGTTCCGCGACCGGTCGCGGACTGTCCACGCCCTCGAAGATCGCTGTCCGCATCGTGGCGTGCCTCTCTCGGCAGGGTGGCACGAAGGCGATTCCATTCGATGTCGATATCACGGCTGGCGATTCGCTTCGTCGGGTTCCTGCGTGGAAGTCCCCTCGTTGGCTGATGGTCTGCCCCCGACGTCAACCTGCGCCCGGTCATATTCCGTTCAGGAGCAGGACGGCTGGGTCTGGGTGTATATCGACCATGACCCTGGCGCCAAACCAATCACCGCCCCTCCATTGCTCCCCTCGGCATCGAAGGCAGGCCGTCTTTCAACTGCGCGAGCATCAGTTCGGATCAACGCGAGGATGGACTTCGTGGTCGACAGTTTGGTGGACCCGGCCCACGTTCCGTTTGTTCATAATCGATTTTTTCGGCAAAAACGGATTGCGAAGCTCAAGGAAAAGGAATTTACCCGCCTCCCGCTCGGATTCCGGACGGTGTCGGAAAAGACTCAACTGCCAAACACCTTCGTCTTCCGTATTTTTGGGGCCGGTGCGAAGGAGGCCACCACAAGCGTTGATTTTTTCCTGCCCGGCATTCACCTTGAAACGCTCCAGATCGGTCAACGGTTCGGTTCAATCATGCTGATTGCCACGCCGCTGACCTCGGAGGTTACACGTCTCGACATCACGGTCGGATGGAATTTTCTGCAATGGTTGGCTCCCTTCAGCCGGCTCCTGGTGCGTCTGACAGCTCGAACCACGTTGGGACAGGATCGTGCCATTCTGGAACTGCAGGAACAAGGGAATCGGCAGACGAGCACCATGAACGTGGGGCTGGAAATGGATACACTGGCAGTCTGGTATCGACGTCTGAAGAAGTATCATCTGAATCAACAGGCTGGTATGTCGAACCTCGAGCATCCTGTCCCGGAAAGGACGACGTTGCGCTGGATCACCTGACCGGTCTTGTGACCAAGGTTCCAACCTGTTCCCATGTTGTGCTGAACGTCACCCGTCTCCAGCTCCTTCCAGCCGACTCTAGCCAACACAGCTCCCTGACCTAACCCTTCAAGTTTCAGCAAGTGGTCTGCAGCCCTTCGCTCCCGCACCTCTCGCAGCACCTCATCCTCGGCGCTCCAAAGTGGAAGCCTTCTGGAATTCCCTCGGCTGCGATCGTACGATCGCAGTGCCTTAGTCAGTTCCAGCTTTCCTTCTTTGGACGCCGGGCGAGGCACCGCCGCTCCGGTGAAGTTCGCTCCGGACTGCAGACCACCTGCTGAGAATGGGTGAGAAAGGAAAAGGCGCCAGAAACCGTTTCGTTCTTGCCGCCCAGATGTCTCAAGGCTCTTCACTATCCTCTGCCGATTGAGTCATATGATCTTTCACTCACCTGAAGCGGGATGGCTGGTTCTGCGTGCGAATTGCGCGGAGGCTCGGGCCCCGCACTTGCCGAGCAGATGCGGTCTGCAAAGGCAGACGGCGAGGACTGTCTGAAGTTCCGTGCAAGCGAAGCTTTGGACGGAACGAGTTCCGCAGCCGAGCAGATGTGAGGCTTAGTGCGGTCGAACCGGAGCGCCTGAGCGAAGCAGAACCGGCCATCCCGCTAAGAGGGACGGGTTAAAAGACCGAGAGCTTGAAGTATTTGGCGGGGTTTTTCTTCACATCATCGACGAGGGCTTCCACGTCGGTGAGCAGCTTGTCCGCGCGGGTGTACAGCTCGTCGCGCGTCACCAACTTGCCCAAGGTACCTTCGCCAGTCTCCACCTTGGTCAGCAGTTGCTCCCCACGGGCGGTCAAGGCATCCAGCCGCTGATAGAGGGCCGGGTCGGTGAGCTTGACCAGCGTGCCGTCCCGACTATTGAGCCTCGCGGTCAACTCGGCCAGTTCCTTCACGGCCTGACTGGCTCGGTCATAAATCTCCTTATCGGTGACCAGCCGACCGATCGTCCCTTCCCCGCGGTCCACCTTATCCAATAACGCAATGCTCTTGTCAGACGCCACCTCCAGCTTCTCGATCACCCGCTGGGAACGGTCGTAGAGCCCAGGGTCCGTCAGCAGCTTGCTAGCGGTACCCTGTCCCTGGCTGAAGCTCGCGAGAATATGCTGGATCTCTCGGATAGCGTTGTTGAGGTTCTCGATCGTGGCGCTGGCCCCGGCCGTGATCCCGCTGAAATCGGTCTCTGCCTGACCGACCAGCAAACTCCCAACGGCCAGCGGAGGCCTTGATGGCGTGCCGGGGAGTATTTCCAGGAACTTGTCGCCAAGCAGGCCCATGGGCCGGATGCTGACCGTCGCATCGTCCCGGATATGCGCGGCAACGTCGCGATTCACGGAGAACGTAATTTCCACCTTCGGCGTATCCTGCCCGATCGAGATCTGCCGGACATTGCCGACGTCCACGCCATTCATGCGAACCGGTGCGCCCACCTTCAGGCTTTGGGTATGGGGCACGACCGCCCGGACCTGGTACTGACTGCCGGGCAAGCCCACCCCTTTTTCCAGACTCATGATCATCACCACCAGCATGGTGAGCGCGACGAGGACGAGCAGCCCGACCTTCACTTCGGCCCACCTCAGTTGTGCGTACCGACTCATGGCCTACCCCTCTGCGTTCTCATAGTACCGCGCGCTCGGTCATTAGTCTACAGGGTTGGGCGCTTTGGCGAACGCCTCCCAGTCGGTAGTCAGACTGCCCGGTTCGATGAACCCTCGAATGGCCGGGTCATCACTCTGCTTGAGTCTGTCCGGCGTTCCGTCGAAAATCACACGCCCTCGTTGAATCATGACGATCCGGTCCGCCACCCTGTACGCGGTGTCCAAGTCATGCGTGACCACCACCTGGGTGATCCCCTTGGTCCTCAGCTTCGTAATCAGGCGGTTGATCATGCAGGCGTTGATCGGGTCCAGGCCGCCGGTGGGCTCATCATAGAGCAGGATCTTCGCCCCGCTCGCCAGGGCTCGTGCGATGCCGACTCGCTTCCTCATTCCCCCGCTGAGCTCAGCCGGCATCTTGTCGACGCAATCCGCCAAGCCCACGAACTGGAGGCTTTCCCGCACGGTCTGCTCGATGGCCTCGTCGGGCAAACGACCATGTTCCCAGAGGCGGTACCCCACGTTTTCGTGGACCGTGAGCGAGTCGAACAGCGCGGAGCCCTGGAACACCATGGCCATATTCTGCCTGACCCGAATCAGATGACGTTCATCCAGCTCCGTGATCTCCTGGCCGTCCACTCGTATCGAGCCCCGGTCGGGGCGGTTCAGTCCCAGAATCACTCTGAGAATCGTGGTCTTGCCTGACCCGCTGTTGCCCAGGATGACTTTGGTTTGACCGGCTTGGACGTCAAACGAGACATCCCTCAGAACGGGTCTCTCTCCGAGCGCGAGCCACACACCTGACAGGGCGATCACGTGAACCCCCAGCCCGTCGTCATGGGAAGGCCATGAACAGCTTGGTCAGCAGAAAGTCGGTTGCCAGGATCAGGATCGAGGAAGATACCATAGACTGAGTGGTCGAACGGCCCACCCCAACGGTTCCGCCCTTGGTCTGAAATCCGGCGTAGCAACCGACCATCGCGATGATAAAGCCAAAGACAGCCGGTTTGACCAGCCCCAGGACAATGTCGCGCTGCTCAATCGCTTCGAAGGCCCAGGTCCAGTAGAAGTAGGAATCGATCCCGAGAGAGAGCCGGGCAATCAGCCATCCGCCGAAGATCGCGATCCCGTTCGTGATGATGGTCAGCACCGGAATCATGAGCACGCAAGCCACCAACCGGGTCGTCGCCAATTTCTGAATCGGATCGGTGCCCTCGGCCCGAAGCGCGTCAATCTGCTCCGTCACCTTCATCGAGGCGATTTCGGAAGCAATACCGGACCCGACACGGCCCGCGATCATGAGCGCGGCCAACACAGGACCAAGCTCCAGCACCACTGACGTGCTGATCAGACGTGACACGTACATGGTCGCGCCGTACGGCTGGAGCTGGACCGCTCCTTGCAGCGCCAGCACCATCCCGGTGAACATCCCGGTCAGGACCACGATGAACACCGACCCGACTCCGATTCGGTCGATCTGATAGAGCGTCTCCCGGACATACCATGGCGGGCGCACGAGGCCCGCGACCGCCTGACCGCAGAGTGTGGTGAACTCCTGCACCACCAGCACATAGCCGATCAGGGTGCTTCTCAGAGCGAAGGACCCGGTGACCACCGAATCTCCGGGGGTGGAACGAGGCGGCTGTTCACGGGGCGCGGCCATTATCGGTTACCTACCTAGCCCGGATTATCCATGAACGCTTCTGCTGCAATCGCCCATTCGCTGCTGCGACCAGCCTGCCCGCGCTCTGGACAGCGGGCAGGCGGGCGGGCTCGCCGCTTAGTCCCTCACCGTACTCTTTCAAGTACGCCTCGGTCCCTCGCGGCTCCGCGCGCCCGTCTCGCCACGCGACTGCGCGATTTCGCGACGAACCGTCATGAATAATCCGGGCCTCTGGGAAGTCATGGGGGGCGGTGATCCCGCTCATACAGGTCGTTGACGAACGATCCGAGTCACACGCGTTCCGATGGCGCACAGCACTTCATACGGAATCGTGCCCTGCCAGACCGCCAAGTCCGCCGCCGTGATCTGTTGGGACCCCTGCCGCCCGATCAGGACAGCCTCGTCACCCGGCCTCACCCCGGGAATATCGGTGACGTCCACCATGGTCATGTCCATACAGACCCGCCCCACAATGGGGGCCTGGCGACCGCCGATCAGCACGGCTCCGCGATTCGAGAGCGATCGGCTGTACCCACCGGCATAGCCGATCGGCAAGACCGCGATCCGCGACACACGTGTGGCGGTGTATGTCCGATTGTAGCTCACGCTGTCCCCCGGGGCGAGCGTCCGGACCTGGCCCACTTTCGTGGCGAGGGTCAGGACCGGCCTCAGCTCCGGGGACGCCCTGTCGAGCGGGGCTGGGTAATAGCCATAGAGCATGATGCCGGGCCGGACAGCCGTAAAGTGCGCCGATGGGAAACAGAGGATCGCCGCGCTGTTGGCGGCGTGGACCAGCGGAATCGACAGCCCGGCCTCTTCAATCTGAGTCACCACCGAACGGAACCGCATGAGTTGAGCCGTCGAATACACGGGATCCGCGCCGTCCGCGTCTGAGAGATGCGTCATGAGGCCTTCAGCCCGAAGAGGCCCCTTGAAGTGGGGGGATTGGAGCAGGGGCAACACCGCGTCCGGTGGAAGGCCCAGTCGGCCCATGCCGGTGTCGACTTTGACATGCACCCCATAGGGCTCCCGTCTCGTCTTGACCAACTCGGCGAGCCCTCCCGCCATTTCAAGGTCGTACACCACCGGCGTCAGCTCTTCGGCGATCGCATCAGGGAACTGGTTCGGGAATAGCGCGCCCATGATCAGGATCGGTGCGCGGATGCCCGCCTCCCGCAGAGCGACCCCTTCCTGCAGCGAGGCCACGGCGAATCGGGTGACACCCAAGTCGCTCAGTGTCCGGGAGATCACCGCGGCGCCATGGCCGTAGGCATCCGCTTTGACCACGGCGACGATGTCGCAGGTCTTCGGGAGATACCGACGCACCTGAACGAGGTTATGCGCCAGGGCGGACAGGTCAACGGAGGCGACGGTGGGAGGAAGGTCCGCGGGGAGGGGCGAGTTGCTGGTGAGAATCCGATCAGCCACGAAGGGCACCTCAGACTTCGAGGATTTCCTCCTCCTTTTTTTGGAGAATCTGGTCTACTTTTTGGACGTGCTGATCGGTCAGCTTCTGGACTTCAGCTTCGGCTTTTCGCAGGTCGTCCTCCGTGAGCTTCGATTCCTTTTGCAGCCGTTTGAGCTCTTCGTTCCCCTCGCGGCGGATGTTGCGGAGGTGAACCTTCGTCTCTTCGCCGTGTTTCTTGCAGAGCTTGATCAATTCCCTCCGCCGCTCTTCGCTGAGGGGCGGGATGGGAATCCGGATCATCTTGCCGTCATTGGACGGCGTCAGCCCCAACCCCGAGGCTAACAGCGCCCTTTCAATCTCTTTGATGAGCGGAGGCTCCCACGGTTGGACGGTCAGCAGTCGGCTTTCCGGGACGGCGAGGGTGGCGACCTGTTTCAGCGGAGTTGGCGTCCCGTAGTAGTCGACCTTGATTCCGTCCAGCAGGGTCAGCGATGCGCGGCCACTCCGAATGCCCCCCAGTTCAACCTTGAGGTGCTCGAGCGCGGCCTCCATCCGTCCGATGACTTTCTGTTTTGTCGCGCTGGGCATGGGGTGATCCCGTTTCCACGGTCATCGACTGGCTGCCGTGACGAGAGTCCCGATCTTGTCTCCCTGGACCAACCGCTTCAGGTTGCCGGCTTCCTTCAAGTTGAACACGATCAAGGGAAGGTTGTTGTCCATGCACAGGGTGATCGCGGTCGAATCCATCACCTTCAGGTTCTTGTTGAGGATGGACAGGAACGGCAACTCCGCGAACATCTTCGCCTGCGGGTGGGTCACCGGGTCCGCCTCGTAGATCCCATCCACCTTGGTGCCTTTCATGATCACCTGGGCACCGATCTCCATGGCTCTGAGCGCAGCGGCCGTGTCGGTGGAGAAATAGGGATTTCCGGTTCCGCCGGCGAAGATGACGACACGCTTCTTCTCAAGATGCCGGATGGCCCGCCGGCGGATGTAGCCCTCCGCCAATTGTCGCATCTCGATCGCCGACTGCACGCGGGTTGTGATGCCTTTCCGCTCCAACGTGTTCTGAAGGGCCAAGGCGTTGAGCATGGTCGCCAGCATGCCCATATAGTCGGCGGACGCGCGCTCCATTCCGTTCTCGCTGGCCGCGATGCCCCGAAAGATGTTGCCGCCACCGATCACAACAGCCACTTCCACGCCCAACGAGACGACCGAGCCGATTTCGTCAGCCAGATTGTCCAGGACCGCGGGGTGGATGCCGTAGCCCTGCTCCCCGGCAAGGATCTCCCCGCTGATCTTCAGGAGGATCCGCCGGTACTTCGGCGTATTCATTCTTGGCCTAACTGGTAGCGCGTAAACCGCCGAATCGTGATGTTCTCGCCGAGCTTGGCAATGGCGTGTGCCGCATGGTCTTTGATCGTGATGGTCGGATCCTTGATGAAGGTCTGCTCCAAGAGGCAACTCTCCTGGAAGAACTGCTCCAGCTTGCCTTGCACAATCTTGGCCCATGCCGACTCGGGCCTTCCCATTTCCTTCGCCTGCGCCAGATAAATGGATTTCTCCTTCTCGATCAGTGGCGCCGGAATGTCTTCGCGTCTGATGAAGGAGGGACTCGAGGCGGCGATCTGGAGGGCGATGTCTTTGACGAATGCCTGGAATTGGTCGTTGCGGGCTACAAAGTCGGTTTCACAGTTGACTTCCACCAGGACGCCGATGCGGCTGCCGGGATGGATGTAGGCCGCGACCGTCCCTTCGTTCGTTTCTCGTCCCGCCTTTTTCTGCGCCGCGGCCAGCCCCTTCTGCCGCAGATGCTCGATCGCCTTCTCAATATCGTTTCCGGATTCCACCAGCGCCTTCTGGCAGTCAAGGATGCCGGCTCCGGTTTTCTCGCGAAGCTCTTTCACTAAGGTCGTGTTGCCCGCCATGCCGGTCACGCTCCCTCCTCCGTCCTCACAGCCATCTGAGGATGTTGCAAAAGCCCTCCAGCGGCGTTCTCGCCTCGCTCAAGGCCTCAACGTACAGAAAGGAGTACGCCTCGACCTTTCGCTCGCTGCGGCCTTGCTGGACGGGCTTTTTCAGCATCCTCTGGGTTCCACACCGCGCCCTCTCGTCACCGTGAGAGTGACTCGTGGCCACCGGGCTCGGGGGGTTTTGCAACAGTCTCAGCCTATCTGCTGCGCAGGACACGTCACGGAGCGGGCATGCTCCCCGCGCCGACAGCCGCCACGTGGGACGACCGCGGTTCCGTCGCTGCGTCCAGGCCGGCGATGGATCCGGCCTTTTCGCCATCCTCACGTTGGCTGCGCAGGTGAATGCCCTCGATGCAGGCATCCGCGATGCGACTGGCGATCAACTTGATCGATCGGATCGCGTCGTCATTGCCGGGAATCGGATAATCAATGGGGTCGGGATCGCAGTTGGTATCCACGATGGCGACCACCGGGATGCTGAGCCGATTGGCCTCCTGCACCGAGATACGCTCGATGCGGGTATCCAGGACAAAGACGCACCCGGGCAGGCTGTTCATATTTTTGATGCCGCTCAGATTTCGCTCGAGCTTCACCCGCTCCTTTTCCATCTGGCTGACCTCTTTCTTGGTGAGACGCTCGTGGGTGCCGTCGGTCATCGCGGCTTCGAACTTCTTGAGCTTCTCGACGCTCCGGCGGATGGTCTGAAAGTTGGTCAGCATCCCGCCCAGCCACCGCTGGTTCACGTAGAACATGCGACACCGTTTAGCCTCTTCTTGCAGAATGTCGACGGCTTGACGCTTCGTGCCGACAAACAGCACTGATTCTCCGGCCGCGACGGTATCTCGGACGTACGCGTACGCCGCTTCGAAATACTGGACGGTCTGTTGAAGATCGATGATGTAGATCCCGTTGCGCTCTCCGAAAATGTAGCGCTTCATTTTCGGGTTCCAGCGGTTGGTCTGGTGGCCGAAATGGACGCCCGATTCAAGCAGCTCTTTGATCGTGATCACAGCCATTACTTCGCCTCACCTCCCTTCCTCGCTTGCGGATTTCGACACGGGCTCCGTCGGTCACAGGTCGTGACATATCGGGGACGTTTTCAAGATTCGGCCAAGCCAAAAATTCCCCAAAGCCTTCGGAAGCTAACATAGTCCGCCGGGCTTTGCAAGCCAACCACGGGACTGTCCGCTATGAACGGTAGGATGCATTCAATGTGAGATAGTCGTCGGAAAGGTCGGTGGTCCACAGACGGGCTCGGGCCGATCCTAATCCGAGATCAATCGTGACGGCGAACTCTTTCCGTTGCATCATCCGGGCGAGACGACGTTCGGCCGGCCGACCCAGTCCGACGCCTGCCCTGACGATCGGAACGCCGTCACACGACAGCCCGATCCTCGATGGATCAACCGGGACACCGGAGCGTCCGATGGCGGCCATGATCCGGCCCCAGTTCGCGTCCTCTCCGAACAGCGCGGCCTTCACCAGCGTGGAGGTGGCCACGGTCTTGGCCACCAGTTTGGCGGCGGCCTCGGTCCGGGCGCCGACCACGTCCACCTGAACCAGCTTGGTGGCCCCTTCGCCGTCGCGGCAGACCTGCATGGCCAAGACACGACAGGCTTCGCCAAGCAGGCGCTGGAAGGCCGCGGCTGCCGCGGAGCCGGCGCGCACCACCGGGTTGCCGGCCAACCCGTTTGCCAGGCAGAGCACCGAATCGTTCGTGCTGGTGTCGCCATCCACGGAGATACAGTTGAAGGACGGGTCGACCGCGCGGACGAGAGCACGCTGGAGGGTCCTCTGCTCGATCACGGCGTCGGTGGTCAGATACGCCAGCATCGTCGCCATGTCGGGGTGAATCATCCCGGAGCCTTTGGCCATCCCGCCGACGGTGACCGGGCGGCCCGCGATCCGTGCGATGAGCGCCACCTCCTTCGTCCGCGTGTCGGTGGTCAGAATGGCCCGGGCTGCCTCTCGTCCCCCTCCCGGCCTCAGCCGTTTCACCAGCGTCGGGATGCCTCGTCGGATGCAGGGCATGGGGAGGGGCTGGCCGATGACGCCGGTGGACCCTACAAACATGCCTCGAGGGTCCGTCCCGAGGTGTCCGGCCGCCAGGGCCGCCAACTCTTCCGCATCGGCGAGGCCCTGGGCTCCCGTGCAGGCGTTGGCGTTCCCGCTGTTGATGAGGATCGCACGCCCGGTCCCCCGTTGGAGACGGCGCCGGTCCAACAGGACCGGGGCGGCCGCGACCCGGTTTCTGGTGAAGACTCCGGCGATGGGCCCTTCCCGCACCGACGCCACGAGCGCCAGGTCCAAGAGCGGGGGCTTCTTAATGCCCACGTGCATGCCCGCCGCCAGAAAACCCAGCGGGGCCGTAATGCCTCCCTTGATCTCTCTCATGACGGACCGTGTGGCGCGTGAAGAGTCTGCGCGGCGATGGCGTGGCGGCGAGTCACGGATACACACCGGGTGCGGTGAGCCCCGTATCTTCGGAAAACCCCAGCATCAGATTCATGGCCTGGATCGCCTGGCCGGCCGCGCCTTTGACGAGATTGTCCAACGCGGCAATGGTGATCACCCAATCGGACCGGGTGTCCGCGAACACGGCCATGTCGCAGAAGTTGGACCCTCGGCTGTGACGAGGATTCGGAGACGACTCTCCTTCCTGAATTCTGATAAATCGATCGCTTTTGTAGAAGTCCCGGTACAAGGCGCGGAGGTCGGCCACCCCCATGGGCTCCTGCAGCCGGCAATAGGCCGTGCTCAGAATTCCCCGATTCATCGGGGCCAGATGGGGCGTCAAGAGCACCGTCATGGCTTCCGCCTGCTCCGCGACGGCCGTGCCCGGCCCTCTCCGGGCAGTTCGCCGGGCGAGGGCGCTCAGCTCCTGTTCAATCTCAGGGGTATGGCGATGCCGCCCGATCATGTACGCCTCGAGCGATTCATGTGCTTCAGGGAAATGATAGGGAAGACCGGGGCTCCGGCCCGCTCCTGAGATTCCGGACTTCGCGTCGATCACGATCGTGTGCGGCCGGATCAGACCCCTGGCCGCCAGCGGCGCGAGCTGTAAGATGGCCGCGGTGGCATAGCATCCGGGTGACGCGACCAATCGGGCCGAACGGATCTCGTCACGGCGAAGCTCTGGCAGCCCGTAGACGGCTTTCTGCAGCAAGTCCGGGTAGGGGTGACCGGTCTGATACCAGGTGGCATACGCCGTCGGACTCTTCAAGCGATAATCCGCGCTCAGGTCGACCACCCGTCGGCCGGCCGCCACGCAGGTAGCCACGGGGGTCAAGGATTGTGTATGGGGGAGGGCTGAAAACACGGCATCCGCACGCGTCGCGATCGCGTCGGGCGCCAGTGCCTCGAATGTCTGTGGGAGCACGGAAGCCAGGTGCGGAAAGACGGAAGACACGGAGCTCCCGGCGGATTTCTCCGATGTCACCGCGACGATTTCCATCCGCGGATGCCCCGTCAGCAACCGAAGCAGTTCAGCGCCGGTGTACCCGCTGGCGCCCAACACCGCAACCTTGATCGGGCCGCTTGATTTCACTGCCGAACCTCCGCCCCCTTCAGCTCTCAGCGCCGGATGCAAGACATAAAAAAGGGAAGGCCCCCGGGCCTTCCCTTTTGTCCTGTCCAGCCCAAGCCGTCAGCGTTTCGAATATTGGAAGCGTCTCCTGGCGCCTTTCTGCCCGTATTTCTTCCGCTCTTTCACGCGGGGATCGCGCGTCAGCAGCCCATCCTTCTTGAGGGGCTCCCGCAGCTCAGGGTTTATGGTGAGCAGGGCTTTGGCGATCGCATGCCTGAGGGCACCCGCCTGGCCGGAGGTTCCGCCGCCGCAGACCGTGGCCTGCACGTTGTACTTTCCGGTGAGACCCGTGACCTCCAGTGGAAACTGGATCACGCTTCTGAGCGTGGGTCTGGGGAAGTACTGCTCCAGGGGTCGGGCGTTCACGACCATTTCGCCGCTTCCAGGCGAGAGCCAGGCTCTGGCGATGGCGTTCTTCCGTTTCCCTGTGGCGTAGTGCGTGGCGACCGACATGGTTATGGGGCTCCCTTCATCCCGTCACAACCTCCTGACACCTACAGCACGACCGCTTCCGGTCGCTGGGCTTGATGGGGGTGCTCGGCCCCGGCATAGACCTTCAACTTTCTCGCCATCTGCTTGCCGAGCGTATTCTTGGGCAACATTCCCTTGATCGCTCGGGTGAGCAGTTCCGTCGGCCGCCTCGCATGAAGATGCTCGGCGGTGATGGACTTGAGGCCGCCGGGGTATCCGGTGTGATGGATATACGTCTTCGTTTTGAGCTTCCCTCCGGTGAGGGTGATCTTTGCCGCGTTGATAATGATCACATGATCGCCCGTGTCAACGTGGGGGGTGAAGGTCGGCTTATGTTTTCCCCTCAATAAGATCGCGATGCGCGCGGCCAAACGCCCGAGGGTTTTTCCCTCCGCATCGACCACATACCATTTCCTGACCACGTCCGAGGGTTTCGCGAAATACGTCCGCATGCTCCGTCCCCTGTCCTCCGTCAACTCCGGATGAAACTTCCCTAGGCCTGGTATTTGTCGGGGTTTTTCGCGCCCAGTTTTCCCAACCAGGCGTCAAGGTTCCCGCCCCCTCTCCGCTTCAACACATCCTGCGTCACGTAGATCGGACTGTTCGTTCGCAGCGCGAGCGCGATCGCGTCGCTGGGCCGCGAATCCACGATCCGCTCCGATCCCTGAGACACGAAATGGATGGAGGCGTAATAGGTATTGTTCTTCACGTCCGTCACCACCACGCGGGAGACTTTAATATTCAGATGGTCGGCGAAACTCCGGATGAGGTCATGACTCATGGGGCGCGGCGTCACGTGCCCCTCCAGCGCCAGCCGGATCGCATTGCCTTCGGCGGTTCCAACCCAGATTGGCAGGATGTCCGCGTTTTGCTCGTCCCGGAGGATCACGATCTGGGTTTCGGTGTTCGGATCGGGCAGCACGCCGTGCACCTTCAGCCGGACCAGATCGACAGATTCCTGATACTCCATGACTCGTTCACTGACGGTGACGGGGCGGCACGTCAACAACTCGTGGACTCGCGGGCTTCGGATCCAACGCCCCCAAGACGTTGGTCCCATAAGGTCCGGCTGCCAGTTTTGAATTGAATCTCCGCTGGTCAGGTCTCGTATTTGCCGAAGTCTTCGGGTTTCAAGTTCTCCAGCCACTGATCCAGCTCGTCAGAGGCCTGCTTGCGGATCACTTCATCGTCTGCAAAAATCGGGGTGCTTGTGCGTAACGCCAAGGCGATCGCATCGCTGGGCCGGGAGTCAACGGTGAATTCGGAGTCTTCGTGCTGGAGATGAATTTTTGCGTAGTAGGTGTTGTCTTTCAGGTCCGTCACGACCACGCTGATGACTTTTGCATCGACCGTGTCCAGAACGGATTTCATCAAGTCATGGGTCATCGGCCTGGGCGCCGCGACGCCCTCGAGCGCAAAGCTGATCGCGCTGGCTTCCGACTTTCCCACCCAGATGGGCAACATGTCCGCGGTGTCTTCATCCCGGAGAATCACGATATAGGCGTTATTGTACGGGTCGAACATCAGACCTCTGACCTTCATTTGAAGCATCGCAGCCATCCCGCGACTTGTGCCCGCGACTCGTGCGTGAGTCCGCTTGCAGTGGCGTATTCCTTGAGTTTGGCGAGTCACTCTACCACCGACCTTTCCGATTTGTCAACGAAACCAGCGAGGTGGAAGGAATGGCGGCCTCACGGCAAGTTCTCGAGATCAAAGGCTTTCCCCGAGATGGACGGGGATGTGCACATCGCGAGGCGAAGCAAGGCGTCTGCCGCGACGGAGGGGTCACGAAGACGGCCGGGGTCCTCGGACGGGTAGGCTGCGACCCGCATCGCGGTTCGGGTTCCGCCGGGGTTGAACGTCAGGGTTCGGACACCGAGCGGACGCAACTCCTCGGCCAGGACTTGCGACAGTCCCTCCACGCCGAATTTTGAGACCGCATAGGCGCCCCATCCAGCGCGGCCGGCCCGGCCCACCGATGACGACACCGTGATGATGCATCCACTCCCTTGGCCCAGCATGACCCTCGCTGCCTGCTGCGTGATATAGAAGGTGCCGCTGAGGTTGATGCGGAGCACGCGCGCCCAGTCCGCGAGTGGATATTCGACGAGAGGGACCCGTGGTCCGAGAATCCCCGCGTTATTGACCAGCAGATCCAGTCGACCGTATCGGCGGACCGTGAAGTCGACCAAGGCTTGTGCCTGCCGGGGGGAACCGATATCCGTCACACGGGCACTCGCCGTGCCGCCGGCAGCCTTGATGGCGGAAAGGGCTGCGGTGAGCTCTCGCCCTGTCCGAGAACAGAGCACCACGCTGGCCCCCTCCCGGGCGAACAACTCCGCGGTGGCCCGGCCGATGCCCCGCCCGGCACCGGTGACAAGGACGACCATGTTGACCAGACGGCCGTTGCGGTGAGGGAGGCTCGGGGGCTTGACGCGAGGGTGACCTTGGCGGCGCCTGACCTGCGAGCGGGCGGTGACGTGAGGAGGCGGGTGAGCCAAGCGTGCTGTGTATCGAGTCGGAACAGCGATCCGGTTACTGCTGAGGCCGGTAACTTTGTTGCAATTTGGACGTATCGACGGCTTCTCCCAGCTTCAGGAACGCTCTCATCTGCTTCTTGAGCAAATCCCGGCCGCTTTCATCGCCCAAGTTGATCTGGTATTCGTTGATCACCATCGTCTTCATCTTTCCAGGTCCATTCCATTCAAACCAGCAGGTCTTGCAGACGTTCGCCTTAATCTCCGACTCCATGCGCCCCATGAAAAGGGGCTCCGCGATCGGCTCTCCTGCTTTTCCGCATTTCACACATTGAACTTGGGCCATGTAGTCATCCTCCTGTCACTCGAGTCCCCCCGAGGCCACTTACTCGGGGGACGCGGTTCTGCATCCGTTGGGCAGCATTCTAGCATCTGCTCATCCCGAAAGAAAAGAGGGCAAGGGGAGCCCGATTACCTCCAGCCGGGCTTACCGTGGAGGTCAGTCTCCCGCGCTGAATACCTTTGGTGGGCGACGACGGTCTTAGTGCGGTCTTACTTAGGACGTGATAACGCTGTAGGAGGAATTCGCTGGTCGAGACCGGTTGCGGTTGCTGTTCCCCCTCTTGTGTTTCTTCACCTTCTGTTTCTTTCCCTTGTGTTGCTTCCCGCTTTTCTTTCCCGATTTCTTGGCACTGTTCGTACCCGTTGACTTGGCCTGCATGATG
>Ga0209376_1001887_pt1 | contig 20438 bp, 21 predicted proteins | sample GraSoiAngelo_134_FD_185891 | JGI IMG/M metagenome (GOLD analysis project Ga0209376, IMG submission 185891) | Grasslands soil microbial communities from the Angelo Coastal Reserve, California, USA - 14_0929_05_30cm (SPAdes) (version 2) | ecosystem: Environmental > Terrestrial > Soil > Grasslands ... | reverse complement strand
ATCCGACCAGTAGCCGTCCATCCCGTAGCCCATGATGACTTCTCCGCGTTGAATCGCGTTCACATAGGCGTCGATGATCGAGGAGGCCTGCCCCGTCGGCACATCCTTCAGCAACTGCGGGTGCATCACGTGCACGCCCGCAAACATGCGCTTGGCAGTCTGACCGCCTTTAGACAGCCCGCGACCGACGATGCGGACTACGCACTGTTGCGGATTGGTCTCCACCGCACCCCATCGATCCGCGTCAGGATCCTCCCGGAGCACCATCGTCGCAAGCGCATTCCGCTGCTCGTGAAATTGGACAACTGTGCCCAGATCTAATTCCAGAAGCGTGTCCCCGTTCAGCACCACGAACGGCTCGCCGTTGAAAAACGGCTCCGCCTGCTTGATGCCTCCGCCCGTGCCTAGAATAACCGGTTCACGTGAGTAGGAAATGCGCAGGCCGAACCGCGAGCCGTCGCCAAGCTCCTTTTCGATGAGATGGCCGAGGTAGTGGAGGTTGATGATGACCTCTGTGATCCCGTGTCGCCGGAGCAACAACAGATTCCACAGGATCAGAGGCGTGCCCCCGATCAGCAGGAGTGGTTTGGGAAGGGTGTCGGTGAGCGGGCGCAGGCGTGTGCCGAGGCCCGCCGCCAGAATCATCGCGCGCATGAGACCTCGTGAGGGGTAAGGGGTAAGGGGTAAGGGGTAACGGAAAGAGCCCCGCCGTAGACAGAGAGTTCACGCCTCACGCCTAACGCCTCACGCCTTACGAGTTTATTGGAGTTCAGGTACATACGGCGTGAGATGTTTACGGAGCGTCTGCAATTCCGGATGCTTCGCCAGGTTGCGGTGCACGTACCCAAGCACGCGTGGAATGTCTGCTAGGAACTTTGGGTTCTTCTTGACCCGATCTATATAGACGAAGCGACCCGCCGCTTTGAGGTTCCGCTGGATACTGGTGAAATCGAACAGGCGTCGAAACGCCGCCCGGTCAGCCCACACAGTCCCCTGCTCGGCCATCCGGTCCAGGTAGTACTGGATCAGCTCGTCAATCAACGATTCCTCCAACGCGACGTAGGCGTCTCGGAGCAGAGAGGCAAGATCGTAGGTGGCCGGGCCCATCAGGGCGTCTTGAAAATCCAGCACTCCTAATCGGTGACCATCAACCATCAGATTGCGAGAATGGTAATCGCGATGGGTGAAGACACGTGGCTGCGCGGCCAGCAGCTCGGCGATCTTCTGAAACTCCTCCCTCACCGGCTGCTCGTCATCGGCGCACATCGGCTTCTCCTGCCGGGCCACCACCCCATACTCCAGAAAATGGTCGAACTCCCACATCAGCAGCGGGACATCGAAGCGGCGATGGAAAGCCAGACAGGCCTGATTCGCCGGAGAAGTCGCCTTCTGATGAATCCGCACCAGCATATCAATCACATGGCGATAGAGCCGTGCGATGTCGGATCGCGAAGCACTCTGGCAAGCCTGGGTCAGCAGCACATCCCCAAAGTCCTCCAGGTACAGAAGCCCGGCTGCTTGATCGTAATAGTACAGAGCCGGGACCGCTACGTCGGCCTTGACGAGATGGTTAAGAATATTGATGAAGGGGAGTTCGGTGATCGAGACCGATGCACCGCTGACCGCCTCCTCCGACTGTTTGAAGGCCTCGGGCTCCGCGAGCTGCATGAGCACGAGGGACCGAGGCGGACCGCCGACCAATTGCGCCCGGAAGTAGCGGCGGTTGGAGGCGTCTCCTGCAAGGGGGGCCAGCGTGAGGAGTTCAGCCACAAATGGGAGCTTCGCCCGCACGGTCTCAGCGACGAGCGCGCGATCCGGCGGAGCCATTGCATGCTTGGGCAGAGGAGGATCAGCAGTCGGCATACAGACCGAATTATAGCCGGGGCTTCACAGCTTGTCACGGAATAGAGAAAACCGGTATCCTGCTCGCATGAAACAACCATGACTTGCGGAGGAGTCACCTGATGGAATACGTTCACTTGGGCAGATCCGGCCTGAAAGTCAGTCGCCTGTGTCTTGGCACGATGAATTTCGGGCCATACACAAATGAGGCAGACAGTTTCAAGATCATGGATCGGGCGTTGGAACTGGGGACCAACTTTTTCGACACGGCTAATGTGTATGGCGGTCGGACCGGTGAGGGTGTCACCGAACAGATCATCGGCCGGTGGTTTGCGCAAGGAAGCAGTCGGCGGGAGAAAGTGGTGCTAGCCACCAAGGTCTACGGTCGGATGGGAGATTGGCCCAACCAAGCGCGGCTTTCCGCGCTTCACATCAGACGGGCTTGCGAGGAGAGTCTCCGCCGGCTGAAGACTGACCACATTGATCTGTATCAGATGCACCACATTTATCGAGCAGCACCCTGGGAGGAGATCTGGCAGGCGATGGAGCAGCTCTGCGACCAAGGCAAAGTCCTGTACGTAGGGAGCAGCAACTTCGCCGGCTGGCACATTGCGCAGGCGCAGGAGACCGCCAGAAGCCGGCACTTCCTGGGCCTGGTGTCCGAGCAAAGTCTGTACAATCTGACCGAGCGGGCGGTGGAGCTGGAAGTGGTTCCAGCCTGCGAGGCCTATGGAGTGGGCCTGATCCCCTGGAGTCCACTGGCCGGTGGGCTGCTAGGCGGCGTGCTCCAAAAAGCTAAAGAGGGGCGCCGGGCCAAGGAAGACCTGCAACGTGACCTCAAAAAGCATCGAACGAAACTCGAAACCTACGAGACGTTCTGCCGCGAGATCAATGAACGGCCAGCGGATGTGGCCCTCGCGTGGCTCCTGCACCAAAAGGCCGTCACCGCGCCCATCATCGGGCCGCGTACGGTTGAGCAGTTGGACCAATCTTTCCGGGCGCTGGAGATCACGCTGACCTCCAAGACCATGAAGCGCCTCGACGAGATTTTTCCCGGACCTGGCGGGCCCGCGCCGGAGGCCTACGCCTGGTAAAGACAGGACAGTGAGCTAGGGCTCGACGGTCCAGCTCCACCCTGTGGCTGCGATAGCTGCACCGATCATATCCATGAGAACATCACCGGCCTCCGCTACGCGCAAAGGCACGAACGCTTGATGGACTTCATCGGTCACACCATAGGTTGCAGCGGCGACAATGGCGAGTTGCAATGCGTACCGGGCCGCCCATGCGCCTGCCCCATGGCGGAAGGCTCGGTAACAGAGGACGCTCAACAATCCGTACTCCACGGCGTGGAGGACCTCGTCTCCAAGCTCCGCAAGCAGTGACGGAACATATTCTTCAGGATGCGAGAGCGAAGACAGATAGAAGATGAGGCCGGCATAGGCCGCGACCGGCAACCAATACCGCCAGATACTGCCGGCTACGTGTGTTGCCCGGCACGAGAGTGCTTGACCGTTTTGCATGACACGTTCCCGGCTCCCGCTTCTCCTCCATTTATACCTGATTTTCATCCGCTTGTCGCAGAAACGATCAACGGCGCTTTATTGAAACCCTGCCTGCCCTATGAGATACTGCAGTCATCGCTGCAGATCAGCCAATCATGAAAACCGCCCACATCTGCTTTCTCTGGCATATGCACCAGCCCTACTATACCGACCCGGTGTCGGGGTCCGCGAGCATGCCCTGGGTCCGGCTGCATGCCACGAAAGCGTATTTCGACATGGCCTCCTTGCTGGAACGGTTCCCCACGGTGCGGGCCACCGTCAACTTTACCCCCTCCTTGTTGGTCCAACTCAAGGAGTTGACGTCGGGATCCGTACGCGACCTCTTCCTCGAACACGCGCAGCGCCCAGCGGCGGAACTCTCGCCGCCTGAGCGGGCCTTCATCGTCCGTCATTTTTTTGCCGCGAACTGGGGAACCATGGTACGGCCCTATTCTCGCTACCACGAGCTGTTGGTCAAGCGTGGCACGGACGTGACGGGACAAGACCTGGATCGGCTGGCGCGTCGGTTCACGTCACAGGATTTCCTGGACCTGCAGGTATGGCACAACCTGGCCTGGTTCGGCTACGGCACGGTAGCTCGACACCCACGGTTAGCCGTCCTTCGCGTCAAAGGTCGGGGGTTTACTGAGGACGACAAGCGAGAGGTTCTGGCCCTCCAGCAAGATGCCGTCTCGCAGATCATCCCTCTCTACCGGAAACTGGCCGAGTCTGGCCGGATCGAACTGACCACCAGTCCCTTCTACCATCCCATCCTGCCTTTGCTGATTGATACAGACTTCGCCAAGAGGTCTCGGCCGGAGACGGCCCTACCCCAGCGCTTTCAAGCACCGGCCGACGCGGAGGCGCAAATTCAAAAAGCCGTGGCCCTCCATGAAGAGCTGTTTGGCATGCCTCCCGCCGGATTGTGGCCGTCCGAAGGCTCGGTGTGTCCCGAGATGGCCCCGATACTGCGACGAGCGGGGCTTCGCTGGATGGCCACGGATGAAGGCGTGCTGGCCCGTTCGCTTGGCAGTTGGAATCGCCACCAGGATCTCTATCATCCGTACACGGTCGGGCAACCAGGAGAGGACGTCACAATCCTGTTCCGCGACCGCGAGCTCTCCGATGCGTTTGGGTTTGTCTATGCCAGGACGATGCCGGAGTCAGCCGTGGAGGACGTGCTGCGCCGGCTCACCCACATCGTGCAGCGCGCGCCTGGTGATCATGTATTGATCCCGATCATCCTGGACGGGGAAAATCCATGGGAACATTACCATGACGGAGGAGAACGCGTTTTATCCCGGCTCTATGCTGAGCTGGCCAAAGACTCGCCTCACTCGCCGGAAGGTGTTCGATTCTCGGCCGAGACCATCAGTCGTTCCTTGGAGATTATGCCCCCCGCAGCCCGGCTCGAGCACCTCCACAGCGGGTCCTGGATCAACCAGGACTTCAAGATCTGGCTGGGACATGAGGAGGACAACCGGGCCTGGGATTTGCTCCGGCACACGCGCGCCCGGCTGGTGGAGCTGAGCCGCGATCTGTCACCGGACCAGGCCCGCGAAGCGTGGGAGGAACTGTACGCGGCCGAAGGCAGCGACTGGTTTTGGTGGTACGGCGACGAGTTTGAGACGGACTACAAATCGGAATTCGACCGCCTGTTCCGGACGCACCTGCGGAACGTCTTTACAAGAGCTGGTGCGCCGGCTCCGGAGATCCTCAACGAGCCGGTCATAAGTCTCGACGGGCTGCACGAATCCGATCCGGTTCGCCTGCCGGTCAGTCTGCTCTCTCCCACCATTGACGGGCTTATCTCGGACTTCTTCGAATGGCGGGGGGCCGGTGCCATTGAACCTGATCCTCCCCGTGGGTCCATGTGGAAGTCGCACGGCTTCTTCACCGCAATCGAATTCGGATGCAGTGTCGATGCGCTCTTCCTCCGACTCGATCCCGACGACGACGCGCTGGCCGATCAGGCCGGGTTGGCCGTTGAGCTGCATGTGCTCACGGCCTCCCTGTCCTACAGGCTGGTCTTTTCACTCGTCGCGCCCGGGCCGGACAGTTTCACCCTCTGTTCCGCCTCTCCCGATCACTCCTTCTCCGAGGTCGGTCGCTACCACACCATCTGCCGGCGCAAGATTCTTGAGCTGGCCGTGCCGTTCAAGGATCTCACGCTACAGGCAGGGGAAGAGTTCAGGATGACCCTCGTCGTGATGCAACACGGCCTCGAGACGGAGCGATATCCGCGGCGTCAGGCGGTAGTTCTGAGGGTGCCGGATCAGGATTACGAGGCGATCATGTGGAGGGTCTGAGAAGAATTGACGATTTGGTGATTTAGTGATTTCATGGTTTAGTCAGTGAAAATCCTTCAATCACCAAATCGCCAAATCACCAAATCATACGTGAGGAACTATGCCTGAGTTACGTCGAGATCCGGTCATGGGACGGTGGGTGATTATTTCGACCGACCGGGCCGGCCGTCCACGAGACTTCTTTCAGAGTGGTCACAGCGCGGCGGCTCGACAGGCCCCCACCGCCCTCTGTCCGTTTTGCCCCGGCCAGGAACGGCTCACCCCCAAAGAAATCCTGGCCTACCGTCCACAGGGCGGCGAGCCGAATTCGCCGGGCTGGACCGTCCGTGTGGTGCCCAACAAGTTCCCCGCACTCCAGGTGGAGGGCGACCTGGGGCGGGAAGGGATCGGCCTGTATGACCGCATGAACGGCATCGGCGCGCACGAGGTGATTATTGAGACTCCCGAGCATAAGGACACTCTCGCCGAGATGCCGTCCAAACGGATTGAGGATGTCCTCTGGGCCTACCGCGACCGGATGGTCGACCTCAAGAAGGATCTCCGCTTTCGGTATATCCTGGTCTTCAAGAACCATGGGGTAGCCGCTGGCGCCACCCTGGAACATACCCATTCGCAACTGATCGCGCTACCCGTCATCCCCGGCAGCGTCACGGCCGAGATCGAAGGGTGCCGCGCGCATTTCCAGCAGAGGGAACGGTGCATCTATTGCGACATTCTCCGGCAAGAACTCGGAGATGGCGACCGTCTGGTTGCTGAGAACCCGGAGTTCGTGTCCATTACCCCATTCGCCCCGCGGTTTCCCTTCGAGATGTGGATCCTCCCGAAGCGGCACTCGGCATATTTCGAGGATAGTCAGAAAACGCACTTCGAGTTGCTGGCCCCCATTCTCTCGGAATCCCTGCGACGGATGGACCGCGTCCTGTCGAGGCCGGCCTTCAACTTCATCCTGCACACTTCGCCGCTCCACGAGAAGACCAACGAGTTTTACCACTGGCATATCGAGGTGATCCCCAAACTGACCCAGGTGGCGGGTTTCGAATGGGGAACTGGCTTCTACATCAACCCCGTCACGCCCGAGGACTCGGCCAAGTCCCTGCGCGAAGCCTCGATTTAATGCCGTAAGGCGTGAAACGTGAGGCGTCAGCTTGCGTCATTGCGTCGAGCGTCTTTTGCGTCTGTCGCGACTGACGCTACGGACGCCGCACGCGTGGACGCTTTCTTACGCCTCACGCCTGACGCCTCACGAAAGAACCACCGCTTGCCCCTACCCCCCGAGGAGGCATATGATCTGGCCATGAAAATTCAACTCAGCCATCCTGAGCGGCAGGTGGAAATCAAGGGTCCGAAACGCGTGCGTGAACTGCTTCGCGACCTGAACCTGGTCGCGGAAGCTCACCTCGTCATTCGGGGAGATGATCTCGTCACTGAGGATGAGATGCTGAAAGACACCGATGAAGTGGAAGTGAGGCCGGTCATCTCAGGTGGGTCGGTCGTAAGGCGTAAGGGGTGAGGCGTGAGAAAGCGTCCACGCGTGCGGCGTCCGTAGCGTCAGTCGCGACAGACGCAAAAGACGCTCGACGCAATGACGCAAGCTGACGCCTCACGCCTAACGAAGGCAAGTATGAACTGCGTAAAATGCAAGACGAAGGCAGTGATCGGGCTGCCACGCCACAACGCGGCCTTCTGCAAGCCCTGCTTCAATGAGTTCGTGCACGACCAGGTCTCGCGCGCGATCAAGGCTGAGCGGATGTTCGGCCGAGCGGACCGCATCCTCGTCGCAGTCTCCGGCGGGAAAGACAGCCTGGCGCTATGGGATGTTCTTCTCAAGCTGGGCTACCACGCCGATGCGCTCTATGTGGACCTCGGCATCCCCGGCTACTCGGCGAAATCCCGCGAGGAGGTAGAGCGGTACGCCGACAGGGTCGCGAAACCCTGTCACGCCACATTGCTGATTCATACCGTCCAGGAGGAAGAAGGCGCGGGCATCAGGGAACTGGCCGATCTGATCAACCGGCCCACCTGCTCGGCCTGCGGCACGATCAAACGCTATCAGTTCAACCGCGCCGCGGTAGAGCAGGACTACGACGTCATGGCCACCGGTCACAATCTGGACGACGAGGCGGCTCGTCTGCTGGGCAATGTGCTGCACTGGCAGGACGACTATTTAGACAAGCAAAGCCCCAGTCTCCCGGCCTCGGTCGAGGGCTTCGCCAAGAAGGTCAAGCCACTGTACCGGCTCACTGAGCGAGAGCTCGCCGCCTACGCCGTGCTGAACCGGATCGACTATATCGTCGAAGAATGCCCCATGGCCAAGGGCTCGAAGCTGCTGCTCTACAAAGAGGTGCTGAACCGACTGGAAACGGAATCGCCCGGCACCAAGCAACGCTTCTACTGGGGCTTTCTTGAGAAGCAGGCCAAAGCCCGGCCGGTCCCAACGTCGATGGCCGAAAAGGATCAAGCCACCTTGCGCCCCTGCGCCACCTGCGGTCAGCCCACAACGGCAGAGACTTGCTCCTATTGCAAGATGATGGCGCGCGCAAAGGCCGGGATCCCGCGCTAGCACCCAAGGAGCTCATGGCTGATGGCTAAGAGCTGATAGCTAAGAAACCCGCGGCCCGGCGTATGCGATCGGCCATTGGTCATAAGCTATCGGCCATCAGCTCCCTCCTTGAAAAGATTGCGCGGACACCGTAAGCTGCACTCGATCAAGCTTTCACCCGAGCCTTGAGCGTCACACAATGGCATCCGCCCAACGCGATTACTATGACATCCTTGCGGTGCCTCGTACTGCCACAGTCGATGAGATCAAGAAGGCCTACCGCCGGCTGGCCCGCCAATACCACCCTGATCTGCACAGCGGACCCAAGAAAGCGCAGATGGAGCAAAAGTTCAAGGAGCTGAACGAGGCGCACGAGGTCCTGGGTGATCCTGAGACACGAAAGAAATACGACCGGTACGGCCATCGCTGGCAGGAGGGCGAGGCCTATGAGCGAGCCCGGCAACAGGCTGGATCTGGCGCTGGCGCAGACATGGGGCCGGAATTTGCCTTCGGCGGGGAGCAAGACTTTGGCGATATTTTTGAGACGATCTTCGGGAGAGGATCGCGCACCGGAAGCGGTTCGGCCTTCAGGGGATTCACCACACCGGGCGAGGATCTCGAAACCGGAGTCGAGTTGACCCTCCGCGAGGTATTGACCGGGGTCAGCCGCCGCATCCGGCTCGCTGAAAAGGTCCCCTGCCAGGCCTGTGGGGGAACCGGAGATCAGCGTGGCCGCCCATGCACCACGTGCGGCGGCACCGGCGGCCAGACTGAACATCGCACGATTGAGGTGAAAATTCCGGCAGGGGTCCAAGACGGCACGCGCGTGCGTGTCGCCGGCAAGGGTGCCACCGGCCGCAACGGAGGCAAGCGCGGCGATCTGTACCTGCGCGTCCACATCAAGCCGGACCGGGTGTTCCGTCGCGAAGGCGCCGATCTTCACGTCACGCTGCCTGTATGGTCGTGGGAAGCCGCCCTTGGTGCCGAGGTCCTGGCGCCGACCTTGGCGGACCCTGTGCGCGTGAAGGTTCCGCCGGGCAGTCGCGCGGACAGCAAGCTCCGGCTCAAGGGCAAGGGACTCCCGACTGCGGCGGGCGGACGCGGCGACTTGTTTTACACCTTGCAAATCGTCATGCCGACTTCCCTCACCGATGAAGACCGCAAGCTGTATGAGCAACTCGGGCGAGCTCGCCATCCTGATCCTCGCGCTGATCTATTGCTGCAAGCTGGACACTCATGAACCGGTGAGTGTGCCACCTCATCTGAGGAAGCCAAACGGTGGGAACGACTGGAGGAACTGTGCGAGGCCCCTGCATAAGGAGGTGCAGCCATGACCTGCAACGTGGGAAATGTTGACCGGATGATTCGGGTCGTGCTGGGGATCACTGTGATCGGCATCGGGTATTTCACGGAGCTTCCAAGCTGGGGAGCCGTGGCGGCCTACGTGGTGGGAGCCGTGGCCCTGGTCACCGGCGCGTGGGGATTCTGTCCGGCCTGGAAACTGTTTGGGATCAACACCTGTCCGGCAAAGACAGCGGCACAGGGATAAGTCGGATCGTCTCAATCAAGGAGGAAATCATGAATGGCAGAGTACTGACCGGGGTTGTGGCCATGACCGTTATGCTGGGATTCACAGTGGCTCCCGCATGGGCAGAACCAGAACCCGGTTACTCAAAGGGACACGGGAGCGGGTATGGGAGGGGGCATGGCATGACAAGGCATCATGCCAGCACAGGCCATCTCCTTCGTGGTCTGTTGGGAAGCCAAAAGGAATTTGGATTGACGGAGGAGCAGGTCTCAAGACTCAAGGCGATCCAGCTGGACCTGGACCGGACTCGCATCAAGACCGAGGCCGACATCATGGTCGCTGAGCGCGAACTTGAGGCGTTGGTCGAGGATGATAAGGCCGAGTTGGCCGCGATTGAGGGAAAGTTGAAGCAGAGCGAGATGCTGGAGGTCGGCCTGCGCATGGCCGCGATCAAAGCCAGGCGCGACGTTATGTCGGCGCTGACCCCGGAACAGAGCCAACGAGTCAAGGCGGTGCACGAGCGATTGAAGATGATGCCGGACAGGGATGAAAAGGACGCAAGCATGGGCCGCGGCAGGACGAGAGAGCGAGGCCACGGCGGCTCATCCAAGACGGAACCGAAGAAGGATGCGGAGACAAAAGAGTCGAAGCCATGAGGCGATCGCCTTTCACTCATCGTCTGTTGCCATCAACTATAAGGAGGTTCTCCCATGAAGGTCGCTGGAAGAAGGATCGTTTTGTTGGTTGCACTGATCGGTTCAGCGCTCGTCCTGAACGTGCCGGCCTGGAGCGATGAAAAAGGCCATGAGGAAGACGAATCCAAGGTCGCGGATCTGGCTAAGACCGCGAAGGTTACGATCCAGGATGCGATTAAGACCGCCTCGGAAAAAATGGCTGGGACAGTGATTGAAGCAGAACTGGAGCGCAAACATGGCAAGACCGTGTGGGAAGTCGAGATCGTGGGGGCCAATGGCAAGGTGACGGAAGTGCACGTAGACGCCGCCTCAGGCGCGGTCATCGACACCGAAGAGAAGAAGAGCAAGGAGAAGAAGCACGAGAAGAAAAAAGAAGGCAAAGGGAGAATGTAAGGAAAAGGGAGGACCATGACGCCGAGACCGAAGCACAAGAGCCACGACCTGACTGATGGTCCAGGCCGGGCACCGGCGCGCGCCATGCTGAAAGCGGTGGGGTTCACCGACGACGACCTCGCTCGGCCGCTGGTGGGGGTCGCGAATACCTGGATCGAGGTCATGCCCTGCAACTTTCACCTCCGGCGGCTGTCCGAGAAGGTCAAAGCGGGCATCCGGGCCGCTGGGGGGACCCCCATCGAGTACAACACGATCGCTGTCTCCGACGGGATCGCGATGGGCACGGAGGGGATGAAGGCCTCGCTGATCAGCCGCGAAGTCATCGCCGACTCGGTCGAACTGGTCGCGCGCGGGCATCTGTTTGACGCGGTCGTGGCTCTCTCGGGATGCGACAAGACGATCCCCGGCACCGTCATGGCGTTGGCTCGTTTGAATGTACCCTCGCTCATGCTCTACGGCGGGTCGATCATGCCGGGGCAGTTCCAGGGCCACGACGTGACGATCCAGGATGTCTTTGAGGCGGTCGGGGCGCACGCGGCAGGCAAGATGACGGACGCGGAGCTGCGCGACTTGGAAAACCATGCCTGCCCTGGCTCCGGCGCCTGCGGCGGCCAGTTCACCGCCAACACGATGGCCATCGCTTTCGAGTTCCTGGGCATCTCTCCAATGGGCTTCAATGGCGTGCCAGCGATGGACCCACGCAAGGACGACGTCGCGTTCACATGCGGTCAGATGGTCATGGACTTGCTGAAAAAGAATCTTTGCCCACGCCAGATCATCACCCGGAAGTCATTAGAGAACGCCGTCGCTGCCGTGGCCACGACGGGCGGCTCCACCAACGCGGTCCTGCACCTGCTGGCCGTCGCGCGAGAAGCGGACGTGAAGCTCACCATTGACGACTTCGACAAAATCAACCGAAGAGTCCCGCTGCTGGCCGACCTCAAGCCGGGCGGCCGTTTCATGGCAGCCGACCTCTATGCAGCCGGCGGCACCACGCTCGTGGCCAAACGGCTGCTGGATGCGGGACTGCTGCACCCCGACCAACCAACCGTCACGGGACGGTCGATCGGGGACGAAGCCGCGCACGCATCGGAGACGCCGGGACAACGAGTGCTTCGGCCGTTGTCCAATCCCATAAAGCCTACTGGTGGGTTGGTCATCCTCAAGGGAAACCTGGCGCCGGAAGGTTGCGTGGTCAAGGTGGCCGGGCATTCCATGACGAAGTTCCGAGGGCCGGCGAAGCTGTTTGACCGGGAGGAAGATGCCTTCGCCGCCGTCAAGGCCGGGCAGATCAAAGCTGGGGACGTGGTGGTGATCCGTTACGAAGGACCAGCCGGCGGGCCAGGCATGCGGGAGATGCTGGGCGTGACCGCCGCCATTGTCGGAGCGGGCCTCGGGGACTCGATCGCGCTCCTGACCGACGGTCGCTTCTCCGGTGCCACCCACGGGCTGATGGCCGGCCACGTCGCCCCTGAGGCGGCGAAGGGTGGCCCCATCGCCGCGCTCAGGAACGGCGACATGATTGTGTTCGATATCAAAGCACGTACCCTCACCGTTGAATTGACTCGGAAAGACATCGCGTCCCGTCTCAAGAAGGTGAAGCCGCCCGTTCCGAGCTACACCACCGGGGTCATGGCCAAATACGCCCGGCACGTGTCGTCGGCGTCGGAAGGGGCAGTAACAAGTTAGGATGCTCGCTGTGGCGGAGCTCGCCGCTTCCGCAGCTCGCGAGACTCCGGATCAACGGCGGGCCGGAGCGCCACGCTGGCCTCGGCTGACGAAGGGCCGAGAGGGCGGCCCGGTCAACTCCCCGTGTTCGAAGAGTGCGCACGCTCAGAAGAGAAAGGAGAGAGGGAAAGGATCACTCCCTTTGCTCGGCAGGGAATCGTATTGAACGACTAGTGATTCTTTGGCTATCTCTCACCCGTGGTCCTCGGGGTCGACCATGTGAAGCTTTGAATCATCCAACGATCACCTTCCTTGACTAAGATATAGTGGACCTCGCTGACTTGCCCATTGAAGCCCTCCAAGGTGCCGCTGATCGTCGCGACATTGCCTTCAACTCTCCGCGAGAGGAAGGTGCTTCCAAAATTTTTTTCGACCGCACTGTTTGCCCGGACAAGAGCCTCAAAAGCGTTCACCGTCAGCTGCTCTTTGGCTCCGGGAGTAAGGTAGTCGTACGCTTGGGCGTAGTTCTCCTTGTCGATCGCTGCGAGCTGCGCACGGATGACTCGGACTGGTTCCAGAGTCCTCCCCCAATACCACCAGCTGGCGCCGCCGAGAAGGACAAGTATTATTAATGTCTTTCGCATTCAGGCTCCTTCTTTGCTGAAGACAATTCCCTGCCTCCCCTGTTCAATATTCATAGCCATCGCTTTCTGACCCACACGAAAGAATACGCAAATCCCTATGAAAAATCTATTTTGACCTTCTGAGCCGGATATGTCCAGGAAAGCCGTGGTGCAGTCCTTCGATCGTGCCCCGGTCAAAGATGCTGACCACCGCTTTTCCCAGATAGTGCTATGCTTACTAGCAGACGAACCATGTTCTGGCTCGGCAGGGGGAGGAACCAGTATGACGGACCATCGCGTTGGAGTCATAAGGGCTTCGATCATGGTTTGTGCTGCAGTCATCATCCTGGCGGGGCTGATCGATGCTCAGGCCGGCAAGGCCATTTATTCCTATGTCGATGAACGAGGGAATATAGTGGCGACCGATCGATTGGAGAATATCCCTGAACGCTATCGTGCCAGGGTGAAGGTGACGGAGAGCGTGGAAACTGAGAAACCGCCGAGCCAAAACGGAGCATCATCTCTCATGTCGAGTATGCGTGGAGAAGGTCTGCTCTTTTGGCTGATTGGCCATCTGCCTCCCACTGTGATTCCTGGGTTGAGTACCTACCAGTCCGTCATGCTGATCGGCGGCTTTCTCGCGATCATGCTGTTCTATGGCGCCGGCAAATTGACCGGCAGTGCGTTTTTTCGGCTCCTCATGCCGTGGGCTGTTGGATTCCTGGGACTTGCCACCCTGTACTTCATGTTCGTATCCGATCTCGGCGACAGAGTGGCGGCGCGGTCTGCCACCAAAAGCGGCGGGAGTCTCATCCACCAATTCCAAGAGAAAAGCAAACACATCGAGGGACAAAAACAAGAGAGGCTCCAGCAATTCAATCAGTTGGGCGACCGGGACTAGACCTGAGGGGCCGGAGTGGGTGCTGGCATTGGCGCTGCTACTTCCGGATAACGGGGTCCAGATTGAAGGCCACGCTGATGCGCGGAGCCTTGCCGGCGTAGGTCCCGACGGCATGGAATAACCAACCTGGGAACATGACGCACTCACCGGCCGCAGGCATGAAGGAAATATTCCTGCCAGCATCGTGCAGTTCGGGCATGGAATAGCGCAGATACGGAGCGAGCATCCGAGGCAGACACCCCCGCGGGTCGAAGAGCAGCAGGTCCCCTCCACACTTGCCGTCTGAGGAGATGTCCCCGACATCCACGTAATAGACTCCCGACCAGAAGGTGCCGGGGTGAGGGTGGGCGGCGTTGCTTCCCCCTTTGCGCTGCACGTTGGCCCAGGCTTCCACAAGCTGCCAGTCCGGACGACTTCCGCTACGGTCCGGAGCCCGTTCAGAGAATTCTGTCACTTGCGTGGCAACCTGGATGACGGGGTCAAACAATCCCTTCAATGCCGGGCCGGCCCACTCCAATATGGATAAGTCATGTGGAGAGGACCATCCCACCACCTCGTAGTCAGCATAGGCGGGTGTGGAGGCCTCTCGTTCGAGGATCGCGCGGCGAAGCGCTTGGTTGATGCGCTCGTAGTCAGGAATCGTGAATACTAACAGCGGCGTGGAGAAGATCGGCCGGACATTGATTTCCAGTTCCTTTGCCATGCGGTGGCTCTGTTACAACCAGGAAATGGAGCGGGGCACCCGCTCCTGTGAATAGTGGTGCACCCGTAGCGAGCGCTACGCCACGCCTGAATAGTACCGCAGGATATTCGACACCGAGAGGACGCCGACAATCGTCCCGTCCTGGGTCACCGCGAGATGGCGGGTCGCCTTTTCCTTCATCAACCGCACCGCCTCAATGATCGGCTGTTTCCCCTCGATCGTGACGGGCGGTTTCCTCATGCAGGCCTTGACGGGCGTGGTGGCGGGATCAACCTTCCGCGCGACGACATCCCTGGCCAAGTCTGTATCCGTGATGAACCCCACATAATAGCGATCGTCTGCCACTAACAGTGAGCCGATCTTCCATTGCTGCATGAGACGGCCCGCCTCCTGCAGTGTGGCGTCAGCATGCACGCTGCGGATGTCAGGCGTCATGTGGTCGGCGACCTGGGGACCAATCACTGCCCGAGAGCCCACGCGTTTCTTCTTGGCCGCCGCCGCCCGGCGCGCTTCGAGCTCTGAGATACAGCTCTCCAGCACCCGTTTGCGCTGATTGAGGCTTTCGCGATCGACATCGTGCGCTCCGCTTTCTGGTGCCTCGTCAGGGAAATTGACCAATCCCGCCGCTTCGCCGAGTTGGGCATATTCGTAGGCCTCGACCAGCTCGGAGGTCTCTCCAAGGATCTCTCTGAGCAACCGTTCCGTCTCGACGTCAAACTCATCGATGGTCGAAGCAGCGATTCCCTTGCCCTTGGAAAGAAACGGCGTCAAGCGAGCAAGTTGCTGCCGCAGCCGTTCGATGTTCCGGTCAAGGGACAAGCTGCGTGGCGGTCGGGTCGTCGTCCGTTTCTGCATAATCCCCTCCCTTGCCGAGTGTCCCGATGATACGCGGACTGTGGAAGATGGGCAAGAGGTGCAAGCTCAGCGCCGGCGCGCCCTTTCTCGGATTGCCTCGCGACTTTCCTTGATCATGTCTTCCATGTCGGCCTCGGCCCGCGCCCGTTCACTCACCAGCCGGTCAAGGTTATAGGGGCGAGCCTGAGGCGGCGGCTGGATCTGGGGCACGGAAGGAGCCTGAGCAGAGGCTGTCGGTCCGGACGACCCGGACGCCGTAGTCGTCCGGCTTGGCGAACTGGGTGCTGCACTTGGCTTCACCGGAACTGGCTGCGTGCTGGACACCGGCGATTCATTTGGGCCTCCTGCCTGCGCTAACGTGACCCCCTGCTCGCGCAGCCATGTCCTGGCCACCCCCGATTCGAGCGAAAAGCTGATACTGGTAATCGGCATCCCGTCCGAGGCCAAGCGGGCAATCGCCGTATTGACCCCGATCATCTGCCCTTGGCTGTCCAGGAGCGGGCCGCCGGAATTACCTCGGTTCAGACCGGTTTCCGTCTGGAACACATGCTTGCCCTTGACCTTGTTGAAATTCTCGAACTCGGCGCTGATCACCCCCGTGGTCAAGGTCCAGAGTCCCCCCTGTTCCGGATGTCCAATCGCGACCACGCGGTCTCCAATCTGGACCTTACCTGAATCACCCAGCTCCACGACGGGCAGCGGGGCGAGGCCTCCTTCGAGCTTCAAGAGGGCAAGGTCCAGCGGTTGTGAGAACGCCAGGACCGTCGCCTTCACTCCTCGGGACAAGTCGGTTGTCGGATCGCCAGTCACCCGATTCGGCTTCAAATACACAAAGAGCCTTGGATAGGGCTTGCTCGTTCTTTCCTCCACCACCACATGGGCATTGGTCAGGACGAGCCCATCCCCCCGGATGATTGAGCCAGTACCGGCGCTCCCTCTCTCCCCCCCACTCGAGTGCCCCATAACCATGACAACCCCCGGCGAGGCACCAGCATAGATCTGTTGAGGGGTCAGGTCCGCCGCCTGCACGGCCGCACTCCACAGAATCACGACGGCTAGGATGCAGAATAGTCGCTGAATGATTGCCATCGCTCCCTCCCTGCCTGGTCTGAGCTTGTCACGTCACGGGATGCTGAATGTGACCTGCTTGCGGCTGAAGCCGCCGGCCGCATCAGCTAGGCTGATTCGCACAATATGGGTCCCGGAAGGCAACCGGGCATCAGGAATCTGGATCCCTTGTGGTGACGCATAGGGTCGCACGCGTTCGGTGATATCAATCGAGATCAGTTTCACCACCACGACTTTGAGGGTGGAGAGATCCACCGGCGCCGCGCGAGGCTCAAACCGAATCGAGACCTCAACAGGAACCGGCGTGGACGTTCCGTCATTCGGTTTGAGGAGCTCGATCATCGGTCCTGTATCTGGCACCTCGCGGCCGATGTCAAAGGGCATCCCTCCTTGCAGACGAGATTGCTCAAGCGGAGCGGTAGGCATGGCGGCTTCTTCCGGGGCGATCAGCCAGACACCCTGCGCCAGCGCAGCAGGACCCAACGCGGCGAGACCCAGAACAACCACACCAACGAGAAAGAGCAAACCGATTTGCCCGAACGCCTGAACGCGGGGCTGTGTCATCGGCCCCTCCTTCATAACTCCCGACCTGCCCGGACGTTGACTCTCGGCAATATTCTAACAGAAGCAAAGGCCGGAAAGCTTGAGTGGGAAAACCCATGGGGAGAGGAGGGTTGTAGCTCCCCAGCTGTGCCTTGCCTATTGAGCGAGCCGTAGTCCGACTTCATCAAGGTGGCGCAAGAGGTCAGCGGGGTCCTGGTAGACGCGATAGGCACCGGCTCGCTCAAGCTCTTGCTGTCCGTAGCCTCCCGAAAGAAGGCCGACTCCCAGTGCCCAGGCCCGTCGGGCGGCCAGCATATCCCAGACGCTGTCACCGACGACAACGCAGTGGTTGATTGGTACGTTGAGACGCTGAGCTGCAGTGACAAAGAGGTCGGGGTCCGGCTTAGCATGGCGGACGAGGTCACGGGTGATGATCGGCAGGCTTGGGCTCAGTTTCAAGAGCTTGAGCGTGTATCGCGCGCTCTCCAGTCGACCGCTCGTCGCGATGGCGTAGGGAACCTGGTGGGCCGACAAGTGGTCGAGGAGGTCTTGTGCGCCGGGAAGGAGGCAAAGAGATGCGGCTTGCCGCCCATACGCTTCCCCATGCAGGCGCTGGATGCGGTCGACCTGGTCCTGCGTCACCGAATGACCGACCTCACGAAGAAGAGCCTGCAACATCAAGCCACCACTCATTCCGATCTGCCGATGAATGCGCCAGACCGCAAGGTCGATCCCTTCGGCCTGGAAAGCTTCGCGCCAGGCCAGCACATGCTGGTAGACGCTATCCACCAGAGTTCCATCCAGATCAAACAAGAAGGCGAGGCTATTGTCTGCCATTATGATTCCATGAACAACTGATCCGGATAACACCAGCGCCAACTTTCTCCCGGCTCAAAGGACTGTATGAGGGGATGGCGGGTGGCATGGTAATGCTTCGTCGCATGCCTGTTCTTCGAGGAATCGCAGCAGCCAACATGCCCGCAACTGAGGCACAATCGCAGGTGTACCCACGTATCACCGGTCTTCAGACAGTCCTCGCAACCTCGGGCGTGCGGCGTCACAGTTCGAATCTGATCCAGGTGGGTGCATTGTTGAGCCATGACTGTCCCCTTTCTACACAATGAGACAAAGCAGGAATGACCATCAAGGGCTGAGGTCTTACTTCATTCATGCGCGCTCGATCGCAGCCCGGTCCCACTTACCGAGGTTCCCCGCGGCTTCGTACGTGCTCTGCAGAAATCCAAGCAGGACTTGATCCGGCGACTCCGCAGTTCGGACTGCATCGTACGGCAGCAGGAACTCTCTCATCTCCTCACTGTAGAAGGCCTCTTTTGGCTGGATGGGATAACGTTTGAAACCCTCTGGCTCCGGATAGGCATAGGCGTAGAAGACAGGCGTGTTCACAGCGCCGCCGCCCGGCCAGAACCCACAACTGCTTACCTCGTGCGAGTACGCTTCGCGCGCCACAAATTTGGCCAGGTAGGGCGCGCCTGGGTGCTTGGGGGCCGGCCGGCCGGAGAATCGAGTGACCGCCAGGTCAAACGCCCCCCAGAAGAAGTGCACCGGGCTCACCTTGCCGATGAACCGTGAGCGAAAGTCCGTGAGCACGCGGGTCGCTTGCGCTAGCACCCGCCAGCACCGCTGTGCATATTCAGGATCATAGGCCGCATGTTTGTCATCCTGTTCGAAGGGAGTTCGGTCCTCCACTTCAACCGGTGTGGTCCAGATGCGCACCTCGATGCCGAGCGATCGTAGGGCCGCCATCGTTTCCCGGTAAAAATCGGCGACGGAGCGTGGCACCAGCGCCAGGGACCGGGTTTCTCCGTCCGCCGTCTGAATCAGGAGCTTGTGGTCGAGGAAGTCGAAATCGATCTGAAAGATGCGCGTGCCGTACGGGATCGGGGAGGTTGTCAGCCCGCGGGGTGTAATGTACAGAGTCACTTGCCACCAGTGGCACATCATTGGCGACAGTGCAAGCCGGATTTTACCGATGACCTGCATCCACATATGAAGAGTGGCGTAGGTGTCTCGCCACGCCGCCAGGGGCAGACTAGGCCACACATCTGTGTGCGTAGGAAGAGTCAATGTTCGCTCCGCAGCCATAAGACCTCCAAGATAGCCTTCTGCTGCACACGACGCCCATCTGACTCAAATGCGAACAACGTTCGAGCACCTTCCATCGCCCCCTCGCGAAGCAGTTGTTCCAGTATTACGCGTGGAGACACGATTTTCCGGATGGAGTCCAAAAGGTCGAGAGCCTTCTTCCTAGCGCTTAAAAGACACTTAGCTAAGCTCAGCCTGTGACGGCGGCTGGCTCCGTCACAGAATGTCGCGCTTCCAGCGGGAACTCGCTCGCCCGCCAGGCGTCAATTCCTCCGGCAAGAGGCCGGACTTTTGTAATGCCTTTTTGACGCAGCAAGAGCGCCATCTTGGCGGCGGTCGCCTCGTTCGGGCAGGCACAGAAGAGGATCACCTCCTGATGACGCGGAATTTCATGATGGCGGTGTTCCAGTTCCTCGGCTGTCATGCGCAGGGCTCCTGGAATGGTATAGGGGTCGGCCTCGTGATCAAGGGCGCCACGCAAGTCCACGACCAGCACTTCCTGTCCATCATCCATCAGGCGCTTGAGTTCCCCAGCGGAGATGCGGGCGATCCGCAACTCGCGCAACTGCCGCTGGCGATGCACGAACTTGTACAGGATGTAAGCAGCGAGGCCTGCTCCCACGAGCACCACCAACGACGAGCCCAAGCTGGCCGCCTGGGCGGCGATCGCTTCAAGCTGGTTGCTGAACAGATAGCCCGGCCCGACAAACGCCACCGTCCATAACAAGGCGCCCAGGCCATTATAGAGCAGGAACCGCTTGCCGGTGACACCGAACAGCCCGGCCAGCGCCGGCGTGATCGTGCTCAGGCCCGGAATGAACTTGGCCATGACCAGAGCTCGCAGGCCATGCCGAGAAAAGAAGTTTTCCGTCCGCCTCACGCAGGAATCCGGCTCCAGCGAGATCCGACAGAGGAGGTTCAGGGCTTGCCTGCCGCGATGGCGGCCCAGTTCGTACCAGACCAGGTCGCCCGTGAAGCAGGCGATGACGGACAAGCTCACCGCCACCGCCAGGTTCATCTTCCCGACGCCAGCCAACGCGCCAGCTGCAAGCAGGACTGGGATCGCGGGAAGAGGAAGGCCGATCTGCTCGGCAAACACCACGGCCACGAGCACGATTTCACCA
>Ga0209376_1001885_pt1 | contig 20467 bp, 20 predicted proteins | sample GraSoiAngelo_134_FD_185891 | JGI IMG/M metagenome (GOLD analysis project Ga0209376, IMG submission 185891) | Grasslands soil microbial communities from the Angelo Coastal Reserve, California, USA - 14_0929_05_30cm (SPAdes) (version 2) | ecosystem: Environmental > Terrestrial > Soil > Grasslands ... | reverse complement strand
TCGCCCGGCTTCGCGCCTTTCCAGAGCGCGAAATCACGCGGATCGCGCTTGCGCTCGTCGACCTCGACGCGCGCGCCGGCGAGGAGCTCGTCGAGGTTCTTCCCGGAGAGCCGGCCGTAGGGCGGGAAGCGACGGATCTCGAAGTACACGTCGCCGTCGATGGGGTAGGCGTGACCGGACGCCACCAGCCGCCCGATGAGCTCGATCATCTGCGGCACGTGCTCCGTCGCCTTCGGGTCGAGGTCGGGGGCCAGGACCCCGAGCGCGGCCATGTCGGCGCGCTCGGCGGCGATGAAGCGCTCGGCGAACTCGCGCGCGGAGACGCCCCCCTGGTTCGCGCGCTTGATGATCCGGTCGTCGACGTCGGTGTAGTTCTTGACGAACGTGACCCGGTAGCCCTTGAACGTCAGATAGCGGCGAATCACGTCGAAGACCATCGCGCTCCGCGCGTGGCCGATGTGCGAGTGGTCGTACACGGTCACCCCGCACACGTACATGCCGACGGCGGGAGCGGCCAGCGGCACGAATTCCTCCTTCGTCCGCGTCATCGTGTTGTAGATCCGGATCATTCGGTCACCTCGACGCTCACGACCGCCATCGCGGCCATGCCTTCCTCGCGGCCGAGCAGGCCGAGCCCCTCGGGGCTCTTGGCCTTGACGCTCACCCGGTCGATCGCCAGCCCCAGCACGTCGGCCAGCCGTTTGGCCATCTCCGGCAGCAGCGGGGCGAGGCGCGGCGCCTGAGCGAGCAGGGTCGCGTCCACGTTGACGAGTCGGCCACCGTGCGCGCTCACCAGCTCGACGACGCGGCGAAGCAGGACCAGGCTCGAGATGTTGCGATAGCGCTCGTCGGTGTCGGGGAAGTGGCGGCCGAGGTCGCCGAGCGCCACCGCCCCGAGCAGCGCCTCGCCGACCGCGTGCGACAGCACGTCGGCGTCGGAGTGGCCGCCGAGCCCTCGGTCGGATTCGACGGTGACGCCGCCCAGGACGAGCGGCCGGCCGTCGACGAGCGGGTGGAGGTCGAATCCCAGACCGACGCGCGTCACCGGGACCTCATTCGGCGGACGCGCCGCAGGTCGTCCGGTGTCGTGATCTTCACGTTCTCGGGGAGCCCGCGTACCACGCGCACCGGATGGCCGAGCCGCTCGACGAGCATCGCGTCGTCGGTTCCCACCACGCCGTCGCGCCGCGCCTTCTCGTGCGCCTCGCGGAGCAGATCGGCGCGGAACGCCTGCGGCGTCTGGACCACCCAGAGCTCCGAGCGATCGAGCGTCGCTTCGACCACGTCGTTTCGCACCCGCTTGACGGTCTCGACGACGGGCAGGGCGCAGATCGCGGCGCCGAACTCCGCGGCGGCGTTCACGACATCCGCGATGAGGCGCTCGGAGATCAGCGGACGGACCGCATCGTGGACGACGATGATCTCGGCGTTCTCGGGCACCGCCTGCATCGCGAGCCACACCGAGTCCTGGCGCGATCCGCCCCCGGCCACGACCGCGAGCCGCACGCGGCGGCCCAGCGGCGCCAGGACCTGGCGCGTGCGCTCGACGTGCGACGCCGGCGCCGCCACCACGATCGCCGCCACGCCGGGATGGCGCGTGAAGCGACCGATCGTCATCGTCACCACCGGGACTCGCCCGATCTTCATGAACTGCTTCGGCGTGCGCGTCCCGAAGCGCGTGCCGATCCCGCCGGCCGGGATGACGACCGCGATTCGGTTCGACGATGTCACCGTCGCGCGGCTCACGCGGGATCGCCCTCACCCAGCACCGCCGCCAGGGCGTCGGCGACGGTGGCCACGCCGTGGACCTTGATCGGCGCCTTGGTCGGCTCCAGCAGGTTGCTCCTGGGAACGATGGCGCGTCGGAAGCCGAGGGCCGCCGCCTCACGCAGACGCTGGTCGAGCCCGGCGATCGCGCGGACCTCCCCGGTGAGCCCGACCTCGCCGAGCACGAGCACATCAGCGGGCACGGGGCGATCCATGTAGCTCGAGGCCGCGGCGATCACGATCCCGAGATCGGCGGCGGGCTCCGTCACCTGACCGCCGCCCGCGACGTTCACGAACACGTCCTGGCTGCCGAGCGGGACTCCGGCGCGCTTCTCCAGCACCGCCAGCAGGAGGCACACGCGATTGTAGTCGGCGCCGAGGACCGTCCGCCGCGGCATGGCCGCGGACGCCCGCGCGACGAGGGCCTGGAGCTCGAGCAGCACCGGTCGCGTTCCCTCGAGGCTCGAGACGACGACCGAGCCCGGCGCGCCCTGCGGCCGCTCGGCGAGGAAGAATCCCGAGGGGTTCGTGACCTCGACCAGCCCGCCCTCCGCCATCTCGAACACGCCGATCTCGTTCGTGGAGCCGAACCGGTTCTTCACCGCGCGCAGCACGCGGTACGCGTGGTGCTGCTCTCCCTCGAAGTACAGCACCGTGTCGACGAGGTGCTCGAGGACGCGCGGCCCGGCGATCGCGCCGTCCTTCGTGACGTGACCGACCAGGAACGTCGCGATGGATCGTCCCTTGGCCAGCGTCATCAGGCGCGCTCCGCATTCACGCACCTGCGCCACGCTGCCCGGCGCCGACTCGAGCTCCGGGAGAAAGACCGTCTGGATCGAGTCGACGACGAGGCCACGCGGCTTCACGTCGTCGAGGCTCGCCTGGACGACCGACAGATCGGTCTCCGTCATGAGCAGCAGCCGATCGCTCACGACGCCGAGCCGGTCGGCGCGCATCTTCACCTGCGCCGCCGACTCCTCGGCGGTGACGTAGAGCACCGGCGGGGCGACCTGGGCGAGCGCGCACGCGGCCTGCAGCAGAAGCGTGCTCTTGCCGACGCCGGGATCGCCGCCGATGAGCACGAGCGATCCCTGCACGACGCCGCCGCCGAGCACCCGGTCGAGCTCGCCGATCCCGGTGCGCACGCGGTTGTCGTGCTGCATGGAAATGTCCTTGAGCGGCCGGGGGCCATCCGAGGTGGCGACGCTCCCGCGCGTGCCGCGCACCGGGCGCGGGCGCTCCTCGACGAGCTGGACCCAGCCGCCGCCGGCCCGCAGACAGTCCGGGCACGTGCCCGCCTTGGGGCTCGCGTACCCGCACTGCTGGCAGCGATAGACGCTAACGTCGCGCGCCGTCATCCTTCGACGTCGTTCCCTTTCCGTCCCCGAGGCCGCGGATCAGCGATCGCAGCAGGAAGCTCCGCTGCGCGCCATCGAGGATCGAGACCAGGCGCTCGTAGATCGTGGGGTCGGCGAGCAAGGCTCCCACGGTGCCCTCACCCTGATTGATCTTGTCGCTGATCGCTCGGAGGTTGGCGACAGAAACTTTCAGGTCCTGCATCGCCACCTTGAGGTCGCCGCCGTCGCCCGAGTCGGCCACCAGGCTGCCGAGCGTGCCACGCCCGCCCGCCACCCGATCGGACACCTCGCGGAGGTTGTGCGAGACCACGCGGAGATCCTCCAGCACCGGCTTGTACTTCGGATCGAACAAGAGGCCGGGCAGCAGCCCGCCCTCGCGCTCCGGGTGCTCGACCACGGTGCCGATGCGGTCCATCGCGGCGACGAACCGCTTCGCCGCCGCGGCGCTCTCGGGTGAGACGAGAACACCGGCGGCGCTCTGGCCCTTCTCGACTCGCTCCAGCAGCGTCTGCGCCGTCGCCACCAGCTCGTTCACCCGTCGCAGCGCCACCGGCTCCTCGTAGAGCAGCACGTGTGCCCAGCCGCGCCCCTGCTCGATCTGATCGACCGCCCGCCCGAGCTTGTGGACCGTCTTGGCGGCGTCGTCGACGAGCCCCGATTTGTTCACCCGGTCGACCGTCTCGCGCAGCGAATGCGCGAGCGCCCCGACGTCCTTCACCGTTTCGGCGCCTTCGGCCATCACCTTGGCGAAATCGGATGGGTCCCGCGTGGCCAGCGCCTCGCCGGGCGCGAGCGGAGGCGCCGTCGTGGTCCCGCCGGTGATTTCCACGATCCGATCGCCGAGCAGTCCCTGGGTCTCGACGCGCGCGACCGAGTCCTTGCGAATTCGATCGGAGTAGCGCCGGGCGATGTTGAGCTCGACACGCACCTTGCCGCCGGGCTCGCCGGCGAGTCGCACGTCCACGACGCGCCCGATCTGCACGCCGGCCAGCCGTACCGTCGCGCCCTCCACCAGCCCGCCCACCTCGGTGAAGTCCGCATGGATCGTGTAACGCGCCTCGAACAGCCGCGCGCGGGCGCCGAGCGCGTAGACCATGCCGAGGAAGGCCGCGAGCGCGACCAGGACGAAGACGCCGACGCGAAGCTTCAGCCCGATCTCTCGCCTGTCTTCATTCATTGGCTCGCCTCGCCTGCGGCAGCGGCTCGCACTGCCTCATTCATTGGCTCGCCTCGCCTGCGGCAGCGGCTCGCACTGCCTCATTCATTGGCTCGCCTCGGGCTCGCACTGCCACTGCCTTGCTCATGCGCATACCTCTCGTGGCCCTAGTGAGCCGCTCCGGCCAGGAAGGCCCGGACCGCCGGATCGTCTCCGGACAGCACCGACGCGGCCGGGCCGAGGGCGCCGAACCGCCCGTCGATGAGGACGGCCACGCGGTCCGCGACCGTCCGCGCCAGCTCGATGTCGTGAGTGACGACGATCGTCGTGTCGCACACCCCGTGACGCAGCTGGAGAATGAGATCGGCCACCAGCCTCGAGTTCGTCGGATCGAGACCGGCCGTCGGCTCGTCGAACAACAGCATCTCCGGCTCGACGGAGAGCGCGCGGGCGATCCCCACCCGCTTCCGCATGCCGCCGGACAGCTCGGACGGCAAGAGCGGCAGCACCTCGCTCGAGAGGCCCACGACCGACAGGTTGCGGACGACGCGGTGGACGATCTCCGTCTCCCCGAGGCTGGTGTGCTCGCGCAGAGGATACGCGACGTTCTCCCGGACCGACAGCGAATCGAACAGCGCGGCCCCCTGGAACACGTAGCCCATCCGCCGCCGGAGCGGGAGCAGCTCCTCCTCTTTGAGGTGCTCGATATGGCGCCCGAAGACCCGGAGCCGGCCGCCGTCGGGACGGATCAGGCCCGCCACCAGGCGGAGCAGCACGGTCTTGCCGGCACCGCTGCCGCCCATGATGACGAGGGTCTCGCCCTTGGCCAGCGTGAATGACACGCCTCGCAGGACTTCGGTCGAGTCGAAGCGCTTGCTCAGGTCGACCGCCTCGACCATAGCGTCCGCCATAGTGCTAGTAGAACAGCGTCAGGAAGAGCTTGGTGAGGAAGAAGTCGGACACGATGACCGCCATGGTCACGTGGACGACCGTCGCCGTGGTCGCGCGTCCGAGCCCCTCCGTCCCGCCCTCCGTGCTGAGGCCGTTGTAGCAGCCGATGAGTGTCACGAGCGCGCCGAAGAACACGGACTTACCCACGCCGGTCAGGAAGTCCTTCGGCACGACCCAGTACGTCGTGATGTTCCAGTAGGCGTACATATCGGCGCCGCGCTCGAGGTACATGATCACCATACCGCCGAGCACGCCGAGCGCGTCCGCCAGCACCGTGAGCAGCGGAAAGACCACGAGGGCCGCCAGGACCCGGGGCACCACGAGGCGCTTGATGTAGTTCACGCCGAGGGTCCGGAGCGCGTCGATCTGCTCGGTCACCTTCATCGACCCGAGCTCGGCCGTGATCCCCGACGCGACCTTCCCGCCAACGAGAATCGCGGTCAGGACGGGGCCGAGCTCCCGGAGGATCGCGAGCGCGGCGATCGGGCCGACGTAGCTCTCGGCGCCGAAGCGGGCCATGTTGACCGCGCTCTGGATCGTGAAGACCATCCCGGTGAAGGTCGCGGCGGTCAGCGCCACACCCAGCGACCGCACCCCCATGGTCTCGATCTCCTGGACCACGAGGCGGAAATACTTCGGCGGCAACGCGAGGCTCCGGAACACCGTGCCCGTCAGCAGGCCGACACCGCCATACCACACCGCGGTGCGCCTCAGGTAGACCTCCATCAGTCGGCTCGCTCCCTCTCGAAGCTCTCGACGAACCTGAGAAAGTCTGGGCGCCACGACTCGAACGACGGGGGTGGCGCGACGTACACGAAATCGTAGACGCAGCGCTCGTCCTTCATCACGTACGCCTCGATCCGCGTCGACTCGTCGCGGCCGGCCAGCCGTCCGTCGAGCACGCGGTGAACGGCGCGCCCCCCGTTCAGCGAGACCTCCTCCCGCGTGATGGGCGTCCGGTCGCGGAGGCCGATCAACAACTGGCGCAGCAACAGGTCACGACTGCGAGCCGCCGCCTGTTGATCGCACTCGGCGTTCGCCAGCATCGCCGCGCCGCCGCCATGGTGACGGAGCTCCAGGTCCGCTCGGCTCTCGTCAGCGACGATCCATTCGGGGCTCGGGAGCGTCACGCGATAGCCCTTCGCGGAATGATAGACGCCGTTCTCGATCCGCCGACCGGCACACGCCGTCAGCGCGATCATCGCCACGAGCACGAGCGCCGCCTGAGCGCGGCACACGCGTTCGCTACCGGTCCGGGATGGTCCGTCCCGCGTGCCGTCGTGCCAGCTCTTTCAAGACCTCGCGGAGCGGAATCCCCCGCGCTCCGAGCAGCACGAGGGTGTGGAACCACAGGTCGGCGACCTCTTCCACCACACGCCGGTCTCCCTGACCACCTAGCGCCGCCGTGATCACTTCGGTCGCCTCCTCGCCGATCTTCCGGCACATTTCAGCCTCGCCCGCCGACAGCAGGCTCGCGACGTACGATCCGGCCGGCCGATTCACCTTTCTCTCCTCGATCGTACGCTCGAGCCGCTCGAGCATCCCCGCCGGAGCGGGGCGCAGCGAGATCTTCGCGCCGTCCTTCAGCGGCGTGAAGAAGCACGTCCGCTGTCCCGTGTGGCAGGCGACGCCCTCCTGGTGGGCCTGGACGAGTAATACGTCGGCGTCGCAGTCGGCGAACACCGACTGCACGTGCTGCACGTGACCGGACGTCTCGCCCTTCCGCCAGGGCTTCCCCCGCGAGCGTGACCAGAAGTGAGACAGACCGCTGGCCAGCGTCGCCTCGACGGCCGGGCGGTCCATCCACGCGACCATCAAGATCTCGCCGGTATCGACTTCCTGGACAACGGCCGGGATCAGCCCCTGGTCGTCGAACTTGAGCTCGTCGAGCGTCACGGCTCGCACCGCATCTCGACGCCGCGCTCGCGCAGGTAGGCCTTCGCCTCGGCGATCGTGTGCGTCCCGAAGTGGAAGATCGACGCCGCCAGCACCGCGTCGGCGCAACCCTCAACGAGCCCCTCGTAGAGATGCTCGAGGGAGCCCGCGCCGCCCGAAGCGATCACCGGCACTGACACGGCCAGCGAGACCGCGCGCGTGAGCTCGAGATCGTAACCGTCCTTGGTTCCGTCGCGATCCATGCTGGTCAAGAGGATCTCGCCGGCGCCGCGGGCCACCGCCTCGCGCGCCCATTCGACCGCGTCGCGCCCGGCCGGCCGGCGCCCGCCGTGGGTGTAGACACCCCACCGCGCCGGCTCGCCTGGTCGGCTCTGCTCTTGCCGGGCGTCGATCGCGACGACGATGCACTGGCTGCCGAAGCGCTCGACCGCCTCGCGGATCACCTCCGGCCGATCCAGGGCGGCCGTGTTCAGCGAGACCTTGTCCGCTCCCGCCCGGAGCAGCCGCCGCACGTCGTCGACCGAGCGGATTCCCCCGCCGACCGTCAGCGGCATGTAGATACCTTCGGCGGTCCGGCGGACGACGTCCAGCATGATGTCGCGCGCTTCGTGTGAGGCGGTGATGTCCAGGAACACCAGCTCGTCGGCGCCCTGGGCGTCATACGCGAGCGCGGCCTCGACGGGGTCCCCGGCGTCGCGCAGGTCGACGAACTGCACGCCCTTGACGACGCGGCCGTCCTTGACGTCGAGGCAGGGGATGACGCGTTTGGCGAGCAACGGTCAAGCGCTCGCGGCGACCGCGGACTGCGCTTCGCGGAGATCGATGGCGCCGGTGTAGAGGGCGCGGCCGACGACAACCCCCACGACCCCGGGGATTGCCGCCAGCTTCTTGAGATCCTCGACGCGGCCGACGCCTCCCGAGGCGAGGACGGGCATGCCGATCTCGCGCGCGAGCGCCGCGGTGTCCTCGACGTTGGGGCCGAGCTCGGTGCCGTCGCGGCTCACGTCGGTGAAGAGCAGCGCCGCCGCGCCCGCGTCGCGCGCCCGCGCGCCGACCTGCATCACCGTGTCGTCGACGACGGCCGTCCAGCCCTCGACCGCGACGCGCAGCCCGCGCGCGTCGACGGCCACGACGATCCGGTCGGGATGGAGTCGGCAGACGTCGCGCAGGAACGCGGCATCGCGCGTGGCCCTCGTGCCGACGACGGCCCACCGGGCGCCGGTCTCGAGGACCGACTCGACGGCGCGGAAGTCGCGCAGGCCGCCACCGACCTCGACCGGGATCGGGGCCATCGCGACGACGATCTTCGTGATGAGCGCGCTCTGGCGAGGTTCGCCTGCGAACGCGCCGTCGAGGTCGACGACGTGAAGCCGAGCGGCGCCGAGCTTCTTCCAGCGGAGCGCGGCCTCCAGCGGGTCGTCCGAGAAGACGGTCTCCTGGTCGCCGCGGCCCTGACGGAGGCGCACGCACCGGCCGTCCCGGAGATCGATGGCCGGGATGACGATCACGCGCCGTCCTTCACGATCGCGGCGAAGTTCTCGAGCATGCGCAGCCCCCACCGCTGGCTCTTCTCGGGATGGAACTGGGTCGCGTAGATCCGCCCCACCTCGATCGCCGCGGCGAACCTGATCCCGTACTGACACCAGGCAATGCGCAACGGCCGGACCTCCGGAGCCACCCGCATCTCCGGATGATCCGAGCGGGCCTCCGGAGCCACCCGCATCTGTGTCAGGCCGGACTGGGCGTCCGGAGCCACCCGCATCTGTGTCAGGCCACCCTCGGTACGATCCGTGCTCACGGTCCCCGCTACAACCGGATAAAAGGAATGCACGAAATAAAATCTCGCTGCGGGCGGAATGCCGTCGAACAGCTTCAGGTCTCCCGCGTGCTCCACGCGGTTCCATCCCATGTGCGGGATCTTGGGTCCAGGCGGCAGACGGCGCACGGCGCCGGGAACCACGTCGAGCCCGCGCCCCTCGCCGAACTCCTCGCTCGTGGAGAACAGCAGCTGATAGCCGAGGCAGATCCCCAGGAACGGCCGCGTGCCGTCGAGCGCTCGCCGCAGCGCGGGCAGGAGGTCGAGCGCGTCGAGGTTCCTCATGGCGTCGTGAAACGCGCCGTCACCGGGCAGCACCACGGCCTGCGCGTCGTCGACCGCGCGCGGATCCTGGGTCACCACGGCGGGGCAGCCGACTCGCCGAAACGCCTTCTCGACGGAGCCGAGATTCCCCCTCCCGTAATCGATCACGGCAATCATAGGCTCGCCTCGCCTCCGGCTGCGGCTCGCACGGCGGCGATCACAACGTACCCTTCGTCGAGGGGAGGAGGCCGGCGATGCGCGGATTGAGGCGCGTCGCCTCGGCGAGCGCGCGGCCGACGGCCTTGAACACCGCCTCGGTGATGTGATGGAGGTTGTGGCCGTAGTGCATCGTCACGTGGAGCGTCATCTCCGCGTTGAACGCGAAGGCCCGGAAGAACTCCGGGAGCAGGTCGAGGTCGAAGTTCGACACGCGCGCACGCGTGACCGGCACGCTGAACACCAGGAAGGGCCGACCCGACAGGTCCACCGTCGACGACACCAGCGCCTCGTCCATCGGGATCGACGCCAGCCCGTAGCGGACGATGCCCTTCTTGTCGCCGAGCGCCTGGCGGAGCGCTTGCCCGAGCACGATCCCGACGTCCTCCACCGTGTGGTGCTGATCGACCTCGACGTCGCCCTGCGCGTCGAGCGCCAGGTCCATCAGGCCGTGTTTCGACCATGCCTCCAGCATGTGGCTGAAGAACGGGATCGGCGTCTGCACCTTCGCCGCGCCGGTGCCGTCGATGTTGAGGTGAAGCGCGATCTCCGTCTCCTTCGTCTTGCGCTCGACGCGCGCCTGCCGGCCGATTGTCTCGGCGCTCATGTCCTTCCCCTTTCGTCCGTGCGCAGCCGCAGCTCGGCGGCGTTCCCGTGTCCGGCCAGACCCTCGACCCGCGTCAGGGTCTTCAGGTGCGGCGCCGCGGCGCGCAACCCGCCCGGCGAGTAGTCGATCACGCTCGACCGCTTCACGAAGTCCTCGGTCCCGAGGGGCGACGCGAACCGCGCGGTGCCGGCGGTCGGCAGCACGTGGTTGGGACCGGCGACGTAGTCCCCGACGACCTCGGGCGTGTGGCGGCCCAGGAACACCGCACCGGCGTGCCGTACGCGTGGCAGCAGCGCGGCCGGCACGGCGACCAGCAGCTCCAGATGCTCGGGCGCCAGCCGATTCGCGAGCGCGACCGCCTCGTCGAGGCTCGCCACCCGGATGAGCGCGCCATTCGCCCGGAGCGCTTCGGCCGCGATTTCGCGGCGCGGCAGCGCCGTCAGCTGGCGCTCGAGGGCCGCGCCCACGCGCGGGATCAGCTCGTCGCTGTCGGTGATCAGGACCGCGCGCGCCATCGGGTCGTGCTCCGCCTGCGCGAGCATGTCGGCCGCGACGCAGTCGGGCTCCGCGGTCGCGTCCGCCACGACGAGCACCTCACTGGGCCCGGCGACCATGTCGATGCCGACCTCACCGTAGACGCGCGCCTTCGCGAGCGCGACGAAGATGTTCCCGGGCCCGACGATCTTGTCGACCCGGCGGATCGATTGAGTGCCGTAGGCCAGCGCGGCGATCGCCTGCGCCCCGCCGATGCGATATCCCTCGGTCACGCCGGCGATCCGCGCCGCCGCGAGCACCGTCGGCTCGATCCGGCCGGTGGATCCCGGAGGCGTCACCAGCACGATCTCCCGCACCCCCGCCACGCGCGCCGGGACGACGGTCATCAGGACCGTCGACGGGTACGCGGCCCGGCCGCCCGGCACGTAGACGCCGACACGGTCGAGCGGGCGGATCTCCTGGCCGAGGACCGACCCGTGCTCGTCGGTGATGCGCCACGATTTCGGCATCGCCGCGGCGTGGTAGCGCTCGATGCGGTCGGCCGCGTACTCCAGGGCGGCCCGCACGTCGGGGGGGATCGCGCGCTCGGCGGTCTCGAAGTCGGCAGCGCGCAACACGAGATCGTCCGCCCCCCCGGTCTTGAAGCCGTCGATCTGCGCCGTGTACTCGCAGAGCGCGGCGTCGCCCCGCGCGCGCACCGCGGCGAGGATCGCGTCGACCGTGCGATGGATCTCGGGAGCGACCGTCTCGGGCGAGCGCTCGAGCGCCGCCACGACCGCGTCGACCCCGAGCCGGCGCGCGTCGAGCGTGCGGATCATGTGCGCGTCGCCGGCGGCGTCCCGTTCGGGAGCGGCGCGGGCTCGTTCCGGCGGGCGACGGCCTTCAGCTCGTCGATGAGCCCGGTGACCGCCGCGTGCTCCGTCTTCATCGAGGCGCGGTTCACGATCAGGCGCGCGGTCGACCGGGTGATCTCGGCCACCTCGACGAGGCCGTTCGCCCTGAGCGTCTCACCCGACTGGACCAGGTCGACAATGCGCTCGGCCAGCCCGACGAGAGGCGCCAGCTCGATCGAGCCGTCCAGGCGCACGATCTCCACCTGGATACCGCGATCGGTGAAGTACTGCTCGGCCAGCCGCGGATACTTCGTCGCCACGCGCACCCACGACCACTTCGCCGGGTCGTCGCGCTCCCACAGCTCGCGGGGCTCCGCCACCACCAGGCGGCAGAACCCGAAGCCGAGGTCGAGCGGCTCGTAGACGTCGGGCTCCTGCTCCAACAGGACGTCCTTGCCCACGATCCCCAGATCGGCCGCACCGTAGAGGACGTACGCGGGAATGTCGGTCGGCTTGAGGAGGAGCAGGCGGAGCCCGCGGCGAACGTCGGTGAAGATCAGCTTCCGCGAGTCCTGGTCGACACCGTCGACGCCGAGCTCGTGAAGCAGCCGGAGCGCGGGGTCGAGCAGGCGCCCCTTCGGCAGGGCGAGCGTGAGCTGCTCCTTCATCGGCGCCGCTCGAGCCGCGCCGGCATCAGGCGTTCCCCGCCACGAACCGGTCGACGCCGGCGAGATCGGCGCGGACGGCGACGGACTGGAAGCCCGCGCCCCGGAGGAGCGAGGCGGCCGCGGCGGCCTGAGCGCCGCCGGCCGTCTCGACGACCAGCACGCCCGCGCGGCGCAGGCACGTGCGCCCCACCGCGGCCAGCCGCCTGACCAGCGCGAGGCCGTCGGCCCCGCCGTCGAGCGCGATGCGCGGCTCGTGGCTCCTCACCTCGGGCTCGAGCCCCGCCACGAGCCCGGTCGGCAGGTACGGCGGATTGCTCACGATGAGATCCGCGCTGAGATCGCGCACACCCTCGAGCAGATCCGCGACGACCACCCGGACACGGGGCGCAAGATCGAGCGCGTGCGCGTTGTCACGCGCCACGGCCGCGGCGGCCCGCGACACGTCGAGGGCGACCACGTCGAGATCCGACCGTCCGGCGGCCAGCGCGCACGCGATGCACCCGGAGCCGGTGCCGAGATCGAGCGCCAGCAAGCGGCGCGGGCCCGGCGGCGGCAGGAGCGTCAAGGCCCACTCCACGAGCGCTTCAGTCTCGGGCCGCGGCACCAGCACCGCCTCGGTGAGCCGGATGCGCAGACCGAGAAAATCCTCCCAGCCGAGAATTCGCTGGAGCGGCTCGCGACGCGCCCGGCGACGTACCGCGTCCGCATAGCGCTCGGCGAGCGGCGCGGAAAGGACGCGCGACAGATCTATTCGGACGCCGGCGCGACCGATACCCAGCAACCCGGCGAGCAGCCACTCGGCGTCGACGCGCGCAGTCTGGACTCCGGCCGCCTCGAGCGTCGTGGTGGCAGCGTCGAGCTGTTCCCGGAACGTCGCCGCTCCCGAGGTCACCGCGGCGCCCATCAGTGGTTCACCTTCTCGGCCTCCTCGGCGGCGACGAGAGCGTCGATCAGCTCGTCCAGGTCGCCTTCGAGTACGGCGGGAAGCCGGTGGAGTGTGAGCCCGATGCGGTGGTCGGTGACGCGGGTTTGCGGGAAGTTGTACGTGCGGATCCGCTCGCTGCGCTCACCGGTGCCGACCTGGCTGCGTCGGTCCGCCGCGATCGCCGCCTGCTGCTCCTCCTGCGCGCGCTCGAGAAGGCGCGCCTTGAGGACGCGCATCGCCTTCGCCCGGTTCTTGATCTGGGAGCGCTCGTCCTGGCAGGTCACGACGAGTCCCGTCGGCAGATGGGTGATCCGCACCGCCGAGTCCGTGGTGTTGACGCCCTGCCCCCCGGGGCCGGACGACCGGTACACGTCGACCCGAAGGTCCCTTTCGTCCACCTTGACGTCGACGTCCTCGGCCTCCGGAAGCACGGCGACCGTGACGGTCGAGGTGTGGATGCGGCCGCTCGACTCGGTGATCGGCACGCGCTGGACCCGATGCACGCCACGCTCGAACTTCAGCCGGCTCCAGGCGCCGCGCCCCTGGACGAACAGGATCGCGTCCTTGATGCCGCCCACGCCGGTGACGGTGGTATCCATCACCTCGACCCGCCACCGCTGGCGCTCGGCGTACTTCGTGTACATGCGCACCAGCTCGGACGCGAAGAGCGCGGCCTCGTCGCCGCCGGCGCCGGCGCGGATCTCGAGGAAGACGTTCTTCTCGTCGTTCGGATCGCGCGGGACCAGGAGCCGCTTCAGCTCCTCCTCGAGCGCCGACTCGCGCCCGGTGAGCTCGTCGATCTCGGCCTGCGCCAGCTCCGCGAGCTCACGGTCGCCGCCCTCGGCCAGGATGTGACGCGCCTCGCCGATCCGCCGGAGCACCTCGCGGTACTCGGTGAACCGCTCGACGATCTCGACGGTGTCGGCGTGCTCCTTGCGGAGGCGGGCGTATTCGGCGGGCTGGGCGAAGATGGCGGGGTCCGACAGAATCCGAGCGATCTCGTTGGATCGCTCTTCGATCTGGCGGAGCTTGTCAAACAACATCGCGGCTCAGCGCCCCTTTACGCAGGCACGAATCGGCCATGCGCGCCGCAGGCCGTCGCGGGGCTGGGGCCCCGCCGGCCGAGGTGCGGCGATGAATAGACAAACAAAAACCGGCGGGAGTCCTGACGCCGCCGGCTTGGGAGCGCGAGCTACGAGGTCGTGGTCTGACGCTTGTACTTCCGCTGGAAGCGCTCGACCCGGCCAGCGGTGTCCATGAGCTTGTGCTTCCCGGTATAGAAAGGATGGCACTTGGAGCAGACCTCCACGCGGATGTTGGGCCGGGTGGAGCGGGTGTGAACCACCTCGCCACACGCGCACGTGATGGTCGTGTCCACATAGTCCGGATGAATACCCACCTTCACTGTCGCCACCCCCTCGAGATCCCCAAGAATACCAGCCCCGGGCCGAACACGCAAAACCCTAGCCCATCGTGTGCATCGAAGCCAGGAACTCCTTGTTGGTCTTGGTGAGCTTGAGCTTGTCCAGCAAGAGCTCCATTCCCTCGACCGGGTTGAGCTGGGACAGCGCCTTGCGGAGGAGCCAGACCTTCTGGAGCTCGTCCTTCTCGAGGAGCAGCTCTTCCTTCCGGGTCCCGGACTGCTCGATGTTGATCGTGGGGAAGATCCGCTTGTCCATCAGCCGGCGGTCCAGGTGGACCTCCATGTTGCCGGTGCCCTTGAACTCTTCGAAGATGACGTCGTCCATGCGGCTGCCGGTGTCGACGATGGCCGTCGCCATGATCGTCAGCGAGCCGCCCTCCTCGATGTTCCGCGCCGCGGCGAAGAATCGGCGCGGGCGCTGCAGCGCGTTGGCGTCGAGACCGCCCGACAGGACCTTGCCCGACGACGGGATGACGGCGTTGTGGGCGCGGGCGAACCGGGTGAGCGAGTCCAGCAGGATCACGACGTCCCGCTTGTGCTCCACCAGCCGCTTGGCCTTCTCGATCACCATGTCGGCGACCTGGATGTGCCGCTGCGGCGGCTCGTCGAACGTGGACGAGATCACCTCGCCCTTCACCGACCGCTGCATGTCCGTGACTTCCTCCGGCCGTTCGTCGATCAGGAGGACGATCAGGTAGACCTCGGGATGGTTGGCCGCGATCGCCTGCGCGATCGACTGGAGCATCATCGTCTTGCCCGTTCGCGGCGCGGCCACGATCATGCCGCGCTGGCCCTTGCCGATCGGACAGAGGAGATCCATGACCCGGGTCGTGAGGTTCTCGGGGTCGTGCTCGAGGCGCAGTCGCTCCATCGGATAGAGCGGCGTCAGGTTGTCGAAGAAGATCTTCTCGCGCGCCTGCTCCGGGGTCTCGAAATTGATGGCCTCGACCTTGAGCAGCGCGAAGTACCGTTCGGTGTCCTTGGGCGGCCGGACCTGGCCGGATATGGTATCGCCCGTCCGGAGGTCGAAGCGCCGGATCTGCGACGGAGAAACGTAGATGTCGTCCGGTCCTGGCAGATAGTTGTAGTCAGGGGCCCTCAGGAAACCGAACCCGTCCGGCAGAACCTCCAGAACGCCCTCGGCGAAGATCAGGCCGTCCTTTTCCGCCTGCGACTGCAATATCTTGAAGATCAGCTCCTGCTTGCGGAGCCCGCCCATGTTCTGGACGTTGAGGTCCCGGGCGATCACGTTGAGGTCCGAAATGCTCTTTTCCTTGAGCTCGGAGAGGTTCATCCCGTTCACTTCAGAGTTCTGCGTCGGACTTCCTTGGCCTCGGTCTCGGCGGGTCATCAGCTGGGCTCCGGGCGGCTGGCGCCGCAAGCAAAGTGAGTGTCGGTTAAGCTTTCTGCCTGATTTACGGCGGGGTTAGAACGACAACGAACGGCGCTATCTTGCCATCCCGAGGCCTCACTGTCAACGATTTTTCACAATTGCCCATCCAGGCGCACGTCGATGATCGCACGCTGCTTGATCTCCTTGAGCCAGGTATCGAGACGGGCGTCGAACTTTTCCCTGAACAGGATGTCCCGGATCTGAGACTTGACGCGGTTCAACCCCTCGCCTTCCAGCGCCTCCTTCGATTCGAGGCGAAAGATGTGGTAGCCGAGCGCCGACCGGTACGGCGCGGAGATCGCCAGCGGGCTGAGAGAGAGGATCTGGGACTCGATGTCCTGGGCGAGCTCGCCGCGCTTGAGCGGCCCAAGGTCGCCGCCGTCCCGGGCGCTGGCGTCCCGCGAATGCTGGCGCGCCAGCTCCGCGAAGTCGGCCCCCTGGAGCAGCTGGGACCGGAGCATGTCTGCACGGATGCGCGCCGACTCCCAGCCCACGTCGGTATTGCCGCCCTCGGGCAGGATCAGGATGTGCCGCGCGTGGTAGGCCAAGCCGGTCTCGAGCTTGACGCGATTCGCCTCGAGATATTGCATCACTTCCGCCTCGGTGACCGACACGCGGAGCCTCACCTTACGGCCGACGATCCGGTTGCGGCGGAGCTCGTCCCGGATGCGCTTCTTGGCCGCATCGAGGGTGAGCCCCTGCGCCTTGAGCATCGCCTCGAGCTCGTCCTTGTCCTTCAGGTTCATCCGCTTGATGCGATCGGCCAGCTCTTCGTCGACCTCGGCGTCGTCGATGACGATCTTTTCGCGCTCGGCCTCCTGGATCTGGAGCCGGTTGTCGATCATACGGGTGAGGAACTGCTGGACGAGCGCGTCCGATGCCTCCACCGCGCGCTCGCGGTTCTCGTACCGGTAGACCGCGATCGCCTCCTGAAGCTCCGAGAGCGTGATCGCGTCGTTGTTGACGACGGCCAGCACTCGGTCGGTCACGCTCTCATCGGACGGCGCCACCGTCCTCGGCACCGTGGGCGGCGACGCGGCCGGAGTGGCCGGAGCCGACGTGGTCGGCCCTGTCTTGTCCGGAGGCTCCTCGCCGAGGTACGGCACCCACTGAGGCATCGAGCATCCGCCCAGGGCGAAGACCAGCAGCGCGGTGACGACGAGGCGCCGGCTCACGCCCGGCCCAGGTCGTCGAGCAGGCAGAGCAGCGAGTCGCGGACGCGCGGCCATTCGCCGCGCTCGACGGTCGCCTCGAGGGTGAACTCGCGCTTCATCTTGAGCCGACCACGGCTCCGCTGGATGATGCGAACGAGCCGCTCGGGCTCGAGCGTCGTTCCCGGCGAGAACGTGACCAGTGCTTTGCCCTCGCCGGCTTCGATCTTCTCGACGCCCACCGTGCGCGCCGCCACCCGGATGCGGACGATGTCCAGCAGCTGCTCGGCCGGGGGCGGAAGTGGACCGAACCGGTCGGCCAGCTCGGCGCGGAGATCAGCGACCTCCGCATCGCTGGCCGCTCCAGCGAGGCGCTTGTAGAACGCGAGTCTCTGGTTGACCTCTGGAACATACTCGTCCGGCAAGAACCCTTCGACGCTCACGCTGATCACGGGATCGATCGTGGCAGCCGTCGGGCGGCCGGCCAATTCTCGCACGGCTTCGGCAAGAAGCTTGGAATAAAGATCGTAGCCGACCGCGGCGATGTGGCCGTGCTGCTGGGCGCCCAGGAGGTTGCCCGCCCCCCGGATCTCGAGGTCCCGCAGCGCGAGCTTGAACCCGGAGCCGAGCTCGGTCAGCTCCTGGAGGGCCCGGAGGCGTCGCTGTGCCTGCTCGTCCACCCGCCCGTCCGCGGGAACCAGCAGATAGGCGTACGCCTGCTGGCGCTCCCGTCCCACCCGCCCGCGTAGCTGGTAGAGCTGGGCCAGGCCGAAGCGATCGGCGCGATTGACGATGATCGTGTTGGACGCGGGAATGTCGAGGCCGGACTCGACGATCGCCGTCGAGACGAGCACGTCGGCCTGGCCCGTGACGAACTTCACCATCGTGGCCTCGAGCTCGCGCTCCTTCATCTGGCCGTGGCCCATGATCACGCGCGCGTCGGGCACCAACTCCTGAACGAACTTCACCATCGAGGGAAGCGACTGGACGCGGTTGTGGACGAAGAACACCTGGCCACCGCGCTCCAGCTCGCGCTCGAGCGCCTCCTTGATGACCGCCTTGCTGAAGCGCCGGATGACCGTCTCGACCGGGAGCCGATCCAGCGGCGCGGTCTCGATCACCGACATGTCCCGCACGCCGGAGAGCGACATGTAGAGGGTTCGCGGGATGGGCGTGGCCGTGAGGGCGAGCACGTCCACCGAGGCGCGCAGCTGTTTCATCCGCTCCTTGTGGGCGACGCCGAACCGGTGCTCCTCGTCGATGACCATCAGGCCAAGGTTCTTGAACGTGACGTCCTTCGACAAGAGCCGGTGCGTGCCGATCACGACGTCGACGGTGCCCTGCCGCAGGCCCTCGACGACCGCCTTCTGCTCCTTGGGCGAGCGGAAACGCGACAGCAGCTCGACCTTGGCCGGAAACGGCGCGAAGCGGTCGGCGAACGTCGACCAGTGCTGCTGGGCCAGCACCGTCGTCGGCACCAGCACCGCGACCTGCAGGCCGTCCGCCACCGCCTTGAAGGCGGCGCGGAGCGCGACCTCCGTCTTGCCGTACCCGACGTCGCCGGCGACGAGGCGGTCCATCGGCCGGCCCGATTCCATGTCGCGCTTGGCATCCTCGATCGCCCGAAGCTGGTCCGCCGTCTCCTCGAACCGGAACGACGCCTCGAACTCGCGCTGCCACGGCGTGTCCGTCCCGAACGCGTGGCCGCCGGCCACCGCGCGCTGGGCGTAGAGGCGCAGCAACCCTTCGGCCATCTCGCGTAGCGCGGCGCGCACCGACTCTTTCACGCGCTGCCAGGACGCGCCCCCCAGGCGGTCGAGCCGCGCGGCGTCGGTGTCCGCGCCGAGATATTTCGAGATGCGATCCAGACGCTCGACCGGCAGGTAGAGGCGGTTGGCCTCGGCGTACTCGAGCAGCAGAAAGTCCCCTTCGCGATCGCCGATCTTCATCGTTTGTAGACCGAGGTAGCGGCCGAGCCCGTGGTCCTCGTGGACGACGACGTCGCCGATCGCCAGATCGGTGAACGCCGTGAGCTCGGCGCCGCGCTGGTACTTCGGCCGGCGGAGCGACCGCCGCCGCGAGCCGAAGACCTCGCCCTCGGTGAGCACGATGACGCCGAGTGCCGGGATCGAAAATCCAGCGGAGCAGTCTCCGACGACGATCGCCAACGACTCCGCGCCGTCGAGCGACGGCGCGATCGCCGCCTCGACGTCGTGCTCGCGCAGGATCTGGCGCACGTGCTCCGCCTGACGGTCGTCGGCGGCGGTGAGTCGCACGCGGAAACCCTCGGCGCGCCAGCGTCCGAGGTCCGCGGCGAGCTCCTTGAAGCGACCGGTGAAGCGCGAGACCTCGAGCGTCTCCAGCGCGAATTCCGTCGCGGCGGCGGCGCCCGCGGCGGCGCTGGAGGTGCCGGCGACCAGGCTCAGCTCGACGAGCTGACGTTCGCCGATCCGCTCGCGGAGCGACGGGCCGGCTGTCGCTTCCTCGGTCGGGCCGTCGAGCAGCTTCGGCAGGTCGACGATGACGGGCGCCGACGCCGGCAGATAGTCGAACAGCTGCGCGTCCCCGGGCTCGGGCGCCTCGTCCTCCGCGGCCAGCGGCAGGACGAGCAGCTCGTCGAGCGGCCCGACGGAGCGCTGCGACGTGGGGTCGAACAGGCGGATCGACTCGATGTCGTCGCCGAAGAACTCGATCCGGGCCGGGCCAGCCTGGCTCGGCGAAAAGACGTCGACGATGCCGCCGCGCAGGCTCCACTGCCCGACGGCGACGACCGTCTCCACGCGCTCGTAGCCGCAGCGCTCGAGCGCCTCGAGCAGCAGCTCGCGATCCAGCCGGTCGCCGGTCGAGAGCCGGAGCGTACGCGACGAGAACTCCGTGGGGCTCCAGAGCCGCGCGTCCAGGGCCAGAGGCGTGGCGACCACGGTGACGGGCTCGGCGACGGCCAGACGCCTCGCGATCGTCGCGCGCTCGGCATCGGCCTCCCGATGCTGGCCACCGCGCCAGAGCCTGGGCTCCGGCTGCGGGAACTCGAACACCGAAGCGCCGAAGAGGCGGAGATCCTGCGTCCAGCGGTGCGCGTCGGCCATGCTGCCGACGACCACGAGCGCGGGGCGTGGATGGGTCTGCAGGAGCTCGGCGACGACGAGCGGGCGGGCGGCTCCGGTGAGGCCGGCGACACGGAGACAGACTTCACCCTCGGCGAACGATTTCGCCAGCGCATCAAAAGCCGGCCACTCTCTCAGCATCCCCGCGAAGATCTCTACCCTATCACGGCACTCCACGCTTGCCGGAGGCGGACGGGCGGCGGGGGTCGTGGGTGAGAGGGGGTCACCGAGACCACGCGGCACGCGTCCGCTTCCCCTCGGCGGCTGGGCTCCATCCGGGCACGCCTCGCCCGTCGCCGCTTGTCGGGAACGGGTCCTGGTGACCCCCTCCCACCCACGACCCCCACCGCCCGCCCGTCTCCCCTCCTCGTGGAGTTCCGCGGTCGCTCTTGGTGCTTCGCGCCGCCGACGTTGAGCACGCGATTGTCACGGCGATTCTTGCTT
>Ga0209376_1001884_pt1 | contig 20470 bp, 20 predicted proteins | sample GraSoiAngelo_134_FD_185891 | JGI IMG/M metagenome (GOLD analysis project Ga0209376, IMG submission 185891) | Grasslands soil microbial communities from the Angelo Coastal Reserve, California, USA - 14_0929_05_30cm (SPAdes) (version 2) | ecosystem: Environmental > Terrestrial > Soil > Grasslands ... | reverse complement strand
ACAAGTGTTGGAACCGATGCGGCACGCACTCGGGGACCTTGCGCCGCCGTCCCCAGCGCGCCGTGCGCCGCTCGACGGCCTTCCGCTGCCAGGGGGAAACTTCGACCAGGGCCCTTGACCGAGAATACGCCGACCCTCCGTAACGGCCGAGCACCTATTGTCCTCTCACGCCACGGTTGCGCATATTCCGGAAGGGTAACGCCTTATGGAATGCGCGCGCGCGTTGACGAGGTAGACGGGTTATGGGAACTTACACGGACATTGCTGCTTAGCTGGGAGGGAGCTGCGAGAACGCGTTGGGAACAATAGTAATCGTCTCGCCTCCGGCTCTCTTCTCTTTGTCGTGTCGTCAATGAGCGTCGGAGAAAACGCCTGACTTCGTGAAACGCGCTATGCTGATTCTATGAATCTCTTCATCGTCTCCCGTCAGCACCACGATCTTTACGAGTACCTGTGTGAGCGTCTATCCGGAAACGCATGCGTCCGCGTTACCGTCGATCGTCGATCGGGAGAGCGCCGGCACCGGGCGACGCCGGCCGCCGCGGAACGCCGCCGAATGGAACGACGGATCCGTCCGGAAATCGACGAACAACTGAGGATCCACTCCCACGCGATCGTGACGGTCCCTTCGGAAAGGCCGCCAGCCGAGCCCCTCACGCCGCTGCGCGATACGCTCCGCTGGGTCGATACGGTCCAGCATCACGTAACTGCCGTCCGCTCGGTGCTTTACGAGCACGAGCGGTTGCAGCGGGAGAGCGACGCGCTCAAGCAGGAGAACGAGCGTCTGCGGGCCGAATCGGACCGCGCTCGGAAGGAGCTCGAGCATATCGATGCCCAGCTCGCCCGCGCGATCTCGATCGCGAATGACCTTTTCGCCAGGATTCACCACGGGCCCGCACCTCACGACGCGGAGGGATCGCGTCCCGCCGCTTCCTGAGCCATTCTCGGAAGTTGCCCCTCACTCGCACTGCACCCGCGACTGGCTCGTACTCGAAGCCGCGTCAGTCTCTTCGAGCCCACCGTCACAGGTCGATTCAGCTCGCTCGGAAGTCCTGAGGCCGCCCGAGGCCGCGGCGTCGAAGGGTCAGCGCGAGATGCGGGCCGTCGTAGAACCCGAAGCGTCGAGCGACGGTGCTGACCTTGTCGCGGGTCTCGCGGAGCATGGAGATCGCCGCCTGGACGCGCACCCGAACCAGATACTCCATCGGCGGCAGGCCCATCTCTTCGCGGAAGACGTGCGCGAAGTGGTCGGCGGAGAGCCCCGTACCCGCGCTCAGGTGCGCCACGCGCACCGTGTGATCGGCGTAGCGGGCCACCGCGCGCTCCACGGCTTTGCTCGAGGCAGCGCTGAGCGGTTTCATCAGTGCGCCCTCCGGATCCGGAGGCAGCAGCGTCGCGATCTCTCGAAACAGCCTCGCGAAGTCCACGGGCTCCGGGATGACGAGCGCGGAAGGGCCAACGGCCGGCTGCAGGAGCGGGCCGATACGATCAGCCGATCCGATGACGATCATCGGGCCCTCGGGAAACATCGTCTGGAGGCTCTGCAGGCCCAGCACACGCTCCAGCGAGGCGGACCTGAGGTCCACGATGACGAGATCCGGCGTCATCGTGCCCAGCATCTCGACGGCCTTGCCGATTCGCGCCGCCACGTCCACGCGGCACCGCGGCTGCAGCGCCACCGCCAGCGCGGCGCGCAGACCCGGATCCGATCCGACGACCAGTACGCGGCGCGCGACCAGGGTCGGTTGCGGGATTGCGACCGCCGGGTCACCGTGGGCGGCCAGGAGCTGCCGCACGACGAGCTCCATCACCTCGGGCTCGGTGGGCTTCACGAAATAGTCGGCGGCGCCCAGCCGGATCGCTCGGAGCGCGCTCTGTGACGTATCGATGACGGAGCTGACGACCACGATCAGGCTCCGCTTCAGCCTGAAGGCCTGCTCCAGCACTTCCATGCCGTGGAGGCCGGGCATCCGGAGATCCAGCACCATCACATCGATGGTCTTGCCCCGGACGATCTCCAGCGCCTCCTCGCCGCCGTAGGCGCGCACGTGCTCGTAGTCACGCTCGAACGCCAGCGTGTACACCTCGTGGAGCCCACGATTGTCATCGACCGTGAGGACGACGGGCCGCCGTGTTCCCGGCACGTCTGGACCCTAAGCCGGTGTGCGCCGGGCGTCAAGGCGACGCGAGTCACCAGCACGCGAGTCGCGCCGGTCTGGACGTGCCCGCGGGCGAGCGCTATGCTCAGCCCCCAGACCATGCGTATCGCCGCGATCGATCCCCTCGTCGTCCACGTTCCGCTCCGCGCGCCGGTTCAGGGCGTCCACGGCGAGACGACGGTTCAGCAGAGCGTCCTCGTCCGTGTGACGGAGGCCGACGGGCTCGAGGGCTGGGGCGACGTCGACCCCACCCCCGGATACTCCCTCGCATCGGCGGTCGAGATCCGCGACGACGTCAGCCGGCTCGTGCCCACGCTGCTCGGAGAGGACGCGCTGAATGTCCACAGGGCGCTGGCCGCGATGGACGCTGCGCTGGACGGCGCCTTCGAGGCCAAGGCGGCGCTGGAGATGGCGCTATGGGATCTCAAGGGCCGCGCCCTCGGCGTACCGGTGCACTCGCTGCTGGGTGGCCGGGTGAAGGATGCGATCACGCTGAACGCGTGGATCGGCGCGGTGGCGCCGGAGCGGGCGGCGCGCGAGGCGACCGAGTGGCTCCGCCGCGGCTTCCGCACCGCGAAGATCAAGGTCGCCGGCGCGACCGACGAGGGCGTCGTGCGCGTCGCGGCGGTCCGTGAGGCCGTCGGCGATCGCATGGCGCTGCGGGTCGACTTCAACGAGAGCCTGGCGCTCGATCAGGCCGTGCCCTTCATCCGCCGGCTGGAGCCGTTCGGGCTCACGCTCGTCGAGCAGCCCGTTCCGCGCAACGACATCCCCGGTCTCGCCGCGATCCGCCGCGGGATTGCCATTCCACTCATGGCCGACGAGAGCGTGACGGGACCGGCCTCGCTGATCGAGATCATCCGTCGCGAAGCCGCCGATCTCGTGAAGGTGAAGGCGATGAAGCAGGGCGGCCTCGCGCGCACGCACGCGATGATCGAGTGCGCGGCGGCGGCTGGCCTGCGCGTCGTCATCGGCCACGGCTTCGGCCTGACGCTCTCGACGCTCGCCGAGGCGGCGCTGGCCGCGGCGCACGCGGCGGTCATCGACGGCTGCGAGGCGGTGGGCCCCCTCAAGATGGCGGGTGATGTCGTCACCGAGCCGCTGAAGCTGGACGCGGGCGTGATCGAGCTCACCGACGCGCCGGGCCTCGGAGCGACGGTGGATCCCGACGCGATCAAGCGCTACCAGCCCGCGGGCGCCTAATCATGTCCATCCAGGTCGTTCGCGCACACCTCGCCAAGCACCCGGCGCCTGCTGCTCTCGACGCCCAGCGGGATCAGTACGACAAGGCGGAACGCTTCTTCAAGGTACCGTCCGATGTCGCGGTCGAGCCCTTGAATGTCGGCACGCTCACCGCCGAGTGGTTGCGGCCGGCCGGGGCGCGTCCCGACGTGACCGTGCTCTACCTTCACGGCGGCGGTTACGCGATCGGCTCCGTCAAATCACACCGTCATCTCGCTGCCGCGATCGCCAAGGCTTCGGGCGCGCGCGCACTCCTGATCGACTACCGGCGCGCGCCCGAGAACCCGTTCCCGGCGGCCGTCGAGGACGCCGTCGCCGGCTATCGCTGGCTGCTCGAGCAGGGTCAGACTCCGGGACGGATCGTCGTCGCCGGCGACTCGGCGGGCGGTGGACTCACGGTGGCGACGCTGCTGGCGCTGCGCGACGCCGGGGCGACCCTGCCGGCGGCCGGTGTGTGCATCTCACCGTGGGTCGACCTCGCGTGCAGTGGGCAGAGCTACCAGACGAAGGCCGCGAGCGATCCGATCGTCACGCGCGATGGTGTCGGGCGCATGGCGTCGTGGTATCTCGCGGGCGCCGATCCGCGGACGCCGCTCGCCTCGCCGCTCTACGCGGACCTCCACGGTCTACCTGCGCTGCTGATTCACGTGGGCGGCGACGAAGTGCTGCTCGACGACGCCCGGCAGCTCGCCGCGCGGGCGCGCGCCGCCGGCGTCGAGGCGACGCTCGACGTCTGGCCCGAGATGATCCACGTCTGGCACTGGTTCCTCGGGATGCTCGACGAAGCTCAGCGCGCCGTGGACGGCATCGGAGAATTCGTCCGCAGCGCGACGTCCCTCATGACAGCGCCAACGCGCGGATCCGCGTAGACCCCGAACGCGTCCGCCAGCGTCCCCCGAACCCCGCCCCGCGCTTCGATCGCGTAGGGAATCGCCATGTCGCCGGGGTCCGAGGCGCCCTCGAAGCGGTGGTACTCCGCGATCGCGAGTCCGCTCGCCGGAAAGGTCTTGCCGCTCTCCTCGGCGCGAAGCCCGCCGTCCACCGCCGTGAAGTGCTCGGTGAACCCCTGACGCGCCAGATCGTCCATGACGCCGACGCGAGCAAGCGCAAAATCCTCTGGGACAACTGCGCTCGGCCCTATGGGATTGCGTAGCCGGCGCTTTTACTTCTTCTTCAACCTGACCTCCTCGAGCGGCGCCGACCACGGATACGGATTGATCATCAGCAGCGCGGGCTCCTCCACCCGCGGCCCGATCCCGCTGGGCCAGAGGAACTCGAAGATCGGCGCGAACCTCGCGCGGTCGTGCAGCGTCTGCTGGATCTGGAACAGCATGGCCTCGCGCTTCTTGCGGTCGGTCTCGAGGGCCTGTTGCTTGTAGAGCGCGTCGATGTCGGGATAGCCGCCGTACGCATAGGTGCCGTCGCTCGGGACGATCTCCGACATCCGCGTGGCGGCGTTGCCGTAGAGCCCGCTGCCGCACACGCACACGCCCTTCAGCTTCTTGGCCGCCCACGCCGCGAAGAACGCGGCGCGCTCCATGGGCCGCATCCGGAACTTGATCCCGATGGCCCCGAGGTAGTTCATCACCGCTTCACCCCTCGAATAGAACGGGGGCGTGACATGGAGCTCGCCGCCGTCGAAGCCGTTGGGATAGCCGGCCTCGGCCATCAGCTGCTTCGCCTTCACCGGGTCGTAGGGATACGGCTCGATGGGCAAGGCGAACTCGAAGGTGCGGGGGATGATGCTCCCGGTGGCCTTCGAGGCGCCGAGCGTTTCCATCTCGCTGATCGCCCGCCGATCGATTGCGTGGTTGGCGGCCAGACGCACGCGCTTGTCGGCCCACGGCGACTTGGGATCCCACATGTCGAGGAAGTCGATCGCGGCGATGCCGATGCCGCCGGAGAAGGCCAGGCGTAACGAGGGATCCTTCTGGAGCTCCAGCGCCTGCGGGGCGTCAAGCATGTAGGCGATGTCGACCTCTCCCCGCTTGAGCATGGCGGCTCGCGTGGTGGGCTCGGGGACGACCTTGAACACGAGCCGCTTGACCGAGGGCATTTTGCGCCAGTACTGCTCATTGGCTTCCATCACCAGCTCGACTCCGGGTGTGTGGCTCACGAAGCGATAGGGCCCGAGCCCGATCGGGTGCTTCTTGAACCCGTCGTCGCCGACCTTCTCGACGTACTTCCTGGGCACGATCCAGCCCGCACCGGTCGTCAGCGTGCCGTAGAACGCCATGAAATCCGGGAACGGTTCGTTGAGATGGAACCGCACGCGGGAGGGATCGACGACCGTGATCTCGCGCACCTTCTCCTTGAGGATCTTGGTGCCCTTGGTGCGATGGAAGCTGAACTTCACGTCCTCGGCGGTGAAGGGATCGCCATTATGGAACTTGAGCCCTTCGCGCAGCTTGAACTCGTACGTGCGCTGATCGGGGCTCACCGTCCACGACTCGGCCAGGCTCGGCGTCATGAGGTTGCCGGGCATGGGCTTCACCAGCGCGTCGTGCATGGCGTAGAGCACCCAGAACGGCGTGATCTGGCCCATGACCTCGGCCGGATCGAACCATTGGGGCGCCAGCGTCACGTAGATCGCCCAGCGCATCTCGCCCTCCGGCTTAGTCTGGGCGGCCTCCGCCCGAGGGGGGGCGGCCGATCTTGGCTGGGCCGCCGCTTCTTCGAAGGGCGCGCACGCAAGCGACAGGGACAGCAGGCCGACGGCCACCGGGACGAACCGTGCAGGGCTCATGGTTTCCCTCCACGCTGAGGGACACGGTCAGGTCGGTGCGCGGACGATAGCGCTCCCGACCGTTTCCGTCAATGGAGGTAAATCATCCTGACGGATCGCTCGTCTAAGTCCACATGAGACGCTCGGTGATCGTCCCTATCCTGGCGACGGCGCTGCTGCTTTTCACGGTCGTCCCAAGCCATGCGTGGCACCATCGGGGCTGGTGGGGCCCGCCCTACCCGTACTGGTACTACCGCCCGTACTACTACGTTTACGCTCCGCCGCCGGCCGTCGTCGTCGAACAGCCGTCGGTCTACATTCAGCAAGACCCGCCTCCCCCGCAGGCTTACTGGTATTACTGCTCGAGCTCTCAAGCGTATTACCCCAACGTGCAGACGTGTCCCGAGGCGTGGATCAAGGTTCCCCCCAGGTCGCCCTAGGTCTGGCGACACAACGAAAGGATCAGGTGAGCTCATGGCGCGCAGCGCATCGATCGTGTCTGTCGCGGCGGGGCTGCTGATGACCGCGTGCGCGACGGTGCCGACCGGGCCGAGCGTGATGGTGCTTCCCGCGAACGGAAAGTCGTTCGAGCAGTTCCAAGCCGACGACGCCGTGTGCCGTCAGTGGTCGCTCCAGCAGGTCGGCGTGACGACGAAGCAGGCGTTGGTCGGAAACACGGTCGGCGGCGCCGCCATCGGGACCGCGGTCGGAGCTGCTGCCGGAGCGGCGATCGGCGCCGCCGCCGGAAGCCCCGCCACCGGGGCGGCGGTGGGCGCTGGCGCCGGGTTGCTCGGCGGCACGGCCATCGGCGCGAGCGCGGGCAGCAGCGGGCAGGACACGGTGCAGCGCCGCTACGACATGACGTACATGCAGTGCATGTACGCGAAGGGCAACCAGATCCCGGTCTCGAGGGGGTCGCTGCCGACGACCTACACGTCGCCACCCGCGGCAAGCGCTCCGCCACCGCCGCCCCCCGGCATCAACGTGCCGCCGCCGCCGGCTGGAACTCCGCCGCCACCGCCAGCGGGGCCCGCTCGCTGACGGCGAGCGCCCCGCTATTTGAAGGCGGGCATCACCTCTCGCGCGAAGCGAGCGAGATTCTCCTTCATGATCTTCTTCGGCGTTCCCAGGGGACACGAGACCATCACGTGCTCGAGCCCGGGATAGCGCCGCTCCACGTCCTTCAGGTACGTGATGAACTCCTCGGCCGGACCGCAGAGCCAGGTACGGTTCTGCACGCCGTTCTCGATCGTGGCGGCGGTCGGTGACTGCGGCTGGCGGGCTGCCACCGCCTTCACGTGTTCCTCGCTGTAGCGCAGCATCCCCAGCGGACCCATGAACTTGGCGTGTTCCTCGAAGTAGGGCCGCGCCTTGCGGACGGCCAGCTCCTGGGTGTCGTCGATGCTCATGCGGAACCCGAGGATCAGATCCTCGCCGAGCTGTAGCTCCCGACCGGCGCCGCGGGCGACCGTCTGGTAGTCGTGGAACCATCGATCCACGAACTGCTCGGCGGTGGCCGAGACGACGCCCTTGATGCCGTGCTTCACCATGAAGTCGAGGCCACGGGCGCTGCCGCTCACGATCGGCTGCCAGATCTCCACGGGAAGGCGACGAGGCCGCGGGACCAGCGTGATCTCCTTCAGCGTGTAGCCGCGGTACGGCACCGCCGGCGGAATCGTGTAGTACTTCCCGGAATGCGAGAAGGACACCTGATTGAACGATTTTAAGATTATCTCGAGCTGTTCCTCGAAGAGCTCGCGGTTGGCCTCGGCGTCGAGCATGGGGTTGCCGAAGCTTTCCACCTCGCGGGTGTGATAGCCGCGGCCGATGCCGAAGATCAAGCGGCCGCGGGTCAGGATGTCGGCGGTGGCGTAGTCCTCGGCCAGCCGGATCGGGTGCCAGGTCGGAATGATGTTGAATCCGCAGCCGATCTTGAGCCGCTTCGTGTGGTTGGCGATGTGGACGGCCAGCAGCGGAATGTTCGGGATGCACTCGTACCCTTCGTGCTGGAAGTGATGCTCGGCCAGCCAGAGGGCCTCGTACCCGAGCTCGTCCATGGTCTGTGCGAGCTCGAGCGTAGTGTCGAACGCCTCGATGACACGCTCGTTCGAGTAGCGACGGTCGTCGGCCGGCGTACCCGCGTGGCCGCAGTTCTCGAGCTCGATGTGTCCAATGTAGAGGGTCGAAAATCTCTTGATCATGCGGGCCTCTCCGACGGGGCGAGCGTTCGCAGGTCGACGTTCGGATCGGCCAGGCGCGCGGGGTCGATCGCCACCCGCGCCTTGATGATCGGCAGCGTCCGCCGCAGATCGCGCCCCTGATTGACTGCGACGACCGACTCGACGCGGCCCTCGGCCATATAGAACGCGAGGAACTTGCGCTCCGCCAGGCTGCCGCGGACGACGACCGCGTCCCACGCCGCGTGAAATCCGGCGTACTGAATGTTCGCATCGTACTGATCGGACCAGAACCAGTGCACCTCGTCGTACGGCTGACCGCGGCCGAGCATGCTGCGCGCGGCCGCCGCGCCCTGCTTGATACCGTTCTGCCAGTGCTCGACGCGCATCTGCCGGCCGCACACGGGATGATAGTGATTGGCGACGTCGCCCGCCGCAAACACGCCGGGCACGTTGGTGCGGCAGTGATCGTCGACCACGATGCCGTTGTCGACGCTGACGCCGGTGCCGGCCACCAGCTCGGTGACGGGCTCGATGCCGAGGCCGAAGACCGCCAGCGCGCACTCGATGCGACGTCCGTCCCGGGTGACGACGCGCTCGACGCGTCCCTTCCCCTCGAACGCGGCGACTGCGTCGCCCAGGATCAGCGTGACACCGTGATCGCGATGGAGCCCTTCGACGACCAGGCCGATGTCTTCGCCGAGCGCGCGATAGAGCGGCGTCTTGAACGGCTCGATCGCGGTGACCTCGAGCCCGCACTGGCGCATCGACGCCGCGACCTCGGCGCCGATGAAGCCCATGCCCACCACGACCGCGCGGCCGCCCCGGACGATCGCGTCCCGAATACGGTCGGCGTCGGCGACGGTGCGCAAGTCATAGACACCGGGCAGATCGAGCCCCGGGATCGGGAAGCGCCGGTTCCGTCCGCCGGTGGCGATGAGCACGTTGTCGAACTCGAGGCGGTCCCCGCCGTCGAGCTGCAGCGCCCGCTTCTCGACGTCGACCCGTACGACCGTGGTCCCGAGCCGGGTCTCGATCTGGCGCTCGCGGTAGAACTCCGGCGGCCGCAGCAGCGTCTTTTCGAACGGCATCTCGCCGCGCAGATAGTTCTTCGAGAGCGGCGGGCGATCGTACGGCAGCTGCGGCTCGGCGCCCACCAGCACCACCCGCCCGTCGAAGCCCTCCTCGCGCAGCGTGGCCGCCGCCGACTGGCCGGTGAGGCTCGCGCCGACGATCGCGATCGTCGAGGCCGAGGCCATCAGAACTCCACTTGCAGGTCGTTCCCCTGGACCCGCACGGGATAGACCTTGAGCGGCACGGTCGCCGGCGCCACGAGCACCGCGCCGTTGCGGACGTCGAACTCCGCGAAGTGGCAGGGGCACACCACCGCCGTGCGCACGAGCTCGCCGTCCGCGAGCGAGCAGTCTTCGTGGGTGCACGTGTCGTCGAACGCGTGAAAGGTGCCCTCGACGTTCGCCACCGCGATCGGGAAGTTGTCGATTTCGACCTTGATCATCTGCCCGGGCTGGATGCTGTCCGCCTTCGCCACCGTCACGAATCGGGCCATTGTCCGTGTCCTTTCAGTGTCGCGCTAGTCGCCGCCGGCGCGGCTCCGTGGGGTGCGGCCGTGCGCTCGCCGGGCGACGATAGACAACGCCGCGGGCCCGGTTTTGTCAAGCGCGAGAGGCGCCCGGTGCGGGAGGCGCCCGGCTCGCCTGCCGTTTCCTGTCAGCGCTTCGCACGCGGTCGACGACGCGCGGGCGCCGGCGCCGACCGTCCGTGCTCGTCGTGCCAGCGGGCCACCTCCTCGCACGTCGTAAACCAGACGCCGCGCTGGCGACGCATGTAGACCACCAGCTCCTCGATCAACGCCACGCGGGAGGCGCGGCCGCTGACGAACGGATGGCACGTGAGCACGAAGCAGCCGTTCTCCCGGTGCATGCCGAGGAATTCCTTGCTCCACATCTGGAGGACTCGGCCGGGGTCGGCGATCGCGTTCGTCGACCCGTAGACGTGACGGAAGAGCGGCGCGTCGTCCATGATCCACTGGACGGGGACCTCGGTCAGCGGCCCGTCGGCGGTCGGCACGTCGTAGGGCACGTCGTTCCCCATCAGCGAGCTGTCGTACCGGAACCCGTGAGCTTTCAGGAGCGCCGGGGTCCACACGTTCACGTCCCAGGACGGCGACCGATAGCCCGCGGGCTTCACGCCGAGCTGATCCGCGAGAATCCGGAGCTGCTCCACCATCACCGCCTTTTCTTGCGGCTCGTCCAGCGAGCTCACGGCCTCGTGGACGTTGCCGTGAGCGCCGATCTCGTGCCCCGCGTCGCGGATACGCTTGCACTGCGGCAGATGGTGGACGACGGTCCACCCGGGGATGAAGAAGCTCGCCCGCAGTCGGAGTCGGTCGAGCATTCGCAAGATGCGATCGACGCCGACGCGGGGGCCGAAGCGGCGCTCCTCGAGGTCGGCGAGGCTCCGCTTGGCCTTCTCGGGCTCGCGGAAGAGGAAGCCCGACTCGGCGTCGAAGTCGAAGGACAGCACCGCGGCGGATTGTTTTTCGTCAGGCCACACGTAGCGCATCGCTGGGATCCTCACTTTTCGGGGGAGCGGGCGCAACGTATCGTCCGCATCGCCATCGTGTCAAGCCGGTTACGCGTCTTGCCGGCCTCCACGCTTTGTCCATCCGCAAGCGGAGTCAGCGGCGAACGATTGGGAGGGGCTGCGCCAGCGGGCCCAAAGCGAGGGCTTCTGGACGCGGTAGGGCGTTCTACCTGACTTTCGGGATGACTTTCTCGGCGAACAGGCGCATCGAGCGGATGACCTTGTCGTGGGCCAGGCCGCCGCGTGAGAAGGCGCCCATGAAGTGCGAGAAGTGGTGGTCGGCCAGCCATACGACGTCGAAGCCGAGCTCGCCGGCCAACCGGCACTCGGTCACGGCGTTCTGGGACACCTGGGCGTGGGTCTGTCAGTCACGAATCGACAGGAGATTCTGTGTGGAGAATTTCATGGGAGCCGATTATCGGCGAACGGCGCTCGATGTCAACCGGCGAGGGTGGTACGGCGGCGGTCCCGCGCGCCTCGCAGCACGGCGGCGACCTTGCGCGCGATGTCGTCGGGCGTGACGGGCTTCTGGAGCAGGACGTTCTCGGGCAGCGGCGGCTCGGCGTAGCCCGACATGAACAGCACCTGGGTCTCCGGCCGCGTGGCCTGCAGCCGAGCCGCGAGGTCGCGGCCGTCCATGCCCGGCATGATCACGTCGGTGAGCAGGAGATCGATCGAGTCGGTGTGGGATTGGCTCAGCGCCAGGGCCTCGGCGCCGTCGCGCGCGACCAGCACCCGGTAGCCGAGCCTGCGCAGGACCTCGTGCACCAGTCTGCGCACGGCGTCCTCGTCCTCCACGAGCAGGATCGTCTGGTCGCCGCGAGGAACCGGACGTGGCCCGTCGGCATCGCGCGGCGCCTCCAACGGCGACTCGGTCCGCGCCAGATAGACCCTGAACGCCGTGCCCCGTCCCGGCGCGCTCTCGACGGTGATGTAGCCTCCATGCTGCTTGACGATCCCGAACACCGTGGACAGCCCGAGGCCGAATCCTTGCTCGGGCGCCTTGGTCGTGACGAAGGGCTCGAAGACCCGTTGGCGCGTCTCCTCGTCCATCCCGATGCCGGTGTCGCGCGCCTCGAGCAGCACGTGCGGTCCGCGCGTGGCGGCCGGGTGGGCGGCCACGAACGCCGCGTCGAGCTCGACGTTGCGCGTCTCGATCGTCAGGCGGCCGCCCTTCGGCATCGCGTCTCGCGCGTTGACGGCGAAGTTCACGATGACCTGCTCGAGCTGGCCGGGATCCGCCTTGATGAGGCCGAGGCTCGGGTCGAGCGTGACGACCAGCTCGATGTTCTCGCCGATCAGACGCCCGAGCATGTCGCTGATGCCGGTGACGGTGCCGTTGAGGTCGAGCGTCTGGTGGGTCATCGTCTGGTTGCGGCTGAACGCGAGGAGCTGACGCGTCAGGTTCGCGGCGCGCTGCGCGGTGATCTCGATCTGCTCGAGGTCCTGGTACACGGGGTCCTCGGGCTTGTGGCGCGCGAGCAGGAGCTGGCAGCGACCGAGGACCACCGTGAGCACATTGTTGAAGTCGTGCGCGACGCCGCCGGCGAGGCGCCCGATCGCCTCGATCTTCTGCATCTGGCGTATCTCGCTCTCGCGCTGGCGCAGGACCTCCTCCGAGCGCTTGCGCTCCGTGACGTCGCGGCCCACGCCGCTGAGCCCGCTCACCAGGCCGTGCTCGTCGATCAGCGCGGCACCGGTCCACTGGTAAGCGGTCAGCGTGCCGTCGGCGCCGCGGAGGCGGCTCTCGAGCTCGAACGCCTGATCTCCGAGACCCGAGGCCAGCGCCGCGCTCATCGCGCCGCGATCGTCCTCAGCGAGGAGGTCGACCAGCGGCTTGCCCCGGAGCTCCCGCGCGCGCAGGCCGGTCGCGTCCTCGAGTCTCCGGTTCCACAGGCTCAGGCGGCCGCCACGGTCCAGGACGAAGATGACGTCGGGGATGGCCTCGACGAACCGCTCGAGCTCCTGCGAGGTGGCGCGTAGCCGACGGCGGCTCTCGCGGAGCGCTCGGGCCAGGACGGCGATGAGCAGGCCGGCGATGTTGAGGATGATCAAGTTGAACGCCGCGACCATGCTGGGGTTCGAGAGCTCGGGCGCCGGCATGGCGAGGATGCCGCTCTGCTGCAGCGCGACGATCGCCGCGTAGCTGGCCGTGGCCGCGGCCGTCGCCACCAGGCAGGCCGAGCTCGAGAACGTGATCCCCGCGTAGATCGTCACGATCAAGTAGATGCCGAGATACTGCGCGGCGCCCAGCCCGCCGGCCAGGTAGAGCCCGACGGTGATGAGCACGACATCGACGAGCATCCTGGTGTAAGCCTGGGTTCGATAGGCATGTCCGCCGCGGGCCGTGAGGTAGTAGAGCCCGTTGAGCAGGAACGAGAAGAGCGCGATCAGCGAGACGAGGCGGCCGACGCCGTCGAAGTCGAGGCGGAAGACGATCTGGAACGCGATGATGAAGATCGAGACACCACCGCGGATCGCCAGCTCTTGCCGGAGGCTATGCCGGCAGCGACGTTGGCGAGCGCCGGCGTCGTCGTGACGACGCTCGAGCGACGCCCGGACATATCTCGCCACACTGGTGACGGTGCGCACCGCGCTTCCCCGACGCAAGGCGGGTGCCACCATTCGGGCCCAGCCAAATCAGCTACATAGACAACGTGGCGAGAAGTGGCGCTGTAAAGAAAGGGCTTACCGCGTTGAGAAATCAACCGAGCGTGCGCGTATACTCCCCGGCCGTGGAGACCCCGCACCGGCTACGAGTCGTCGAGGCATTCCGCTCGATTTTCTACGCGCCGCCGTTCGTCGCGATCCACGGCGGTCACTTCGCCGCCGAGGGTCTGGACGTCACGATGACGACCGCGCCGCGGAGCGCCGCCACGGTCGACGCCTTGCTCGGCGGCCAAGCGGATCTCGCCCTCTCCGGCCTCATGCGAAGCTTCGATCTCGCCGACCGCGGTGCGACTCGCCTCGTCCACTTCGCCGCGGTGAACGATCGGAACGGGTTCTTCCTGCTCGGCCGTGAGCCGCGATCGCGCTTCAGCTGGTCGGATCTCGTCGGCCGAACGGTCATCTCGTTTGGCGGCGCCCCGACGCCGTGGCTCTGCATGCAGGCCGTGCTGCGGCGGCACGGCGTCGATCCGGCGCGGGTCACGTTCGTGCGAGATCTATCGGGGCCCGACGCGGTCGTCGCCTTCCGCGCGCGGAAGGCGGCGTTCATCGAGCTCGGACCGCCGGCGGTCGATCAGCTCATCGACGACGGCACCGGCTACCTGCTGGCCTCGATGGGGGACGCGACCGGCGCGGTGCCGTTCAGCTCGCTCATGACGACGCCGGAGATCCTCGAACGCGAGCGCGAGGTGCTCGTCAGGTTCGTTCGCGGACTCTATCGGGCGCAGCGCTGGATGGCGGCGAGCGGGCCGTCCGCGATTGCCGCCGTTCTCGCGCCCGCGTTCCCCGACGTGGATCCCGGGATCCTCGCGCGGGCGGTGGCGCGCTATTTCCGGCAATCCACCTGGGCGACGGACCCGGTGTTGACGCGGACCGGATTCGACGCGCTGCAGTCGATTCTGCTGGCCGCCGGCTTCATCAAGCGCTCCCACCGCTTCGAAGATCTGGTCGACACCGACATCGCCCGGCAGGCCGTACAGACTATCTAGCCTCTACTTCCTCCGTTGACGTCGATGGTGACGCCGGTAACGAAGTCGGCGTCGCTGGACGCGAGGAAGCAGATGACGCGCGCCTGATCCACCGGCTCCGCCACGCGGCCCAGCGGCACCTGCGCCGCCTGGCGTGCGCGCTCTTCCGGGGACATAGCGTCCCAGCGCGGGCGCAGTCGTGGGCTGAGCGTGAGGCTGGGGGCGATCGCGTTCACGGTGATGCCGTACGCGCCGAGCTCGAGCGAGAGCTTCCGGGTGAACGCGATGATCCCGCCCTTGGCGGTGGCGTAGGCGCTGCTGCTCGTCGCGCTCAGGCCGCGGCCCGCGATCGACGAGAGGTTGACGATCTTCCCACCGCGCTGACGCTTCATCACGGGCACGACCGCGTTGGTGAAGAGGAAGGTGCCGGTGAGGTTGAAGTTCAGCAGCTTCTGCCAGTCCTCGAGCGTCAGCTCGTCCACGGTGGCGCCCGGCTTCGCGATGATCGTGCTGCCGCCGACGGCGTTCACCAGGATGTCGATCCGGCCGTGCTCCTCGACGACCCGTCGCACCACGCCCGCCACCTGCGAGGCATCGAGGGCATCGGCCACGACGGCGTGCGCGGTTCCGCCGGCAACCCGGATCGCCCCCACCACCTGATCGAGGCTCTCCTTGTCGAGGTCGACGGCGATCACGGTCCCGCCTTCACGACCGATGATCTCCGCGGTCGCCCGGCCGATGCCGCGCCCCCCCGCGGTGATGAGCGCGGTCCGTCCCTGGAATCTCATGGTTCGCTCCTTCCGCACGCACCGTAGAGCCCGCGACCGACATCGTCAAGCCGGTCTACTTGCCGGTCTACTTGCCCTGAGGTGGTCGCTGCTGTTAGGCTCGCCGCCATGCGATACGAAATGATCTCCGCGGACTGCCATCTCGATCTGTGCTGGCTTCCTCCTGACCTCTTCACGTCGAACGCCGCCTCCGCGCTCAAGGAGCGGATGCCGTATGTGACGGACGGGCCGCGGGGCCCGGCGTGGGTGACGAAGAAGGGCGCCGCGCTCGGCCTGGCGTGCGGTATGGGGTCGGCCGGCCGGGAATACATTCCCGGAAAGATCCACCGCTCGGACCGGATGGCCTCCACCGGGCTCTACGACGACGGCAAGCGCGGCATTCGTCGTATTAGCGATCCGGAGCTACGCCTGAAGGATCAGGACCGCGACGGCGTTCAGGCCGAGGTGCTCTACGGTGTCCTCGGCACGACCGGGCGCATGAGCGATCCCGAGGCCGCGGTCGAGGTGCTGAGGATCTACAACGAATGGCTGGCTGATTTCTGCTCGACGCATCCCGACCGCTACGCCGGCCTCGCGTCGATTCCGAACCACCCGCTCGAGGCGGCGGTCGAAGAGGTCGAGCGCGTCGCCAAGCGCGGCGCCCTGCGCGGCTTGGACATCGCGAACTCCTCGGACCTCACGCCGCTCTGGGATCCGTACTGGAATCCGCTCTGGGACGCGATCGACCGCTGCGGGCTGCCGCTGCACTTCCACACCGTCGGCGGCTACGTCCCCGACCACATCCGCAAGATCATGATGATCGGCTCCGATCCCACGCGCGCGGCCGCACCCGACGCCCCCAAGATCGATCTGGCGGTGGCCCGGTCGGCGTTCGCCACGAACATCACCCAGTTCCAGATCAACATGGCGAACATCCTCACGTCGATGATCTTCTCGGGCGTCCTCGAGCGCCATCCCCGCATGAAGCTCGTGCTCGGCGAGTCCGGCATCGGCTGGATCCCCTACGTCCTCTGGCGCATGGACGCGGAGTGGGAGGACCAGTTCAAGGACCTCGCGCTCACGATGCCGCCGAGCGAGTACTGGAAGCGGCAGTGCTGGGCGACGTATCAAACCGACCCGATCGGGATCAAGCTCATCGACGAGCTAGGCGTGGGCAAGGTGATGTGGGGCTCCGACTTCCCGCATCCCGACGGTGTGTGGCCAGATTCCCGCGACTACATCCAGCGCGAGCTGGGCCACGTCGCCCCCGACGTGCGCCGCAAGATCGTCTGCGAGAACGCCGGCAAGCTCTACGGATTCATCCAGTAGGGCGAGGCGGGCGGAAGACCGCCGCGACGACTGCGCCGCGTCTTACGCGCGACTGAGGGCCGTCGGGCGACGCCCGGAGGACAGCGCGAGCGCGACGATGTGGTCGACCTGCACGAAGTCGAAGGGCTTCGGGATGAACGCGAACACTCCCTGATTCAGCACCTCGGCGGCCACCTTGCTGTCGCGGCTCGCCGTGATCACCAGCACGGGCATCGTCAGATTGATCGCACGGAGCTGCTTCAGGACCTGGAGCCCATCCATCATCGGCATCCGCATGTCGAGGAGCACCAGATCAGGCGACGAGCGGAGCGCCAGCATGACTCCCTCCGCGCCGTTCGCCGCGCTCTCCACCACGTAGTTGTAGCCGTGGTTGAACGTCTTGAAGAACTCCGACAGCACCTGTCGGATCGTCTCCTCGTCGTCAACGATCAGCACACGTATCTTCGGCTTGCTCGTAGGCGCCATGGGCGGCATGTGCGCATACACGCAAGCGAAATGCCACAGAAGCCGGGTCGGAATTGATGATTTTTTCCGGGCCGTTACGCAGCGCGCCGAGGCCTCATCGGCGGGAATTTGTGACAGGCTGCTTGCCAATGAGGCCCACGCCCGTTTCCGGAAGTACGACGCCCACTCAGCCGCGAGCGCGTCAGATCACGCGTTTTTGCTGAAGCGCCTTGAGCTCGTCGGCGCTGCAGCCGAGCCACGCGCCCAGCACGTCGGCGTTGTGCTCGCCGAGCAGGGGCGCGCGCTTCACCTCCGTCGGCGAGTCGGAGAGCCTCACGGGGTTGCCGAGCATCGGGTACTTGCCGCGCTGCGGGTGCTCGAGCTCGACGATCATGCCGCGCTCGACCAGCGACGGGTCGCAGAGAACTTCGCCGGAGTCGAGGACGGCGCCGCACGGGATACCAGCATCCCCCAGGATCTCCATCGCCTCGTGCTTGGTCCGCTTCTCGGTCCACGCCTCGACGAGCGCGTCGAGCTCGTCGTTGCGCGCGGTCCGCCCCAGGCGATCGGCGAGCGTCGGATCGTCGCCGAGCTCGGGCCGCCCGAGGATCTTCGAGAACGTCTTCCACATCTCGAGCGTGGCGCAGTGAATGAACACGTAGTCGTTCGGGCCGAACGGCCGGCAGCGGTACATGTTCGACGGCGAAGCGCCGGGCGAGCGGTTCCCGCGGCGCATCACCGGCTTTCCGGTCTGGTACTGGTCACGGAAATGGATCCGGACTAGATTGACCACCGCATCCTGCTGAGCGACCTCGACGCGCTGGCCGACGCCCGTCGTCTGGCGCTGGACGATCGCGGCCAGGATGCCGATGGCGAGGTGCAGCCCGGCGCCCGTGTCTCCGAGCCCGGCCTCGACGCGAACGGGCGGCCCGTCGGCCGCGCCGGTGACGCTCATCGCGCCGCCCATCGCCTGCGCGATCATCTCGAAGCTCTTGTAGTGAGCGTAGGGGCCGCTGCTGCCGAAGCCCTTGACGGACGCCGCGATGATCCGGGGATTCATACGGCGGAGATTCTCGTAGCCGAATCCGAGCCGCTCCATCGAGCCGGGACCGAAGTTCTCGATGAGGACGTCGGCGCGCTCGACCATCCGCGTCAGCAGCGCGCGTCCCTCGGGCGCCTTGAGATCGAGCGTGACGCCCTTCTTGTTGCCGTTCAGCAGCAGGAAGAACCAGGCGTCGATGTCCGGCCGCTCCGACAGCGCGCGGCGTCCCGCCTCGCCGCCCGGCGGCTCGATCTTGATGACGGTCGCGCCGAGCCATCCGAGCATCTGGGCACAGCTCGGCCCCGCTTCATACGCCGTGAGGTCGAGCACCACGATCCCTTCGAGCGCTCTGGCCATGTCTCCTCCGTTTGGGGAGGGGGGCTCTGCCCCCCTCTCGACTCCCCTGCGAACCCGCGGATCGCTCTCAACTCCCTTGCGGCGCTCCCCGCTGCTAGGTGGAGTAGGCCGAGAAGCGAATCGTCTGGGCCCGAGCCCGGTAGTCGGTCTTCACGTTGACCACCGCCGGCTTGCCGGACGCCCAGGCCCGCTCGAGCGCCGGGCGGATCTCCGCGGGCTTCTCGACGTACTCGCCGTGCGCGCCGAAGTCCTGGGCCACCTTGTCGTAGCGCGTGTAGCCGAGGTTGCGCCCGGGTTTGTCCTGCTTCGGGTCGGCCGTCCAGCCGCCGTTGAGGCTGATCACCACCAGAACCGGGATGTTGTGGCGGACGGCCGTATCGATCTCCATCCCGTTGATCCCGTACGACCCATCGCCGTGCAGCACGACCACCTGCGTGTTGGGCCGCGCGACCTTCGCGCCGATGCCGAACGGCAGGCCGACGCCCATGCAGCCGAACACGCCGGAGTTCAGCCGGTGTCCCGGCACGTAGGTCGGGATCGACTGGCGCCCGTAGTTCAGGATCTCCTGGCCGTCGACGACGAGGATCGCGTCGCGTTGCAGGAAATCGCGGACCTCCTTGCAGAGCCGCAGCGGATGGATCGGGGTGTCCTCCGAGCTCATCTGCTTGTCCATCTCGGAGGCCTTCTCGGTATCGAGGACCTTGAGCCGCGAGATCCACCCGCCGTACCGGCCCGTGTCGATCTTGCCGCGAGCCGCGGCCGTGAGCTGCTCGAGCACCGCGCGGGCGTCGCCCACGATCGGCACGTCGGCCTCACGGTTGTGGTTGAGCTCGGTCGGGTTGATGTCGACGTGGATGATCCTGGCGCCGGCGGCGAACCGCGGCGGCCGCCCGAACTGGACGACGAAGTTGAAGCGCGTGCCGACGACCAGGAGAACATCCACCTCGCCGAATGCCTTGGCGCGGGCGTTGAGGAACGCGAGCTCGTGGTCTTCCGGCACGGTGCCGCGGGAGAGTGGCGTCGTGTAGAACGGGATCCCGGTCGCCTCGACGAACGCCCGGAACGCGGCGGCCGCGTCCGACCACCACACGCCGCTTCCGCCCAGGATCAGCGGCCGTTCCGCCTTCGCGAGCAGCGCGATCGCTTCGGTGACGGCGGCCGGATCGCCCATCGTGCGGGGCGCCGGCGTCCAGCGCTTCGGCATCGGCACCGAGGATTCCTCGAGCGTCTCGCCGAGGGTGTCGCCGGGCAGGTCGAGGTAGACCGGGCCGGGCTTCCCCGTCATCGCCTGGCGATAGGCGGTGGCGACCATCTCGGGAATGCGCTTGGCGTCGTAGACGCGGGTGGCCCACTTGGTGATCGGCTTCATCACCGCGACCTGGTCGATCTCCTGGAACGCCTCCATCTCGAGATAGACGCGCGGGCTCGACCCGCCGATCGCGATCATCGGCGCGGCGTCCACGAACGCGTTGGCGACCCCGGTGACGAGGTTCGTCGTGCCTGGACCCGAGGCGCCGATGCACACGCCGGGCTGGCGCGTCACGCGGCTGTACGCGTGCGCCATCAGGCTCGCGGCCTGCTCGTGGCGGGTGTCGATCGCCCGCGCCCCGAGCTTGATGATCGCGCTCTCCGTCTCGATCATCGGTCCGCCCATGACGTAGAAGAGGTGTTCCATTCCCTGCGCCACGAGCGATTTCGCGAGAAGGTCCGACCCTGTGATCGCTGCCATGGGATCCTCCCTGACGGACGAAGAATACCCGAAGGCGGTGGCTGTTTGGCGGGAAAGTGGGCGGGCTCCGGTGGAGCCCAGACGGGCGTCAGCGAGCTGGAGCGGCGTCGGCGCTGGACGCGACTTTCTGGATTTCCCAGAGTCGACCGCATCCGGCGTCGAGCGCGCTCCGCACGGCCGGCACGAAGATCCGAGCGCCGAGGAGGCCCAAATCGAGGTGCGCGCCGCCCGCTTCGCGACGGTAGGCATCCCCACGTCGC
>Ga0209376_1001883_pt1 | contig 20495 bp, 15 predicted proteins | sample GraSoiAngelo_134_FD_185891 | JGI IMG/M metagenome (GOLD analysis project Ga0209376, IMG submission 185891) | Grasslands soil microbial communities from the Angelo Coastal Reserve, California, USA - 14_0929_05_30cm (SPAdes) (version 2) | ecosystem: Environmental > Terrestrial > Soil > Grasslands ... | reverse complement strand
TCAAGCTATTGCTCGATCTCGGCCGGTTCGGGCCTTTAGCGGCGCCGTTTCGGCCTTCAGGTAGGGTCGTCTATCTCCCCCAGCGCACACAGTTTCCGCAGGCGACCGACTGCCGGCGGAGCGCGACGCGCTCTTCTGGGTTTCAGGCCGCGCCTCGGTCGTGCAGCTAGATCGCGTTATCTCCCGTCTCGCCGGTCCGAACGCGCATTACAGTATCTACCGTTGTGACCCAGATCTTGCCGTCGCCAACAGCGCCCGTACGGGCGTTCTCAGCGATCGCCGCTAACACTTTGTCAACGGCGGGGTCCTCGACGATCATGTCGAGCTTGACCTTGGGCAGGAAGTCGACGGTGATCTCGACTCCCCGGTACATCTCCTTGACGCCTTTCTGACGGCCGTGACCTTTTACTGGTGTAATGGTGATCCCCGGGTATCCGAGTTCGCCCAAGGCGGCGAGCACGACGGGCAACCGCTCTTCTCGTACGACCGCTTCGACCTTTTTCATCAAAACTCCTCCCGCAGGTTACATTGTGCCGTCCGGATTACGAGCGCCACCACGGGGGCTCCCTGTCTAAGCCGTGCCCGGCTCGGGCCTGGGCGCAGGCATTGGCGCCGGGGTGACCTGTTCGATCAGCTCCGCCGGGATAGCACCGTGGAGCTCCTTCTCCATCACGAAGCCACCATACCCGGGAACGCCGAACTCCGGAACGTCGAGTCCCAGCACTTCCGCCTCAGGCGAGACGCGCATCGAGGTGAACATCTTGTAGAGACCGAAGACGCCCATCGTCGCGCCGAAACCCCAGGCAAAGTTTACGCCAACGCTGACGAGCTGGGCTGCGAACTGGCCGGCGTCGCCGTAGAAGAGGCCCTCGACATTGCCGCTGACGCCGTTCCAGCCGGCGCCGTAGGTGCCGTCGGCGAAGAGACCAAGTGCGATCAGGCCCCAGGCGCCGCAGAGCCCGTGGACCGAGATTGCGCCGCAGGGGTCGTCCACCTTCGCGACGTTGTCCCAGAACCAGACGCCGCCGCAGACGATGACGCCAGCGGTGAAACCGATGAGGGCGGCAGACCATGGCGCGACGAAGGCGCAGGGGGCTGTGATCGCCACCAGTCCCGCAAGCATGCCGTTGCAGGACATCGAGATGTCCGGCTTTCCGTAGATGAACGCGGTGAACGCCATCGCGGCCACGGCGCCGAAAACCGAGGCCGTAGCTGTGTTCTCAATGATGACTGCGATGCGCAGATCGGTGGAGCCAAGCGTTGAGCCCGGGTTGAACCCCATCCAACCGAATAGGAGGATGAAAGTGCCGGTGACGACGAAGGGGATGCTATGTCCAGGGATGGCGTTGGGCGAGCCGTCTTTATTGAACTTGCCTATCCGCGAGCCCAACAAGATGGCCAGCGCCAGTGCGCACCAACCGCCCGTGCCATGGACGACTCCAGACCCGGCAAAGTCCACAGCGCCGTGACCCAGGTTCCAGCTGTGGCCGATCTGGGAGAGCCAGCCGCCCCCCCACAGCCAGTTACCGTATATGGGGTAAAGAACCGCCCCCATGAAGAGCTCGGCGAATATGAACGTCTTGAAGTTGATCCGCTCCGCGATGGCGCCGACGATTATGTAGCCGGCGGTCTCCATGAAGACCACTTCGAAGAAGAAGAGGGCGAGCGCGCCGACGTCATAGGAGTGGCCTGACTGGAGGAAGAAGCCGTTCAGGCCGATCAGACCCCAGTGGCTGCCGCTGACTTTTAGCAGATGGCCGAGCACCATCGCGCCACCCAGGTTTCCGGGCGCAGCGTTGATGGCCGCCCCGCCAAACTGGAAAGCGAAGCCGACGACAAAGTAGCCGACCCAGGCGATGACGAAAGCGGCGAAGTTGAGCATCATCATGTGCCCGGCGTTCTTCGCGCGCGTCAGTCCGGTGGTGAGGAGTGCGAACCCCGCCTGCATGAAGAGCACGAAAGCCCCCGCTATCAGCAGCCATGTGAAGTTGATAGCGATCTTTTCGTGGCCGATTAAGGCCGCCAGCCCGCCGGGCTCGTCCTTGGCGCATTTGGCCGCGTCCTCTTCGGTGGCTGGAGCCTGACAAGCGTCCGAGAAGGCGCTCCCCCCGTTCCCGGAGTAAGTGCCGATGTTCACAGCAGAGCCTGTAGCGGTACCGTCGGCGTCCCCCGGGGAGAAAGTGTTGATCTGCGAGACGGCGATCAACGCGATTAGCGTGATGACGGATAATGCGACGAGCTTTTGCAGCCCGCTAAACTTTGAGCCAGGCATTGAACCCTCCTCTGAGCGCGCGGCTGGCGGAATCGGAATAGAAAGTTGGTTTTATCGAAGAATGCTTGGTCGTCGAAGCTCTCGGTCGGTCCGTGAGGACGTAACCGCGCCTGGGCACGGCTCTAATCATCCACGGCTGGCTCAATTTCCGGCGCAGGCGCGCGATGTGAGTGTCGAGCGTGCGCGTGGGTCCCTTCGCTTCCCTCCCCCAAACCGCCCGCCAGAGCCGCTCTCGCGTTAGCACTCTCTCGGCGTACCGGGCCATGTGCCACAGAAGCCCGAGCTCCGTCGAAGTCAGCTCCGTCGCCTGGTTCCCCACGAAGACGCACTGGCGATCTCGATCAATTACCAGATTTCCCAGCCTGAGCTTTGGCATGACTGGGCCCAGAATAGGAGGCCCGCCTCGTTACCGTGTTACGGCGAGATTGCCACTATGTGACGATCGCGTTAACCAGATGTCAACTCAAATGTCAAGAGCGGAGTACGGGAATCCACGGCTACGCTGGAGAAAGCGCAAGTCCGCGGCACGATCTCAACCCGCTTCAAGGACTCCGAACCGCCAGATACTCTTACCTTTCGCTTGAGGGACGGCGTACCCTGGCGCTACCTGTACGACGGCACGAATTCGGCCCGGCTACGTTTTTTAGCGCAACAAGCCCATGCACAGGAGATACCGCTGCGGCCCCCGTCGCCCCCTTCGCTACCTTCGCTTCAGCGCGGGCACGCTCGTTGCCCTTCTAGGCGGTTCCACCTGACTGGACAAGTCGAGTAGCATCGGCCGGATTGCCGCCGTCCATTGACCATTGGGCGGCAGGGCCACGGCTTAGGAGAAGCCATCAGCCGCTCAGTTATTCATAGGGGGTGAGGGGCCTTGTCCCGTTAGATAACTCTTCCGACGAGCACGCTCGGTGCCGGACGCGGGATTAGTGCGGGGCAGGGTGTTGTAAGTCGAGGTGCATTGCACCTGTCCCCGGTAGCCAATCTAAACCTCGGCGCTATGATCACGTAACCAGCTTCTAGTTCTAATACACCACCAGTCTCTTTCTAGAGACCAAAATACACTTGACAGAAGGAGTCGACCGGCTATTATGGTCACCTAGTAACGCGCCCACCTGGGGACGAAGTCGCACCGCCGGTTGGTCGGCTTCAATGCTCCCTGACCCCCGCCCTGGGTCTTCATAGCCATACTGTGAAACATACGACCCTTGTAACCTTTGCATGCGTTCTCGTGGCGCTGGCCGGGCATGGCGCAGCCAGTGCGGCCGGCTCGTTCTACGTGGACAGCTTAAACGGCAGCGACAGCAATCCGGGCACGCAGGCCGCCCCCTGGCAGAGTTTGACGAGGGCGAATAAGCAGCTGCTCGCGCCGGGGGACAGTTTGCTCCTCAAGCGAGGGAGCCTCTGGTCCGGACAGCAGGTTCAGGTCCCGGAAAATGGGACGCCAAGCGCGCGCATCAAAGTCGACGCGTACGGCTCTGGTCCGGCGCCCGTTGTGAGCGGCGCTTCCACCTGCGTGATGGTCTCAGGCGACTACGTGACCGTACGCGCCCTGAAGCTGGACAACTGCTCCTGGGCCGGCGTTGAGTTCGCCGAAGGCGCGACTTTCGGCCTGGCGGAATTCAACGTCCTCAGCCACAACGTCGCTGGGGCCCACGTAGCCACCGGTGCCAGCGACAACACGATCCAGAACAACACAATCGTCGATAACAACAAGATGAACGTGCTTACTCCTTGCCCACCGGAATGCAACAACGACAACGGGGCCTGGGGCGTCCTCCTCAACGGTGACCGCAACGTGGTCGCCTACAACACGATCTCAGGCAGCGATGCCTATTCCTACGACTACGGCCGTGACGGTGCTGCCGTGGAGATCTACAACGGCGCGGCAAACACGATCCACCGCAACAAAGCCATCGGTAACGAGACTTTCAGCGAACTTGGCGGCGCAGCGACAAAGGACAATACCTTCATCTACAACTCGGTCCGCTCGGCGGTAATGCAGGGCAAGTTCGTGGTCCTGACTGGCGTGGCTAAGAATACGACCCTTAATAACAACAGCGTCTACCTAACTGGTGCCACTAGCCAAGGCATCGTCTGCTCCAGCGGTTGCAACACAGGCGTCCTCCACGCGCGCAACAACCTGATCAAGGCCGTTTTAAAAGCTGGATACTCAGACGCACCATTCGACGACGCGTTCGGAATCTACAGCGGTTTCATTCAGTTTGCCCTGGGCGCCAACAGTATCGCGGCCGATCCCGAGTTTCGCAGCACCACCGACTTGCGGGTGGAACCCACATCGCCGGCCGTGGACAGCGGCGCGTCACTCGGCTACACGGCCGATGTAGACGGCAAACCAGTGCCGTTGGATAACAACAACGACGGTATCAAGACGGTTAACCGGGGCAGCAATGAATGGCTGGCTCCTCCAACACAGTGCCCAGATTTCAACGCCGACGGGCATGTCGACATGTTCGATATAAGCAGGCAAACGAATTGGTATGGCCAGGCTTCCCGCCCAGCTCCGGCGCAGTATGACGTCAACCATGACGGCTATGTAGACATGTTCGACATCGGCTACGTCTCCGGCTGGTTCGGCCGGGGTTCCTGCTAATCCCGGACACTAAGCCAGGTGTCGGGAATGATTGCCTCGTCGACGGTTCACTTTTCAGCCGTCACAGCCTGGCGTTCAGCGAGATAGTTGTCCCAGCTCCAGCGATCCAGGAACTCACCGGCGGCCTGGTATCCGCTGTCGTAAAGCCAGTCGCGGTCCGCCAGCGCCAAATCGAAGTCAGTGGCTGAGTACTTTCCCGTCGGTATCTTGATAATGCGCTTGAGGTCCGCCTCCTCGAGCGCCTTTCGGTCGTGTGCCGTATTCATCGTCCGCACCATCGCTCGTGTCATCGAGATAAGGCTGCGGATGCGTTCATAATGTGGCTGCCCCGCGGTTGGTTCCCACAGCGGAAGGCCAAATGTAGGCCAGGGAGGCGTTTCGCCCGGAGGAGAGTCGAAGTACTGAATCGGAAAGTTGCTCAGCAATCCTCCGTCGACGACCCACTGACGGCTGCGCTTGCTGGGTTTCTCCGCGATTTTCACCGGCATGAAGAAATACGGAATACTGATGCTCATGCGCACGGCGAGCGCTACTTCGAAGTCAGCGGGGTCCAGTCCCAGCCTGCCGACATCTTGCGGCAGGATCATTCTCATTCCGGGTGATATTGGAGGCCACGACATGCAACCGGTATTTGAACCTGCTGAGATACGCCTCCTCAGAATCGGTTGGCTCCTTTGGCATAACCAAATCCGCGAAAGTGACGCGCTCCTTGCCGAACTTCTCCCGAAGCAGCTCTCGCATAACGCCGAGAAAGTAATCGCCGTGATAGAACCCCTCGTGAAACAGAAGGTTGAGCCACTGACCAACGAATGGCAGTCTGCCCAGCGTCCCGGCGTCCATCATCTTATGGAAATCAACGCGCGTCTCCATAATCTCGCGCATTTCGGCCGCTGAATACCCCGCGGCGATTAGCGCGCTGGCGACCGCGCCCGCCGATGTCCCGGCCACATTCTGCCAGTGGAAGCCGGCGTCCTCAAAAGCTTGTAGCGCTCCGACGAAAGCGATACCTTTGACGCCGCCGCCCTCGAACACGCCATCAGCCCGCCGGCTGATTAACCCATTGGAAAGACTCGAACTCAGGCAGCCGTACTCCCAGCATTCAGAAGTTGCCTCTGCGCAGTGCTCGATAAGTCCCTCGGATCGCCGGGCGATGTCTCCACCTGTGCGCTCGCAAACACATATGTCACGGCGCTCACGCGTCGACCAGTCGCCGCTTCCAGGCCATAGACGTAAAGGCCGGCCTGCGTCTCGTACTCGCGCAGTCGCTCGGGGACTGCTTCGGGCGCGATCTGGTCCGTCTTCCAGTCCACGATCTCGATTCCGTCGTCCCTCTCTATGACCAAATCGATGAACCCCTCCAGCACGGTATCATCCACCTGGACCGCGAAAGGCACCTCTCGCAAAGCCCGCTTTGCGGAGCGCGCCCTCTCAACAGCCTGCGACGAATGCAAAACCCAGCGGACAAGCCTCTCCACGTCGGCTGCGCGGTGCGGGATCGCCTCAGCGACAGCTTGCGCCCGCGCGAACGCCGAGATCACCGCATCTTCGGCATCAAATGCCAGGCTCTGGATAGCCGCGTGGACCGCCCGGCCCAGCCGCGTTCCACCCCTGCCTCGCGCCCAGGGCTCGCTCTCATCCCTCTTCTCATCCTTGTTTTGCCCGCCCAGCGCCGTCGCGCTCGTGTACCGGCGCACGGTCGCTCCGGCGACAAGTTCTCTCCTGCTCTCTTCGAACTCGCGGTCAGCGGGCTCTTCGGTGGGATCTGGTTCTAAGTCCTCGAAAGCCCTTTTGGCTGACTTGGCTTCCCTTGTCAGCTGCGAGCGCTTCTCGGCATGATCCGTCGCGCCGTGCTCTATCAGCTTTCGAGCGCCGCAGGTATTTTGCGCTCGTTTAGCGTGGTATAGCGAAACGATTAGGTGATCGCGCGCCCTCGTCGTAGCAACGTAAAGCAAACGCTCATATTCGGCCTGCGCGTGCCTCTTCTCTAAATCGCCTAGCCGATCGACCGGGCCGAGCTTGAAGCTCCGGTTCCCATACTTGCTGCCGATGCACACTCCGATCTCGCCCGTAGACCGGTCGATCAGATACGCACCTGGGCGGTTCACAGGCGCAGTGCCCAACCCGGCGACAAATACGATCGGGAACTCGAGTCCCTTCGCGCCGTGAATCGTCAACACACGGACGGCGTCTTCGTCATCGTCCAGCCCGGCCCCTTCATTGTCGAGTATCGCTTCGCCGGCACGGCTCTCCATCCAGTTGACGAATGCCCGCAGACTCGCCGGCTCGCTCGCCTCGAACGCGCGTGCCTGCTCGACGACGAACCGCGCGCGCCGGAAGCTGTTGCGGTTTCCAGCGTCAAGGATGCCGATCTCGACCTGCTGCGTCTTCGCCACGAACCGGTCGACGAGCGCTGCGACTGAGCAGTCGTGTCGCGCCTCGTGGTAAGCAGCCAGGGTGCGCAGTCCATCGGCTACTCGCCCCTGCCTCTCGCTCAGCACCGGCGATAGGTAGTTCCAAGGTCCGCCGGCCGCCTTGTACTCCGCCAGCTCAACATCGGAGCAGGCGAATGCCACACTGCGCAACGAGGCAACAATTGCCACTTCATCGGCTGGATCGTCGATGGCTGTCAGGCAGTTGAGCAAATCGCGCACTTCCTGCGTCCTGTAGATCAGGCTTCCGCTCTCGACCCGGTACGGCAGCGCGGCGTCCGAGAAAGCCCGCTCGAGCGCCGGGAGGATCGCCCGCGTCGGAATCAACACCGCAATGTCGCTGAATGAGGCCGGTCGGACGGTGCCGTCACGTTCAGCAACTTGCCATCCTTCCTCCACTGCGGCAATGCAGTTTGCTACAACCTGCGCCGCCTCAGTCTCTCGCACTTGCCGCGCATTCGCCTCGCCGGCGTCGCCGCCGACCCAGGCGACGCCCGGACCAGCAAAATCGCCGGCGTGGCGCCCGTCGTAGATGAGCCGATATTCAGGCTGAATGTCTTGCTCCCAGCCGGGGCCGATAAGCGGAGCGAACACGGCGTTCACCCAGTCGAGCAGGATTCCGCGCGAACGCCGGTTGAGCGCCAGTACCGGAATGATGCCCCCGCCGGCCCCTACTGCGCCTCGCGTTTGAGAATAGATGGCCATGTCCGCTCGCCGGAACCGATAGATCGATTGCTTAGGGTCACCGACAAGAAAAAGGCGCCCCGGCTCAAGGGCTCCGCTTTCGGGATCGGTCGCGAAGGCCAGCGCAATCTCCACTTGAAGGGCATCAGTGTCCTGAAACTCGTCGATCAGCATGACCTCATAGCGTTCGCGCAGACTTCCCACAGCCTCGGGATTGCTCCGTAGAAGATCTCGCACGAGAAGGATGAGGTCATCGAAGGTTAGGGCGCCGTCCCGAGCGCGCTGACCGGCATCGGCAATCACGAAGCGGACGACCACATGCAGGACGGCAGCGAGAGCCTGAGAGCGACACGCATGAAGCGTTTCATTCAGCCGGCAAGCGATATCGGAAGCGACGCTGCGCACCCGCTCGATGGTCTGTTTGCCTCCCCATGCCTGCTGATTGCTGACGCCCCAAGGAGTTGTCAGTACTTCCGCCCCCGCCGCCAGAGTTGATTCCCGGTCCGCGTCGCTTCGCAGCAGTTCGTTGACGAGCGAACCAAGCCTCTTGACCCTCTCAAGTAGCGGGTCGTCGGCTGGCGCGACCTGAACAGGCAGACTTTCCAGCGCCGCGCTCATCTCTTCAAGGTCCGGCCATACGGGCACACCCTCCTGGGGGGAACTGGTTTGGAGGAGCGTGCCCAGGTCCGGTCGCCTGCTCAGCTCTACCGCAAGCGTTTCTATGTGCCAGGTTGATAGACCCAGCCCAAGCGCCCGGTCGATGGCGCTGCCCGCCTCCTGATCCTCCGCTAGGTTCTCGAGGTAGATACGCCACCGCTCCTGAAAGCGGCGCCCCGCCATCACTTCATCTTGCACGCGGAACGATGGGTCGATGCCGGCCTCCGCTGCGTACGAGTACAGCAAGCTCTGGCAGAAGGAGTGGATCGTCGATATCTGAGCTCGGTCCAGCGATGCCAGAGCTTCCGCGATGGTCGTCTCGCTCGTGGATTGTTGCTCCCTCGCCGTCTCAAGCCCCGCGCGAACGCGATCGCGCAGCTCAGCGGCGGCCTTCTCGGTGAATGTAATCGCGACAACCCGCTCTATCGCGCGCCCGCCTAGCACCAGAGCCACGACGCGATCGACAAGAGCGCTGGTCTTGCCGGTGCCGGCCCCCGCCTCCACGAAAAGCGTGTCCCGGAGGCACGTGCGTATCCGCTCTCGCGTCGCGCGGTCCTCTGCCTCCTGATCTGCCTGCGCCAAGCTATGCCTGCCCCAGCGCCGCTTGTTCGACTCTCCGCCACGGCACGACAGCCGGATCGTCCTCTTTTGCCGCCATCTCCAGGTCACGGCGACGCGAGCAGATTCGGTCGTAATCACAGTAGCGGCAGTTCTTGAACTTCCCGTAGAACTCCTCGTCCTCTCCCGAGACTGCCGGGAAGGAGCCAGCGTCGATTCCGGCCATAATCGCCTCTAGCGCGCGCTCAAAAGCGTGACCTTGGTCGGGCGCAGGCTCGTATCCAATGAACTCGAAGCCGCCGCGCTTCGTGATGAACCAGTAGACCGCGTGCACATTCTCTGCTTCGGGCGCCGCCGCGACGTAGACCGGCAACTGCAACTTCTTTCCACCGGCTAGTGGATTCGCGGGCTTGATCTCCTTATAGTCCTCGTTGCTCCCCGACTTGTAATCGATGACCCACGCCTGCTTGCCGTCAGGCGTCTCGTCAACACGATCAACTACACCCTTGAGCGTGACGCCAGCGATCTTTACTTCGGGAATATTCGTCTCGAATCGTTTCGGTACCGCGCCGGTCCGCTGCCTGAATAGCGTATCCTCGTCGAGAAAGCGGCGGAGGTCCGCCTTGATCGTCCGGGCCTCGTGCATGCTATAAACGCTGAGGCCGGTCAGCCCGCGCTCTTCCGCCTGCCCAAGTTCCTCGTCTGCGAGGCACATAAGCGCTTCCCTATCCTCCGCGGTCCACGCTTCATATTGTTTGGGCCGGCCGCGGGCCTGCTGCTCCAGAAAGAACCGCTCGAGAATCTTGTGGATGAGCTTCCCGCGAGAGGCGGCGTCCATCATGTCCCGCTCTTCGGGCTCCTCGACCGGATACAGTCCGAGGACCGACTTCGCGAAGTAGCGGAACCCGCATACACCGTAATTTTCGAGGGATGTCGGCGAGACGCTACGCTGAAGCTCGAGACGCGACCGTTCCTGTAGCTCCGCCAGATTGCCGTCCCAAGCCGTGAATCGGGCACCTCTTCGAGCGCGAAGCATCGATACCGCCGGCCACAATCGGTGTTGCGGGTCCAGCCAGTCGCCGCCACGGCGCCGCCCGATCGCCCAGCGATAACCGGCTTCCTCGGGCGTCACCACCGGCCCGCTTAGCGCAACCGATATGGGCGAGCGTCCCCTCCGCAGCCACCCATCCGCCGAAGGATGAGTGCGCAATTGGGATGAGGTGATTACGCGCGGATCACGCTTGGAAACCTCACTGCGCATCAGCGGAGACGGGTAGTACTCGCGCGTGCCGCCCGGCTCATGTCTTGGAGCTGTCCAAATTGCAGCACCGTCGCCGGCGGCCTGCACCGCCCTTCCCGCGGCTTCCTGATTGCGCTTGATTCGCAACTCCACGTCTTCGATGTATGGGTAACGCCTTCGTAGTTCGGCCCAGGTCTTGTCGTCAACCAGGGCATCACTACCCGGTCCAGCTGGTAGCGATCCTTCATAGGCGCCGCAAAGAATCACCCGCCGAAAACGAAGGCCGGCCGCTAATCGGTAGTCCGATATGGCTACCCCGCTCCCCAGACTGCGAGGACGCAAGTACGCCGCCTCGAGGTTCGCCCGCAACGCCTCGTTGAATGCACTCAGGCTAAAGCTTCCCCCCACGGCGCCGACCGTCCCCAATTGCTCAATCTCCAACAGAACATCGTCCAGCGCTTGAGCAGAGGGGTCGAGATACTCCTCGACCATCTCGCTGAACAGACGGATGAACTTAGCAGCCGGGAGCGGCTCGAGGAGCTGCTCGAGCCGCGCAATCATCCCGTTCATGAACTCGCGAAGATCCCGCGCCTGCTCGCTTGCGTTGGCTTCAGCCCGCGCCCTGGATTCGTTTCCTTCCGCTTCCCGATGCGTCGAAGACGCCTCCATGTCGCGCATAAACGCCTCGAGCCCCCGCCTCCAGCGGTCTGCTCCCTTCGTGATCCCGGCCTGTCGCGACACTCGGTCCCATGCGGCCGGCAACGCGCCAACCGTGCCGCCACCCGCAGGCAGCTGGCTACGGAGTGGCGCTATGCTCAATAACTCCATCACTGAGGTCCGCGAAAAATTCCTTTCGGGCAGCATTGCTAGGTCTAGCACAGCGCGGCCGGCCCGCGTCTCAATCAAGGGTATTCCGGGTAACGGTACCGCCGGCACCTCTGCGGCGGCGAATGCCTCGCGTAACAAGCGGCGGTAAGCCCGATCCGCGCCGTGAAACACCCCGATTTCATCTATGCCCACACCGGCTTCCAAGGCAGAAATTACTTCGCGCACTGCTTCCCGCGCCTCGCTCGTGGGGTCTGGCGCGAGGACGAATCGCCGCTCCGGGTCGCACACAGGTTCGTCGAGCTCTGTATACTCCTGCGCTCGCTCTTGAAATGCCGCCAGGACCCCAGCGGCCCCGGCTGACTCCCCGCTCGGAGGAACGACCAACACTTGACCAACGTCAGCTGGCCGCCATCTGCCGTGGCGAACAACTGCGGCTGCCTCATCTAGCAGGTCCTCCTCGTCATAGAAGCGCGCGGACTCCTGTCGAAATCGATCGTACAGGCGGAGAATCTCGGCAAATTGATCGCCGTACACGCCTCCTCGAACGTCTGACGAATTGCGGACCCCGCCCCGGCGCAAACGCCGAAATATCTGGCGCAAGGCCCGGGCGTAGCCGGGCAGGTCGCCCACCTGCGCCAGCGCCCCACGCGACCCTCGCGCGATAACCTCGGCGAGATAATCGCCGATCGGCCGGGCCAGCGGGGCGCGTCCTGCTTCTGCCAGGTGGCCCGCAGCGAGTAGCTCAGCGATGCGAGGCAGGGTCTCGAAGCGCACACCGGCGAAAGGCGCCAATGCCGCCAGGCGACGTCTTAACTGAAGGCCAGCGGCGTGCGAGGGCACGATCACCGTAACCGGCGCCAGCGGATCGAGGCGCCGCTCGGCCGCCAATGACTTTAAGGCGGAAAAAACGTCGGGCATTCGGTACCCACGATCCTTGACGTGAGCAGCCCTGTCAAGCGGGATACGGCACTATCAACATTCGCGCACGATTGCAAGCCCAGGAACAGTTGGAAACCCATGGTTTACGCTTTCCGGTGAGAACTTGGCGAGATACCCGTGCGAAACTGACGCCCAGGAGAAATTGCGCGTGCACCCAGGAGGTATTGGCTCATGTCCGAACAGGTGATGGTCATCGTCGCCGACCTTGACGACCCGAAACACGGCGAGATCAACGTCGTCGAGAGCGTCCACAAAGGTGCGAGGCTGGTCGAAACATTGCTCGAAGCTGGCTTCGACGAGGCGCGCATCCGAGTTTTCTCCGGCGCCGAGATGGATATGAGAGTGAGGCACCGGCCAGTCGTTGCGCTCGTCGGCGGAGACCAGAATGCAGAAGGTGGCCCCGGCGAGACGTCAGATAAGCACTCCGAGAACACCGAGGACTCGGCCCAGAGAACAGTCGCCTCTGGCACCAGAGCTGAGTCTCGTAAGGAGGAAGTGACCTCCCAGCATTACGAGCGCAACGGCGTTCGCTTCTCGACCGCTTTTCGGCCTGCCTGAACTTTAACCCCACGCAATCTTCGAGCGCTCAGCATGGCAACGGCGAGCGTTTAGCCGCTATTATGGGCCGGTGACCTATGCAGCCGCGCCCGAACAGTATACGGAAATCGCGTTCAGAGCCCTTGACGTTGATGCGGCGAATCTCGCTCTAGGCCACGAGACGTTCGAGGCTTGCGGCGCGACTTTCGTCCGCAATCGCGCGTATCCGCTCATCTACGACGCGAACCATGTGGCCGCCATTAGCGCCTCCACGCCCGAAGAGATAGACCGCCTCCTCGCCCGCGTCGAGCGAGAGTACGATCACACAGCCCATCGTGAGTTCGGAATCGACTTCAGGACTCCGCCTGCCTTCGTCGCTCGCCTTCTTCTCGAGGGGTTCGAGCGACGCGACTCGCTGGTGATGGTACTCAATGGCGAATTGCGCGCGCGCCCGCCTGATATCGAGATAAGGCGCGTGCAGACCGAGGACGATTGGCGGGACTACGCGGCGCTCAGGGAGCTGGACTGGCGTGAACATGAGCGGCGCATCAAGAAGGCTCCGGAGCCTGCGGTCGGCGAATCGCTTTACTCTGTAGCGCGGCTCAAGCAACCGCCGGTCCAATACTGGTTCGCCTGCTTAAAGGGCCGTCCCCTCGCCTACTTCAACTCCTGGGCCGGCATTGACGGAGTCGGGCAGGTTGAGGATCTCTTCACGCATCCGAAGTTTCGCCATCAAGGCCTGGCGACGGCGCTCATCCACCATTGCGTGCTGGAATGCCGGCACAACGGGGCCGGCCCTGTCGTTATCGTCGCTGACCCCACGGATACGCCGAAACAGATGTACGCCGCGATGGGCTTCCGGCCCATCGCTGTGTACTCGCATTACCTCAAGAGGCTTCCAAAGACACAGCGCTCCCGGCAACTTCGTTCCGCGCCCGTCGGCGCGACGCCTCGTGCTGATAATCGGTCGCGTTCGTTGACACAAGCAGCGGCGCGTTTCGCTCGGCGTTTTTGGATGCTATAGTGAACGCAAATATGGCCCAGCGAACTCGACGCAAACAAGACGGCGAGCCGGCCGTCGCCTCCTTCCCCGAGCTCCCCCCCGACATGACTATCGAGGCCATGCTCCCGCACCGTTGGGCCAGCCAGGACGGCCGCGACATCTTCTCCAAGGCCAACGAATTCGCGCTTGCAGACCAGGCGCGCGACCGCCAGATATATCCCTTTTTCCAGCCCCTGGACAACAACGATGGCCCGCAGGCGCAAATCTACGGCAAGCGTGTCTTAATGTTCGGCTCCAACAACTATCTCGGGCTCACTCGCCATCCCTATGTCGTCGACTCGGCAGCCCGCGCTGTCCTCAAATACGGTACCTCAATGACCGGCTCGCGCCTGCTCAATGGCAGCACGCACATGCACGAAGAGCTGGAGCGCCGCATTGCAAGATTCGTAAACAAGGAAGCAGCACTCGTCTTCACGACAGGCTACCAGACGAATCTAGGCGCGATCTCTTCGCTCGTCAGCCGCGGCTCGGTCGCTGTCGTCGATAAATCGGATCACGCCAGCATTTACGACGGCTGCCGACTGGCAGAGGGTGAGATGGTGCGCTTCAATCACAACAGCGCGGGGCATCTCGATTCTGTCCTCAGGAGGATAGGCGAGGATAAGGCCTGCCTCGTCGTCATTGACGGCGTGTTCAGCATGGGCGGTGATATCGCGGACCTGCCCGGCATCGTCGAGGTCTGCCACAAGTACCGTGCCCGGCTCCTCGTGGACGACGCCCACGCCATCGGAGTCATCGGTGAAGGCGGCCGCGGCACAGGAAGCCACTTCGGTTTGGAAGATGCCGTAGACCTTGTCATGGGCACCTTCTCAAAATCGCTTGCTTCCATTGGCGGCTTCATTGCCGGCCCCCGCAAGGTGCTCGACTGGGTGAAGCACTTCGGGCGCACCCTAATCTTCAGCGCCAGTCTCCCACCCGCGTCCACCGCGGCTGCCCTCGCTGCCCTCGATGTGCTGGAGCGCGAACCCGAGATGGTAGACCGCCTGCACAAGCTCGCTGCCCAATGGCGCCAGGGGTTGAGCGACATGGGCTTCGATGTGGGCCGCTCTGAGACACCGATCGTTCCGGTGAACGTCGGCGACGAGTACAGCACCGTGATGTTCTGGAAATCGCTGATCGAAGACGGCGTCTACACGAACCCCGTGATCTACCCCGCAGTGCCTATGGGCAAGGCAATGCTCCGGACGAGCTGCATGGCTACCCATACCCCTGAGCAGATCGAGCAAGCCCTGGAGCGCTTCCGAACTGTCGGCCGCAGACAAGGTATCCTCTCCTAGCTCAACGCCAGCCACCGCCGTTTCTGTAACAGCGGTTGCCTCCAAACGCGACCTTGAAGAGTTCATCCGCCTGCCCTGGCGGCTCTACCACGGGGACCCAAACTGGGTGCCTCCCCTCCTTCGCCTCCAGCGCGAGCTCTTCTCGCAAAAGCACAACCCCTTCTTTCAGCACGCGGATGTCCAGCTGTTCCTCGCCCGCCGTGATGACCGCGTCGTTGGCCGCATTTCCGCACAAATCGATCACGAGCACAACCGCTACCACAACGAACGTACCGGCTTCTTCGGTTTTTTCGAATGCGAGAATGATACTGCCGTTGCCTTGGCTTTGCTGAATACAGCCGAGGAGTGGCTGCGCGACCGAGGGATGGATCGCATTCGGGGCCCGCTAAACTTCTCCGTCAACGGCGAAGTTGGTTTTCTTGTCACAGGATTCGATTCTCCGCCGCAAATCCTTATGCCATACACCCATGCCTACTACTTGGGCCTCGTCGAGGCATCCGGCTACGGCAGGGTCCAGGACCTATATGCCTGGCGCTGGGACAGCCAGCCGGTGCCCGCAGGCCCCGCTCGCCTTGTGCGTGAACTACGATCGCGGCCAGAAGTTCGCGTCCGTATCGCGGATATGAAGCGCTTCGACGAGGAGGTTCGCACGATCCTTGACCTCTACAACGAGGCTTGGAGCGAGAATTGGGGCTACGTCCCGGCAACCGAGGCCGAGGCCCGGCAAATGTCGCGCGACCTCAAGTTCATCGCCGACCCGCATCTTGTTCCCTTCGTCGAGATTGATGGGAGGCCTGCCGGCGTCGCTCTCGCCGTTCCCAACCTCAACGAAGCGATCCATGACCTTAACGGTAAACTGTTTCCGTTCGGGTTCCTCAAGCTGCTCTGGCGACTCAAGGTCAGGCGCCCGCGCAACGGCCGGCTACTGTTGCTCGGCGTGCGCAAGGAGTTCCGGACGCGCCGCTATGCCGGCCTCGCCTACCTGCTCTGTGACGAGATTTACCGGCAGGCTAACCAGCGCGGCTACGAATGGGCGGAGTTCTCTTGGACGCTCGAGGACAACCACCTGATCAACTCGCTGATTAGCAAGATCGGTTGTCGCCACTACAAGACCTATCGCATTTATGAAAAGCCGCTCTAGCCAAACGGCGCGGCCTTCCGTCGTCCTGAGCGCTGGCTACATTGGCGCTCGGCGCCGAGTATCTTCGCGAAGGGATCTGCGGTGGGGTCTACCTCCGTTGGAGCCAACCTCTTCCCCTGGCCGTCCGAAATGCTCGGCGTCTAGTCCATTCTTCTTACGCTCGAATCATCCATGGCCATGAAGGTTCTCGTTACCGGCGCCAGCGGCTTCCTTGGCTCCCACGTTGCGCAACAGTTCGCGGCTGATGGCCACAGCGTCCGCTTGCTCCTCCGCAGAACGAGCAGCCGCCGCTTCCTCTCCGGCTTCGTCTATGAGATAGCGCTCGGCGACGTATCAGATCCGGCCACGCTGTCGAGCGCCGTCGATGGCGTCGATGCCGTCGTCCATGCCGCCGGCCTCATCAAGGCCCGCAAAGAGGTGGAGTTCCAAGCAGTCAACGCCACTGGCACCGCGAACCTCGTTCGCGCCGCCGAGCAGTCAGCATCGGTAAAGCGGTTTGCATACGTCTCCAGCCTTGCCGCGCACGGCCCGAGCCCGGACGGCGAGCCACGGCCATATGATGTGCCCGCAAATCCCGTAAGCGCCTATGGCCGCAGCAAGCTCGCCGGCGAGAATGCCGTCCGCCAGTCCGACCTCGCTCCGCGAGCCGTGATCTTCCGCCCGCCGGTGATCTACGGCCCGCGCGACCCCGCCCTCGTTCCCTTCTTCCGCCTCGTGCGTTTCAGAGTGGCCCCGTTGTTGATGGGCGGCCGCAACCGCATCTCGATCGTCTACGCTGAGGACGCTGCCCACGCTATCGTCCAGGCAACTACGGGCGAAGCCGAGATCGGCGGCAAGGTGTATTCTCCGGAAGACGGCCGCGTCCACACCTGGCGCGACCTCCTCGCCGCAATCGAAGAGGCGGTGGGCAGGCGCGCACTCCGCCTAAGCGCCCCGCCTTGGGCGTTCTCGGCCGCCGCACTCGCGAGCGAGGCTTTTGGCTTTGCGACGCGCCGTGCCGTCTCTCTCACCCGCGACAAAGTCCGCGAAATGGCGCAACGCCATTGGGTCTGCTCCAGCGAGAACCTCCGGCAAGATCTCGGATGGGCCCCTTCCGTCAATATCCGACGAGGAGCAAGGCTCACTGCGGACTGGTACCGCCGCGAGCGTTGGATCTGAAGCGTCTCCTCGCGTCGTTGTATAATCCGCCGCGCGAGCAAGGGAGGTCACACATGGAGTGCAAAGTCATCAGCATTTCGCGCGCGCTCGGCGCGGGCGGCGAAGAAATCGGCCTCGACGTGGCCGCCAGGCTCGGCTTTCGCTTCGTAGATGAGGAGATAGTCGCCCGTGCTGCGGAGAAGGCGGGAGTTTCCCCTCAGACGATTGAGAAGGCCGAGCGCACGCCTCCGCTAGTCGAGCGTATCCTTCAGTTTATGGGTACAACCGCGGTAGAGCCGGCCGGCTATGTTCCCGCTGTTGCGCAGATGTCGCCGGCCTACGAGGCGCTGATCGAGCAGGTCATCCGCGAGACCGCGGCACAGGGAAACGTCGTAATTGTGGCCCACGGCGCCAGCATCCCTCTCGCCGGGCAGTCCGGCGTTCTTCGCGTGCTTGTCACGGGATCGCCCGATTCCCGTGCCGCCAGGATCTCGAGTCAAGGCTCTGACTTGCGTAAAACGAGAAAGGCCGTCGAAGACTCAGACCGCGAACGCAAAAGGTACCTCGAGCGCTTTTATGGCATCGGAGCCGAGCTCCCGACCCACTACGACATCGTCCTCAACACGGATGTTCTGCCACTCTCCGTCGCCGCGGACGTTATTGTGGCTGCCGCCAAAGGATCGTGAGCCAGAGCCAGTTTTAGGCCATCGCTGTCCGCGATGCTAGCAGTGTTTGGGCCAACCAATTCGACCCCTAGATAGCGGCAGACGGAGCGGGATGCCCGGCTCGCCTCCCGAAAGCAACCTCCGTGCCCCGAGCCATCCTGGCTCCGTCCGCAAAGAGGATGGCGTATCCTCGCTCACCCACTCTAGCCGCGACTGTATTTCAGTCACATCGCCGTCGATCGAGATGAGGTTTCAGAGCCGTAACGCTATCGTGTTTAGCTTGCGCTATACTGTGCACATTCTTCGATAGGAGCAGCTCGATGCCCCAGTCCGTACAGAGCGAGCGCCTCGACTTCAGCTCTGCCCGAAACCTTCCGCCTGAGCAGGCCGCGTTCTTTCATCTCGGCGAGCCGAAACTCGTCGCCGAGGGAGTCGCCTTTTTCCCGGCGCTCGGCAATTCCACCGCCTTCATCCTTGATCCAGGAGTGCTTATCGTCGACACCGCGCAGCAGCGCTTTACCCCGGCCATACTCTCCGGCTTGCGGGCCAATTACACAGAGGCGCCAATCGAGGCAATCATCTATACACACGGCCACATCGATCACGTGACGGGCGCCGAAGCGATCATCGCCGAGGCCCAGAATCGCGGCGACCGCCGCCCGAACATCATCGCCCATCGCGATCTCCCCGCCCGCTTCGATCGTTATCGCCTTCTCGCCCGCCAGAACGATCACATCAACCGCATTCAGTTCAACTTGCCACCTGATGCCCGGCCGTTCTCCGAAGCGGCCCTCACCTACCCCGACACGACTTATGACACGAGCATCACAACAACCGTCGGCGGGACAATCTTCGAGCTCTATCATTGCCGCGGTGAGACCGACGACGAGACCTGGGTCTGGTGCCCGTCCCGGCGTGTTCTATGCACCGGCGACACGTTCGTCTGGTGCTCGCCCAACGCGGGCAATCCGTACAAGGTACAGCGCTACGCGCTCGACTGGGCGCGCGGGCTGGAGCGCATGGCCGGTCTACGCCCGCTGCATCTCCTTCCCGGCCACGGCCCCGTCCTGTCCGGCGAAGAACGCATCCAGGAGGCGCTCCTTACGACCGCGCACTTCCTGCGGTCGATCCACGACCAGGTCGTCGCTGGCATGAACGAAGGCAAGTGGCTGGAAGACATCATCCGCGACATCCACTGGCCCGCTACAGATAAACCGTGGCTCCAGCCCATCTACGACCATCCGGAGTTCATCGCCAGAAACGTTTACCGCCTCTACGGTGGGTGGTACGACGGAGACCCCGCCGACATCCTGCCGGCGCACTCCCACGACATCGCCGTCGCGCTCATCGGCGCCACAGGGTCGGCGCCCATTCTCGACCGTGCGCGAAGACTCCGAGACCAGGGCGATCTCCAGATGGCCTGCCACCTCGTGGATTTCGTCCGCAAGGGTGAGCCAGGCAACCGCGAGGCGTGGGAACTTTGGCGAGACCTCTTCGCCGCCCGCGCCGCCTCCGAGCCGTCCCTCATGGCCCGGGGCGCTTTTCTCTCGGCCGTTCGCGAGGCGGAAGCGAACCTGAAGGGACTTGGATGACCGCTGCCGAGGGCGTGTTCGAACTGGTCTATCCACTGCCCGACCTCGAGCGGCCTCGCCTTCTTATTGCATTGCAGCCGTGGATAGATGTCGGCTCGGTTGGGACGATGGCGCTGGGCTTCCTCGAGCAGCATTGGGACGCCCAGGAGATCGGCAGGCTCAGGCGCCCGGGCGTCTTTTACGATTTCAGCCGCTACCGTCCCATGCTCTACCGCCGCGAAGGAGATCGGCATGTCGCTATCCCGAACACCTTCCTCCGCCACGCCAGGTCGCCCGCGGGCCAGGAATGGCTCTTCGTTCACGCCCTCGAACCGCACTCGCACGGCGAAGATTACGTAGAAGCCGTTCTTGGCCTCATTCGTCAGTTCGGCGTGCGCCAGTACACGCTCATCGGCTCGATGTACGCCCCGGTGCCCCACACCCGCCCACCTGTCGCCAGTGGCGGAGCAGCCAGCGACGACCTTCGCGAGCAGGTCCTGCGCGCCGGCGTCAAGGAATCCTCCTACGAAGGCCCGACCACTATCCTCGCCACAATGCCCCAAATGGCCTCGGGCGAAGGGATCGAAACTGCGAGCATTATTCTCCAGCTCCCGGCCTACATTCAGCTTGAGCGTGACTACTGCGGGACCGAGGCGCTTCTCGACATTCTCTCTCGCGCTTATTCCCTCGACCTCGACATGTCATCGCTACATGAGGAGAGCCAGCGCCAGAGCGAGGCCATGAACGAGTCCGTTGCTCAAAATCCTCAACTGCAGGCGATGGTCGCTGAGCTCGAGCGAGTGTACGACTCCGAGAAGGAGGAACCTGCCGAGGAGACCCCCGAACTATCCCCGGAGCTGGAAGGCTTCTTGAAGGACGTCCAGAC
>Ga0209376_1001881_pt1 | contig 20498 bp, 23 predicted proteins | sample GraSoiAngelo_134_FD_185891 | JGI IMG/M metagenome (GOLD analysis project Ga0209376, IMG submission 185891) | Grasslands soil microbial communities from the Angelo Coastal Reserve, California, USA - 14_0929_05_30cm (SPAdes) (version 2) | ecosystem: Environmental > Terrestrial > Soil > Grasslands ... | reverse complement strand
GTCGTGCTTCCGCGATTTCGAATGCTGGGGCAACACCGGTCGCACCAAGGCCGAGAACCTCGGCCTGCTGATCGCGCGCAACGGTCTCCGCCAGGCGCTGCTCGTCGGCGACACGCCCGGGGATCAAGCGGCGGCCCGCGAGTGCGGCGTGCCGTTCGTGTACGTCGACTACGGATTCGGCGTCTGCCGCGGCGCGGCCCGGAGCTTCTCGTCGTTCGGCGACCTGACCCGCTGGCTGCTCGGGGATCTCCAGGCTTGACCCCGCATCCCGGAACGGCTATGCCTTGGCAACTACCAGACAGAGGTGGAGCCCATGAGACCGTTCGAGGGAATCAAGATCATCGACATCACGCACGTGCTGGCCGGGCCGTTCGCGGCCTATCAGCTCGCCCTGCTGGGCGCCGACGTCATCAAGGTCGAGCACCCGCGAGACTACGACCAGAGCCGCGACTCGGGCAGCGACCGCGCCCTCAACAAGCAGAAGATGGGCACCGGCTACCTCACCCAGGGCTCCAACAAGCGGGCGATCACGCTGAATCTGAAGACCGAAAAGGGGCGCGAGATCCTCAAGCAGCTCGTACGGGACGCCGACGTCCTGGTCGAGAACTGGCGCTCCGGCGCCTTCCCGGCGCTCGGGCTCGGCTACAAGGATCTGCGCCCGCTCAACCCGAAGCTGATCTATTGCTCGATGACGGCGTTCGGTCAGGACGGGCCGCGCGGCGAGCAGACTGCCTACGACCAGCTGATCCAGGCCACCTCCGGCATGATGGCCACGACCGGCACGCCCGAGGTGAATCCGATCAAGACCGGATCACCGGTGATCGACTACGCGACCGGCACGATGTGCGCGTTCGCGATCTCGGCGGCGCTGTTCCAGCGCGAGCGCACCGGGCGCGGCCAGTACATCGACAGCGCGATGCTGGACGTGGCCTTCATGCTGATGGGCTCGCACATCACCTCGTACATGCGCACTGGCCACGAGCCCAAGCCCAAGGGCAACCGGATGGACCGCGCGAGCAGCCAGCTCTACCAGGCCAAGGACGCGCCGCTGATGATCGCCGCCAGCAACCGCGGCCAGCACGAGCGGCTGTTCAACGCCGTCGGCCGTCCCGACATCGCCGCACAGTCCGATCACGACGAGCGCGATCGGCTCTACGAGCAGCAGACCGCGGAGCTCCAGAAGATCATCGCCCAGCGCACCGCCGACGACTGGGAGCAGCATCTGCAGTCCCGCCACGTCCCGGCCGGCCGCGTGCGCACGCTCGCGGAGGCGCTGACCGATCCCCAGCTCGAGGCGCGCCGCGTGCTGCACGAGCACCAGAAGGTCGAGGGCGTCGACGGGCCGGTGACGGTCCCGGTGAGCGCCTTCAAGTTCGCCGACGACGGCCCGAGCGTCGACTCGCCGCCGCCACGACTGGGCCAGCACACCGAGGAGGTGCTGCTCGCGCTCGGCTATACGACAACGCAGATCGCCGCGCTGCGCGAGGAGGACGTAATATGACGGCCGACAGCCCCCTGGTCCTCATGGAACAGAAGGGTGCCGTTGCTCTCATCTCCCTCAATCGGCCCGAGCGGCTCAACGCCTGGAGCCCCGATCTCGGCAAGGCGCTGATCGCCCGGTTGCGCGAGGCGGAGGCCGACGCATCCGTGCGAGCCGTCGTCCTCACCGGAGCTGGACGCGCCTTCTCCGCGGGCGCCGATCTCAAGAATCCGAAGACGCACACCGTCGACTCTCCCGAGCAGCATCTCTCCGCGCTGCGGGGCAGTCCCGTGTTCGACGCGGTCGAGAGCTACTCCAAGCCCATCATCAGCGCCGTCAACGGCTACGCGGTCGGCATCGGCTGCCTGGTGCCGCTCTGCTGCGACTTCATCCTGGCCGGCCAGCAGGCGGTGTTCTGCTTGCCCCAGGTGAGCCTCGGCATTCTTCCCGCCTACGGTGGCACGCTGCGCCTGGCGCGGTTCGTCGGCCGCGGCAACGCGCTCAACATCGCGCTCACCGGCCGCAAGGTCGGCGCCGACGAGGCGCTCCGGATGGGCATGGTGGTGGACGTGCTGCCCCAGGATCAGCTGATTCCGGAAGCGCTCCGGCAGATGCAGGCGATCGGCGACATGCCAGCGACGGCGGTGCGCCTGGCGCGCGAATCGTTGCGCCAGGGCTACGAGGGCGGTCTACCCGCGACGGCGCACGGCGACCTCTACCGCTTCATGGCGCTCGCCCAGACGTCGGAGCGCGCCGAGCGCCACGAGGCGTGGCGCAAGCGCAAATAGCGGAATCGCGTCCTTGACTCCGCCGCCGAGGAGCGCAATCCTCTTCTAACCGCTGGGACAGGCAGTGTGCGCCGCAAGCCGTCGCGGGGCTGGGGCCCCGCCGGCTGAGGCGCAGCTACCAATGAGGAGACAGACCATGGCGCGCGCGTACAACGTCATCGACGCCGACGGACACATCCTCGAGCCGGTCGACATCTGGGAGAAGTACATCGACCCCGCCTATCGCGAGCGCGCGCCTCGGATGATCGTCGACACCGACGGCAAGGAGCGGCTCCTCGTCGAAGGCAAGATCCTGGGCAGCCCGAAAGGGCTCGGTCTCATCGGCGGGATCGGCGCCCGTCAGGGCACGGTCGACGACGTCACGATGAAGTACGTCGAAGGGCGTCCGGGCGGCTTCGACCCGCACGCGCGAATCCCGGATATGGACCTCGACGGCATCGACGCCGCGTTCCTCTACCCGAGCCTCGGCCTGTTCAGCGGCGCGGTGCAGGATCCCGGCCTGGCCGCGGCGATGTGCCGGGCCTACAACCGCTGGCTCGCCGACTACTGCAAGCCCTACCCCGACCGGCTCTTCGGCGTCGCGATGCTGCCGATGCAATCGATCCCGCTCGCCATCGACGAGATGCGCTTCGCGCGCAAAGAGCTCGGCATGCGCGGCGGCTTCCTGCGCCCCAACCCGTACAACAACCGCATGCTCCACCATCCGGACTACACGCCGTTCTGGAAGGAGGTCGAGGAGCTCGACTTCTCCATCGGCCTGCACGAGGGCGCCAGCGGCGGCATGCCCCAGGTGGGCGTCGATCGCTTCCAGAACCGCGGCGCGCGGCACATCATCTCCCACACGATGGAGATGATGCTGGCGGCGATGAGCGTGATCTGGGAGGGCGTGTGCGACCGCCATCCGAAGGTGCGCATCGGCTTCCTCGAGTCGGGCGGCGGATGGATCGCGCCGTGGCTCGACCGGATGGACCGCCACTTCGACGACCAGGGCTTCAACGATTCCGGGCTGACGATGCGGCCGAGCGAGCTGTTCCGGCGGAACTGCTGGATCTCGTTCGAGCCGGTCGAGGGCAGCCTCTCGGTCCTCGCCGACTACATCGGCCCGCACAAGATCCTGTGGGCCACCGACTATCCGCACCCGGACGGCTTCTTCCCGGGCGCGCCGAAGCTCATCGCCGACCGGCCCGAGCTGTCGGCCGAGACGAAGCGCCAGATCCTGGCCGGCGGCGCCAAAGGCTTCTACGGCCTGAGCTAGGCGCGGAGAGCGTCGCAGCGACATCGAGGAGCGCCACCGCTACGCCGGGCCGCCTCCGAGCGTCGGGGGGGCTTGGGGGGCCCTTCGAGGCCCCCCAGGACGCCGAGCAACATCGAGGAGCGCCACGGCTACGCCGGGGCGATCCGAGCGTTGGGGGGTATGGGGGGCCCTTCGAGGCCCCCCATTATCTGAAGGAGGCTTGGATGGACTTTCACGGCGTCGACGTCCGCACGCAGTTCAAGAAAATGCGCGAGCTGGCCCCGGAGGTGTATCGCGCGTTCCTCGAGTTCGATCAGAAGGCCTTCAAGGATGGCGCGATTTCGGCCAAGACCAAGGAGCTGATCGCGCTCGGCATCGCCCACATCACGCAGTGCCCGTGGTGCATCGACGCGCACACGAAGAAAGCGGCCGCCGCCGGCGCGGCCGACGCCGAGATCGCGGAAACGACGTTCGTCGCGATGGCCATGGCCGCCGGTGCCGCGTGGAGCCACGGCGGATTAGCCCTCCAGTGCTTACAAGAGCACAAGGGTTGACCCGACGATCGGAGCCACAAGTGTCTATCACGCGCCACCATCGGTCCGAGCCGGCCTCGAGTAACCGATAAATGAAGTTCGGACTGCGGTACGCGAATCTCGGCCGATACGCGAACGGCCCGGCCGCCGTGGAGCTCGCCCAGGCGGCGGAGGCGGCCGGGTTCGACTCGATCTGGACGGTCGAGCACGTCGTGGTGCCTCACGGCTACCAGTCCCGCTACCCGTACTCCGACACGGGTCGCATGGGCTCAGGGCTCGAGGACTTCCCGATCCCGGATCCGCTGATCTGGCTCACCTACATCGCGTCGGCCACGCGGACGCTCAAGCTGGGCACGGCGATCCTGATCCTGCCGCAGCGCAATCCGGTGATCACCGCGAAGGCGGTCGCCTCGCTCGACCATCTGGCCGGCGGCGGGCGCGTGCTGCTGGGGATCGGCGTGGGCTGGCTCGCCGAGGAGTTCGCCACGCTGGGTGTGCCGTTCGAGGATCGCGGCGCGCGCACCGACGAGTACGTCGCGGCGATGCGCGCGCTGTGGAGCCAGGAGCGCGCGAGCTTCAGCGGGCGCTTCGTGTCGTTCCGCGACGTCTACTGCCGGCCGCTTCCGCCCAATCGCCGCATCCCGATCATCGTCGGCGGCGACACGAAGGCCGCCGCCCGTCGAGCCGGGCGGATCGGCGACGGCTACTTCCCGGCTCGCGGCGCCCCGGCCGAGCTCTACGACGAGATGCGGCGCGCCGCCGTCGAAGCGGGCCGGAACCCCGACGACATCGAGATCACCGCGGCGGCGCCCGCCGAGATCTCCGAGATCGAGGCGCTCGCGAAGCGGGGCGTGTCGCGGGTGGCCGTCCCCGTCAGCGGCGCGGCAGGGCTGCCGGCCCAGGTCAGGACGCCCGACGACGTGCTGCGTTACGGAAAAGACGTGATCGCGCGTCTGCGCGACTGAGGAGAGACATGACGACGACCGCGCTCAAATCGGACCTCGACACCCTGATCGACCTCAACCGTGACTACATCCGGTCCGTGCAAACCTCCGATGTTCGCCGGTTCGATGAGATCCTGGCCGACGACTTCCGCTGTTCCAACCCCGACGGGTCGCTCGTCGATCGCGCCGCCTTCTTGCAGCAGACCGCGCGGCCGGTCGCGATCTCGGCGCTCGAGGCTCTTGATGTCGACGTGCGCATCATGGGCGACTTCGCGATCATCCATGCGCGCACCGAGTACACCCGTCCAGACGGCCAGCGTGGCGGTGGACGCTACACAGACGTGTGGGCGCGTCGCGGCGGCCGCTGGCTCGCTGTCTCTGCTCACGTTACTCGCTGTTAACTCTGCGCTCAGCCCACGGCTTCCTTCTCGGCTCAAGAGAGCACGCGGCGCCGGAGCCGGGGCAGGAGCCGAGACGCCGCTTCGTCCACCTGAGCGAGCTGGTCGCCGCCCGCGAAGCGCAGGGCGAGATGACGGGCGCCGGCGTCGATCCAGCGCTGCAGCCACTCCACGCATCCCTCGACCGGCCCGGCATAGGTCGCCTGGCGAGCCAAAATCGTCTTCGCCGGCGCGGCATAATACGTCTCGAGGAAGCTGTTCAGCCGCTGCTCGGCGGCGGCACCGTTCGGATCGAGCGCGAGCGTGACATACGCGGCGCCTGTCACCGCGTCGGGCGCCCGGCCCGCGGCGCGCGCGGCCGCCTGCACGCGCGGAAACTGCTCGGCGAAGAACTCGACGTGGGGGCCGGTGGGGAACCACGCGTCGAAGCGCGCCGCCTCGCGCAGGGCTGTCGGCCCGCTGCCGCCGATCCAGATGGGCGGGCCTCCGAGCTGCTGAGGCTTCGGCTCCATCGTGACGTCCTCGAGCGTGAAGTGCTTGCCGCTGAAGCTGACGTGATCGCGGCGCCACAGCGCCCGGCAGATCTCGAGCGTCTCCAGGAACCGGCCGACGCGGCGCTCGAACGGAACGCCCGCCGCCGCGAACTCTTTGCGGATGGACGGATTGTCGGCGGCGAAGCCCACCCCGAGGATGATCCGGCCTTCGGCCGCGCGATCGAGCGTGCCCACGACGTGGGCGAGCACGACCGGGCTGCGCAGCGCCGGCAGGAGCACGCCGGTGCCCAGGCGCACTCGCCGCGTGCGTCCGGCCACGGCGGCCATCAGCGTGAGCGGCTCGTGGCGTGGCCGCGCGATCAGCGAGTCGCCGATCCAGACCGAATCGAAGCCCGCCGCCTCGGCGCGCTCGGCCATCGTCAGGAGCGGCGCCGTCTCCGGGCGGCCCGACATGACCGCCTCGCGCGTGGGTATCAGCACGCCGAACTCCACCGCCATGTCAGCGCCTCCTGGATCTAGGCCGCCGTGTTACGTTGCGCTACCGCCGAGCGAGCAGCCGTCGGAACACCGCGCCGTACTGGAAGCCGTAGCCCTCGGCGTGCTCGGCGGCGTTCTTCTTGACGCGGTCGCCGATCGTCGAGCCCGCCGGCACGTTGAAGCCCGGAATCTGGCTCTCGTGACGGACCAGCGCGGCGATCTGCCGATCGATCGACTCGGTGACGTCGACGATGACGTCGGACTCGTCGGCGCCCCAGTACCAGAGCTCGCGCACCTTGTGCGGCTCGAGGCCGTCCCGCGTGATGTGCTCCGGGAAATGCAGATGGTCGCGGGCGTAGGGATACACGGCGTCCGTCGCGGTGATTCCCGCCTTGCGGTGATCGCGGTGCTGGAACCCTTTGATCCGATATGGGTCGTGGACGAACACCGTGTGCGGCCGGTACCGGCGGATCGCACCCACGACGTCGCCCAGGAACCCGCGGGTGTCCTCGAGCCCGCCGTCGGGGTAGCCGAGCATGACGACGTGCCGCACGCCCATGAAGTCGGCGGCGGCGCGCTGCTCGGCCGCCCGTTTCTTGGCCAGCGCAGCTGGCGCCAGCGCGCGGTCGGCGGTGCCCGCCGCGCCGTTCGTGCAGAGGACGTAGGTCACCTCGCAGCCCGCCGCCGCCCACTTGGCCACCACGCCACCCGAGCCGATCTCGGCGTCGTCGGGATGGGCGAAGATCACCATCGCTTTGTCCGGCATTTGGGTCACGATCTCGAGCTTGCTGGCGGTGGCGTCTCTGGGCATGCAGCGATTCTACAGGACGGGCCAAGGTGCAGTAGCATGCTGGCGTGCCGCGTCTCTATCTCGTACGTCACGGACGGCCGACCGCGACCTACTCGGATGCGCGGGATGTCGGTCTCGACCCTATAGGGGTTGCCCAGGCGGAGGCCGTCGCGGCCGGGCTCGCTCCTTTGGGACCCCTGGTCGTCCTGATGAGCCCGCTTCGGCGGGCGCGCGAGACCGCCGCGCCGCTCGAGCGCACGTGGGGGCGGCCGGGTACCGTCGAGCCCGCCATCGGCGAGATCCCTTCTTCAGTCGCCGACCCGACCGCGCGGGGCGCCTGGCTCCGTCGAATCCTCCAGGCGCGCTGGGGTGACGTGGAGCCCGAGCTCCACGCATGGCGGCGCGGCGTCGTCGATGCGCTCCTGGGGCTGCGCGAGTCGAGCGTGATCTTCACCCACTACATCGCGATCAACGTCGCCGCCGGCACGGCCACCGGCGACGATCGCGTGACCTCGTTCTCGCCCGCCCATTGCTCGGTGACCGTCGTGGATACCGACGGAGGCGCGCTGCGCCTGCTGGAGCGCGGCGGGGAGGCCACCACCCCCTTCCTCTGACCCCGGTCGCGGTCCTCCGCGACCCACTGGCGCGGCGCGCCCGCTCGTTCTAGGATACCGGCCCATGACGACCCACGCATTGCCGCTGTCCCGCTACAAAGTCCTCGACCTCACGCGCGCCCGGGCCGGCCCCACCTGCGTCCGCCAGCTGGTCGACTGGGGTGCGGAGGCCATCAAGATCGAGATGCCCGGCGGGCGTACGGGCGACGGGATGGGTGGCAATCGTCACGGCTTCGATTTCCAGAATTTGCACCGCAACAAGCGCAGCATGACGCTGAACCTGAGAGATCCCGAGGGCGTGGCGATCTTCAAGCGCCTGGCGCAGACCGCGGACATCGTGGTCGAGAACTATCGTCCGGGCGTGAAAGAGCGCCTGGGCATCGACTACAAGACCCTCAGTGTTCTCAACCCACGCATCATCTACGGCAGCATCTCGGGTTTCGGCCAGTCCGGCCCGTACCGCGATCGCCCGGGCGTCGACCAGATCGCCCAGGGCATGGGCGGCCTGATGTCGATCACCGGCATTCCGGGCCAGGGCCCGGTGCGAGTCGGGATTCCGATCGCGGATCTGTGCTCGGGAATCTTCCTGGCTCAGGGCATTCTGGTCGCGCTGATCGAGCGCGAGACCACGGGCGAGGGCAAGTGGGTGCACACCTCGCTGCTGGAAGCGATGCTGTCGATGCTCGACTTCCAGGCCTCACGCTGGTTGATGAGCAAGGAAGTCCCGCCGCAAGCCGGCAACAATCATCCGACCGGCATTCCCACCGGTGTCTTCGAGACGAAGGACGGACACATCAACATCGCCGCCGCCGGCGACGACATCTACGGGCGGTTCTGTCGGGCCATCGAGCGCACGGACCTGCTCACCGACCCCCGCTTCGCGACGTCCAAGGCGCGCTCCACGAACCGCGACACCATCATGGAAGTCATCATGCCGGTGACCCGACAGAAGACGAGCGCCGAGTGGATCAAGATCATGAACGACGCCGGCGTACCCTGCGGCCCGATCTACAAGATCAACGAGTCGTTCGCCGATCCCCAGGTGCAGCACCTGGCCATGGCGCAGCCGGTTCACTCGCCAGTGCTGGGCGATCTCACGATTCTCGGTCACCCGGTCTCGCACGGTGAGAAGCGCAATCCGCTGCGCAGCGCGGCGCCGGAGCTGGGCGAGGCCAACGAGGAAACCCTGACGTGGCTCGGCTACACGAAGGAGCAGATCGCGGATCTTTCCAAGCGCGGAGTGATTTGATTGGCTGGCGCGGAGGGCCGTCGAAGAACCCTCCGCGCCATGAACGTCCTCGCTGAGTAAATGCCGACCGCACGTCTTCGCGGCGATTTGCTCATGCATTACGACGACGACCAATTCACCGATCCGTGGTCATCGCCCGAGACTGTCATCCTGCATCACGGCAACGCCAAGAGCGGAAAGCTCTGGTACCGGTGGGTCCCGCTGCTGGCCCGCGACTATCGCGTCATCCGCGTCGATGCGCGCGGCTTCGGGAGATCCTCGGTTCCAGCACCCGGTTATCCGTGGTCGCTGGAGGGCTTCGCGACGGACCTGCTTCATCTCATGGAGCACCTCGGTATCGACAAGGCACACCTGATCGGCGAGACCATCGGGGGCACGATCGCCCTCGAGTTCGCCCATCGATATCCCGACCGCCTGCGCACCGTGACCACGTGCACCTCGCCCTACAAGTTCCGCGGCGTCCAGGCCTACCTGGACTACCACAAGATCGTGAAGGAACAGGGCGTCGAGGCGTGGGTGCGCCAGACCGCCGGCCGTCGGCTCGAGCCCGGCGCGTCGGATCCCGGGCACCAGGAGTGGTACGCACAGGAGATGAGCCGCACGGCACAGCACGTGGTGCTCGAGACACTCGCGTATCTGGCGACGGTCGACCTGACGCCGATCCTCCCGAAGATCACGACGCCGGCGCTGATTCTAGTCGGCGAGCGCAGCACCATGAACACCCCGGATCGGGCGCAAGGCATGGCCGCGCTCCTGCCGCGCGGAACGCTGGTGGAGGTGCCCGGGGCGAGCGGTTACGTGCAGCATTCCGCGCCGGACCAATGCGTTGCGATCTGGCGAGAGTTCGTGCGATCCTCCCGCGCGTGAGAACCAATTCCAGGAGGGCCTGACATGGGAGACATCCTCGGGATCGGCACGACTCACTATCCGCCGGGGCTGGTGCCCGACGAGCTGAAGCCGTGGCCGCTGGCGCGCATGCTCCAGAGTGACCCACGGATTCCGGCGCACCTGAAAGACCCCGCCAGCTGGCCCGAGCCCATGCGCGCCGAATGGGGGAACGACGAGGGCATCTCGGCGTTCAAGGCGCACCGCGAGCGCGTCTTCAGGGCGTTCCGCGCCCAGCGCGAGGAGATCGACGCGTTCCGGCCCGACTTCATCTTGATGTGGGGCGACGATCAGTACGAGAACTTCCAGGACGATGTCATCCCGCCGTTCTGCGTGCTCGCCTACGACACGCTGTCGTTCCAGCCGTTCAAGCGGCTCGGCAAGCGCCCGAACATCTGGGGCGAGCCCGGCGACAAGACGTTCACGTGGCGCGGCCAGCCGCGCGCCGGACGCTACCTCGCCAGTAAGCTGCTCGAGGCCGGCATCGACATGGCGTACGCGTACAAGCCCTTGCACGGCGACGGCGTGGCCCACGCGTTCGCGAACACGCTCCTGTACCTCGACCGCGAGCGCACAGGCTTCGACTATCCGATCCTGCCGGTGACGGTGAACTGCTACGGACGCGACGTCGTGCGCTACCAGGGCGGTGGGAGCCAGCACAGCGAGGAGGCCGATCCCCCCGCGCCGTCGCCGCGCCGCTGCTTCGAGCTGGGGCGCGCCACCGCGCGCATCCTGCGCGAGAGCCCCTGGCGCGTGGTCGTCATGGCGTCGTCGAGCTGGTCGCACGCGTTCCTGACCGAGAAGAATCACTTCCTCTATCCCGATCTCGAAGCCGATCGCGCGCTGCTGGCGCAGCTGCGCGCCGGGGACTACGACGCCTGGCGCGACACTCCCCTGCAGCAGCTCGAAGCCTCCGGCCAGCACGAGATCCTCAACTGGATGTGCCTCGCCGGCGCCGCGGCCGAGCTCGGCCACAAGATGGAGCTGGTGGACTGGGCGGAGACCTGGATGTTCAACGCGCCCAAGTGCATGGCGGTCTTCCGATGAAAGCCGTCTACATCGCCGAGCCAGGCGGCCCCGAGAAGCTCACCTTCGGCGATCGTCCCGATCCCGACGCGGGGCCGGGCGAAGTCCTCATTCGCGTCCGGGGCTCCGCCGTCAACCACGCGGACCTGGCGATCCGCGCCGGACGCTCGGCGACGGGTGGGCTGCCGCGCATCCTCGGGCTCGACATCGCCGGCGAGATCGCGCGCCTCGGTCCGGGGGTGACGGGGTGGAAAGAGGGCGAACGCGTCGTCGTCGAGAACCGGGTTAAGTGCGGTACCTGCACGCCGTGCGTGCAGGGGCGCGACGAGTACTGCGAGCGTCAGAAGCGGCTCGGTGGCGAGCTCGACGGAGGCCACGCGCAGTATTGCAAGGTCCCGGCGGCCAATCTGCAGCGCATCCCGGAGTGGATGGGTTTCGAGGAGGCGGCGACGCTTCCACTCGCGGGCCATACGGCGTGGCACTGCCTCGTCGAGCGCGTGAAGCTACAGCCGTGGGAAGACGTGCTCATCAACGCGGTCGGCAGTGGCGTGGGGAGCTTCGGGCTCCTGATGGCCAAGGGCATCGGCGCCCGCGCCATCGTCACGGCCGGCAGCGACTGGAAACTCGAGAAGGCCAAGGAGCTCGGCGCCAACGAGGTCATCAACTACACGACCACGCCGAAGTTCAGCCAGCGCGTCAAAGAGCTCACCGACGGCCGCGGTGTCGACGTGGTGTTCGACTGCGTCGGCGCAACGGTGTGGGACGAGAGCTGCGCGAGCCTCAAGCCCGGCGGCCGGCTGGTCATTACCGGGACGACCGCGGGCAGCCAGCTGCCGTTCAATCTCTCGGTGCTGCAGAGCCGGCCGCTGACGCTGATGGGCAGCGGCGCCCGGAGCCGGCGCAGCTTCGCGGCGATGATGCACATGGTGCACTACGGCGGTCTGCGCGGCGTCGTCGGCAAGACGTTCGATCTCGCCGACACCGCGAAGGCGCACGAGGTCATGGCCGGGCGCGACTTCTTCGGCAAGCTCGTCCTGCGCGTGCCGTAGTAGCGCTCGCTTTCCCACCAGCCGCTTCGATGATCGACCCGGCAGGCATCAAGCGGCGCTTCACCGTCTCACCTCTCGTTCGCCTATCGGCACATCGGCGGGGAGACTAGCCGAACACCGGTATGGGCACCAGCGCCCTGGCCGGGACCCTCAGGTCAGGAACAGGAAGGTGACCCCGAGGCCCTTCGAGGCCCCCATCGCAAACGGAAGCGGCGTATTATATGGCCGCCGCGGACCCGCCCACGCTCTGACGGGGCGAGCCGGCTCGGGAGGTCCGAGATGAGCCACATCATTCGCCTGTACACCGGCAAGGACGGCCAGACCCATATCGAGGAGCTGGACCTCGCCACCCATCCGGAGCTCACGACGCTTCAAGGCACCAAGGGCATCGTGTTCCGGACGACCAAGCCCGGCCACTTCTCGGACTGGCACAACGCCCCGCGCCGGCAGTTCGTGATCACGCTGGCGGGCGAAGTCGAGATCGGGCTCGCGGACGGCACCAAGCATCGCTACGGGCCGGGGCACGTGACCCTGGCGGAAGACTTGACGGGCAAGGGGCACACGACGCGCGTCGTCGGCGACCAGCCCCGCCTCTCGGTCACGATCCCTCTGGCGGACTGACGACACGGACTAGCGACGAGGAGGACGACCCATGGGACAGATCCTTGGGCTCGGTATCACCCACTATCCCCCGATGTCGTACAAGGGCAACATGTCGGGCCGGATCAAAATGTTGCTGGCGGACCCGATGCTGCCCGAGAAGCTGCGGTCGCCGGAGGGCTGGCATCCGACGATGCGCGAGCAGTGGAGCACCGACGAAGGCCTGGCCCACTCCGAGCGGCACCGCAGCGACCTGATCCATCACTTCCGGAAGATTCGCGCCGAGCTCGACGCCTTCGAGCCCGACTTCGTGCTGCTGTGGGGCGACGACCAGTACGAGAACTACCGTGAGGACTGCGTGCCGCCGTTCTCGGTGCTGGCCTACGACTCGGTCGACGTCCAGCCGTGGAAGGGGCATCGCGGCGAGAACTGGTGGGACGAGGCCAAGGACAAGACGTTCACGATCACGGGCCATCGCGCCGGCGCCAAGTATCTCGCCTCGGCCCTGCTCGACGACGGGATCGACCTCGCGTACGCCTACAAGCCCCTGCACCACCCGCTCGGCCACGCGTTCGTGAACTCGGTCCTGTACCTGGATATGGATCGCAAGGGGTTCGCCTACCCGGTGGTGCCATTCACCGTGAACTCGTACGGGCGCTGGCTGGTCGGCGCCCACGGCGCGCCGATGACGCCCTCGCAGGCCGCGAAGCTCGCGGGCCAGACCGAGCTCGATCCGCCCGGGCCGCAGCCGTGGCGCTGCTTCCAGGTCGGCGCGGCGGTGGCGCGCGCGCTCACCCGCAGTCCGTGGCGCGTGGCGGTGATCGCGTCGTCGAGCTGGAGCCACTCGTTCCTGGTCGGCAAGCACGCGCTGATGTTCCCGGACGTCGAGTCGGACAAGCGCTACTATGAGGCGCTGCGCGACGGCGACTGGGAGACGTGGCGCAACACGAAGATCGAGGAGGCCGAGGACCGCGGCCACCACGAGCTGCTGAACTGGTTCTGCCTCGCCGGCGCGATGGCGGAACTCCGGCGCAAGCCTGACGAGTCCGTGTTCCTGGAGTCGTGGATCACGAACTCCGACAAGGTCTTTGCCGTGTTCAGACCCTAGCCGCGGCGTTCAGACCGTAGGCGCCGTCTCGAGGGCGGTAGCCATAACAAAGTAGTGCGCGCCGCAGGCCGTCGTGGGGCTGGGGCCCCGCCGGCCGAGGCGCGGCTACAAAATGAGGAGGCGCTCATGATCTACGAGGTTCGCACCTACTCACTGCGCACCGGGGCCGTGGCCGAGTTCGAGGACCGCTTCGCCAAGCGCAAGGCGCTGCGCGAGAAGCACTCCAAGCTCGGCGCCTTCTGGCACACCGATTTCGGCCCGCTCAACCAGGTGATTCACGTGTGGCCCTACGAAGACCTGGCGCAGCGCACCAAGGTGCGCGACGCCATGGCCAAGGACGCCGAGCTCAACGCGCTGCCGGGCGGGCGCGATCTGATCGTCGAGCAGCAGTCCGACATCATGATCCCCGCGCCGTTCATGCAGCCGCTGGGCAGCCGCAACTTCGGCGCCGGCAACTTCTACGAGATGCGGATCTACACCTACTCGCCGGGCGATCTCCCGAAGGTGCTCGAGGCGTGGGGCAAGGCCGTGCCGGGGCGCGAGAAGCTCTCCCCGCTGGCCGCCTGCTTCACCAGCGAGATCGGCGGCCTCAACAAGTTCGTGCACGTGTGGGTCTACAAGGACTCCAACGAGCGGAATCGCATCCGCGAGGAATCCCGCAAGGGTGGCCAGTGGCCGCCGCAGTCCGGCGTGCGACCGGTCCGCCAGGAAAACAAGCTGCTCATCCCGGCGTCGTTCTCGCCCCTGCAGTAGTCAGCCGCGTCGGTCGTCGCCCGGGCGGGCTGGCCACCGAGCCCGACCCGCCCGGGCGCGATCGTTGCCGTCCCAAGAGGAGGGTATGCGCTCCATGACGCGATTCGCGCAAGAAGTGATGCCGCACTGCCGCTAGGGGCGCGGGAGGGACGAGCGTGTCACTGACCAAGTCCGAGCTGGTCGAGATCTTTCGCAAGCTGGTCCTGATCCGCGAGTTCGACCTGCTCGCCATCGAGCTTCGGAAGGCCAAGCGGATCTACGGCGCGGTGCATCCGTATGTCGGCGAAGAGGCCGTGGCCGTCGGCGTGTGCGCCGCGCTCCGCCCGACCGATCGCATCACCAGCACCCACCGGGGCCACGGACACTGCATCGCGAAGGGCGCCGACATCAACCGGATGATGGCCGAGCTGTTCGGCCGGGTCGACGGCTACTGCAAGGGCAAGGGCGGCTCGATGCACATCGCCGACTTCGCCATCGGGATGCTCGGCGCCAACGGCATCGTGGCCGGCGGCATGCCGATCGCGTGCGGCGCCGCGCTGGCGGCGCAGCTCGAGGACGCCGGGAAGGTCACCGCGTGCTTCTTCGGCGACGGCGCCACCGGCGAGGGTGAGTTCCACGAGACCCTCAACATCGCCTCGCTGTGGAAGCTGCCGCTGCTCTTCGTCTGCGAGAACAACCGCTACGGCGCCGGCAACGCGGTGGAATCGGTGCGGGCACAGGCCGACATCACGCTGCACGCGCCGGCCTACGGGATGCCCGGCATCGCCGTCGACGGCAACGACGTGCTGGCGGTCCGCGACACCGCCGCCGAGGCCGCCGAGCGGGCGCGGCGCGGCGACGGACCGACGCTGATCCATTGCAAGACGTTTCGCTCGCTCTTTCACGCGATGCGCGACGTGCCGCCGCCGGAGACGAGGCCGGACGACCTGCTCGCCGCGTGGCGCGGCCGTGATCGTGATCCGATCACCCGCCTCGAGGACCATCTGATCGGCGGCGGGACCGTCACGACCGCCGAGCTGCAGCAGATCCGCGACGCGGTCAAACGCGACCTCGACGCGGCGGTGGCCTTCGCCGAGGCAAGCCCGTATCCCGATCCCAACGACCTGCTGGTCGACATGTTCGCCGAGTAAGGAGTGCCTACCGTGCGAGAGATCACGTTCGCCCAGGCTCTCGAGGAAGCGCTGATCGAGGAAATGGAACGCGACGAGCGTGTGATCACCCTCGCCACCACGCGGGCGCCGGGGCTCGAGAACAAGTTCGGCGACAAGCGCGTGCGGTTCACGCCGATCTCCGAAGCCGCGTTCACCGGCATCGGGCTCGGGGCGGCCGGGAGCGGGTTCCGTCCGGTCGTCCACTGGGGCATGGTCACGTTCTCGTTCGTGGCCATGGACCAGATCGTCAACCAGGCGAGCAAGATCCGCTACATGTTCGGCGGCCAGGCCGACTTCCCCGTGACCTATCGGTGCACCACCGGCGGCGGCATGCAGGTGGCGGCCCAGCATTCGCAGAGCCCGTACTCCATGTTCATGCACCTGGCCGGGCTGAAGATCATCCTCCCGTCGACCCCCGCGGACGCCAAAGGCCTGTTGAAGAGCTCGATCCGGGACAATAACCCGGTCGTCTTCTTCGAGTGCAGTCGGCTGGCCTCGACCACCGGGCCCGTGCCGGACGGCGAGCACGTGGTCCCGATCGGCGTCGCCGACGTGAAACGCGCCGGCCGCGACGTGACGGTCGTCGGGCTCGCCTACTACGTGCGCGAGGCGCTCGCGGTGGCGGACACGCTGGCCGCCGAGGGCATTTCCCTCGAAGTGGTCGATCCGCGCACGCTCGTGCCGATGGACGCCGACGCGATCCGCGCCTCGGTGCGCAAGACCGGGCGGCTCGTGGTGGTCGACGAGGCGCCGGCCACCTGCTCGGCGGCCTCCGAGATCGTCGCGCTCGTCACCGAAGACGCGCAGACGTTCCGGGCGCTCCGGGCACCGGTGCAGCGCGTGTGCGCCGCGCCGGTGCCGGTGCCGTTCAGCCCGCCGCTCGAGCAGGCGGCGCTGCCGGACCGGGCGCGCATCACGACAGCCATTCGCCGGGTGCTGGCATGAGAACGACGAAGACGCCGTTCCAGCTCCGTCCCGACCCCCTCGCCCGGTGAAAGGCGGAAGAGCCATGAACACGCTGCTGTGCGCGCTCTCGATCGGCTGCGCGCTGATCCTGATCGGCGCGGTCCGGGACGTGCAGGCGCAGACCCCCGCGCCGGCGCCACCGCCCGTCATCGAAGGCAACATCTACACGGCGATCTACATCGAGATCATGCCGACCTCTCGGGCGGACGGCGTGACGGCGCTGAAGCGCTACCGCGACGCCACCCGCGCCGACGACGGCAACGTGCGGTGCGAGCTCGTGAGTCGCATCGGCCAGCCGCACCAGTTCGCGATCCTGGAGGTGTGGAAGGACCAGAAGGCGTTCGAGGCCCACGGCAAAGGGGCCTCGGCCGCGCAGCTCCGCGAGCAAGTCCACGCGATCCACAGCGCGCCGCTGGACGAGCGCGTGCACGTCGGCGTCTCCGTCGGTCCGCTCCAGCCCGGGCCGGCCGGCGACGCGGTCTACGTCGTCACCCACGTCGACGTCATCCCACCGCGCAAGGAAGACGGCCTCGCCGCCGTCAAGCAGCTCGGCGCCGACAGCCGCGGCGCCGCCGGCAACGTGCGCTTCGAGGTGGTGCAGCAGACCAACCGCCCCAATCACTTCACGGTCGTCGAGATCTGGAAAGACGCGAAGGCGGTCGACGCCCACACGATGGCGGATGCGACGCGCTCGTTCCGTGACAAGCTCGGGCCCATGTCGGGCGCGCTCTACGACGAGCGGATGTTCAAGGCGGTCGACTAGCGGCGCCGGAGGAACCATGCCCACCACCACCATCACGATCCCGTTCTTGGCGACGGGCCCGACACCGCCGACCAAGGCCAACGCCGAAGGGCCCAACACCCTGCGCACCCGCGTCTCCGAGCTGGTGGAGAAGATGGGGCCGCCGCCGTGGTCCCGCCGGGTCATCGCCGACGAGCGCAACCTCGTGACCCTGATCGCCAACCGTCCGGGCGGCGGCAACCGCCCGCACTGGCACGCGGACTTCGACGAGTGGTGGGTGGTGATGGCCGGCGAGTTCCGCTGGGAGCTGACGGGTGGCGTCGTCGTCGAGGCGCGCAAGGACGACATCGTGTGGGTGCCGCGCGGCACCGTGCACCACATCAAGACGGTGGGGACCGAGAACTCGCTGCGACTCGCGGTGGCGATGCCGCCGGCGACGCACTACTTCAGCCCGTGCGAGCAGTGCGGCTACGACGACGAGGGCCCGCGCGAGTGGAACGCTTGAGCTTCGTGATAGGGTAGCCCAGCGATGGTCACGAAGGAGCGCTTCGCGCAGGGCATGACGCTGCAGGAGTACATCGACCACATGTCCATCAACCGCGAGCGCTTCGTCGAGGCGCTCGACGAGACCACCATCGAGCCGTCGGAAGCGAAGCTCCTCGACCGCATGGGCGCGGTCCGCAAGGTGATGGTCATCTCGGAGGACTGGTGCGGGACCTGCCTGGATCAGGTGCCGTTCGTGGTCAAGCTGGTCGAGGGAAAGCCGGACATCGAGCTCCGCCTGTTCCCGCGGGACGCGAATCCCGACCTGATGGATCAGTATCTCAAGAAGGGGTTGTACCGCTCGATTCCGGTGTTCGCGTTCTTCGACGAGCACATGAACGAGGTCGCGCGCTTCATCGAGCGCCGGCCGGGCTGACCCCGGGAGGCCACATGACGGACCAAGGGATGGTTCACCTGACCACGGCGTCCTTCGACGAGCAGGTGCTGAACCGCAAGGAGCCCGTCCTCGTCGATTTCTGGGCGGAGTGGTGCGTGCCGTGCAAGGCGCTGACCCCCGTGCTCGACGGGATCGCGAAGGAGCTGGCGGGTACCGCGGTCATCGGCAAGGTCAACGTCGAGGAAGAGCCGGCCATCGCCAGCCGCTACGGGGTCCAGGCGCTGCCCTCGCTCCTGTTCTTCAAGGACGGCAAGCTCGTCGACACGCTCGTCGGCCGCGTGCCGAAGCCCATGATCGTCAAGAAGCTGCAGGAGCTCGCCGGCTGATCGCGCTCCGGCGATGATCGCCTCGGCCGACGCCGTCGTCGTCGGCTCCGGCGCCTTCGGCGCCAGCGCCGCGTACCACCTGGCCCGCCGCGGCGCCCGTGTAGCGCTGCTCGAGCGCGGACACCTCGCCTCCCAGACGTCGCCTCGCGCGGCCGGCTTGACGAGCCAGATCCGCGCGACGCCGTCGCTCACGAAGCTCGCGCGGCGCGCGGTCGTCAAGCTCGCCGCGTTCACCGACGAGACGAGCCAGCCCCTGCGGTTCACCCAGAGCGGCGCCCTCAAGATCGCGCGCACCGACCGCGACGGCGAGCAGCTCGGCCGCGAGATCGCGCGCGGACGCGCGGCCGGCATCGAGATCGACTGGGTCACCATTGCCGAGGCGCGGCGACGTCTGCCAATCCTGGGCGAGCGCGGCATCGTCGCGATCACCTGGAGCCCCACCGACTGCAACGTCGAGCCGTCCGAGCTGCCGCTCGGCTACTGCCGGGCCGCCGAGAAGCTCGGCGCGGTGCTGCTGCCGCACACGCCCGCGATCGGCTTCGAGATCGGCCCCGGCGGCGTCGAGGGCGTGCGCACGCCGCACGGCACGATCGCCACGCGCGTCGTGGTCGACGCCGCCGGCGCGTGGTCGCGTATCGTCGCCGGGCGGCTCGGCGGCGCGCTCCCGGTGGTGCCGACCCGCCATCAGCTCCTGATCACCGAGCCGATCGCGGGCGTCGGCCCCGAGTTCCCGATCGCGCGCGTGATCGACGCCAACGTCTACGTCCGCCACGAGCGCGGCGGGCTCATGCTGGGCGGCTACGAGCCCGACCCGATGCAGGTCGACGTGGGCGCGCTCCCGGAGTCGTTCGAGACGGCCGATCTGCCGCTCGACATCGAGGTGCTCCGGCGGCTGGCCGGCAGCGTGAGCGAGCAGTTCCCGATCTTCCAGGATCCGGCGATCCGGATCGCCGAGCACCGCGGCGGCTTGCCGACGCTCACGACCGACGACCGCTATCTCGTCGGACCCCTGCCCGGCGTGCCGGGCGCCTGGGTGATGAGCGGATGTTGCGTCGGCGGTCTCAGCGCTTCTCCCGCGCTGGGTGAGGCGATGGCCCAGTGGATCCTGGACGGCGCGCCGGCGCTCGACCTGTCGGAGATCTCGACCGCGCGGTTCGCTGGCCGCGAGCTCGACGAGGCCGAGCTACGCGAGCGCTGCCGGCGCGCCTACGCGACCCACTACCGGAGCGATCCGGACTGAAGCGACGCCGCGGCGGTGAACGCCGTCATGAAGCGCTGCATCTGCTCTGGCGCGCCGATCGTGAGGCGGAAGCTCCCGTCGATGAGCGGCTTGCCCGCCATGCTCCGGACCAGGATCCCCCGGTCACGCAGCTTCCTCACCACGCCTTCGACGTCGCCCGGCGGCCACACGAGCGTGTAGTTGCCGCCGCCCGTGTGGTGGCGCACGCCCAGACGCCGTAGCTCGCCCACTGTCCACGCCCGGGCTTCGTGCACCTGCGCGACGTAGCGTCGCATGTGCTCGGGATCGCCAAGCGCGGCCTTGCCCGCCACCACCGCGAACATGTTGATATCGTACGGTCCGATCACACGGCGCAGGCGCTCGACGATGCTCCGGTGGCCGATCGCGAACCCCAGCCGCAGCGCCGCGATCCCGGCGGCCTTCGACAGCGAGTGCAGCACGACCAGGTTCGGGAGCGCGAGGGCCGCGGGGAGGACGGATCGGCCCGTGAACGCGACGTAGAGCTCGTCCACGACCACCAGCGTTTGCGGCGCCGATCGCGCGAGCGCGACGACGACCTCGGGGGCCAGCATCGTCCCGGTGGGGTTGTTCGGGTTGCAGACGAAGAAGAGGCGGGGCGCGGCCTCGAGCTTCTTCGTGACGGCCGCCAGCGGGTAGCCGAGGTCGTCAAGGTACGGGACTTCGTCGATCACCATCCCCTGCTGCTGGGCG
>Ga0209376_1001878_pt1 | contig 20514 bp, 21 predicted proteins | sample GraSoiAngelo_134_FD_185891 | JGI IMG/M metagenome (GOLD analysis project Ga0209376, IMG submission 185891) | Grasslands soil microbial communities from the Angelo Coastal Reserve, California, USA - 14_0929_05_30cm (SPAdes) (version 2) | ecosystem: Environmental > Terrestrial > Soil > Grasslands ... | reverse complement strand
GGATGCCGCCTCCGGGTCGTCCAATATTGCCAAGCAGAAGTTGCAAGATCGATGCGCTGCGAATGATCTGAACGCCTTTCGATTGCTGGGTCCAACCGACCGCGTAACAAATCGCGGCGGTCTTATCTGGACCTGAGGCGGAAACGAGTGCGTCAGCAACACGCTGGAACAGCTTGGGAGAAATGCCGCAAATCTTCTCCACCATCTCCGGCGTATAGCGAGAAAAATGGTGCCGCAGCATTTGAAAAACGCAGCGCGGATGTTGCAGCGTCGGATCCCGGGCGGGGAAACTTAGCCCGTCGCCTTGATAGAGCCAGCTCTCCTTGTCGTAAGCGCGTTGCTGCTCGTTCCAACCGGAGAAAAAGCCGGTGGCGCCTTCCTCCGTGTCTCGAAAACCTTCGCGAATAACGCAGGAGGCATTGGTGAAGTGCACCACATAATCACGAAAGAAAAGATTGTTCTCGATAATGTGCCTGATGAGCCCGCCAAGGAATGCAATGTCCCCGCCGGCGCGGATCGGCACCCAGATATCGGCCAGCGCGCTCGTGCGCGAAAATCTGGGATCGACATGAATAACGGTCGCGCCGCGCTCCTTTGCTTTCATGACCCAGCGGAAGCCGACTGGGTGCGCTTCGGCCATCGACGACCCTTCGATTAAAATGCAGTCGGCGTTGGCGAGATCTTGTTGCGCAGTCGTAGCTCCGCCCCGGCCGAAGGAGGTGCCCAGACCGGGCACCGTGCTACTATGTCATATCCGCGCCTGGTTGGATATGCACACCATCCCCAGGCCGAGAGTGAATAGTTTTCGGATGAGATAATTCTCTTCGTTATCGAGCGTCGCGCCGCCAAGATGACAAATTGCAGTCGTGTGATTGACCGTCACGCCGTCTTTTTTGTGCACGAACGTGCGCTTGCGCGACTCCCAGACGCGGTCCGCCACCATGTCCATCGCGCGATCGAGCGGAATTTCCGTCCATCCCTTCGCGCGCGGCGCGCGATATTTCATTTTCGTCTCGCGACGGCTGTGCGTGAGCAATTGATAAGAAGCGGCTCCTTTCGGGCAAAGATTCCCCTGGCTTATCGGGCTCTCCGGATCGCCTTCGATCGAAATCAGTTTGCCGTTCTTGTGATAAATCAGCTGTCCACAACCAACTCCGCAGTACGGGCAAACCGAGCGGGCCACTTCCGCACCGTCGATTCGCGCGTGCATTGCGCGCGTTTTGTCCGACATCGATTCGAGACCCGTCCCATCTTTGTACTCGCGTATCTGCCGGATCAGCGGCCATTTGCCGAGCAAGCCATTGAGCGATGCCATATATCGTTTCAACCGCCTAAACTCTTTGCTACTCGTTTTATCTGCACTGGTAAAGGGCAATGATTTTCGGAGGTCATGAAGACCTTCGCATACCCCTATTTCTTCCGGTGGAACCGCGTGGCGGCCAGTCTGCACTGGTGAGTCCACCGCTGGCCTCTCGGTTAGCTTTCAACATGGCCACTCGTTAGGCGACAGCGGGACGGTTGCTAGAAAGAAATACTGAATAGGTTGATTCCGTTCCCTTTTCCGGGGACCTCGGGATCGAGCGAGACGTTCTCTTCCGCCGTTCCGTATTTCGCCGGCGCGAACGGATTGAGCATCTGTAGTGGATTGCCACCACGGATCGCACGCGGAATCACGCCGGAAATATTCTGCTCGGAAAGGGTCGTGGGCCGATGAGTTTGGCGGGCATGATGCCTGGACTCGAAAGAAACCGCATGCGAGCGAGCGGTGGCGGGATTAGCGGCAGCTCGCGCTGCTTGACCTAAGGTGAGAAGTCCGCTGGCCAAGCAAGCGATCAGTATCTTTGTTTTCATACCAAAGGCTCATCCCATTCCAATCTCCTGCCACGTCGCGGTTGGAGGATTTTCCCATCCCTCTTTCGAAATAAAATAGCGCTCTTTCAACCGCCTATGGATCAAAGGGTGGCACGGGCCGGCAGGTGTTCTTCGATGCCTTCGATCAACTCAGGAAGACTGATTGGCTTAGCCAAAAATGGATGTCCGTGGATCCGCAAGCCCGGCTCTCCTTCGGCCTTCGTCACAAGAGCCGTCAGAAAGACAATCGGTATTCTATGCAGTGCCGGATCGGATTGAATGCGGGCGGCGACCTCGCCGCCATCCGTTTCTGGCATTGCGATATCGAGGAGGATAAGGTCCGGCTTAAGGTTCTGGGCTGTTTGATGAGCTTTGCTCGCGTCGTTCTCTTCACAGACGAAATAGCGGCCAGTCGTTTCCAGAGCGCGCTTGGCTGAATAGGTAAAGTCGCGGTTGTTATCGATTATCAAGATGCATGGCTTTTTGAGCGATTCCGCGGCCTCTGGGAAAAAATTTGCTTCGATCGTTCTGTTCATGATTTTTTCCGACGGGTTGTCGCACCGCCTGTCTAACCTGTTAGCTGACTGAAAAACCACGCGCCCAGAAGTCCGAGGATCACGCCGATCAACGGACTGAGCATGGCGAACCAGACGGCGATGTGAGTAACTAGAGGGCCATGTGTTTTCACATCTGTTCTCATTTATTTTCCTAAGCTGCGACCAGGACTTCCGCAGGATCTTCTTTCTTGCTGAGGGCGCGGCGCAGCTTCGCCAGCGCAATGTTCTGCAATTGGCGAATTCGCTCGCGCGTCACCCCGAAATCCTTGCCCACGTCTTCCAGCGTTTTCGGCTTTCCACCGTTGAGACCGAAACGTTGAGCGATGATTTTTTTCTCGCGTTTGTCGAGCACCTCGAGAAGCCCGTCCATCTCGTGGAGCAAATTCTTGTCGCGCAGCAATTCGAACGGTGTTTCCGCATCCTCGTCGCCAATCATTTCGCTAAACTCCGCCGAATCATCGTCCCCAATTGTCGCGTCGAGCGAAGTCGGGCGGATACCGAGACTTTTTAATTGTGCAACCTTTCCGCTGGCGATGCCGATTTCTTCGCCAAGTTCCTCATCGGTCGGTTCGCGGCCGAGTTCATCACTCATCTGCAGCGAGACGCGACGCACCTTCGCGATCTTATCGACGAGATGCACCGGCAATCGGATCGTCTTGCTCTGATTGGCCAGAGCGCGCTTGATTGATTGTTTGATCCACCACGCCGCATACGTGCTTAGCTTCGCTCCTTTTGTCGGATCGAACCTCTCGACCGCCTTGGTCAGTCCGATGTTTCCTTCGGAGATCAGGTCGAGCAGCGACAGACCGAGATTGGCGTAATCGTGCGCGATGGTGACAACAAGCCGTAAATTCGCGAGAATCATTCGCTCGCGCGCTGCCACGTCGCCCTTCTTAATTTTTCCTGCGAGCTCGATCTCTTGTTCCGGGGTCAAGAGAGGAATCCGCCCGATCTCTTTCAGGTATCTTTCGAGTCCGGTATCGCGTTCATTCATGATCAGAACGTATTCGACGGAGCGAATCCGCTGCCATTGCGCAAGCGTGGGATTTTGCGGTCCCACCTACGAGTTGGCGGCGGCTACCTCTTTGGAGATAGGATCAAGTCTGCTTATTTGCGCGCTTCTGCCAGAAATTATGTCAATCACCCAGACGGCGACGTGTCACACGCCCATGGTGAGAACGACGCGAAAGCGCACCTTGCCGCTGTGCATTTGTTCGTAGGCTTCGGCCACGCGACTGAGCGGATATTTCTCGATCATCGGGTGCACGCCGGTCAAGGCACTGAATTCCAACGTGTCCTGCGAATCTCGCGCTGTCCCTGAATACCAGCCAGACACGGCTCGCCTCCCCATAATCAACGGCATCACACTAATTGTAAGCGGATCATTCGGCGCTGCCGGAACGAGCAGATTGCCATTCACTCCTAATCCCTCCACGACCGAGGAAATCGCTTTTGCGCTTGGCGCCGTCGCCAGAATCACGCGCGCGCCGCCAAGTTTTTGCAGCTCCGACACCGTATCGACGGCACTTGAATCAATGTAATGATGCGCGCCCAATTCTTTCGCCAGCGGTTCCTTGTCTTTCCCGCGACCAAGCGCCACGGTTTCGAATCCCATTCGCCGCGCGTACTGGACACCGAGATGTCCGAGTCCGCCGATTCCTTGGACCGCAACAACGTCACCGGCCCGCGCCCCCGAATTGCGCAGCGCGTTGAACACCGTCACCCCTGCGCACATGAACGGTCCCGCTTCTTCCGCTGGCAATTCGTCGGGAATTACGGCCAATGCTTCCGCCGGCGCGATCATGTATTCTGCATAACCACCATCAAAATCGATGCCGGTGACTTTGCGATTAATGCACATTCCAAAATCGCCGCGCCGGCATTGCTCGCAGACGAAATCGTGTCCGCCATGCCAGCCGACACCGACGCGTTCCCCCTTTTTCCAATTCGTGACACGATCGCCGACCGCATCAACCCGTCCGGCGATTTCGTGACCCGGCACGCGCGGATACTGAAGGCCAGGCCATAAACCGTCTTTGACGAGAACATCGCTGTGGCAAATGCCGCACGCCTCCACTTTCACGCAGACCTGATCAGGGCCCGGCTCTGGAATGTAGCGTTCCACTAATTCCCAATTCCCGCCGGGTTTGCTGATCTGTGCTGCCTTCATTTTTTTGTTCATAAGATGCTCCGCAGTTTACGAGATTGTCGTTGCGCGCGCTGGCAGGCAACTATTTCGCGTCAATAGAATTTTCCAATATCGCTTGCGAGGTGATTCGCACTCCCTCTTTCGAGAGAGGTATCGATGCGGGATTATGAGTTATCAAACTGCCGGGCGCTCGCTGCTCGCTTCGTACTTTCGCTTCCTTCTGATTGATTCGCCTGAAGATTTTTACAAAGGACAACGAAGAGAACGAAGGGTTCCCCTCGAAGCCGATGCCGTTGGCGGTCGGCTGGCCGCGGTCAGTCGCGACGAATCTTGCCAAACCCAGTTCGCTGGAAAGATCATGTTCGGATGAAACTCTGGGCTTGGGACGAAAAGAACCTTCCTTCGATCACGCATGCCACTCGCACCGCCCTCGCTGCGACTGCGTCCGTGCTGATCGCGCGGCTCGTGCAAATGCCCGAGGCCTATTGGGCTGCGATTGCAACATTAGTCGTGATGCAATCCACTCTCGGCGCGACCCTGACGCTCTCGATCGAGCGGATCGTCGCTACCGCGGTAGGCGCGTCAGTAGGAGCGCTTGAGGCAAATTTTTTCGGCGCAAACCTCGTTGCGTTCGCGGTTGCGATCGTTCTCATCGGCTTGCTCTCGATCGCATTTCGTTTGGAGAAGACTGCGTATCGTTACGCCAGCATTACCCTCGCCATCATCGTTCTGATCCCGCGTTCGGCTCCGGCGTGGATTATCGCGTTACACAGGTTTCTTGAAGTCTCAGTCGGAATCATCGTTGCTCTAGCCGTCGTCGCCCTATGGCCGGAACATCAACCGAGTGCGGCCCAGAGCGCGGAAGAGAGGAGAAATTAGACAGAAGGTAACGAAGGTAGCTAAGGTCTCAGAGTCGGCCCGGGATTGTTTCGAAAGATCTTCGTTTCCTTTGTTATCTTCTGTTAAAGATCTCTTTCAATGCACCGCCTGTATCAAAAGGCAGACAGAATGAGTCACGAGGTAATCGGAGCGGCTATTGAAGTTCATCGGCAGATGGGATCGGAATTGATCGAATCGATTTATGAGCGATGTATGCTGCGCGAACTTGAGGAGCGGTCGATCCCCGCAACCACAGCAGCTAGTTCGGATCGAATATAAGGGCGTTGTCTTCGATGAACCATTGCGTTTTGATATCATGGTGGACAGCTGCTTGCTCCTGGAACTAAAGGCTGTCGAAGCTTTGCATCCATCCAGCAAAGCACAGCTCTTCAGTTACATGAAGCTGTTAGACGTGCCGGTCGGGTTGCTCATCAATTTCCATGAGCCTGTGCTCAAGAACGGCATCTCCCGGATGATCCTTCCGGGAGCGAATCAAACAGAAGTAACGAAGTTTCTTTTTGAATCATCCGCGAATTGCGCCGCACCCACCAAGCACCAATTCTCCAGCAGTTTCTTGTCTAACAGCCCCTTCGTTTTCTTCGTTATCTTCTGTTAAAATCTTGACCAATCAAACGGGAGGAAACGAAAGTTTTCGCGCTACAGTTGAATCAGACTGTGCCGTGTTGCCCTTCACGCGGCCGCTTTCGCGGTTTCCATGTCTTCGGTGTATTTACCAAAGCGGGCTTTGCTGTTGCACCAAGCGCGATGGTGGAACGCCTGTTGCGCTTCAGCCACGTTCGCCGAATCACCTTTCCAGGCTTTGAGTACGGGAGCTTGTAAAGCGCGTCCGAAGGAAAAACTCAACTGCCATGGCAGGTCGCTCAGACGATTCATCGCGTTGAGATGTTCGGTGGCTTGTGAATCAGTTTGCCCGCCTGAGAGAAAGACCAGACCGGGCACGGCGGCGGGAACCACGCGCTTCATGCAACGCACGGTGGCGTCCGCCACTTCCTGCACCGAGGCTTGTTGCGGACAATCTTTTCCTGAAAGAACCATATTCGGTTTCAGCAGCATCCCTTCCAACTCGACCCGATGCTCGAACAAAGCATGGAAAACGCTTTCCAGTGTTTGCTGCGTGACTTCGAAATGCCTGTGAATCGTATGTGCGCCATCCATGAGCACTTCCGGTTCGACGATCGGCACCACATCAGCTTCCTGACAAAGCGCTGCATAGCGCGCCAACAATTCGGCGTTTGTCGCAATGCATCTGTGCGTAGGAATTTTGTCACCGATGCTGATCACGGCGCGCCATTTGGCGAATCGCGCTCCCAGTTGCCGGTACTCCGCCAGCCGCTCACGCAGTCCGTCTAGACCCTCGGTGACTTTTTCACCCGGGAAATTCGCCATTGCCTTGGCGCCTTTATCGACCTTGATCCCAGGGATGATCCCCTGCTCTTCCAGCGCTTCAACAAAAGTGCGACCGTCGCGAGTCTTCTGTCGAATCGTCTCGTCGAAGAGAATCACGCCGCTGATAAATTCGCCCGCCCCGGCTGTGGTAAATAAAATTTCACGATATGCCCGCCGGTTCTCTTCGGTCGACGGAACGCTGATGCTCTTTAATCGCTTCTCGATCGTCCCTGAGCTTTCATCCGCTGCCAGGATCCCCTTGCCCGGGGCGACCAACTTTCTCGCTATGGATTCCAAATTTTCAATTTTCATACGCTCTCTCCTTACAAATGATTTCGCTCCCTCCTTAATGACAACTAGCATATTGGTCACAATTCGAAGACTTTCGCAATTGACTAAAGGCCCTTTGCAAAGATCGACTTAAAACATCTCGTACTCGGATCATGAATTTGGTTCGCCATCGTCGCGGTCATTCGGCGCGGAGCACGATCATCGGATCGACCGACGACGACCGGTTTGCCCAACCGGAGACAACGTTTGACGATCCGGCGTTGAATGATCGGCAACTCTTCCATCGGACATTCGATCCCGAGATCGCCGCGCGCGATCAGGATGATGTCGGCCGCGGCGATCATGTCGTCGATCTCGCGCACGGCGCTTTGGCTTTCAATTTTCGCCACGACCTGCGCGGTGCTCCCGGATTTTTGCAGGACCTGCCGCAATCTTCGAGGTCTTCCTTTTTGCGCGCGAAACTGAGCGCAACGAAATCGACGCCCAGCTCGACTCCGAGGGCCACGTCGGCCAGATCCTTTTCGGTCAGCGCAGGCAAATTCACATGGACACCGGGGGAGATTGATGTGCCGCCGCGAACCGAGTGTGCCCGCAGTCAGGACAACGGTGCGAATCCGGTTGTCCTCTTTCGCCAGCACGCGCACCTGCATGAGCCCGTTATCGAGGAGAACAACGTCGTCGACCGCGACGTCATCGATCAAACCGTCATAGTTGACGGTGATTGAATTCCGCTCGGAGCTGGGTGCTCCGCGCACGGTGATCTCCAACACACGATCGGATAGAGGTCCAGGACGGGCTTGGCCGGCTGGTTTATGGAGCGGAAAGTGCAGCGGCCTTCGAGTCGATTGGATTGTTAGACGATTGCCGCCTTCGCTCGCTCGATCCTTTCCGCATCGAGGTCACTGGCGTCGATCTGCAGTTGCATCTCCCGCCTTTCGCTCCGGCGACGAATGTTCAAGCGGTACATATCCGCTTGCGCGTGACGCCGACGCTGCCGGCGGCGTCGGCCTAACGAAGTTTCATCATGGCGCTTGCCGCACGGCCGGCGCTTGTTATCGCGATCGCAAAACGACACGGCTTTCCATTGCAATTCGGAGGCAGTCAACGTTTCATGGCGGCACGCACATCAACCGGCATGAGTGATGAACCAGTTCCTCTGATTCACTTCGACGGTCGCCATCGTGGTCTCGTGCTTATCCTACTCCTTCTTTTTGTCTTCTGCCTTGCGTTGCGCTTGCATGGTTTTTCGCTGCCGCAATGGCACGCCCAACTTGATGGCTCGCCGGCCAATGAGGTCCTGCTCGGGCATCCACGCGAGATTCGCGCGGACGATTGGGCCGCAGCGTTGTGCACCATCTTTGCACAGCGCGAGCACGACCCTGCCTTTGCGGTGTTTAACGAAAACATTGGCCTGGGAGCGGACATGATCGTGAGCCCGATCAAAACGCCCGTTCGTCACTATGTGACGCTGTTTCGGCCACATTTGTGGGGGTACTTTTTCGGGAGAGACCTGGGCCTCGCCTGGCATTGGTGGTTCCTGATCCTGGGATTGTTCTACAGTTATTTCCTCTGTTTTTTTCTGGTTAGCGGTGGCCGTTTCTTCGTGGCGCTCTCTGGTGCGCTTCTTATCGCCTACTCGCCTTTCTTCCAGTTCAAGAGTGCGGAATACGCTGAGATCACAATTTTCGCGGCGCTCGTCTTCGTCGCCCTGGTACACGTTCTCTTCACTCGCTCGCGACGGCAGCGGGTGGCCGGTGCGTTAATCCTCGCCTGGAGCGTGGCCGGACTCGCGTTGAATTTTTATCCTCCATCACAGCTTGCCCTCGGATATTTGCTGATCTTTCTCAGCGCAGGTTTCCTGCTCCGTTACCGTGCCGAGCTGCACGCGCGGGGCCAATGGAGACACCGCCTCATTTGCCTGGCCTGCGGCCTTGGCTTGGCCGCAGTGGTGGTAGGGACATTCGTGGCGCAGGGATGGCCGATGCTGCAAATCATCAACCACACCGTGTTTCCAGGCCAACGCTTCGTCACAGGTGGCGATTATCCCTGCTGGCGTGTCTTCGCGAACAACTTTTTCCTCCAGTTCTTCATACCCGAAAACCTGCCTGGCACGAACATCACCGAGTACGGCTCGTTTTTCTTTTTCTTTCCGGTCCTCGCAGCATGGGCGGCTTATCGGATGTGGAGTTGTCGGCAAGTCGATTGGCTGGTCGGGAGCACCCTGCTTTTTTGTTGTGCTCTGATGCTGTTTGCTGTGGTTGGTTTCCCTTCTTGGCTCAGCGCCGTCACGTTAATGAGCAAAGTGCCACCGAACCGCAGCATGGTTGCGCTTGGAGTGGCCAATGCCGTCCTGCTCTGCGCGGCCACTGCTTCGCCGCAGACAAAGAAACCAGCAGATGTCGTCCTGCTCGTCATCATTGGAGGTTGGGGAGTTTTTCTCCTCATCATGGCGAGGTCGGTCGCCGAAAACGTCAAGAGCCTTGCCTTTTGGGAACTCGTCTTATCCGCAGCCGCACTTACCATCCTCGCGTACGGCCTGCTTCAGGAACGTTTTAAAGAAGGAAGCATCTTCGCGATCGCTGTCATTTCGATCGGTGCAACTTGTTGGTTTAATCCGCTCGTGCGCGGTGGCTCTGTCTTTCTCTACAGAAATTCACTCGCCGTCAGGATGCGCGCCCTGTCCGCCCGCGACCAGAAAGCCCGCTGGGTCACGTTTGGCACGATGTTTTACGCAGATTATCCGCGCCTTCTGGGATTGCCCGCGCTCAATGGAACCCATCCTTATCCGCAGTTCGCATTGTGGTCGCGGTTCGACCCAGAGCGACGTTTTGTCGATCAGTACAATCGCTACGCCCATGTCTGGTTTACGGCCGTCGCTTCGGACCGGATCACGATCGACTCACCCTTCCTTGATCAAGTAAGAGTGTCCCTGCCGCCCACCTCCCCGGTACTGGATGAGTTCCGCGTCAGATTTTTTCTCGTAATCTCGCCAGAGGACCAATTCTTTGATCGCTTACCGCAGTTCTCGAAAATATTCAGTCAAGGCCGGGTCCATATTTACCAGAAGCGTTGAAAGTAACGGCCAATCTCACTTCTGATTCTGCTGGCGTGTAGTGGAAGGTCCCGCCGCCTCGCGGAGCGGCCGGGCAAAGAGCCGGACGTTATTTTTCGCCGGGCAGAGCTATTCGATCGTTTCCGGCCCGGCGCCATGGTGGAGATCGCGCCAGAAATGATATTGGAGCGCGGCCCGGCGCGCGGCGCGACGTTTGCCCATGTTACTTGCGCAGCTCCGCGAGGAGGTTCGCCATTTCGAAGGCCGTGCGCCCGGCCGCCGTGCCGCGATTCATTTCATCTTCGAGACATCGCTTCCGGGCCTGTTCTTCGTCTTTCAAACTCAGCACCGTATGAATCACCGGGACACCGTGCTCGAGCGAGACTTGTTGCAATGCCTGAGTCACGATTTACGAGCGATGTATGCTGCGTGAGCTAGAGCTGCGCTCAATCCCTTCGATCACACAGCAATTGGTTCAGATCGAATATAAAGGGCTCGTCTTCGATCAACCATTGCGTTTTGACATCATGGTGGAGAGCTGCTTGCTCCTGGAATTAAAAGCTGTCGAAGCTTTGCATCCATTCAGCAAAGCGCAGCTTTTCAGTTATATGAAGCTGTTGGATATCCCGATTGGATTGCTCATCAACTTCCATGAGCCTGTCCTCAAGAACGGCATCTCCCGGATGATCCTCCCGGGAGCAAATCGAACAGAAGAAAACGAAGATAGCGACGTTTCTTTTTGAATCCTCCTTGGACGCAGCCCGCTACATGCGCCAAGCACCCAGTCTCGAACCGTTTCTTGCCTAAGAACCCTTCGCTTTCTTCGTTATCTTCCGTTAAAATCTTCGGACGAATCAAACACGAGGAAACGAAGGTCTTTTTTGCGTTAAAGCTGAATCAGACCGCGACGTGTTGCGTTAGCGACCGCTTCTGTTCGGCTAATGACGTTCATCTTAGCGAAGATGGCTTTGACGTGCGATTTCACTGTGCCCTCACTAATAAAGAGAGCCGAGCCGATCTCCTTATTACTTTTGCCCTGGGCCATTAGTTTGAGCACATCGATCTCGCGTTCGCTCAAGGCTTCTCCGCTGACGCGTTGCGCGAGTTTGGCCGCGAGATGCACTGGCACGCAAGTTTCGCCGGCGTGCACTCGGCGAATGCAATCCATTAGCGCTTCGCGCGGTGCGTCCTTGAGCAGGTAACCCTTCGCGCCGGCTTGAATGGCGCGGTAGATATCTTCATCGCCGTCGAACGTTGTTAGGACGATGATCCGCGCTTTCTCATCTCCGCAACGAATTTCCTTTAGCGCGCCAACGCCATCGAGCTCAGGCATACGCAAATCGAGCAGCGTCACATCGGGGTGATGCTGCTTCCAAAGGTCGACCGCTTCGCGTCCATTGCCCGCCTCGCCGATTACGGTCATGTCTGCTTTCCGAGTGATGAGTGAAACCAAGCCTTCGCGGACGACGCTGTGATCATCAGCAATAAGCACACTAATGTGAGGGCGTTTTGTATCTCCGGTCTTCGACGCTTTCTTCGCGGGAGACTGTGTTCTTCTTGGAGCCTTCTCAGAAACTGCTTTTGTTTTCTTTTTGGATCTCATGACATCGATTCTCCGTTGCATGGTAGTAGCACAGTGATCTTCGTGCCCTTGCCGCGTGAGCTGGTGATTTCCAATTCGCCGCCCATTTGTTCGACCCGCTCGCGCATTCCGCGAAGGCCTACCCCGTCATGTCGATCTTTGGCCTTGAATCCATCGCCGTCGTCACGCAGCTCCAGACGAAGTTTTTTTGCCTTGTAGGTTAGTCGCGTTTTGAAGTTGCGAGCGTGAGCGTACTTGAGGGTATTGGTCAAAGCTTCTTGTCCGATATGCAGTAGATTTTCCTGCCAGGGTTGAGGAAGCTCCGGCAATTTGCCTTTCGCTTCAAACGTTGTGTGAAGCGCTGTCCCGGCGGTCGTGTTCTTAATAGTACCTTTGAGTGCGCCCCAAAAATTCTGTTCCTGCAATGCCTGCGGGCGCAACGCGTGAACTGACCGGCGCGCTTCGCTCAGACTGCGCCGGGCCAATTCGCCGGCGCGGTGCAAGTGCTTGTCTGCGTCCTCGCGGGAACCGCACGCGATCGCATCCTCGGCTGCTTCCAATTGCACAATCACCCCGGTAAAACCTTGCGCGAGCGTGTCGTGAATATCCCGCGCCATTCGATTTCGCTCTTCGAAGACCGCCGCCCGCTGGCTTTGCTCGGCAAACTCATTGAGTTGAAGCGCAAGCATGACTTGATGCGCGAGCGCCTGAGTTAATTCAATCTCCTCCGGCCGATACGATCCGCGATCGATATGGCGGATCCCAATATAACCCCTCACCTGTCCACTCACCAAAATCGGAACTGCCAAAAACCGTTTTGTTCCTCTTCGCTTCAAATAGTCGGCCCACTCGCCGTTCACGCGCGGATCGGTCTCCCACTCGTCGCAAACCACCGGACCGGCCGTGAAAAGCAGTTCCTGAATTAGTGCGTTCTGTTTCCAAAACAGCGGGTCCTTCGCGAAAGGATGCTCCGGGTCCGGCCCGACCAATTTTCCGCCATCCACCATTGAGCGCAAAACGAGTGAGTCAGCCGATTCATCGAATAACCACAACGTCACGCTTTGCGCCTTCAGAAGGCGGCCAATGGTACTTAACATTTGCCCAATAAACTTTTCCGGGTCCGGCGCGGTCGCCAAAACATCTAAACTCTGTGCTAGCGCCTCTACTTGTCCGCGCGCCACTTGCTCGGAAGCGCGCAGCGCCTCCTCAGAGCGTTTACTTTCAGTTATATCGATTACGGTGCCGACGAATTCCGCAAGTTGACCGGTCTCATCGCAAACTGGATGACCGACCGCGTGGATGTTTTTGATGGCGCCAGCCGGATGAACAATTCGGTAGTCGGTTTCGAAGTCCGCCTTCTCTCGAGCCGCGCTTTCGAATAATTCCCTGACCCGGACTTGGTCTTCCACATAAAGACGTTCAAAGAATTTTTCGAACCGCGGCGGCCCGGCCTCTGGATCGAAACCAAGCACGCGATATGTTTCCTCCGACCAGTACCTGATTTCGCCGGTGGCGGGCGCCCATGCCCAACTTCCGGTGTGGCTGAGGCGTTGCGCTTCCGCCAGATAGGCTTCGCTTTCGCGCCGGGCCGCTTCCGCCAGCTTACGTTGGATGGCGATGCCCGCGAGATGCGTAATGTGTTTGATCGTATCCTGCTCATGCGGACTCGGGCTGCGTGGCTCCCGATAGTACATGGCAAAGGTCCCGATCACTTTGCCTTCGGAGGAAAAAATGGGCGTCGACCAACAGGCACGGAGAGAATTCGACAAGGCCAGATCGCGAAAACCAGCCCACAGCGGATCGGTCGCGATGTCGGCCACAATCACCTGTTCGCCCCGGTAAGCCGCCGTTCCGCATGAGCCTACAGCTGGTCCGATGAAAGCTCCGTCGATCGCTTCCGTGTAAGTTTTCGGAAGATTCGGCGCGCCGCCGTGCCGCAACTGCTTGCCTTTCGGATCCATTAACAAGATGGAAGCGAGAACATCGGGGGATTGCTCTTCCACCAGTCGACACAAGCTATCGAGTATGTCAGGGAGGGAATCGCCTTTGGCTACCATCTCAAGAACTCGATTCTCTCCGGCCAGGAGCGCTTCGCGCCGCTTGCGCTGGCTGATGTCCCTGATGATCGCCTGATAATATCGGCCACGCAGCGCCGATAAGGAAACTTCCACCGGAATTACCTCGCCGTTTTTTCGCAGGAATTTTCGTTCGAACCGGAAAGATCCTTTCGCTTTCAATTTATCGACCCGATCCTTAAACAAGTGGCGTTCTTCTGGGAGATAAGTCTCGGCAATTGAACTGCCGATCAGTTCACTTTCCGGACCTCCTGCCAGTTCGACTCCTGCCGGGTTTACTAACAAACATTTGCCGTCTGCATCAATGACGCAGATTGCATCTGGTGACGCATTGATTAAATCTCGATATTTTTCCTCGCTTGTCCGCAAATCCGTCTCTGCACGATCGCGTTCAATCGCAACTCGTGCCAGATAGGTCGCCTTCTCGATAACCTCGAGGTCGTGCGGATTCGGGCTTCGTGTTTCGCGCTCATAGATGCAAAAAGTTCCCAGGACTTTTCCTTCCGACGACAATATTGGATTCGACCAGGAGGCTCGGAGCCCGTGACTTAATGCGGCAGCACGATGCTCCGGCACGTCCCAAAGCGGATCAGTCGCGATATCAGAAACTATGACCGCTGATCCGCGATAGGCCGCCGTCCCGCAAGAGCCGGCACACGGTCCAATAGGCAGCTTTTCCATCTCCTGCCTCCATCCTTTGGGGAGACTCGGGCCCGCGATGGACTCCAGATGAACGCCATCGGGACGAAGCAACAAAACAGAAGCGAGCGTGCCGGAACGGTACTCTTCGATAATCTGACACAGAACATTCAGGATGTGCTCGAGCGCAGCACCGGTGGCGATCATCTCGAGAAGACGCTTTTCACCAGCGAACAAGGCCTCTCCCCGCTTGCGCTCGCTGATGTCTACCGTGGTACCGGTATAACTATCGACTTCGCCAGAGGGCCCGAGGCCGGGTCGGCCGACTTCCTGGACGTACTTAATAGATCCGTCCGCAAGCGCGATTCGGAATTCAATGTCAAAACCGGTTCTCTGACGAACTGCTTCATTGAGACTTCGCTCAATAAATAATCGATCTTCCGGATGAACTTTCTCCAGAAATAACTGGAAAGATGGGTCGGTCTTGTCGGGATCAAAGCCAAAGATCCGGAAATGCTCCTCCGACCAGGCAACCTTTCCACTGGAAACATTCCAGCTCCAGCTCCCGGTGTGGCTGATTCTCTGTCCCTCGGTTAAAAATGCTTCGCTATGCCGAAGCTTCTGTTCCGCGTTTTCGCGTTCAATGATCTCTCTGTGCAATTCTTCGTTCGCGCGCGACAGTTTCGCGGTTCGTTCTTCAACTTTAGCTTCGAGCTCATTCCGTGCTTGCCGCAGCTCGGACTCGCTCTTGCGCAGGCGATTTTCATTACGTTTGCGAGCGGAACTCCACGAACTAATTACCAGCGCCGAGAAGAGAAACGCGACCGTGGTAGGGACGTCACGCACGCTAAATTCAAATGCGAAGAACGGTTCGGTGAAGAAGAAGTTGATCGACAATGTCGACAGTAAGACAGCGAACAGTCCTGGTCCCGTGCCGCCAAACCACGTCGCTAGCAGCACAGCCGGAAAAAAGAGGGAGACTCGCACGCCGAAATCCTGCAGCGGAAAGGTAACCGCGGTGCAGATCGCCACGGATAAAATAGAGAGACCGTACCACCAAACGGCTGGCGCAACTCGTCGCAAACCAAGATCTGACTTCGACATTCTCTTGACTCCAAAAGTCTACGTTAGGCGATCAACCCCTTGAAAGTTTAACGATCCAGCGCTCGACACGCCACTTTTCTTTCCTCCCTCGAAAGAGGCACTCTAAAATCCCGCCACTGTAACGTGGTGACGGACCACATGCCCGTTAGCTTGGAGAAATACGAAATCAATGAAAACCAAACAACGTGAAAACAATCTTAAGAACACGCTACGCAAGGTCTTTCGACGACGCGCACGCAGGCACGACCCCATGCTCGTATTCAACATGTCGATCTTCAATTTCACCGACGGCTGGAATCGCACGTTTTCGAAATATGAATACGCGCGCTCCTACGCCTAACGAATCGATGCCAAATAAGGGGGCCAAACCGCGGACGATCGACGCCGCGGAGGGAACAATCGTAGTCAAGGCGCCAGTTGCAATGGTCTACAAGCGCTGGCTGGTGTTTGAGGATTACCCAGAATTTATCACTGTGATCAAACGGGTTCGGAAATTGGACGCGAACCATTTTGTCGCATCCCTGGCTTTCAACGGAAAGCAATATGACGCGACGCTTGAGATCATGCTGCGTGTTTCAGAGCGGAGGCTGGCTTGGCGAACTATTTCCAACGGTCATGCGCACGATCACCTTGCCGCTGGAGTCGTTTCCTTCGCATCGCTTTCTGATCAAGGCACGCGCGTGACCATGAAGCTGACCTCGAGCTTCGGCGGCGCTGTTTCAAATCGAGTCGATAAATATCTGCGCAACTTCAAACGGCTAATTGAAGACCGCCTCCGCAAATCGAAAAACGTCTGAGTAGCCGGTTACCTCGTACGAGGGAGCATCCGTCACCCCTGGAGTAGTAATGCAAAATCCCACGCACGCGCAATAGCGGCAGGGTGACAGCAAAGGATACCCTGAAGTATTAAAACGAAACGCGATCTGATTTAAACCTTCACCGAGAAAATTATCATGTCTCATCAAATTCATTCCTACCGCGAGCTGCAGCAGCAGATTCATGAAGACTTGCGGCTCCAGCACCCCGAGTGGGTCGAGCCCAACGGTGACTGTCCCACGTGCGATTCCTACGAGCGGCGCCTGGCGGAGCTGATCGGTCTTTTCCAATCCGGCGAACGCAACCTGGTCGCAGCTTAACTGGCCGATCAAGCGATAGAAACAAAAGCACCCCGCCAACATGAGACCGATCATTGAAATCAATGAAGCGAACTTCGAGACCGAAGTTTTGAAATCCAGCCAACCCGTGCTGGTCGAGTTTGCCACTGGATGGAGTCTTCCTTCTGTCATGTTCGACGGAGCGATGGACGAAATTGCCACTGAGTTTGTCGAGGATCTGAAGCTCGCCACCGTCAAACTCGATCGGAACCCGAATCTCGGGCTGTGGTACGGCATTCGATGCGTTCCGACAGTGCTGTATTTCCTCGATGACGAAGTCAGGATTGGGATCTTCGGGACCGCGAGCAAGGAGACGATCCTTTCCCAATTGAGACCGATCATGAATAGCAGCACCATCGGCCAAATTTCCAATCCATGACAAAATGTCGTTTAGGCAAAGCGCAATCAACGGACGTGGTCACCGCAACCGGATACAATTAGAATGAAAATTGGATTCATTGGCTTGGGAATCATGGGTAGTCGCATGGCGGCGAACCTGCAGAAGCACGACTACTCCCTGGTCGTGTTCAATCGCACGCGTGATAAAGCGGAGCCGTTGCTCGACAGAGGTGCGGCGCTCGCTGATTCGCCGCCCAAACTGGCGGACCAGGTGGACGTCTTGTTCACCATGTTGGCGCATCCCGACGCAGTGGAACAAGCAGCACTGAGCACGAAGGGATTTCTAAGTCATCTCAGGCCGAACACGATTTGGATTGATTGCAGTTCGGTTAACCCTTCGTTCTCGAAGAGGATGGCGGCAGCAGCCGCGGCCGGCCAGATCCGTTTTATCGACGCACCCGTAACGGGTTCCGCGCCTCTTGCCGTCGATGGGAAACTTACTTTTTGGGTTGGGGGTGACGCCGCCGACGTGGACGCAATTCGCCCGTTACTCTTGTGCATGGGCAACAAAATTGTTCATGTCGGCGGCCAGGGGATGGGCACCTCCATGAAAATGGTGGTCAATCTTTTGTTAGGCACGGGAATGGCCGCGTTCGCCGAAGCAATGGAGCTCGGCCAGGGACTGGGGCTTTCGCAGAAGATGCTGTTTGATTCGCTGCTTAGTACGCCGACGGTCGCGCCGTTTCTCGCGTTGAAGCGCGAAAAAATCGAAGGCGGAAATTACGAAGCTGAATTTCCATTGCGCTGGATGCAAAAGGATATGCATCTTGCTTCAGTCAGTGCTTACGAAAGCGGTGTGGCTTTACCCCTAACGAACGTAACCAAAGAAATCTATCGACTGGCGATGCGTGGTGGGCACGAGCCCAAGGATTTTTCGGCCATCTACGAATTTGCGATGGGCGACGATGGAAAAGAACGGACAGCTTCACCATGATAAAGACAATCTCCTATCTCGGTCTGGGCACCATGGGCAGCGGCATGGCGGCGAACCTTCTCAAGGCCGGGTACGAACTCACCGTCTGGAATCGGAGCGCTGAGAAATGCGAACCGTTCGCCCGAAAAAGCGCGCGCATCGCCGATACTCCCGCCGACGCCGTCCGCGATGTCGATCTAATCATGTATATCTTGAGCAATGACCAAGCCGTCGAGGACGTTGTTTTTGGCGCCAAAGGAATTCTAAGCGGGATCAAAGAAGGCCAGATCGCGATCGACATGAGCACGGTTCTTCCCGCGACGAGTTTGCGAGAACAGGAAGTTTACGCAAAACACGGTGTCGATTTTCTCGATGCGCCTGTTTTTGGCAGCAAACAAGAATCCGCCGATGCCAAGCTTTGGATTCTGGCCGCGGGCAACAAGGCCATTTTTGAAGAAGTGAAACCAGTCTTGGGGCACCTAGGGCAAACCGTTCACTACTTTGGCAAGAATGGAAATGCCGCGGCCATGAAGCTGGTGGGAAACCTCATCGTCGCATTGGAAATGGAAGCGCTCGCGGAAGGTCTGATTCTCGCGCAAAAGGCGGGTCTTGATCTGAAGACTGTGATGGAAGTGGTAAAAGTCGCCGACTTCCGCTCACCACTGCTCGTAAGCAATGGTCAGAATATTTTGAAACGCGATTTTTCTACTAATTTCGCGCTCAAGCTCATGCTCAATGACGCGGGCCTCATTGAAAAATTTGCTGAAAGTCTGGAGTCGCCCATTCCAGCTCTGCACGTTGCCAAAAAGAATCTCGAATCGGCAGTTGCACTTGGCTTCGGAACGGAAAACGCCTCTGCCCTCATCAAGGCGCTCGAAAAAGAAGCGGGTGTCGAAGTGAAAAGCGCTCCCCGAGCTAAGACGCCTACCATCTCCCACAGACAGCCTACAGCTGCCGGTCGCTTGTAGGCCATCTGTACTACTGTCGCTCGCAGTCTTGTTTTTGTGGGAACAGTGTTATGCAGGGAAACCGACCCGAGCACTCTTGCGGTGTTGAGGCGCCCATTTTGTCATGTCGAGCGACAGTCGAGACATCTCTTGCTATTCCTCTGCCAAAAAAATTAGAGATTCCTCGACTGCGCTCGGAATGACAATGAAGGGGGCTAACCCCGAGATGAATCTTCGTTGCGGTGGCGGCTTCGCGGCTCTCTGTCAGACACCTTCGAGGGCTATCTCGAAAGAGGGAGTAAACCTCGCCCCACGAGTGGCAACCGTAAATCCCACGCATGCGCAGTAGCGGCTGCGGTAGCTCGAGAGTTAGCTTTCAGCAGTCATGTGGATCGTTCGTTTAGCGCTAAGACGGCCCTACACCTTCACGGTGATGGCCATTCTGATCGTGCTCATGGGCATCGTCACAATCACCCGCATGGCTACGGACATTTTTCCCAAGATCGACATCCCGGTGGTGAACGTGATCTGGAGTTTTCCGGGCGTCGCGCCCGAGGAAATGGAGAAGCGCTTTGTCACCGTGACCGAGCGCGCCATGACCACAACCGTGAACGACATCGAGCATATCGAGTCCCAAAGTTACAACGGTGTCTCGGTCATTAAGGTTTTCTTCCACGAAGGCGCCAAAGTTGAGGCCGGAGTTGCCCAGATCACCTCGATCACGCAGACGCTCCTGCGCATCCTGCCACCCGGCACGACGCCGCCGCTCATCTTGCAATACAGCGCCTCGAATGTGCCAATCCTGCAACTCGGCCTAACCAGCAAAACGCTTTCTGAACAGCAGCTCTACGATCTTGGTTTAAATTTCATCCGCACTCAGCTCGCAACCGTACAAGGCGCACAAGTCCCGCTCCCATATGGTGGCAAGTCGCGCCAGGTCATGGTGGATATCGATCCGCAGCAACTTTTCGGCAAAGGACTATCGCCAGCGGATGTGAGCAACGCACTCAATGCCCAAAACGTCATCCTGCCGGCCGGGACCCAGAAAATCGGCGACCGCGAATACAACGTGCGGTTAAACTCGAGCCCGGAACTTTTGCAGGCACTGAACGATCTGCCGATCAAACAGGTAAACAACGCGATGGTTTACATTCGCGATGTCGCGCACGTTCGAGACGGCTTCGCTGTGCAAACCAACATCGTCGCACAAAATCGCGTTCGCTCGGCGTTGCTCACGGTTCTAAAAAGCGCGAGTGCGTCTACGCTCGATATCATCAGCCAGGTGAAAGCGGCGCTCCCGCGGATCAAGGCGACCTTGCCGCCCGAGCTCGACATCACCCAACTGTTCGATCAATCGATCTTTGTCCGTGCCGCCATCAACGGCGTTTTGAAGGAGGGGGTGATTGCGGCGTGTCTGACTGCGCTCATGATTCTGCTTTTCCTCGGAAGCTGGCGCTCGACTCTGGTGGTCGCAACTTCAATTCCATTGTCGATCTTATGCTCGATCATCATTCT
>Ga0209376_1001877_pt1 | contig 20522 bp, 19 predicted proteins | sample GraSoiAngelo_134_FD_185891 | JGI IMG/M metagenome (GOLD analysis project Ga0209376, IMG submission 185891) | Grasslands soil microbial communities from the Angelo Coastal Reserve, California, USA - 14_0929_05_30cm (SPAdes) (version 2) | ecosystem: Environmental > Terrestrial > Soil > Grasslands ... | reverse complement strand
CGCCGCCGCGATACGCGCCGCGACGCGGTCGCCGTCGACGTTGAGTGCCTCGTTCTCGGTCGAGAGCGCGAGCGGCGCGACGACCGGCACGCGACCGGGGCCAATGAGCTGCGTGAGGAGCGGGAGATTCACCGCTTCGACCGTGCCCGTGTAGTCATCGCGCAGGATCATCGTCTTGCCGTCGCGCACCGCGCGCACGTCCTTCTTCTTCGCGACGAGCAGACGTCCGGAGAGCCCCGAGAGCCCGACCGCGTCGATGCCGCGCTGCTGCAGCTTCTCGACGTATTGGAAGTTCTCGACCCCGAGGGCCGCGAGTGCGAACACCTCGAGGGTGCGCCGATCGGTACGCCGGCTCACGTGACCCGACGGCGACGTGATCTGCTCCTGGGCCACGCCGAGCGCCTCACCGAGGCGGTCCGTCTCGGCCGATGCGCCGTGGACGAGGACGATCTCGTCCTGGCGCGCGACCTGCGCGACGAGATCCGCGACGGCATCGCGCGAGACCCCTTTGGATCCACCGGCCTTGATGACAGCGCGAAGTGGCACGCGCGAAGCGTAGCCGTCTAAGCGGGCTGGTCGCTCTCCGCTTTCTCTTCCGGCTGCGTTTTCTTCAGGACGTCGTCGGCCAGCCGAAGCCAGCCGCGCACCACGGCGCTCTCCTCGCGAGCGGCGCGCTCGGAATCATCCTCAGGGTCCTGATCAGCCATCCTCGATCGCCCGCTCGGCCGTGCTGCACGCAACGTGCCCGTCGTCCGTGGGAATGGGATGCTGATGGCATCTTCGGACGCTGCGAACTCAATTCATGAGCGCCCGGGGCTCCGCGCACGGTCGCGTGAACCTCGTCGGAGAGCACACCGACTACAACGGTGGGCTCGTCCTCCCCACGGTCATCCCGCAGCAAACCGAGATGGTCGTGGAGCGACAAAGCGACCGACTCATCAGACTGCGGACGGAGGCGCGTGGTATGGCGCCCGTCGAAGTACCCCTCGATGCGATCGCTCCGCGCCGCGATTGGTCCGACCACGTCCTTGGCGTTGTCGACACGCTGCGGCGGCGCGGGCACGACCTTGGTGGATTCGCCGCCGAGGTCCGCTCGACGGTGCCGCTGGGCGCGGGGCTCTCGTCGAGCGCCGCGCTTGGCGTGGCGACCGTTCGCGGGCTGCGCGAGGCGTTCGCGCTTCGCATCGATGACCGTGACGTCGCGCTCATCGCGCACGAGTCAGAGGATCAGTTCGTCGGCGCGCACGTCGGCCTCATGGATCAGCTCGTGTGCAGTCTCGGTCGCGAGGGCGAGGCGCTGCGCATCGACCTGCGCGATCGCTCGACGCGGCACATCGCGCTCGATCGCATCGACATGGAGATCGCGGTGATCGATTCGGGCATACGGCATCAACATGCGACCGGCGACTACCAGCAGGGCCGCGACAGCGGCCCTTCGAGTACAGGCCGGGCAACGCCCGGCTCTTACAACGTCCGACGTCGCGAGTGCGAGGACGCGGCACGCGCGCTCGGCGTACGTACGCTGCGCGACGTTGGGGTCAGCACCGACACCAGCGCGCTGTCCCCCATGCTCGCGAGGCGCGTGCGCCACGTCCTCAGTGAGAACGCGCGCGTCGACGCGGCGGTCGACGCGATCGAGCGCTCCGATGCGCCTACGTTGGGCGACGTGATCAAGGCGTCGCACGCGTCCCTGCGGGATGACTTCGAGGTCTCGCTTCCCGTGATCGACGACATCGTTGCGGCGGCGCAACGCGAGAGCGACGTTCACGGCGCGCGGCTCGTCGGCGGCGGGTTCGGCGGCAGCGTCCTCGTGCTCACCCGACGTGGGGCGGCGCGTGCGGTCGCTGAACGCATCGCCTCCCGCAGCGGGTCGCTCAAGGTCGTCCTCCCGGCAGCGCCGCGCTAAGGGTGCAGGCCGACGAACTCGAGGCCGGCGCGCTCGTCGATGCCGAGCGCGACGTTCATCGCCTGCACGCCGTTGCCCGCGGCGCCCTTGACCAGATTGTCGATGGCGCAGAGCGCGACGATACGATCGCCGCGCGGATCGACGGCGAAGCCGACGTCGGCGAAGTTCGTCCCGGCGAGGAGCTTCGGCTCGGGATAGCGGAAGATCCCACTGCGCTCCTTCACGATGCGCACGAACGGCTCGCTCGCGTAGCGCTCGCGGTAGATCCTCCAGAGGTCCTTCTCCTCGAGCGGCTGCTTCACATACACGTGCGCCGTCGCGAGAACGCCGCGCACGAGCTCGACCGACGTGACCGAGAGGTCGATGCGCGGCCGCTCGCCGCCGAGCGCGAGCTCCTGCTCGGCCTCGGCGGTGTGACGATGTCCGACGGGACGGAACGACCGTACGACGCCGACGCGCTCGGGGTGGTGCGAGTCCTCCGACGGCTGGCGGCCGCCCTCACTCGAGCCGACCTTGCATTCCACGACGACATCGCGCGCGCGGTCGACGACGTCGGCGGCGAAGAGCGGGAGCAGCGCGAGGATCGTCGCGGTCGCGTTGCAGCCGGCGCCGGTGACCCGCGCCGCTCCTTTGATCTGGTCGCGGTGCACCTCGGGGATGCCGTAGACCCACTGGCCGAGCGCCCACGGCCGTGGATGCGCGGCGCCGTACCAGGTCTCGTAGTCCTCGGGGTCGCGCAGGCGATGGTCGGACGAGAGGTCGATGACGAGCTTCGCGCGCTCCTCGAACTCGCCGGCTCGGTGCGAACCGTTGGGGAGCGAGAGGAAGAGGACGTCGCAGCCGGTCACGTCCTCGTAGCGCACGAACTGCAGGTCGGTGCGCTTGCGCAGGTTCGGGTGCGCCGCGGTGACCGGCTTGCCAGCGAGCGACTCGCTCCCCGCGACGACCTCGCGCACCTCGGGATGCGACAGCAGGAGGCGGAGGAGCTCGCCGCCGGCGTACCCGCCGGCGCCGATGACGCCGACCTTCACGGAGCTAATTCTTTGCGCGCTTCGCGACGTCGAGGACGAAGTCGATCATCTTCGCCGGGATGTTCACGCCGGTCGTGTCGATGGAATTGCGGAACTCCATCGTGTAGTTGACCTCGTTCACGAGAAGCTCTCCGTCGCGCTCGAGCACGTCGATCGCGACGATGCCACCGCCGACGGCCTTCGCCGCGCGCACGCAGATGTCGTTCAACTCCGGCGTGACCGGGCAGTTCTCGGCGCGGCCGCCGCGCGCCGTGTTCGTGATCCAGTGCTCCGAGTAGCGGTAGATCGCGCAGATCGTCTCGTCGCCGACGACGAAGCCGCGGATGTCACGCCCGGGCTTCGCGACGTATTCCTGCACGTAATAGATGGAGTGCAGATAGTTCCCGAGCACGTCCTTGTGCTCGACGATCGCCTCGGCGCTCTCGCGGTCGTTCACCTTCGACACGAGCCGCCCCCATGAGCCGATGAGCGGCTTCATCACGACCGGGTAGCCGAGCTCCTCGACCGCGGTGAGCGCGGCCTCGGGCGTGAACGCGACGCGCGTCTTCGGCGCGGGCACCTTGTGCCGCACGAGGCGCATCGTCGTGAGGAGCTTGTTGCCGCAGACCTCGGCGACCTCGTACGTGTTCACGGTGGGCACGCACCAGCCGTCGAGGATCGAGAGCGCGTAGAGCGCGGTGCCGTGTTGGATGCAGCGCTCGAGCACGACGTCGACGCCGAGATCGGGACGATGTTCGGTGGGAAGCACGAGCGTCCGGTCATCGATGACCTTCGTCTCGACACCGCGCGACGCGAGCTCTTGGAGGAGCAGCTTCTCTTCGACGCGTACGCGCGAGAGGAGCACGCCGACGGTGGGGTTCTTATTCACCCCAGTCTTCTTCGGCTTCAGGCGCGAGCGCGAGCGCGACAGGTGTGATCTCGGTCACCTCGAGCTCGGCACCGCAGTCGGGACACGAGACGATCTCGCCCTTCACCGCGTCCGAGCCGACGGTCACGTCGGCGTCGCATTCAGGACACTTCGGCAATGCTGCGTTCCCCCCAGCGAATTCGCTAGGGAGCGTAACCGCTAGTCCGCGTCCGCCGCACGGTCCACGGCCGCGCGGCCGCGCGACTTGTCGACGTACATGCGCTCATCCGCCGCCGCGAGGAGCGCGTCGGCGGTGCGCCCGTCCTCGGGGAACCACGCGATGCCGAACGACACGCGCGGCACCGAGTGCTCGGCGCCGGCCCAGTGGTACGTCTCCTCACGGAGACGCGTGCTCATGCGTGAAACGAGCGCCTGCGCCGGCAGCTGGCCCGTCCGCGGGAGCATGACGACGAACTCGTCGCCGCCGAAGCGCGCGACGATGTCCTCCGCCCGCACTGACTCGCGCATGACGCGCGCCACCTTGATGAGGACCTCATTGCCCGCGAGGTGGCCGGCGCTGTCGTTCACCGACTTCAGGCCGTCGACGTCGCAGAGGGCCACCGCGAGGATGTCGCCGTGGCGATTCGCCGAGTGGATCTCGGCCTCGAGGCGCTCCATGAGGCTGCGGCGGTTCATCACGCCGGTGAGATCGTCGTCGCGCGCGAGGCGGTGCGTTTCGGCGAGGAGGCGCGCATTCGCGATCGCTATGGCGGCCTGTGCCGTGTAGAGGCGGATCAGGCGGCGCGTCTCGCTCGCGAAGCGCCGAGGCTGCGTCGAGTACGCCGCGAGCGTGCCGATGACCTCGCCGTGCGCCACCAGTGGGATCGCGATCGCCGAGCGGATGAGGTCGTGCAGCTGCGGCGTGCTCTGTGGGTGGTCGGCGTACTGCTCCGCGACGACGAGGTCGCGCGATTCGAGCGCAGCGAGAGAAAGACCCGCGAGCGGCTCGCCCACCGAGTCGCGCAACCGGAACATCGGCCCCTTATTCAGCGCGCGGATGACGAACTTCCCGTCCGGGTCGTCGGCGAGGGCCAGCATCGCGCCGTCGGTGCGCGTGAGCGCGGTCGCCTGCTCGACGACGAGCTTCAGGAGATCGTCGAACGATCGCTCGCCGGCGGCGGCGAGACCGACCTCGTAGAGCGCCTCGAACTGCCGCGCGCGCCGGCCCTCCACCTCCCCTTGACGCCAGTTGGAGTACATCGCCAGGCCGACGCGCGCGGCGAGAACAACGGTGAGCAATGCGGAAGCGCGGAGGACGATCGCCTCGGTGCGGTGATCTTCGGAGACGACGATGAGGATGCCGACCGCAACACCGACGACCCCGGGCAGCGCCATGCGCGCGAACGGCCGCAGCGGAGACGGTTGCGAGACGACGAGCTGCTGACGGTCTTCGAGGGATGACGACGCGCCGATGCTGATCGCCAACATTCCGAGCATCCACATCGGATCGCTCAGGGTGCCCGCGGTGAACGTGCCGTGGAGGTACTGCGGGAGCGAGAAGAGGTACGCGGCCGCGGTGAGGCCGACCCCCGCGATGAGCCACACGTGCGCTCGCCGAGGCGTGTCGAGCGGCGCGGCGAAGAACGCGGAGATCGCAGCGCCCGTGGCAGCGGCGTAGAGGATCGTGTACAGGAGCACCGTCGCGGTGGCGACAGGGTCGTCGCGCATCTCGACGAGGAAGACGTCTTGCACCGCGAAGGCGATGACCGCGACGAGCCCGATGCCGACGGCGGCCTGGTCGAGCAGGACCGTGTAGGTCGCGAGTCGGCGCCCTCGCAGCATCGCGATGAATCCGAGGATGAAGAAGATCGCGCCGAGGAGCGCGGCGGCGTCGCCGACGCTCGGCGGGCTCGACGGGACATCCGCGATGAGCAACATCGAGCGATAGCCGGTGGAGACGAGCCACGACACGCATCCGGCGCCCAGGAAGATCCACGACAGCCGCTCGTCGCGGCGCGCGGCCGAAAGGGCCTGCGAGACGCGGAGGAGCGCGCCGAGGCTGTAGCCGAGCCAGCCGATCGCGGCGATGGCTGCGCGCACGTAGCCCGCTGGGAGGACGAGCTCGATCACGACGATGGCGACGAGCCCGGCGACGCCCAGCGCCAACTGGCGATCGGACGGACGCGGCATCGCGCGCTGAAGTCGTATCACGACGTCGAGGCTAGCGACGCTGTACGCGAAGGACGAGGGTGGAACTCGTCCTCCCCCGCGCTGCGGACACGCCGCCGACGCTCGCACTACCCCGAGCGGGTGAGAATCGCGCGTGGAGGTGCACGCAGTGGTCTCGGCGAAGGCCGCGAAGGCACAGCTCCGTAAATACGCATTGACTTTCGACGGCGCCGAAGAAGCTCATCCGTGGGGTGAGAACGTCACGAAGGTACGTGGCAAGGTCTTCGTGTTCTTCGGGGTCGACGATGACAAGAGCGAGTGGCTCATGGGTGTGAAGCTCACGCGGTCCCTGCTCTACGCGCGCAGCCTTCCGATCGTGGAAGCGATGGGCTATGGGCTCGGCAAGTCGGGGTGGTGCAGCGTGAAGCGACCGAAGGGCGCGATCGACATGGCGCTGATGAAAGATTGGATCGCGGAGTCGTACGAAGCCGTCGGGCCGAAACGAAAGGTCGGGGCGAAGCGTCAGGGCCACATGACCGGCGCGAGGTAGGTGCGAAGCGGCGGCGGTAGCACCGACGCCGATCGGATCTCGAGCAGGACCGCGGGGAAGAGCTCGCTGTAGTCGGTCTTCGTGTACACGTCCTGGCGATGCGACTGGACGAACGCGTTGAACATCGGGTACTTCTCGGAGCCGGGCATCGAGAGCGCGCTCAGCACCCGCGAGCGGAACTCGCGCAGGTCCCAGTGGAAGCGAAGCCAGGCGAGCGCATGCCCGTACTCGTGCATGAGCGCGGACCGTGCGAAGTCGCGGCCATAGCGATCCTGGATGTCCGAGCCGAGCATCACGACGCCGCTCTGAATGTCGAAGCACGCCGCAGCGCCCGGCGCGGTGCGCGGGATGGGACGTGGCACCACGACGATCCGGACCGAACGCAGGAGATCACGTACCTGCGGCGCGAGACGCGCGAGCGCTTCCTCGCGCAGCGCGACGACGTTGAGCGGGATCGCTTCGTCGAAACGCGTGCGCGCGTCGCTTGCCGCGTATGCGGGTGCGGGATCGAGCGTGACGAAGAGGAACGCCGCGACGACGATCGCTCGCGTGAGCACAGGGCCCGCGGTTACAAGACGCATGCCCGCAGGTCGAAGCGAGCGGGCGCCTGCTCACTCCGCGGCCGCGAGTTCTCCCTCGATCACTCTTAGCGAAGGCCCTTCGAAGAACCCTTCGCGGTACGCCATCGCGATGGCCTGCGTGCGGCTGTGAACGCCGAGCTTCATGAGGATGTGTTCGACGTGGGTGGTCACCGTGCGCGGGCTCAAGACGAGACGCTGAGCGATCTGCGCGTTGTCAAGACCCGCGACGAGGTGTGCGAGCACCTCGAGCTCGCGGCGCGTGAGCCGACGCTTCCCCGGCAGCCCGCGACGCTTTCCGCGCACGAGCTTCTGAACGCGCGCGAGGAGCTCGTCGAGCGCGAATGGCTTGGGAAGGTAGTCGTCCGCACCCACGAGCAGGCCCGCGACGCGGTCGTACGACTCGCGGCGCTCACCAGAGATCAAGATCACGCCGACGCTGTCGCCGAAGTCATCCTTGAGCTTGCGAAGGACCTCGTACCCGCTCAGCCCCGGCATGAGCACATCGAGGAGGACGACGTCCGGTGGCCGCTCGCGCGCGAAGCGAAGTGCCTCTTCGCCGCAGCTCGCCTCTGCGGTCTCGAACCCGTAGTCGCTCAGCAGATTCACGATGAGACCGCGGACGTTCGGATCGTCATCGACGACGACGACCAGCTCACTCACGCACTAATCCCTCCGTCAGCGTGTCTGCTGTGAAGCAAGATGAGGACCAGCATGTTCGGTGTCCAGATGAGCATGACCATGCTCGATTGAGGAACAGCGGAATCAGACCAAGCATGGCGCTCCACGACCAAGCGTGCCCTCCATCGTTGGCCGACCGGCGAGCGTGCGGTCGTCTCCGTCCCATCGCGTAGGTCCCGCGCGGTGCGCGAAATACGTCGCGCATCGCTGTCGCGCGCTGTCGCTCCTCCATAGCGTCCGTCTCGCCGTGCGTCGGCACCCATCGACGTCCGGCGAAAAGGAGGTCAGAGCGGAGCAGATGCAGCGATTCATTCACCCACGCGCAGCGTTCACTCTGCCCATCGCGATAGCGCTCATGGCGTCGATCGCGCTCGTCGCCCCCGCGCGAGCGGGCACAAGCTCGTCACCGAATGGCGTGCTCGATACGGACGCCATCGGCATCGCCACCGGCGGCGGAACGATCGAGATCGTGTCGCCACTCATCGCAAGTTTTGGATTCAACGCGAAGCGGCCGCCGAATTTCCAGACCGGTGGTCCAGGCTTTGCGACAGGTCGCATCAACTTCGACAGGCACGGCAACGTGGTGGGCGGGCGTCACGTGAACGTGCCCGTCACGCTCATGAAGATCACCGTCACCCAGACGCCGACACCGAACGGCACGGGGGGCGACGCACAGATCGTCGGCAACTGCGAGGCCCAGGGTGCCGAATGCCCGAGCCACACGCCGGCATTCAGGTCGGTCGTGGTCCTGGTCACGGACACCAGCGACTCCGGCGCCGGCTCCGACGCCTTCCAGATCCTCTACTGCACTGATCCAGGGACGACGTCGTTCCCAGCGGCGTGCCCTGAGACTGACGGCGGCGGGACCATCCGCACGGGCAACGTGCAGATCCGACCGAGCAGCGGTGGAAGTGGCGGCACGGCGCCACTCGCACCGATCGCGGGGAGGCGGCTGCCATGAAAGAACGAACGAAGATGTTCAAAGTCCTGATCTCGACCGGCGCGGCAATGGCCCTGGTCATCGCGCTGGCGCTATCGCAGCCGGCGCAGCCCGCGGCGGCCGTGATCACCGAGAATGTGATCACGGGCGCAGGCGCGGGCATCTACCCGGCTGGCGCGACCTTCAACGGCATCCAGCTCGCCGGTTCGACGTTCGGCTTCGGCGTCCAGACGAACACGGACGGCTCGGGCAAGGGCGACTTCGAGATGCAGATCAACGGCTCGAGCCCGATCGGTCTCAGCCAATGGATCACCATCACCGGCTGGATCAACAGCGGGACGGTCAACACGGACGGCACGGTGACCCTTCAGGGCACGTGCACGGTCGACATGGGTGACGGCGCTCCGCCAGTAGGTGGCCTCTCGCTCATTGCGAACATCAGCGTGACCAGCGTCCAGGTGACGGTCGGCAACACGGTGCTGCAGGCCCTACCGAAGTCGGACGGCTGGATCTTCATCGACTAGCCCGGTTCGCACAACGCAAGAGGCCGGGCGTCACGCCCGGCCTCTTTCGTTCTGTTCACGGATGCGTAAACGTGAGGCGCGAGTTACCAGGCTCCCTCTACGCTTCGCCGTTGTGGGAAGGGTCGGGGCGACCTGTTTCGCGTTCGCGCTGATCGCGTGCGGAACGCCAGCGTCGTCACAGGCAGATGGCGGAACAGGTCAGATCACAACAGCGAGCGCGGCGACGACGCGGCCGCCGACGGCAGCTCCGGCGACGGTGACCTTCACGAGCGTGAGGTCGCCCGTGTCACGGGGGAGCACCGGCGCGGTGACGATCGCTACGACGCCAGGGCTTTCGTGCTCGACCACTGTGACCTACGCGAGCGGGCCGAGCGGAGCTGCGGGACTTGCGGGTACGAAGGTCGCCGACGGGAACGGATCTGCTTCGTGGACGTGGACCGTGGGCACGAACACGACGCCCGGCACTTGGCCGATCGACGTGCGCTGCGGCGGCGTGTCAGCGCGCGCGACCTTCATCGTTCGGTAGACCGGCTCACTGCGCGCGACTACCAGGGCAGTCTGCCTGATGTCTGCGATGTCCTGAGACATCGTCTCCGATGTCTCGACACATCACAGTGTGAGCCAGGAGGGATTCGAACCCACGACCAAGGGATTAAGAGTCCCCTGCTCTACCGCTGAGCTACTGGCCCACCCAATTTTAGCGAGCCAGCATCGCGCGCGTCTCGTGCGCACGCATCAACAACGTGGATAAGTCTTACGCCGCGCCGATCTTGAAGATCTTCGTTCCGCAGACAGGGCACGAACCCTGCGTCGCGGGGCGGCCGTTCTTCATCGTGATCTGCTTCGCGTCCTTGATCTCGCGGGAGGCCTTGCATTTGACGCAATAGCCACTCGCCACTTAAGTCGCCTCCAGTCGGGGGATGTCGGGCATCGTACCCTAGGCCCTCCGACCCACTACAACCACAAAACCCCGCCTTTCGGCGGGGTCTCGTGGTGAGGAAGGGAAGGGTTGGGATTTCTTAAGTTGTCGACGGATTAGACGAGCAAGCAGCGTGCCACGACGAAAAAGCAGCCAAGGGAGCGGTGATTGCGGGCCGAAATCTTGTCCATCGGCACGGAGCTGCTCCTCGGGCAGATCGTCGACACGAACGCCCACTACCTCGCCGGACGGCTCGCCGATCTCGGCATCGACTGCCTCTTCATCAGCACGGTGGGCGACAACCTCGGCCGCACGACCGAGCTCATGCGCCGCGCGCTCGAGCGGAGCGATCTCGTTATCACGAGCGGCGGGCTCGGCCCCACCGAGGACGACCTCACGCGCGAGACGATCGCCGCGGTGCTCGGTGAGACACCGCAGATCGATCCCGAGCTCGAGCGGCAGCTGCGCGCGTGGTTCGCCGCGCGCAATGTGTCGATGCCCGAGCGCAACCGCAAGCAGGCGTGGCTGATCCCGTCGGCGCGCGCGATCCCGAACCCGAATGGCACGGCGCCCGGATGGGACGTCCGCAGGGAAGGCAAGCGCATCGTGTCGATGCCCGGCGTGCCACGCGAGATGACCCACATGTGGGAGCACCACATCGAACCGACGCTCATCCGAGACGCGCGCCTGCGCTCGCGCACGCTGAAGATCCTCGGTGTCGGCGAGTCACAGGCTGAGGAGGCGCTCGCGGAGCTAGTGCGTTCGACGGCGCCGACCGTGGTCACCAAGGCGAAGGACGACGGCCTGCATATCCGCATCACCGACAAGGACGCCGATCCTGCGACGATGGACGCGCGCATCGCGGCGATGGAGGCGAAGGTCCGGGAGCGGCTCGGTCAGTACGTGTGGGGCACCGACGACGAGCAGCTCGGTGATGTGATCGCGCGCGGCCTCGAGTCGCGACGCTGGCGGCTCGCGACGGCCGAGGCGCTCTCCGCGGGCGACGTGTCGCGCACGCTCGCGCAGGCGCCGCGTGCGAACGAGTGGTTCACGACGGGCGTCGTCGTGCCGCACGCGGACGCGGCGTCGCTCGCGCGCGCGATCGAGCACTCCGAGGCGCAGGTGCGTCTGCTGGTGCCGCACGGCGACGCGAGTGCGGAGATCAGCGTCGTTACGCCGGACCGTCCGCGCAGCGCGACGATCCGCTTCGGCTCAGTCGCCGAGGGCCGGCGACGCGCCTGGCTCGCGGCGCTCGACCTCCTCCGTCGCGCGCTCGCGTAAGAGGGCGACTGCGAGCCCGACGAACATCGCTGCGGGCAGGAACGCGCTGAACGATTCGCGATGCCGCGCGACGGCGAGCGCGTAGAGGAGCGGCGCCAGGACAAGCAGTGCGGCGATCCCCGCGAGCGCGACGATCCGCGCCGTGCGGCGGTCCGCGAGCGCACCACCCGCGAGCGCGAGCGACACGAGGAGCAGCAGCTGGTCGTATGACCACAGGTACGGTGCACCTGCGACGCCGAGCGCGCTCCAGAGCGCGAGCCGCGCGTCGTGGCCGCGCGCGCGTAGTGCGATCGCGATGCCCGCGGCAATGAACGCGAGCGCGACACCCAGACCGAGCGGCGAGCCGAGCACGTCACGCAGCGCGACGGTGATGGACGCCGAGCGTGAGAGCCGCTCGGGCGCGACGTCGGCGCTCCACGCGGCGAGCCAGCCGGGCAACACGAACCAGCCGAGGGCGACGATCGCGAGGCCCGTCAGTCCTCCCGCGATCACGAAGCGGATGCGGTCGCGCGCGGTCACGAGCATGCCGAGGCTGGTCCACACGAAGAGCTGCGGCTTCGCGAGGAAGGCCGCGGCGATGATCCCGGCAGTCCGGTCACGCCCGGCGCGCAGCGCGACGATGGCGGCGCAGAGCGCGGCGAGGAGCACGAAGCTCCACTGACCGAGCACGAGCGCGTGAAAGCCCGGCTGCGACACGAGGAGCGCGAGGCCGAACGCGAAGTGCAGCACCGCGTCCGCCGGCACGAGCGCGCGAAGCAGCGCGCGCAGCGCGATCGCGGCGAGCGCGACGCCCCCGACCATCCAGATCCACGCCGCCGTTTCGAGCGGCAGCAGCGCGAGCGGAACGAGCGCTACCGCGACCCAGGGGACGTAGCCGTAGACGCTCGTGTTCGGCTCCTGCGTGCCGAGCACGCGGACCGTGTCGCGCCACGTCGCGGCGTCGTACGGGTCCGCCCCGATCACGAGCGCGCGAGCGCCGGCCCAGAAGCCGGAGAAGTCGTTCTCGTGCACGAGCTCGATGCGGCGATCGAGCGGTCCGGCGATGACGATGAACGCGACACCGATGAAGACTCCGATGAGGAACGCGACGTCCGCGCGGCGCTCAGCAGTCACGCGCCGCAAGCCTACTTGCTCGCGCCGTTGCCCTTCTGCTTCACCGCGTTCTTCACCTTGTCCGCTGCGGCACGCGCTTTCTCCGCGGCCTCACGCGTCGTCTTCGCGGCCTCGGAAGCGCGCGGATCCTGCGTCGCCGCGGGCTGCAGCGTCGGGTGTGCGGTCGACTGACGCTCGGCGCGCGATACGCCTGCTGTCGCGCGCAACGTCTCTACCGCGCGAGTCGTCGCGCGCGCGGCGGCGGTCGCGGTCCTCGTCTCGGCGCGAGGCGCGGCCTCCTCGGCCGCGTCGGCGAGATCGGCGGCGAGGGTCACCGCCGACTCCGCCACGCGCTCCACCTGGGTCCTCCCAGGCGCGAGGGGGGACGTCGCGATCATCGCGAGCACGGTCGACGCGCGCTCGCTCTTCACGTCGGTCGCGAGCGTCGCGGCGAGCGAGAGCGCTCGCTCACGCTGCGCGCTGAAGCGCGACTCGAGCTGCACGGAGAGATCGATCTCGTCAGCGGGCGCGAGCTCCGCCGCCGCCGCCGCGATGTGCTCCGAGTAGAACGCTGACGCGACGAGCGCATCGGAGGTGCGACCTGTCGCCGCGAGCTTCTCCGCCTCACCGAGGCGATGCTCCGCGATCGACATCTCGACAGCCGCGCGATCGGCGGGAGCGGCGGCGAGCGCGAGACGAACTTGCTCGGCCGCGATCTTCACCGGATACAGCGTGTCGTCGGGAAGCGCGTCGGCGCTCGCGGCAAAACCGGCGAGCGCGAAACACAGAACGAGGGAGCCGAGAGCGACACCGCGCACGATGTACGGCGCCGGACGTGCGAGGAGCTCAAGGAACGTCCACGCCGTATCCCGCAGACGGCGCGAGCGCGGATCGAGCCGGGCCATGACGCGGGTGCGCATGCGGGCCTTCGTGTATGCATCCGGGACCGATGGCGCATCGGCGTGCAGGTGGAGAGCGATGCGGACGGATTCGCGCAGCTCCGTGTTGTGGATGGACGACAGTTGGCGCTCGCCGCGCGCAACGTCATCAATAAGACGATCGAGGTTTTTGTGGCCGCTTCTCCCCACCACGGCCGTCTAACGGCTTGCCTGTTCGCTCCGTTATCCCCCACTCAGGTCACGGGGTGTCTATGTGCCAAATTTGGAATCAGGTCGGCTAACCACCGGACCGCGCGCGGAACCTCATGCAGACGCGCAGTAGCGTGTCGCCGTGACCGACGTTCGACTCGAGCGGTACGCGCGCGTGCTCGTGTGGGCCGCACCGATCTGGGCGGTCCTTCTGTTCATCGGCACGCTCGACCATCAGCCACCGCCTCAGACCGCGTTCGCGGAGTACGCGAGATTCATCACGACGGCGACGTTCCTCGCGAGTCATCTTGTCGCGAGCATCCTCGGTGCCGCGTTCGGCACCTTGGGCTTCGCGGCGCTGTTCGTGATCCTCGTACAGCGCGGTGCCGGTGCGTTGACGACATGGGCGTTCGCGCTCTTCGTGATCGGAAACACGCTCGTGACGTCCGTTTTCGGTGCCGCGGCGTTCGCGCAGCCGGCCATCGGTCGCATGTACCTCGCCGGAGCGACCGCGCAGGCGGTCGCACTCCAGGACGACATCTACGGCATTCCCCTGTTCGCGACAGCGCTGCCTGGTGTGGTGCTGCTGACGGTCGGTCTCGTGCTCTTCGGCATCGCCACGGCACGCGCGGTGTGGCTACCTCGTTGGGTCGGGATCACGCTGGCCGTTTCGGCGCCGCTGTTCGGCATCCTTGGCTTCATCCTCGCCGATGTGGTGCAGAGCGTGGGCGCTGCCGGTCTCATCGTATGCACGCTGGCGATCGCGGTCTTCGCGGGTCGCGGCTCGCGCGCCGAGTCAGAGCGCTACGGAGCGGGCGGGGTCGCGGGCGCGGGCAGTGGTCCACCCCACACCGGTGCGTAGTGGCTCGCGAAGAAGTCTTGGTGGATCGCTTTGCCGCTCGCGTCGCTGACCGTGCGCGTGCGGAAGACGTCACGACCCTTCACCGAAACGCCCTTCGGGAACGCCGGATCGGCGGGCTGGTCCGGCGGCACGTCGACGAAGTTCTTCTGCAACGCATCGCTGAACGTGACGGTGCGCCCGGTCGGCATGCTCCACACGTCGAAGGTCACGAACGTGTCGCCGACCCACGACCACAGGAAGACCGGCACGTCGGTGTCGTTCGTCCAGCGGAAGTCGACGCCCGGATCGAACACGGCGGCGTCGAGGCCGAGCGGGTAGCGATCGATGAGATAGCCGTGCGCGTGCCGCTCGTCGATCTGATAGCCGAGCTTCGAGAGAGCGTTGAACATCGTCGTCGACACCTGGCATAGACCACCGCCGATGACGTTCTCGTCGGAGCGGTTCTGGATGATCGCTCCGGCGTACGCGTAGCCGCGCTCGACCGTGACCGGACCGAGCAGGTTCCAGAACGAGAACGACTGTCCGGGCATGATGACGACGCCGTCGAACTGCGACGCGCCCGTCGAGATGTTCGCGAAGCGGCTCCTGCTAGGCGGGAAGTACGTCGTGAACGTCGACGTCTTCGAGAGCTTCGGCAGCCACTCCTTCGCCTGGTCCGTGGTGAACGCGGTGCTGTCCGGGATCGCCGGCGCAGCGAGCTCGCGCGAGGCGGTCGTCGCTGACGTGAGGAGCTCCGCGAGCATGAGCGAGCGCATCTTGTCCTGATCGAGGCGGATGCCGTTCACACCCGCGATGACGCTGAGCGTCCCTTCCTTGCTGGCGCTGTACTTCGCGGCGACCGCGGGACGATCGAGCTTCACGCCGAGCGCCTTCACCCAGTCCGTCACGCGCGCCTCGTCGAGCGAAACGGTGTACCGGTAACGCGTGGCGGGGACGATCGCGCCGGCGGGCGGAGTGCTCAGCTCACCGGGCTTGGCGAGGACGCGGTCGATGACGAGAAGTGACGCGAGACCCGCGGCGTCCTCGGACACGACACGGTCCTCGACGCGCACGGTGAGCGGGGTGGTCGCTGCGCGTGCCTTCGCGAGCGCCTCGGCGAACCCGCTCGCGTCGACGGCCGGATACACCTCGCGCACCGACAGGTCGATCTTGCGATCCTGGAGCGACTGCGCAGCGAGCACCGACGCAGCGGTCGAGACGCGATCGAGCTGACGTCCGACGACCGGCTCGGTCACGACGAGACCCGTCGGCCCGACCGCAAGCGAGCCCGAGACAGCGGCGCGATCGGTGTCGCTCGAGACCTGCCCGAGCCATGCATCGAGCGCACCGCCCTGGGCCTGCAGCGTGAACGCCACGCGCGCGTCGCCGCGAAGCGCGTCGGCCCACGCCGCAAGGCGCTCGACCGCCCCGCCCGACTTGCCGAAAGCGATCGCCGTGTCAGCCGCCGCTGCGACGTCGGGTCGTACGCCGAGCGCCCCGTTGGTCGTCGACCACGAGCGGCCGTCGTACGTCGCGACGATCGAGCTCTCGGACCAGGGACGGGCAAGCTCGCTCTGAAGACGATCGATGACCGCGTCGCGCGAGAGCGATCCGACGGAGACGCCCGCGACGGTCACGCCGGGAAGGGCGCGATCGGCGTACAGCTGATCAGCCGCGAATGCGATCGCGACGGCAATGCCGATCACCGCCAGTGGCACGACGAGCAGTGGGACGAAGATCGCGCGAAGGCGCGACCGCGTTCGTTTGCGCTGCGCGTCGCGTGTGATTACTGCCACTTACAGGATGCCTTCCGACTGAGCCATCGAGCTACAGCAGCCCACCTTTCCCACACCAGCCTTACTCATATGACGAACGAAACACTGCCCCAGGTTCGTCCCCCCGGACGTCTTATTTGTTACCTACGAAGTACTAGGCACCGCATTAGCAAGCCCTGGACCGCCTTGTGAAAAGGCGAGAAAGCCAAGAAAAAGCCCCGGCAGTCCAGGGGAGCAGGAACTGCCGGGGCTAGAGGCGGACTGGCCAGCGGGCGGGCCGGCCAGAGCCTGGCGTGTTGAAGGGGGTTAGCTACATCCGGTCGTCTCTCCGCAGTTCTCGCACTTGTGGCAGGTGCCGTTGCGCACGGTCAGCCAGCCGCAGCGCGGACAGGGCGGCGCGTCCGGTGTCGAGTTCATGCGCCGCACGGTCGATGGCTCGGCACTCGCGACCATCTTCGGTGCGGGTTCCACGGGTTCGTTGCGATCGGGACGAATGAGCTCGAGCTGTGGAGTCGCGTCGGCGATCTCGCTGTGCGTCACGAGCCCGAGGGCCGCGCGATCCGCGGCCGAGAGGAAGTTGTGCCCGAGCCAGCGGAAGACGTAGTCGACGATCGACTTCGCCATCCCGATCTGCGGATTGCCGGTCCAGCCCGACGGCTCGAAACGCATGTGACTGAACTTGTCGACCATGTGCGCGAGCGGCACGCCGTATTGGAAGAGGAGCGACACGCTCGTCGCGAACGCGTCCATCATCCCGGAGAGCGTTGAGCCTTCCTTCGCCATCGTGACGAAGAGCTCGCCGGGCGCGCCGTCATCGAAGAGACCGACGGTGATGTAGCCCTCGTGTCCTTCGATGGAGAACTTGTGCGTCTTCGAGTTGCGCGTGTCCGGGAGCCGACGGCGCTGCGGCCGATTCACCTCGATGACTTTCTCAACGATCTTCTCGACCGTGATGGTCTCGACCTTCTTCTTGCTGTTCGATGCATCGGCGTTCGTGGAGACGGGCTGGACCTTCTTGGAGCCGTCGCGGTAGATCGCGATGGCCTTCACGCCGTGCTTCCACGACTCGACGTACGCGTCCATGACGTCGTCGACGGTCGCGGTCTCGGGCAGGTTCACGGTCTTGGAGATTGCCCCGCTGATGAACGGCTGGACGGCGCCCATCATCTTGATGTGGCCGATGTGGCTGATGGAGCGCTTGCCGTTCGCCGGGACGAAGGCGCAGTCGAATACAGGGAGGTGTTCGTCCTTCAGCTCGGGTGCGCCCTCGATCGTGCCCTGCTGCTCGATGTACGCGGTGATCGCTGAGGCCTGTGTCTCGGTGTAGCCGAGACGGCGGAGCGCGGCCGGGACCGTGCCGTTGACGAGTTTCAGCATCCCACCGCCGACGAGACGCTTGTACTTCACGAGCGCGATGTCCGGCTCAACGCCGGTCGTGTCCGAGTCCATCATGAAAGAAATCGTGCCTGTAGGTGCGAGGACACTTGCCTGTGCGTTGCGGTATCCAACTGTTCTACCGAGCGTCACGGCATCGTCCCATGCTTGTCGTGCCGCAGAGAGGAGCGTCGGAGGGACGACATCGGTCGGGATGCGGTAGGCCGCCGCGCGATGCTTATCCATAACCCCGTCGTGTGCGCTCTTGTTCTTGGGATAGGCCTCGAAGGGGCCCACGACGGCGGCTATGCGCGCTGATTGCGCGTACGCCTCGCCCGTCATGATCGCGGTGATCGCCGCCGCGTACGCGCGTCCTTCGTTGCTGTCGTACGGAAGGCCGCGATGCATCAGAACCGCACCCAGATTGCAGTAGCCGATGCCAAGCTGGCGGTGCGACTTCGCGTTGCGTGTGATGGCCGGCGTTGGGTAATCCGCGAAGCCGACGAGGATCTCCTGCGCGGTGAAGATGACGTCGACCGCGCGCGCAAAGCGCTCAGTGTCGAACTCGCCGTCCTTGCGCACGAAACGCATGAGATTCAGCGACGCCAGGTTGCACGCGGAGTCATCGATGTGCATATATTCCGAACAGTTCGCGACCAGGAAGCCATCGACTATGTATGAGTGATTGATCGGCTCGTTCAGGTTGTAGACGACGGACTGTCCGTCGGCCTCGCGCGTGACAAGGCTTGTGCCGTTCTTCGTGCGGTAACGAGTGACGTCGGAAATGAGGCGTGACAACTCAGCCTGCTTGCGGGTCGATGTGAAGCCGATGTGCGCTTGGAATCGCTCGAGATCGCTTCCGGTGATCCGCAGGTCGAACATCGGCCCGGCGTCGTACGTGACGACCGTCCCGTCAATCCGCATGTACGTGAAAGCAGCCTGGTGTCCATCTCGTGTGCGGTAGATGCGTCCGCGGATGCCGAACGTCATCAGTACTCTCTGAACATCGCGCAACAACGCTCCGCTGTTGCTAGCGAGACCGACGTAGCGACTCGCCTTGCCGGCTTCAACCCGCGAAACACAGCCATCAGCACCGAAGAGGCCTCGGAGATAAGCGGACTGGACCTCAGTCGGCGCAACAAAAATGGCCTTCGGAACGCGCTTCCCGGCCGCGTGCTCAGTCGTCACTCCCAGCGCGGAGAAGAATTCGCGAACGGCTGAACTGCCGACGCGGAGCTGTTGGGTGCCATTAGCCTGCGGACTGCGCGTCGCGCCCGCAAATACTTCGCTCAGCATCACCTCGTGGTAATCAATGAGGCCGTCGGTGATGTCGTCGCCTCCGTAGACCCAGACAGTGCTGTCATCGGTCATGCAGCCATCGCCCGTGAGGTGGCCGATCAGCTCCGCAAGCGGATCGGACCAGCGCTCGGGCAGATCGCGGACGACGACGGAGCCGCCTCGGTGAGAGGCTCGGACCTTCGAGGTCACGGCGGCCGGGAGTGCCCAAGAGGCGTCACTCGCCGGCGTTGCTGAGTCGTTCAACATCACCTGGTCGTCACTCGTGAGATCCTCGGCCGCGACGTAGCCGCGGTTCAACGTCCAGATGCGGTGCTTCGGGGTGCATCGCAGCTCGGCGCCATTGCCAAACCGCAGCCGCACGATCGGCGATACCCCGTTCTGCATGACCGCGATGGGCAGTGATGTGACGACTCCCGAGCCCGGCCGCTCCGCCGTCGCCTGGTGCGTGTACACGGCGATGTCCTCGCCGGACTTCGTACGCTCGAAGAGGTCCGCGATCGGAAGAAGCCCTTGGGTCGTGTGCACTCGCGCGTCGCCCGGGAAGCATGGATTCGAGCCGTTGATGCGACCGGAGACGGGCGACGTGTGCCAGTCGTTGATCGTCGTGTCGAACTGCATGCCCGGATCGCCGCACTCCCACGCCGCCCGTGAGATCTCCTTCAGCAGCGAATGGGCGTTGACCGTCTCGAGCGTCGCGCCATCAGTACGCGCCGTGAGCGTCCACTCCTGACCCGCGATGGCCTTCTTCATGAAGTCGTCGGTGACACGCACGGAGTTATTGGCGTTCTGGAACTGGATCGACCGCCAGGCCTCGCCATTGAGGCTCATGTCGTAGCCCATCTCGCCGAGGGCCCAGGCCTTCTTCTCTTCCTTCGCCTTGCACCACACGAACTCGCGAACGTCAGGGTGATCGGCGTCGAGCACGACCATCTTCGCCGCGCGTCGCGTCGTGCCGCCTGACTTGATGGAGCCAGCGACACTGTCGGCCCCGCGCATGAACGAGACGGGTCCGGAGGCATAGCCACCGCCGGAGAGCTGCTCGCGGCTCGAGCGAATCCTCGACACGTTCACGCCGGAGCCGGATCCGCCTTTGAAGATGACACCTTCGTTCTTGAACCAATCGAGGATCGAGCCCATCTCGTCCTCGACCGAGAGGATGAAACATGCTGACGGCACCTGCGGCACGCCTTCGACACCGATGTTGAACCACACCGGCGAGTTGAACGACGCGTGCTGGTGGACCATGAGGTACTTCAGCTCATCGCTCAAGATCTGCGCGTCGCGGTCCGTCGCGAAGTACCCGCCTTCAACGCCCCACTTCGTGATGCGATCGACGACGCGGTCGACCATCTGCTTCACCGACCACTCGCGGTCCGGTGAAGTGAGCTTGCCGCGGAAGTACTTCGAGGCGACGACGTTCGTCGCGGTCATCGACCAGAACTTCGGGACCTCGACGCCCTTCTGCTCGAAGACCGTGCCGCCCTCGCCACCAATCTTGGCATCTCGGCGCTCCCACTCGATCTCGTCGTAGGGGTGAACGCCTTCCTTGGTGAAGCAACGCTCGAGGCGGACACCCTTGGCCTTGGGGTCGCTCTGAACGGACTGCTCCGATAGCTCGGTGATCGTC
>Ga0209376_1001873_pt1 | contig 20553 bp, 19 predicted proteins | sample GraSoiAngelo_134_FD_185891 | JGI IMG/M metagenome (GOLD analysis project Ga0209376, IMG submission 185891) | Grasslands soil microbial communities from the Angelo Coastal Reserve, California, USA - 14_0929_05_30cm (SPAdes) (version 2) | ecosystem: Environmental > Terrestrial > Soil > Grasslands ... | reverse complement strand
GACTTCTGCTCCCAGGCCGTGAAACCTGAGGACGTGATGTTCGCGCCGATCCCGTGCGTGCGGAAACTGATGCACCGGACCGGGATGAAGCTCGATGAGTTCGATTTGGTCGAGCACAATGAGGCGTTCTCCTCCGCGAGTGTCGGTGTAAGGAAGGAGCTCGGCATCCCGTGGGAGGTCTTCAACATCTGCGGGGGCGCCGTCGCCCTGGGCCATCCGATCGGCTGCTCGGGGAATCGCATCGTTGTCACGCTGTTGCACTCCATGAAAGAGAAGGACGTGCACCACGGGCTCGCGACCCTGTGCATCGGGGGCGGGGACGCTATGGCCATGGCGCTGGAGCGATGAGATCGGGGAGTGGATCCGTAGGAAGCCTGCGAAGGGCGGCCGAAGAGAGAAAGGTTCAGCGGTCCTTGTCGATCCGATGAAGGATGTGAGCTCTCTCGGACACCGGTCCCCGGATCGGAGGCATACAAATGGCTGATCCCATCGGTCTCCCGCCGGGACTTCCCGTTCCCCTGGACGATGGCGCGTGCGACCACCTCGCGGGCATGTCGATGCCATCCGTTCGGCTCCGGTCCACGAGAGGCCGCGAAGTGGACCTCGCCGAAGTCTCCATCCGGCCCACGGTGATGTTCTTCTATCCCGCGGCCACCGGGAAGCCGGACATGCCGAAAGAGTGGGACCTGATCCCCGGGGCCCGGGGATGTACCGCTCAGAATTGTGCCTACCGCGACCGCTATCGTGAGTTCCGTGACGCGGGGTTCGACGTCTTCGGAGTCAGCGCCCAAACTCCCGCGGAGCAGAAGGAGTTCGGCGTCCGCATGAGCATTCCGTACGAGCTTCTGAGCGACTCGGACTTCGAGCTGACGAAGGCCCTGCGCCTGCCCACGTTCGAGTTCCAAGGTCGGCGGTACATCAAGCGCCTAACCCTCGTCTGCGAAGACCGGCGGATCAAGAAAGTGTTCTATCCCGTGTTCCCACCGGACCGGAACGCGGAGGCGGTCCTCGGATACCTGGGGAGGTGAGGCGATCCGGGGTGATCCGACGGTCTCCCCGCCCGCGCCGGCGGCCATCGCGTTCGACCTCGACGGGACCTTGGTCGACACCGTCCCCGCGCGCATCAAGGCGTGGCTCCAGGCCCTCCACGAAGCCGGCATCTTGGTCGGCACGGTTGAAGTCGCCGCGCTCATCGGCAGCGACGGGAAGCATGTGGCTCGAGAATCGGCCCGTGCTCTGGGGCAGGACCTCGACGAGCAACGGGCCGAGGGCATCGACCGTCGGCAAGGAGAGATCTTCGAGATCCTCAACGTCGACCCGAAGCCACTGCCCGCCTCGCGTGAACTCTTGATGACGCTCAATGCGCGAAGGATTCCCTGGGCGATCGCGACCTCGAGCCGGCACGAGCAAGTCGGGGCGTCCGTCCAGGCGTTACGTCTCCCTCGTCCTCCGACGATCATTGACGGGCGCGATGTGGCACACGCGAAGCCGGCTCCCGATCTGCTCTTGAAGGCCTGCCGGGTCCTCGGGGTCGAGCCGAAACGATGTTGGTATGTGGGCGACTCAAGCTGGGATATGATCGCGGCGAGGGCGGCGGGCATGGTCGCTATGGGGGTCACCGCGGGCTCGGCGGTCCGAGCCGGTGACCTGACTTCGGCGGGCGCGGTCAAGGTGTGTAAGACCCTCCGAGGAGTCATCCAGCTCATCGGCCGGGAGCCCAGCGGAATTGCCCGTGTTGAAAGCGAACCCTGAGGCGTATCGGAACTGATCGAGTCCGAGGACACGTCATCCGCAGGCTCGGGGCGGACAGGGCCTTCGCGATTCGACCGCTCATCCATTAATAGGCCGGCGCCGTTTTCGGCAGAGCTATGGCGGCCGCGGAAACGCAGGCCCTATTCCAGCAGCTCGTAATTCTCTTGACCCTCGCCACCGCGAGTCACTTTTTGTTCCGACGCTGGCATCTGCCCATGATCATCGGAGAGATCGCGGTGGGCATCGTGCTAGGTCCCAGCGTGATGGGGAACGCGGCGCTGGGCTCATATCGATACATGTTCGATCCGGCCGTCGTCGGTACCCTTGCGGTCCTCGGTTCAATTTTTCTCCTTTTCCTGATCGGCTTGGATTTCGATTTCCGCGCGGTGTACACACGGAAGAACGTGGCCGTGGCATCCGGAGGGGTCGTGCTACCACTCCTCCTTGGCTTTGCGACGGCCCTCTACCTCGTGCCCGTCGCATCGATTGGGGTCAATGGGACCCAGTTTACGATGGCGCTGTTCGTCGGAGCGACCCTCACCGCGACGAGCGTCGCCATCACCGCCGCCGTCCTCCTCGAACTGAACCTCCTGAAGGACCGCGTGGCCCAAACGATCTTGGGGGCAGCGGTCGTCGACGACGTCCTCGGCCTGATTGTCCTTTCCGTTGTAGTCGGGACGACGGCGGGCCGCGTCAGCCCCGTTGATCTCGTCATCCTCGTCGCAGAAGCCGTCGGATTTCTCGTCGTCGGGATGGCGATCGGCATCTACGTCCTTCGCCGGGTCGTCGAACGAGTTCACATCGAAGGGAACACGCTGGGAGTCCCGCTAGGCGGCTTCCTCATCGCGGTGGCGATTACGTTCCTCTTCGCCCTCACGGCGGAGTCGCTCGGATTGTCCGCAGTCGTCGGCGCATTCCTCGCGGGAAGTGTGTTCGCGAACACGACCCTCCAGGAGGACTTCTCGAAAGCCGCCCGACCGCTCGCGGCGGTCTTCACCCCGATCTTCTTCGTGTCCCTGGGTCTCCAGGTGGACTTCCCCGCGGTGGCGACTCAGTTCGGCTTGATCCCGTTCGCAATCGTCCTGACCATCATCGCCGTCATCACGAAGGTCGTCGGTTGTAGCCTCCCGGCCCGCCTCGCGAAGATGACCGTCCGCGAAGCCGTGGCGATCGGCTGGGGCATGACGCCCCGCGGCGAGGTCGGCCTGGTCGTGGCCTTCGCCGCCCTGTCGGCGGGGGTGGTCGGGAATGCCCTGTTTTCGATGATTGTCGTCGTCCTCATCCTGGTCACGATCCTGCCCGCGCCTCTCTTCCGACGGGCCCTGAAAGCCGTCCAGGCGGAACGCCATGCGGCGGCCGGGGCGCCGCCACTCGCGGAAACGGGGCCGCGGCACGGCTAGGCGGCGGCGATCTCGGGCTCGCGCGATGCGGTCCGGTACGTGAAGCCCATAAGCCAAGCCGCGTTACCTCATCGATCGGGGGCGGAACTGTACTCTCCGAGCCGGACCTTTCGGATCGATTCAAGGCCGCACTCCTTGAATTGAAAGCCGAGCCTCATTCGGCGATCCGCAAGGAGAGCACTCTGGAAATCCTTCGATCCGTCGTCGAGGGCCACCGGGCGAATCGAGTCGTCGTCGCGAATCTTCCGGTCGAGCTTCGGGCGGTGGTCTCCGGAGCGTTGCAGGGTCGATCCGTCCAGTTCCTGGAGGACCTTCCGTCGACGGAGGTCCTGCCCGCGTGCGCCGCCGCGGAGGTCGGAGTGACTTGGGCGGAGTTCGCCATTGCGGAGGACGGGGCGATCGTCGAGGTGGCTCACGACGACGCCGCGCGACTCGCCGCGTCCCTGCCGATCGTGCACATCGTCCTGCTCCCCGCCGGGAGGTTGGTCCGAGACGTCGGCGCGGCGATGGCGGTCGTCGGAGGCATTCTCCGGGCGAGCGGACCGGGACGGCGGCCCACGGTCACTTTCATTTCGGGGCCGAGCCGGACGGGTGACATCGAGCTCCGCCTCCTCTATGGAGTCCACGGGCCCCATTCCCTCCATGTGGTCCTCCTCGAATGGTTCGAAGGGAGGTAGGCACCTGCTCAAGGGACGACGGAAATTGGAGACCGAAGTTCGCCGATCCATCGAGGAGCCCGCACGGGTCGGGAAACTCTGGGAAGCGATGGAACGGGGTCGGGCGAACCGGGCCGCGACGATCGAGAAAACCGGCCTCGACCTTCCCGCATTTCGGGATCGCATACGGTTGATCAAAGAGACCGCGGCCCAGGATCCTTCGATTGCGGAGGCGTTTGCGGAGGCGGTGCGGGCGAACGGGGGACGCGTCTCTTTCGCCGCAACCGGCCGCCAGGCGGTCCAATACGTGCTCGATGTGTGCCGAGCCAACGGCGCCGAGTTCCTCGTCAAGTCGAAATCCCTCACCTCGGAGGAGGTCGAAATGAACCAGGGTCTCGCCGCGGAAGGGATCCGTGCGATCGAGACGGACCTGGGCGAGCTCCTCTGCCAGGTGGCCGGGGAGAAGCCGTCCCATCTCGTATTCCCCGCGATCCACATGACCTCGGATCGGATCGCCCGCATGCTCTCGGAGGCGTACGGAGAGCCGATCGCCCCGGAGCCCTCGAGCATCCTGTCCGCCGTCCGCGCCCGATTGCGGCCGCAATTCCTGGCGGCGAAGGTCGGCGTGACGGGCGCGAACATCGGGGTCGCCGAGACTGGATCGATTGTCGTCGAGACGAACGAGGGCAACGGCCGCCTCGTCACGAGTGTGCCGAAGGTCCACGTCGCCCTGATCGGCCTCGAGAAGATCGTGCGGTGTTGGGAGGATGCCGCGGACCTCGTCCGCGGTCATGCGATCAGCGCGACCGGGCAGCGGATGACCGTGTATGTGTCCATGATCTCCCAGCGTCAGCCCGTCGCGAAGGATCCGGCGGGGAGGGAGTTCCACGTGATCATCCTGGACAACGGACGGACTCGGATGCGGGCCGACCCGTGGTTCCGGGACGCCTTGAACTGCATCCGCTGCGGCGCCTGCATGAACGTGTGCCCGACCTACGGCGTCACGGGCGGCCACGTGTTCGGCCACATCTATCCGGGTCCGATCGGCATCCCTTGGACGGCGAACGTCCATGGCCTCGAGGAGGCCTCCTTCGCCCACCTCTGCGTCTCGTGCGGGCTGTGCCACGAGATCTGCCCCGTCGACATCGACATCCCGTTGATGATCGCGAAGGTGAAGGACCAGGACGTCGAGGCGCACGGGCAGCCGACCGCGGAGCGGTTCTTCATGGCCTCCGAGGCGTTTGCGAAGGTCGCCTGTCTGTCGGCTCCCCTGGCGAACCGCTTGCTGCGGCGGGGATCCTTACGCGTCCTGATGGAGTGGGCCGTGGGCGTCGATCGTCGGCGGACGTTGCCGGCCTTCGCCCACCGGACCTTGCGATCTCGGTTCCGGGCCCGTGAAGGCCAGGTCGGTCGGGTCGGAAAGGTGGCCTTTTTCCCGGACCTGTACGCGGAGTACAACAACCCTGATCAGGGACTACGGGCGATCGAGATCCTCGAGCGACTCGGCTACTCGGTCTTCATCCCGAACGTGCAGTGGAGCGGCATGCCCTACGTCTCGTACGGTCGGCTCGGGAAAGCGACGAAGCTCGCCGCGGACAACCTCCGGGTCCTCGGGCCGCTCGTGGACGACGGGTACGAGATCGTTTCGACGGAGCCCACGGCGGTGTACATGCTCCGCAAAGTCTACCCGAAGCTCCTTGAAGGGGACCTCGCGTCGAAGGTCGCAACCCATTCTCGCGGCTTCTTCGAGTTCATCGAGCCACACCTCACGAAGCTCTCCCTTCGACCGACCACCGACGCCGCCGGGCTCGTCGGATTCCACATCCCCTGTCACGATCGAGCGCTCTCCTCCGGCCTCCCGGCGATGCGGTTCCTCGAGCGCGCCTCGTATCGGGTCCGGCCGGTGGAAACGGGGACCTGTTGCGGGATCGCCGGAACCTTCGGGATGAAGGGCGGATGGCTCGGATACGACTTGTCGATGGCGGTGGGGGAGAAGCTATTCGAACAGTTCCGCGGGAGCGGGTGCGACCTCATTGCGACGGAGAGCAGCGTCTGCACCCTTCAGTTGCAGGACGGACTGGGGCGGCCGGTTCGACACCCGCTCGATCTGGTCCGCGTCGAAGGGCCGGCCTAGGGTTCACGCGGCCTCGACGTACTTCCCCGGATTGAGGATGCTCTTCGGGTCGAAGAGCTGTTTGATCCCTTTCATTAGCCGCAATGCCTCCTCGCCGCCGTGCGCGTGCATCTGTTCGCGCATGAGGGCGGCCTTTTGGACCCCGACGCCATGTTCCCCGGTAATCGTCCCTCCGATGCGGATCGCGTACCGGCAAAGATCCTGGGAGGCCGCGGTCGCGGCGGCCCGACTCGCGGAGTCCGTCCGGTCGAACAGGATCGTGGGGTGGACGTTCCCGTCTCCGGCATGGCCCAAGGTCGGCATGCGAAGCCCATGCCGGGTCGCGACTTCCTTGACGAGCGCCAGGTACTCGGCGAGGCGGTCGATCGGGACCGTTACGTCCTCGATCTGGACCCCGGAGGCCAGTTCCTTGACGGCCAAGTATGCGTGACTCCGGACGGAATAGAACCGTTCCGCTTCGGCCTCGTTCGCGGCGCGGGAAAAGCGTCGGGCCCCGTGCGCCCGAAAAATGGCTTCCGCGACGTCCACGAGGGGTTCGTCCAGATCGACCAGGAGGGTCGCTTCGGCTTCCTCGAAATGGGTGTGGTACGCCGCGTTCACGGCGAGGACCGTCTCGCGGTCCATGAACTCCATCAGGTTGGCCATGACCTGCCGACGGCGGAGCTCCTCGATCGCGCGGCCCGCGGAGGGCCAATCGTCGAAGGTCACGAGCATCCGAACGAACGGCACGGAAGGAACCGGAAGGATCTTCAGATGGGCCTCCGTCACGACGCCCAGGGTCCCCTCGCTCCCGATCATCAGATGGACCAGGTCGTACCCGACGCGGTTTTTGGCCAGCGGTTCGCCGAGCGTCACCGTCCGTCCGTTTGCGAGCACGACGCGGAGGGCGAGCACCCAGTCCCGCATCGTTCCGTAGCGTACGCATCGCATGCCGCCGGAGCTCTCCGCGATCGCGCCGCCGACCGTGCACAGGAAGCTGCTCGCCGGGTCCGGCGGGAAGAAGAACCCCTCCTTCCGGAGCGCCTCGTTGAGGTCGTCGAGCACGACGCCGGCTTGCACTTGGACGTACCAGTTCACCGGGTCGATCCTCAGGATCCGGTTGAACCGCTGCATGTCCAGGATGATCGCCCCGTCGAGGACGACGGCTCCCGTGAGACTGGTCCCGGCCCCGCGGGCGACGACGGGCACGCGACGGCGGGTGGCGACCTCGAGAATTCGGCCGACCTGATCCTCCGTCGAAGGGCGGGTGACGACCGCCGGCGTCGCCTCGAAGTCCGCCATGTCCTTACGAAACGCCTCGAGGGCACCCGACTCCGTGAGGACGTTTTCCGCGCCGACAATCGCACCCAGTTCCGAGGCCAAGTCGAGAACACGTGAACGCCCGGGCATCGAGGGAAGTAAACGGTACGCCGCCCAAAAGGGCTTGGACCGCTTGCCCCAGGGTCCGCTCGGGCGGCATGTGTTCGGTCCGCACCGCGAGAGTCAAGTATTAGCACGCCCTTCCCGCCCCGGGGGAGGTAGACGGCCCTGCCGTCCGTCGCGGCTCCGCATTGCTTACGTGCCTTGTGCGCGAGCTGCGTCGAGGGTCGCTCATCCAGATAGGCGTTCGGTTGGAGGAAGATCTGTGGTCGAAATGATGGAAGAAGAGCCCAGGGAGAAGGTCGTTGTATCCGGCGAAACGATGCAGATTGGGAAGAGCCGTCCTCCGTTGCCGCTTACCGACTTGCCGGAGCCGGAGGAGGTCTTCAAGATCAAGGGCCGGATCGGAACGAAACAACTGTTCTTGTACGTCCTCGGTCCGAGCATGATCGCGCTCGGCGTTTCCATTGGGAGCGGCGAGTGGCTCGTTGGGCCGCGTACCGTGGGCGGGTCCTCGACCGGCTTCATTGGAATCGGGTGGATCGTCCTCGTGTCCGCCATCCTCCAGGTCTTCTACAACGTCGAACTCGGGCGTTTCACCCTCGCCACGGGGGAAGCTCCCGTCGTCGCGTTCGGCCGCGTGCCCCCCGGATTCTGGCTCTGGACGCCCCTCTCGGTGTTCCTCTTCTACCTCGCATTCATCTGGGGGGGTTGGGCCCAAGCCGCGGGCGAGAGTCTCTTCCCGCTCCTCTTCGGCCGCGCGAGGACCGCGGCCGAGATTACCACGGTGAAGGAGCTCGGGGTCGGACTCCTCTTCCTCGTGTTCGGCATCACCTTGTTCGGTCGAAAGATTTCGCGGACCCTGGAGATCGTGAACTGGTTCATGGTCGTGTTCATTCTCCTCTCCGTGGTCATCATCGCGATCCTCGTGGTCCCCGCCGCGGTCTGGGGGAACTCCTTCGCATCCCTGGTGACCCCCGCGGCCCCGCCGCCGGGCACGAGCGCGACGAATCTCGGTGCGCTGGCGGGCTTCACTGCGTTCGCCTCGGGCCTGAATTTCGTGCTCATCAACTACTACCGGGACAAAGGCTATGGAATGGGCAGTCGCGTTGGCTTCATCGCGGGGCTCGTCGGCGGGAAGCAGGAAGAGATTCGGGCCTCGGGCGTCACGTTCCGCGACACCCCGGAGAACCGGACGCGATGGCGGCGTTGGTTCCGATACCTGATCTACGACCAATGGGGGATCTTCTTCGTCGGCGCGCTCTTCGGCATGATGCTCCCGACGATGATCGTCTACCAGCTGGCCCAGACCTCGGGGACGAAGCCCAACGAACTCACGATCCCGACCTTCGCCGCGGACCAGCTCGGGGTCCTATTCCCGAATCTGGCCTTCCTGCGACCGTGGGCGCTGATCGCCGGATTCATGATCCTGTTCTCCACGCAGCTCGTCGTCTTCGAGCTCCTCACCCGACAGTTTGTCGATGGCGCCCATGCAATCAGTCCTCGGTTCCGGAAGCTCACCAAGGGAGACCCCCGGCGATTCTACTATCCGTTCATGCTGGGGCTGACCCTTCTCATTTCGGCGGTCATCTTCCTCGCGCCCGCGTTCCGACTGATTCAGGTGTCGGCCAACTTCTCGAACCTTCCCGCGATGATCATCCCGTTCGCGGTGATCTACCTGAACCGGCAGCTACCGAAACCGGCCCGGCTGAAGTGGTGGTCGTATGTGGCCTTGCTCCTGAACGTGGTCTTCTTCGGGTATTTCTTCATCAACTTCGTATTGAACGATCCGCTATTCCGGTTCTAGGATGAGGGATCCGAGACCGCCACGGCGGCGCCCGAACAGCCGGACGGCGCGGGCTGCGGGAGCGAAGCGGGACCCCGTTCGAACCGTTGCGCGAACGGTCGAGTCCACCCGCGCGACGCCTTCCGTCCTCCGCGACCTTCGGCGCGATGCCCTCGCAATCTTCCAACGTGCCCTTGAGAGGGTCGATCCCGAGCGAGCCGTCACGGAGGCCTTGCACCTGGACGGCGATCGCCTTGCGGTTTCTGGAAATCGCATTCCGATGGACTCGAGAGGTTCGACCCACATCCTTGCGATCGGAAAGGCGTCGATAGGCATGTCGAAGGGCGCGCTCCGCCTCCTTCGGCCCGACTCAGGTCTCATCGTTGCCCAAGAGATCCCGTCGCCTCCTCCGAGGGGCTTCCAGGTCGTCCGCGCGTCGCATCCGTTGCCCGACGAGGGGAGCCTCCAGGCGGGCGAAGCCGCGATGCGTTTGATCGACCGGCTCGAACCGGGGGACCTCCTCCTGGTCCTCCTCTCGGGCGGTGCGAGCGCCCTGTTCGAGGCGACCTCGGTCCCACTCGATGACCTGCGGACGGCGACCGTCGAACTACTGCGCAGCGGGCTGGGGATTCGGGACATCAATGAGGTCCGCAAGGGCCTTTCCAAAGTCAAAGGAGGCCGCCTCGCCGAGCGAGCCTCGGCCCGCGGTGCCACGGTGGTCGGTCTCATCCTGTCGGATATCGTCGGGAATCCGATCGACGACATCGGCTCCGGCCCGACGGCCCTGCGCTCTTCGCGGGGCGAGCGGGCGAAGTCGATCCTCGAGCGGCACCGTTTGTGGGATTCGATGCCCGCGACCGTGCAGCGCGTTCTGCGGTCGGCCGCGGAGTCCCGCGAAGTTCGGTCCTCGGTGCCCTCCGGCGCCGTCTACAACGTGATCGTGGCCGACAACGGACGGGCCTGCAACGCGGCCCGGCAGGAAGCGAAGCGACGGGGCTATGCCTCGCACATTCTCACCACCGCGATGGAAGGAGAGGCTCGTCACGTGGGACCGCTCGTGGTTTCGCAGGCTCTTCGATGGAATCCCGCCGCGCGATCTGTCGCGGTCATCGCCGGAGGAGAGACGACCGTCACGGTCCGCGGCGGAGGCCGGGGAGGGCGCAACCAGGAATTCGCGCTGTCGGCCGCCGAACTCTTGGAGGGCCGGCCCGCGGTGCTCCTCGCCTGCGGCACGGATGGCGCGGACGGCAACACGGAGGCCGCCGGCGCGATTGTCGACGGAAGGACCATGGCACGGGCGAGCGCCCTCGGATTGAAGCCCGAGGAGTTCCTCGACAACAACGACGCGTATTCGTTCTTCCGCCCGCTCCGCGACTTGGTCGTAACCGGTCCCACGGGCACCAACGTGGCCGACTTGGTCCTGTTCCTCGCCCATCGCCCCGGCCCCGATCGTCGGGAGAGGCTCAGCCGATCTTCTGGACAGGGTCGCGCGTCACCGCTCGGCAGTTCTCGTCCCGCCTAGACTAGTAAGGCCGTCGGCCGCCGAAAGGATCTCTGGATTAGGGCTCGCCTCGGCAGTCGCCACCATCTGTTGGAGATCAAGAGGATCTGCAAATAGCGGGGAGAGGTGTCGGAAATGTTATCCGTCGAGTCGCCGCTCCCATTCGCGTTCGGAGAGGGGGCCGGGAAATTGTTGAAGGTTTCGAGACATTCGGTTCTGTCCGCTGCGGTCATCGCCATGTTGGCGATTATCGCCTGGCCGGTTTCCGCGGAGACGACCACAACCGACCTCGGGACACTCGGCGGGGATTTCAGCGAGGCCCACGACGTCAACGATCGAGGTGCCGTCGTCGGCTTCAGCGAGACGACTTCGGCAGGCACGGTCCATGCGTTCCTCTGGCAAGACGGCGCTATGACGGACCTCGGAGCGCTGTTCGGAGGCTTCAGCGAGGCATCTGCCATCAACGGCCGGGTCCAGATCGTCGGACGAAGTGGGACCGGCGACACGGTCCACGCGTTCCTGTGGCAGGCGGGCAGCATGACCGATCTCGGCACGCTCGGCGGCGATGAAAGCCGGGCTTCTGACATCAACGGTCGAGGCCAGGTCGTTGGAGGGAGCGAGACGGCGGCCCTCTCCTTCCACGCGTTTTTGTGGGACGAGGGAATGATGTCCGACCTAGGTACGTTTGGCGGGTCGTTCAGCGAGGCGTTTGCGATCAATGACAAAGGCCTGGTCGTCGGCTATGCCGATACCGCCGCCGGCGAACAGCACGCCTTCTTATGGGAAGCGGGCACGATGACGGATCTCGGGACCCTTGGGGGGACCTTCAGCCAAGCCTTTGCCATCAACGGGCAAGGCCAAGTCGTCGGCAGGAGCTCGATCACAGGCGCGGGCCGACCGTTCCACGCTTTCCTCTGGGAGGCGGGGCGGATGACCGACCTCGGGACCTTTGGCGCGGACGAGAGTCAAGCGTTCGACATCAACGACCGAGGGCAGGTCGTCGGGAGGACCGAAGCCGGGGGGTCGGCTATCCATGCGTTCTTCTGGGACGCGGGCACGTCGACCGACGTGGGCCAGGGTCAGGCGTTCGGGATCAACAAGCGGGGGCACGTCGTCGGCGTGGCCATAATCGGTTCCGGCGAGGCCCACGCGGTCCGATGGAAGGTCGCCTGAACCGAAGGATTGGCAGGCGGGCGAAATCCTTCCCAGATACGTTGGCAAAGCGAACGGAGTGAAACGGGACGGCCTGGATTCGAACCCTTCCTCGTCGAGAACGGCCAGATTCTACTTCGAACCAAGGCCAAGCTGGGCCATGAAGCCGGCGAGATCGAAGTACTCGTGAACTTCGGTGATCTGTCGGCGTTCAAGCTTGAAAACCCCGGCCACCTTCATGCGGAAGGAGTTGCCCGTCGCAGGGATTGCGTGTCCGCCGGGACCGAGCAGCGGTCCTTTGTGCGTCCCCGAACTCGTGGTCTCCAAGCACACCCAGTCGCCTTGGCCGAAGCTCCCGTCTTTGCGTGTTCGAAGGTCCGGAAACGCCCGATTGAATTGCTCATAATACTCGCGGAGGGCGTCGCGGCCCCTGATCGGTTCTGGCGTCGCAGGGTTCACGTCGGTGATGGACTCCGCGTGGAGCCCCACGAATCGAACCCAATCATGAGCGTTCAGCGCATCGATCCCAGAATCAATGACCCGCAAGTTCTCCGCAACCGTCACGCGTTTCCCTCCCTCTGGGTTGGGCCTCGGGCACTTGAACTCGCCCCTCCCTGCGCCTTTCCTGGGAATGGGCTGGAGCGCCATAAAGGTCGCGTCGGCTGCTGCGGCGGGGCGGAGGGGCGAGAGCCTCACTCCTTCGGCGCCTCGACGCAGATCTCTGATTGGCATGATTGACTGCGATTCTGGGCGGAGAACGGGCCTGCTGGGATTCGAACCCAGGTCAGAGGCTCCGGAGGCCTCTGTCCTATCCAAGCTAGACTACAGGCCCTCGTGCGCCGAAATGGGTCCACGGATTAAGGCTTTCCGCGACGATGGAACGACGGGACTTCGTCGCGCTGACTCCGTAGCTTCCCGGTGGATCCACGCTTCCGTTCTCTCAGGACCATCACGACGACCGTCGCAATCGCGATCGCAACGGGGACAACCGCAATCCATGCCCAGTTCGCGAGCACGGACGGTGCTCCGGGCAGGGTGGGCTCTGATCCCGGGTTGCCGGCGATTTGCCAGCCGCTGTCGCGGTACGCGTAGACCGTCCCGGTCTCGGTGGCGGTCGCATCCAGATCCCAGGCGGTGATCGTCCCCAACCAAGACTTCGCCACGTTGACCACCAGGGTTCCTTGTGTAACCGTAACCCGGGGACTGATGTCGATTGGAACGAATCCGGTCGCGTTCGAGGTCAGCATCATTTTGTCGTTCACATAGGTCGCCCGGAAGTGCGTGGAATTGTCCTGTCGCGTGTAGATTCGGATTTGGTACGAAGTGTTGTCCAGGTTCGCGATGCTGCCCTTGACCTGGATCGTCAAGGCGATGTCTGCGCCGGCATCTGCGGATGCTAGCCGAAGGACATTCACGCTGTCGGGGAACGGGCTCATCGTGAGATTGCCGTCCGTCAACACGGGAGTCATGTTCGAAGCCCACAGTTCGACGACATCGCTCGCGGGATCGGCGTAGCTCCGATCGAACGAAACGGCAGAGGCAACCCCGATGCCGCTCCCGATCGCCAGCAAGCTGGCGAAGAGGAGCCCCGCGAGTCGGGCTTTCACCCCAAGGCACCTAGGTTGAGCCGGGATAATGCCAATGGTCCGATTATCGAGAACAACACACGGTCCGGTTTTTGAGAGTCGGGACCAACGCTCATCTCTTCGCGAATTCGGTGTAGCCGCAACGCCCGCACGACACGCGATCGCTATGTCTCGCGAGGAACACGCCGGGCCCGCACTTCGGGCAGTTCGCCCGCTCCCGGGTGATGCGGTTGCCGTCGATCTTGTAGAACTTCCGCTTGAGGCCAGCGATGCCCTTCTCCTTCTTCGCTTCGGCCATCATTTCGCCTCCTTCTTCTTGCCCTCAGGCTTCTTCTCCGCTTTCTTCTCTTCCTTCCGTTCCTCTTTCTTCTCGGCAGGCTTCTTCTCCTCCTTGGGGGCGGGCTTCCTTTCCTCTTTCGGCGCGCCCTTTTCCGATTTCGCTTCGGGCTTCGCCTCCGCCTTCGGTGCCTCGGCCTTCGGCGGCGCGGCGGCCTTCTCCGCCTTCTCGGCCCGCGGAGCGGGAGCGGGTTTCTCCGGTTTCGGCGCTTCCTTCTCCTTGACCTCCGGTTCAATCAGTTTGTTGCGGACGAGAATGTGCTTGCGCTCGACCGCGAGCGCCTCCTCTTTCGATTTGTAAACCTTCGCCGCTCCGACCGTTTCATATCGACCGAACGTCGAAGCCTGGTAGTCGATGACGACGATGTCCTTCGTCGCCTTGAGTTCCTTCGCGAGGAACGCCCGCAAGGCGTCTCGCGTCGGCGTCGGCTCCGCTTTGTGCGTCGCCTTGAACGTGACCTCGATCCGCTTCAGGAGCGGGTTCTCCTTTCGCTGCAGGACCTCGAGTTGCATCGGCTACCGTTCCATCCGCCGCAGGACGTCGAGGGCCCTCGATTTCGCGGTCTCGTCCACCCGCACGACCACGACGCCCTGGGACGGCATGCCGTACAGGACCGCCGCGGACGGGGGCGCGAGCGCGATGCAGACGAGGGCGAGAAGGTCCTCTTCGCCTCGGACTTCGACGCGTACCCGCTCGTCCGACTTAAAGGCTTCGGAGAGCACGCTCCACGCATCCGGCGTGATCGTCGCTGGGGGATTCGTAACTCGAAGGACCTTTGAGCCGATTCGTTGAAGCGCCTCTCGGAGCTCCGGATCCGCTTGTCGCTTCGTCTTGAAGTCGACGACGCAGATGTCGGGCGTGCGGCCGCGGGCCACGAGGTCAAGGGTGCAGAAATCCCCGACCGTCACCACAGGGCTCGCGCGTCCGATCGTCGGCAAGATGCTCGGCCCCTGTGTGAGGGCGCCCATCGGCCATCGGAGATACTCGCGCAGCGAATCCGGGAGTCGCAACGTCACGTCGGCGAATTCAGCGAACGCGGAGGGCGAACTTCCCGTTGACATGGATGCCCATCTTCTTCGCGATCTCGGACCGCTGGTGGTCCACGATGATGACGTACCCTTGCCAGTCTTTCGACGTCTCGCCGCCGCATAGGGGGCACTTGTCTTCGTCGGTCACATGACCGCAGTTCTTGCATGCCTTCGGAATCTTCACGACCATGGCTCAGCCTTTCCTCTTCCTCACGCGGCCTTCCGCCCTCGCGCGGTCCTCTTCGATCCAGTCGAGCTTCCCAAGGGCCGGCTGACGCATCGTCAGGCCGATCTTCGACTCCCGCGGCGCCCGTTCGTTCAAGGAGACCGCGACGATGCGCGTGCGGACCTTGTCCCCGATTCGGAGGTCGCGCTTCGTGTCTTTGCCGATCAGCCGCTGGCCCTCCTCGTCCACGTCGACCCGGTCGTCCATGACCTGCGAGATGTGCAAAAGGCCGTCCAGAGGACCGAATCTCACGAACGCGCCGAACTTAAGGATTTCCACCACCGTGCCCTCGACGATCTCTTGCAAGGTCGGCGCGAACACCAGGGCGTCGTACCGCACGCGCTGGTAGACGGCGCCGTCCCCGTGGACGATGCGGCCTTCGCCGACGCGCTCGATGTTGCTCGCGATCAGGGTGAGGGTCTTGTCCGCCCCGATCTTGCCTTCCAGCGTGGTCCGGGTGAGCTCCCGGGCGACCGCGTCGATGTCCTCCCCGAGTCGCTCCGGCGGGATCCGGACGACGTCTTCCCGCTGGACCCGTTGGTACATGAAAATCGACTGGCGGCTGTACAAGTTCCCCCTATTTAGCGATTTACGTCTTGCCTGTGTCCTGAATCGGAAGCGATGCTGAGGTCCCTGTAAGTCCCTAGCTTTAATGGGAGTTCTCTCTTTACCGAGTCGGTTGAGCCTGGGTAGGCCCACATCCGATCCCGCGGGGGTCTCGAAAGCGCGTCGAGCACGGCGGGCCGAGGGGGTCTCGCGGGCCGGAGGCGGGTGACGGTCGTGGGACGCAACGCGAGCGACCTCGTGGTCTTCATCGGGAAGAGACTCGTGCAGCTCGTCCCCGTCGTACTCGGTGTCGTCGTGATCACGTTCTTCTTCACGCATGTCGCGGTCCAGAACCCATGCGCGATTTGGGCCGGGCCCCACGCGACGCAGGATCAAATCGACGCCTGCCTCGTGAGGTTCGGATTGAACCGCCCCCTCACGGATCAATTCTGGAGTTACATGACGAATCTCGCGGCGGGCGACTGGGGCAGCAACCCCTCAACTCAAATCTCCGTCCTGGCGACCATTTCCGCTGCATTCCCCGCGACGCTCGAGCTCGTCCTTGCGTCGCTCGTGATCATGACCGTGATCGGGATTCCCCTCGGAGTCGTGGCCGCGAATGGCGCCGGCCGATGGACCGACCATCTGGTCCGGACGTTCTACCTGAGCGGCTGGGCGACGCCCACGTACCTGGGTGCCGTCGTCTTGGCGATAGGAGTGGGTCCCGTCCTCGGACTCCCAACGAAAGGGGACTTCACGAGTACACCCACGTTTCCGCGACCGACCCATATGTCTGTCGTCGACGCGCTGCTGGCCCTCAACTTCCCCGCGGTGGGCGACGCAATCCTCCATCTCATCCTGCCCGCTTCGGCCCTTGCGTTCCTCAATCTTGGGATCGCGACCCGGATGACCCGCACGTCGATGCTGGAAATCCTCCCTCTGGACTTCGTGAAAACCGCTCGGATGAAAGGTCTGTCCGAATTTCTCGTCCTGTACAAGCACGCCCTCCGGAACGCCTTGATCTCGACGATTACGATCATGGGTATCACCGCGGGGGTCCTCCTTTCTGGCACAGTGGTGATCGAGAATATTTTCCAGTGGCCTGGCATGGGCGCGTACGCCTACGATGCCATCACCGGGTACAACTTCCAAGGGACGATCGGCGTCGTCATCATGTTCGCGATTGTCGTTGTCTTGTCGAACCTCATCTCGGACATTCTCTACGGGCTCCTCGACCCACGAGTGGAGTGGCGGTAGGTGACCGAGACGGCTCCGCAAACGCGCAACAGCTCGTCGAGGGCCGAGGCCACACTCGTCTCGAAAGCCGAAGCTTCCGTTTTGCGGGATTTCTTGCGCGGCTTGCTCCGGGTACTTCGTGCGAATCCGCTCACGTTCGTGGGCTTCATTCTCGTCCTGATCCTTTCAGTGCTCGCCTTGCTCGTCGTCCTCGTCCCGGTCGTGACGCAACTGCTCCTCGGCCACACAATTCTCCTCACCCCGTTCGATCCGAACGAGCTCACGACCGACTACGGCCAGCCTCCGTCGACATCCCACTTCTTTGGCACCGACAACTTGGGCGGCGACATATTCTCTCGAATCCTTACGGCTCTCCCGCTCGATCTCGCGATTGGCTTCGGCATTACGGGGTTTGCCCTTCTGGTGGGAGGCGGCTTGGGGCTCGTCGCAGGCTTTTGGGACAGACCGGGGACGATCGGCGGCGTCGTCTCGCTCGTCATCCTTCGGGTGACAGACGTCTTCTTAGCGTTTCCTTCGCTTGTCCTCGCGTTAGCGATTGCGGCATCGCTCGGCCGAGGTACCGGTCCAGCGATGCTTGCCGTCCTTGTGACGTGGTGGCCGTATTACGTTCGCCTGACCCGGGGCGAAGTCCTTGCCGTCAAGCACCAACCCTACGTCATGGCCGCGCGGGCCGCGGGGGTATCCGAGGTCCGGATCCTGTTCCGTCACGTGCTACGTAACCTCTTGGAACCGCTGCTTGTCTACTACACCCTCGACATCGGCACCGTGCTCGTGACGTTCTCCACGATTTCCTTCGTCGGGATTGGGGTTCCGTTGTCGGTCCCGGAGTGGGGAAGCATGGTCGAGTTGTACCGGCGGTTCCTCCAGACGCAGCCGTGGACGGTCCTCTCCGCCGGCGGTGCAATCTTCGTGACCGTCTTGGCCTTCAGCCTTTTCGGCGACGGCCTCCGCGACATCTTGGATCCGCGCAGCCGCCGTGCGCTCGTCCAGGCTGCAATCCCTTCCACGTTGATGGCCAAAGCCGCGGCCGCGGCCGAAGCGTGATGCAAATGGCAGAGGCCCTCTTGGACATCCGAGGTCTATCCATCGACTACGAGGTTGGGGCTGGCGTCTTCCACGCGATATCCGACCTGTCGTTGCAGATCACGCCGGGCCGTGTGCTCGGGATCGTCGGCGAAACCGGTTCCGGCAAGAGCACACTCGCGCACGCGATTCCCCGGCTTCTTCAGGAACCTCCGGCCCGGGTCCGATCCGGACGGATCTTGTTTCGCGGAGTCGATGTCCTCGAGCTCCCTCGATGGAAGCTCCCCCTCCTCCGAGGGACCGGCATCGGCATGATCTTTCAGGAGCCGATCAACTCGCTGAACCCCGCATACCGCATTTTCGACCAAGTCGCGGAAGCAGTCGCGGTCCGGAAGCTGCGCGACTCGGGGCAGACGCCCACGCTATTCCAGGCGGTCGAGCCGCATGACTATTCGCGGGGCAAGCCGGTGAAGACGGGGCCGGCCTTACTCCACGCGGCCATCCCCCACCTACCCGGAATAGGCACGGGTGCACGGCGTGAGGCGCTGAGAACGGAGGTCTTAGACTACCTGAAACTCGTCCGAATCAACGATCCCGAGACGATCCTCGACTTGTATCCCCATGAGCTTTCCGGCGGAATGCGCCAGCGAGTCATGATCGCGATCGCACTGAGCGAGAAGCCGGCTCTCCTGATTGCGGACGAACCCACGAGCGCCCTCGACATCACGATTCAGGCCCAGGTTCTCACGCTGATGAAGGAGCTCCTCGAGGAAGTGCGGACGTCGATCCTGTTCATCAGCCACGATCTCGGCGTCATCGCGGAGATGGCCGACGACGTCGGAGTGCTTTATGCGGGCCATCTCGTGGAGTTCGGTCCGGTGGAGGACGTCTACACAAATCCGCGCCATCCGTACACGAAGCTGCTCCTCCGATCGGTGCCGAACCGATACAAGACGGACGGTCCCTTGCCTGCGCTAACGGGTTCTGTGCCGAGTCTCGCGAAGATTCCGCCGGGTTGCCCATTCCATCCCCGATGCCCTCTCGCCCGAGAGATATGCTCGCAAGACCCCGGTCCCGTGCTCGAACGGGCGAAGGGTGCATCCGCCTCGACGCATCTCTCCGCCTGCTACTTCAGTGAGGAGGTGGCGACGATCGGATGAGTCCCGCGCTCGTCGAGGCGCACGGTCTCGTGAAGCACTTCCCTCTCGGGCGCTCCCTGGCCGACGCGATATCGCGCAAACCCGGAGAAGTCATTCACGCGGTCGACGGCGTCTCCCTCGAGATCAACGACGGAGAGACCTTGGGTCTCATTGGCGAATCCGGATCGGGGAAGACGACTCTCGGTTGGCTCCTTGCGAAGCTCCATGTGCCGACCGCGGGCCGGATCCGATTTGCCGGTCAAGACATCACCGACCTCACGGGACGGGACCTCCTTGCATGGCGACGGAACGTCCAAGTGGTGTTTCAAGACCCGGTTGGTTCCTTGGATCCACGGCTGCGCGTCTGGCAGATCGTGGGCGAACCGATCCAGGCCCAGGAGCATCTCAGTCGCGCGGAGCTCAAGAGTCGTGTCGCTGAAATCCTCCCGATGGTCGGCCTGCCCGGTGGTTCTCTCGATCAGTATCCGCACGAGTTCTCCGGGGGCGGGCGGCAGCGTCTGTCATTGGCTCGGGCGTTGAGCGTCCGCCCGAAGTTGCTAATTCTTGACGAGCCCACAAGCGCGCTCGATGTCGCGGTCCAGGCCCAGGTGCTGAACAACCTTGTGGCCCTCCAGCAGGATCTGCAGCTCTCGTACCTCGTCATCACTCACAACGTCGCGGCCGTCCGGTATGTCGCAGACCGCGTCGCCGTCATGTACCACGGCCTCATCGCAGAGGTTGGCCCCGCGAAGGAGGTCCTTGAGCATCCGATTCATCCGTATACGAAAGCCCTCCTCGCCGCGCTCCCTGCGCCGGACCCACGCCGCCGCAGGGCGCGATACCGAATCTCCGGGGAAGTCCCAACACTGGTCCACCCTCCCCCCGGCTGCCGGTTCGCGCCGCGATGTCCGTTCGTCATCGATCGATGCCGATCGGAGGCACCCACCCTGCGGGCCATTCCGGGGCGACCAGAACAGCTCGTCGCGTGCCACAGGGCCGAAGAAGTCGAGGACGTTCCTCCGGAACAGCTCCTCACCGGCATCGCGTCGGCGGTGGGAGGACCGTAGCCGAACCGTCGGGCACGCGGATGCAGTTTACTCGGTGTCCGCCGTGCTTAACTCCGCGTCGCGTAGATTGTGTTTTGGACGACGACAAACGGGAGCGCGGCCCCCATCGGGTTTGCGACGAAGCCTTGCAGGTGTGAGTTGACGACTTGGAACTGCGTCGGGACCACAAGCCATGCTACGGTCGCGTTGTCGTACATCGCCTTCGTGATCTGGGCGTACTCGGCCTTGGCGACGTTCGGGTCGGTCTGGGTCGCCGCGTCCAGCACGAGGGTGTCCACGTTTGGATCGTTATACCCGGCCATGCAGCTGTTCGCGCTTCCGTAGCTGATCGCGTTGTTCTGTGTCCAGTCATCCGGAGAAATGTAGTCGGAGGTGTAGAACTCCTGCCCGATCGGGAATGGCCCGCCGTTCGCCGTTGTTTGCGCGATGCAGTCCCCGTTGCCATCCAACCGTTGAAGCTCGTAGAGCTTATCGATGTTCGGGATGCTGACGGTGTTCAACGTAATCCCGATCTGCGCCAGGTCGTCTTGCAGTAATCTCGCGACATCGGCCCAGTCCCCGAGGTTCACATATTCGTAGTTGATCGTATTCGGATAGCCGTTCG
>Ga0209376_1001856_pt1 | contig 20669 bp, 14 predicted proteins | sample GraSoiAngelo_134_FD_185891 | JGI IMG/M metagenome (GOLD analysis project Ga0209376, IMG submission 185891) | Grasslands soil microbial communities from the Angelo Coastal Reserve, California, USA - 14_0929_05_30cm (SPAdes) (version 2) | ecosystem: Environmental > Terrestrial > Soil > Grasslands ... | reverse complement strand
CGTCGCCAAAGGTCCAGTCGTACGAAGCGTATGGGGGCGATCCTCCCGTGGCCCTGGCAGTGAAGGTCGTGCTGACTGCAAGCTCCGTCGGATTTGCACTGATGACCAGAATCACAGCAAGGGCCGACCCAACATTGAAGGTAACCGACGTGGTAGCATTGACGGTGAGAAAGTCCGCGGCAGTGACCGTGGCGGTGAAGGTCCCGCTATTGGTGTAAGTGTGGGTAGTCGAGCAGCCAGAACCAATAGTGTTATCACCAAAGTTCCAGGTGCAAGTCGCATTGCCCACACCACCAGAGGGAGTGGCGGTGAGGGTGAGGATCTGTCCAACTACAGGGTTAGGCGTACTAGTAGTCACAGTCACCGTCAGTTTGGGGCTGACGGTTATGGTGGTGCTGTTTGTCGCGGTTACGCCCAGAGCATCAGTCGCGGTGACAATGGCAGTGAATGTTCCGGCACTAGTATAGGTGTGGCTTGCAGAACATACGTTAGCGGTACCGCTATCTCCAAAGGTCCACTTGCAAGTCGCTGTGCCAAGACCACCTGTAGTGGGTGCCTTAAAGCCGACCGCAACGCTAACCTCAGTTAGATTCGGAGTAGCGACTGCAGTTACAGTCAACTTTGCATTGACAATTACGGAGACGTTGGATGATGCTGTCTTGCCAGCCGAATCGGTGACCGTTACCTCTACGGTGAATGCTCCAGTCGAATTGTAAGTGTGGATCGTAGTGGCCACGGTTGTAGTCGCGGTCGTGCCATCACCAAAGGTCCAACTGTATGACGTGTAGGGAGGCGTTCCACCAGCAGGTGTAGCCGTGAAGGTGGGACTGACGGTGGGTTCGGTCGGGTTCGGACTGGCATTCAGGTTAACACCGAGCGTTGATACAATATTGACGATAACCGAAGCGGTAGCAGTGACAGAAAGAGTGTCGGTTGCTGTGACCTTGGCGGTGAAGGTTCCCTGAGTCGTGTATGCGTGGGTTTTGGAGCATCCGGTGCCCGTAGCTCCGTCGCCAAAGTTCCAGCTACACGTTGCCACACCAACGCCGTTGGCCGTCGTGGCGGTAAAAGTGAGGCTCTGCCCAACTACAGGGTTAGGCGTGGTGGCGGTCGCAGCCACGGTCAGCTTGGGGCTGACAGTTATGGTGATGCTGTTTGTCGCGGTCACGCCGAGATTGTCGGTTGCAGTCACGGTTACGGTGTAGTTCGCGGCATTAGCATAGACGTGTGTGATCGAGCATGCGGATGCGGGTGGAGAGCCGTCGCCGAAGTTCCAGTTGCAGGAGACTGGGGATACGCCGCCTGAGGTCGTCGCCGAGAGACTGATGGAATAACCAGCCTCGGTCGGGTTGGGAACGGCATGGATAGAAGAGACTTGTAATCTAGCAGCCACAGCAACGGAACGGGATGACGAGGTCGCGGTAATTCCTGCCGAGTCCTTCACTGTGACCGTCACGCTGTAGGTCCCAGACGCTGTATAGACGTGCGCGACTGAATTACCTGAGCCGGTAGAGCCGTCTCCGAAGTTCCAGATGAATGAAACGTATGGTTGTGTTCCACCGGAAGCGGTCGCTGTGAGGTTCACTGCGAGGCCAACCTCGTTTGAACCGGAGGCGGTGGCAACTGCAGTCAATGGGGGAGCATTAATCGTGATGCCCGCAGATGCTGACGCGAGTCTCCCTTTGGCGTCGGTAGCATTCGCTCGTACGGTATAGGCTCCTGCGACGGCGTATTTGTGGGAAGCCGTGCTGCCGGTAGCGAGGCTGGTTCCGTCGCCAAAGTTCCAAGAGAACGCGTAGGGAGAAGTGCCGCCTGAGGCCGCAGCCGAAAAGCTGAGGCTGGTTCCAACGATGCCAGAGGAGGGACCACTGACCGTCAAGGCTAGAGGGGCGGCAACAGTGACCGTGGCTGATGCCGAGCCAATCTTGCCATTCGTATCAGTAGCGTTCACTGCCACAGTATAGGTTCCGGCGCTGGTGTATGTGTGGGTCATCGTGTTGGGAAGGCTGGTCCCTCCACGCGCGTTGCTCGTAGACTCGCCAAAGTTCCAGCTGAATGTATACGGGGGGATTCCACCTGTAGCGGTGGAGTTGAAACTTATCGAGTCGCCCACCACCGGGTGAGTTGGGGCGTATGAGAGACTTGTTTGTGGTGCTAGGTTTTTGAAGAATTCGGTCATAGCGGATGCGGAGCCGTCTTGGGACGTTAGGGGTGAGAGGCCCCATGCGGTTTCGAGGGTGGTGAGTACCGAGTAGTGGTTGTATGATCTTGATGACTGGAATTTTGTCTTGGCAACGGATCCTGCCCAGATGGCTGGGACATTGCCGACTGATGAGCCACTTGACTCGGCGAATGTGATAAAGAGTGCTGCGTTCTGGGTGGTGAAGAGGGTGCTGCTCAGTATCTTCGGGACAAGCTGTGAGAGATACTTGTCTCCGGTTGAGAGGGGGCAATCGTGTATGTCGTCGCACTGGTTGGGCGTGAGCCAGTTGTAATTTGCAGCGGAAGAAGTTGAACCGAGGGATTTGAGGAACAGATCGTCTGTCTCAATGCTCGAGGTGACCACCGAGTTTGCCCTGAGCAGGTTGTCGCATCTTGCGGGATCGTTGACGATGTTTTGGAAATAGAGGAAGGGGAAGTGTTTAGAGTTGTACTCGGCGTTGGACGGTGAGAGGCTGCATCCCTGGGACACCGGATAGTCTTCAGCCCAGGCCTTCCAGGTCAGTCCCGCTCCCTCTATACGATCAACAATGTTCGTGGCGCTGACCGGGCACTCGGTCGGGTAGCAGTCGGTTGTCAGACCGAAAGTACTTCCGCTAGTGAGAGCGAGATAGTTGGGATCGCTAACAGCCGCTTCGACATCAGAATAGGCAGTGGCATACCCGTAGGTGTTTGCTAGGGAGTTCAGGTAGGGCGCAGCCGAGGACCCATAGACCTGTTTTGCACTAGCGTTGTTCATGACGATGACGACTATGTAGTCGAAGGGAGCCTGGCTGGGGATTGTTGCCTGGATAGTTGAATAGCTTCTCCTATCGTGATCCGTCGACACCGCAAAAGATGCTATCAGAATTCCGAACACGAGGCAGAGCCCCAGAACTAAAACCTTGAATCTGGCTCCCACTTCGACTTGTCTCCATTGTGTCTGCAGCCGTAGAGATGGTCTGGCTTGTACGAAAGGCCAGAGACTCTGTTAGCGGCCCGGGTCTGGCCCGTCACGGCGGATCCTGATCGTCTGAAGAATCTCCGCCCCACTATTTCCTACGCCGTACGATCATGAAGATCATCAGTGGGAACGCGCTCATTGCCGTGAGAAGGCCTCCGACTTTTAGAGTGGTCTCCGAGAATCCGAGGAAGCTGAGTTCGACCGGCCGAGCGCTGACTGTTACGTTCATGACTTGCGAGGCAGCGTGGCCTAGCGAATCGATCACCGTCACCTCAATTCGATAAACGCGGGGAATCGTATAGTTGTGGATCGGGTTTGGACGGGCAGATGTCAGACCGTCTCCAAAGTCCCACGAGAAAGTGTACGGAGATTGTCCGCCTGAAACTTGTGTGCTGAACGAGAGGCCTACTGGGGCGAGTCCTTGGGTTGCGTTGGACGAGGCGGTTAGGGCCAACGCGGGATGGACCCAGACTGCTACGGGCTTGACCACGGTGACTCCGCTGTCGTCTGTCACCGAGAGACTGACCTGGTATAATCCGGGCGAGGAGTAGGTGTGAAGAACGCCGATCCCCGTCTGGGGGGCTCCTTCTCCGAGCTGCCACACGTGGGCGACGATTACACCGTCGGGGTCAGAGCTAGTGGAGCCGTCGAAGAACACTGTTTCTCTAACGAAGACTATTGCAGGTGTCCAGGTGAACTGCGGTACGGGAGGCACGTCGTATTTGACATTGATGACCATGTAGGTCCGGATGATGGCCCCTGTGCTATCCCTGATTGCCACCGTCACATTATACGAGCCTCCACTTGCAAAGGTGTGAAAGGCCGGGTTGCCAGTCCCGTTTGTCCCATCTCCGAAAGTCCATTCGAAGGTGTAGGGTGCTGCTCCGCCGCTAGACGTGGCATTCAAAGTAACCGGGTATCCAGCTGCTGGACTTGACGGGCTGAAAGTGAAGACTGCTGTGGGAGGCTGGGCTACTGCAGCAAAGACGGAGCTTGTTGGCATCCCCGATTGCCATTCGTGTCCGGTGATGGAACCGGCGAGGTTACTAGGAAGAGAGAGAATCTTGCTCTGATGTACGAGAGGGTTTAGGGCTAGGCAGATGACTATGATTGTCAGAGCCTTTCCAACCATTCGCTTGTTACGAGTTGTACGGGTTGAGAGTCTGGATACGGACCCTCTCGGGTTTCCAAGTGTTGAGGAAATCATTGGTTGCGCCTCCCCGTTTCTGGGCACCTGCTCTGTGTTTTTCGAAGGCAGTCCTGGCACTCGTTCAGCCATTCTGAGATCAGATCAAAGTCTGGCCTGAGGGCGAGTAGGTAGTAGGTGTGGTAGATTCTTTGAAGGTATGTCTGTGCTTCGAACACTGCTGCTCGCTGCGCAAGATCCGGGTCTATGCCTGGCTGGTTTTCTTGATATTCTTGGATGAATGCTTCGACGGCTTGGACGGTGGCGTCTCCCAGTCCATGGGTCATCTTGGTCTGAGCTACGAAATAGCCGACGTCAAAGGCAGGATCGCCCATCCGGGCTTCTTCGAAGTCTATGACGGTTGTCAGATCTGGAGAGACGATGATGTTCCTCGGGTGATAGTCTCCATGAATGGGCTTCCTCGCGTGGAGCGGGAGGGTTTTCTGCGCGTCGATCAGCTGGGTTGAAATCGATTGTATATCCGATTTTAGAGTGGGAAGGAGCCACGATCCGGCATTCGCATATCTCCGAGAGGCTTCGATCTCATCATCCCGGAAGAACTCGCCGTCCAGTCTAATGTTGCTGTTGTGCAGTCTTGCGAGCCATCTTGCAGTGCCCTTCACGTAAGGCCCTGGATCTATTCTGCTTTCGAAGATTTCACGAAGCGGCTGACCCTCAGCTTGCTCCATCATGAGGAATGAAAGTGCGGGTATGTAGAGCACAGGGCTCGGTACTCTTAGACTGCTATCTTCTCCGAATCCATTGGACCTGAGGGTCTTCATGACTGAGAAAGTGTGTCCGAGACGCTCGTCTGATTCTCTGTATAGGCCGATGTAGTTTCTAGTCGAGTCCTTGAATTTTAGAGTGTAGTCGATTACTACCTTGCGTAGATGCCTCTTCAGGATTCGCGTCTCGAACCCCTGCAGCGGCTGCTGTAATCCTGGCTCGCCGAATGCCTCGGTGCTTAGGATGTCCTTTACGAATTCGACCTCGGTCAGACCATGAAGGATGGGCTCGTTGAAAGATGCATTGTCAGGATCGTTTCGAATTGTCTGAGTCATACCTGGTCCTAGTCCTCTGCTCCTATCCAGACGGTAAACCCGCGGAATCCTGTCACCCTCAAGAGGTAGCCATGTCCGAACCGATCTTGTCTCGGCTTATCCCATATGGCAGATCCCCCGTCGAGCCGGGCTCCCACAGTCACGCCTTCGTTGGACCATCCCCTGATTCCCATGGCCGGGGAGCATTCTTCGACGGCCGAAGGCCCCATTCTGAGGAGTTGCTGATAATCTGGTGAGAATCCTATCTCTGTGGAGAGTTTGGTTAGAGAGTTGGGAAGGCTGTACTCTGTGCGGATTGTACCCTCGCCTTTTCCGAGGCTGAGATTCTTCAGTATTCCAAAGCCGGCACTCTTCTTCTCGGAGTTCGAGAGTCTTGCCCACACCGTGTCGCCATATGGCACGCGTATCTCTGTGGAGTAGTTGTCATGTTCGTATCCGACGTCTGCGAGTGCTCCGGGATGATTGGGTGGAACGTCCATGTACGCGTGGAGGTCTTCCAGTAGATTCCAGTCGTCGATGGGGTTCCCGATGACCAGTCTGCCCGGTGGATTGCTGACGGTGAAAAGGTAGACTAGTCGACCGCCGTTCCTTGGAGAGAAGACTGCGTATAGCTTGTCATTCTTGAGAACTAACTCGTTTTCTCCGTCCGAGTCCAGGTCCCTTAGATCAGCATAGGCCTGGTCGCTCTTGTGGGTCATCCAGTACGCTGCTTCAGCAATTATCGCAGCGATCCGACTGTGACTCGCTATGGCCCGGGTCCAGGCGCTAGGCCCCTCATCGCTCAGATTTTCTCCATGGGCCCCGGTCCGGGGAGTGTGCCATGCCGTCTGCCATGTCGTCGCCAGCAGAGTCTTCCAGGCGAGCTGTATGAGAGCCGGGTCCGCTCCTCTAGAATCGAGCTCTCCGACTCTCTCTTCTGACCAGGCATAGTAGTTGCGGTAGAGGGACCATCGCGGGTCGTAGTACCACGACTCGTAGTTCTCCCCGGCACCGAACTCATCGACTAACTCTGAGTACGCGCCTGTGTCGATCTGCCTCTCGGAGCCTGCCTTGTGTGTAGCAGCCCATTCGGCCAGCTTGACGGGCTGCAGAAATGGGTTTTCTGAGAGCCATCTGAGCATCGCCTCGAACTGGAGCGGACCTCTTACGTCCCAGCCAACCCCCGCGACCTTCTCCATGTCGTCCGCATAGATGGCGACGAGCTGATTGTCATAGTTGGGGCTGATGTCAAGAACCCACTCGAGCTGGGCTTGAGTTTTCTCCAAGTCTTCGCGTGTCCGCGGCGGAATATTTCGTCGGAGTCCAAATGAGATAGGTAACGCGGAGAGTCCCAGGCCGTTCTTGATACGATGCATCTGGAAGTTGACCGGGTCCCAAGAGTGGTTGTAGTCGTAGAGTTGGCGAGGGCTCGGGCTTCCTGTGGTAGAATAAAGCAGCCTATCGTCTATCACGACATGCCGATAGCCTCCATTCATTAGTTGGCCGCTTGTCAGGACAGGAGCCATAGCTTCAGTTTCCCAGAGGCGTTCTGTTGGCCAGAACGTGGTGATCCTCTTCGGGTCCCAGTCGAGGTACCTCTGGTAGAGGAGTAGCTCTTCGTTAATCTGTCTCAGATTATGTTCGGGAGAGAAGAACCGCATCATGTTCTGACCATAAGATCCACCTATGAGTTCCAGCAGGCCGAGCCCTGCCAGCCGATTTACTTCTGAAAGGAAGTCAGGGTTGTGCCATGCTAGAGATTCGAGTAATGTGCCGCTGATGTGGAGGCTGAACGGGACACTGTATCGTTCGTGGAGTTTCAGGACTCGAAGGAGGCCTGTTTGAGACGAGGAGGTCCCGACGATCCCGGATATTCCAACCCGGTTATCATAGCCATCCGTGACCACGTACTGGTTTGCATGGTGGACTATTGCTAGAGCCCCGACCTCGCGTTGAACCGTGACGGCTGTATTCATCATTGGCTATTTGCCTCCGCGAATATGTGCTTCCAGCTTGACCGGATCATCCTGACCCTCCGAAGGTGGCTGACGTAGAGCTGAAACTTTCGAGCCCGTCTCAGCATCTTCTTCTTGTCTTTGGCATTGACGATTCTGCGAATCCTGCGGAGAGCTCTCCAGGCCACTCTGGCCTCTACCAGGACAGGGAGAGCTTCTTGCTCGTCATTCGACAGTGGCTGGACTCTTTCGTAGGAGTTGATGAAGCTGCGAGCCAGGCTCAGAGCGTGCCCATTACTGGTTCTCGGTAGAATGTCCGCGAGCGCTATCGCAAGGTCCAAGGACCGAGCTTCAATCCTAGAGCGATGGAAGTCTATGACCGCGGCTAGCCTGTCGCCTTCGAACAGAATGTTCTGGCGTCGGTAGTCTCCATGGATAGTCAGCTGCGGCAGATCCTCATACGAAAGCCTTGGCAGCGATAGCTCGATGTCCAGCAGACTGTCCTTGAAGTAATCCAGAGTTGCCTCTATCCCAAGAGCCGAGGGTTGTCCGTCCAAGGCCTCGACGTTTTCGGTGAACAAGTCCACTCGGTCTTGGAATCGGCTGGGGAACGGCTCTTCGGATCGGCTCATTCTCTTCGGGTAGTCTGCCATTATGCGGTGGTAAGAACCAAGGGTTACACCGGCCTTTGCTACTTGGCGAATATTACCTCTGACCATGGCTCGGCCGTGGACGTAGGGATAGACAGCATAGTGTTCTCCGTTGATCGTCACTATCGTCGACCCTGCGCTCGTTAACAGAGGAGCGGGCGCGGGAAACCCGTGGCGGGCAAGATGATGAAAGATCCTATTCGCTCGGCGGAGTTCCTCCAGAAGGCTTGTTCCGTACGATTCGTTGATCGAGAGTGGTCGCGGCTTGAGTAGGGCAAAATCACCACGCGGTGTGCGGAGTCGGTACACAACGTAGTGTGCGCCTCTGGCAGATTTTCCTGACTGAATAGCGCTGCCCAGACTGTAACTCGTAGCTAGGTTTTCAAGAGTATCGGGCCGAAGCTGCTCCATGTACACTCTCAAGCTACTGAAGCCCCCTCCCTAGACGCTGACCAGCTCTGTTTGGATCGTATTCGCTCTTTGTGCCGATTCGAACCGTTGGGATTCTTCGTCTTCGACGCATTTGAAGGGTGACAAGTGTGGCCGTGCCTGCGACTCCCAAGATGGCAATGATCGCAACTGAGACGAGACAGAACTGGCACGACTGACTTGACGTTGGCGGCATGCCATGCTGAGCGACATCGACTTGTACAGTGATAGAATGCGTTATGGATCCATTGGTAGCATTCACTTGTATCCAGTAAGGTCCGGGAGTAGTGTTTGGAGCGACGTTTACGTTCAGACTGGTAGAGCCTGAACCTTCAGGTGATAGAGTAATGCTCGCTGGGTTGAGCGAGATTCGAGGCCCAGCTGGTGAGATTGTCGCATTGAACCTGATTGTTCCCGAAGGACCCCCGTAGTTCGTTACCGTGATAGCGAGTGATTGGTCAGAACCCGGCTGGGCGTCGAGGGTCGACTGATCCGTGTTCAACCTGAAATCTGGATGAGCGGGCGAGTAGATGGTTAGGCTCTGGGAAGTATCGTTCGAACGGTTCGCAGAATCGATGACTGTCAGGGTCACTACGTAGGACCCGGCCGATGCGTAGGAATAGGTTGCGGAGACTCCTGAGGCTGAGGCTCCGTTTCCAAAATCCCAAGAGTAGGAGTATGGTGGATTCCCGCCTCTCGCAGACGCTGTGAAGTTGATACTATCACTTGGTTGCGGGCTAGTAGGACTGTACGTGAATCCATCTTGCAGGGGAGCCATTCCAATAACGACCGGCGATACTCCTGTTCCGGTATTGCCCAGTGAGTCGGCGACTGTCAGTGTTACCTGGTAGTTCCCATCACTATTGTAAGTGTGGGTCACTTGGAGACCTGTCCCCGCAGAACCATCTCCATAGCTCCACGAGTAACTGTAAGGCGGAGCCCCTCCTGAAGCAGAGGCTGTAAACGAGATAGATTGTCCAACGTCAGCCGAAGACGGACTGACTGTGAAGATCGCAGATATGGGAGGGGGCGGGCTAGTAGCGGAGACTGCCTTCTGAGAGGTAGCTGTCTGCTGTGGGATACTGCTATCCTTGACCGTCAGAGAAGTCATGTATGATCCTGCCGACGAGTACGTGTGCGTTACCGGAGAGCCTGTTCCGGCCGATCCGTCTCCAAAGGACCAGCTAAACGTGAAAGGAGACGTCCCACCGCCAGCGCTCGCTGTGAACGTGACCGGTTGTCCTGCCTGGGTGGAAGAAGGACTGTAGGCGAAGCTAGCCGTCAGCGGAGGAGGCGCACCCGAGACGGTTAGGGATTGCTGAGATGTCGCGGTCTGCTGAGGCGGGCCATTATCTTTCACTGTGAGGGCCACGGTGAGTGTTCCCGTAGAGGAGTAGGTGTGCTGCGGAGACGATCCCATTCCAGTCGATCCATCACCGAAGCTCCAGGAATAACTGTAGGGCGGGCTTCCTCCTGAAACTGAGCCGGTGAACGAAACGGTCTGTCCTGTCTGGGGAGAAGATGGATTGTAGGTGAAGCTGGCTAAGAGCGTCGGTGGAGGCGAGGTTCCGAAGAACTCTGTCATCGGAGTGGCTGAAGCATCGTTCGAAGTTAGACTTGGAAGATTCCAGTTCGCTTCGAGAGTTGAGAGATACGAGTAGTGGTTGTAGGACGTGCTTGAGCTGTAAGCTTTTTTCACCGCTGGGCCGGACCATTCTGCGACGACGCAGTCACTGTTGCTGTTGCCTGTTGGGCAAAAGTCGTGTCCCTCGTCGAATACGATGAATAGTGCCGCCTTCTGGGTGGTGAACATTCTGCTGGACAGGATCAGCGGGACTAGGGTTGCTAGGTAGGCGTCCCCTACTGCAACTGAAGAACCGTGCATGTTGTCAGTGTCGTTGGGAGTGAGCCAGACATAGTTCGGTAGTGTTGCTCCGTTGAGTGTGCCTACGAACTCCGGGTCGAGGGGCGATGTTGTGGTGAGCATGTTGGCGCATCGCACGGATGTCTTCATGTCGCTAAAGTCGATGAACGGATAATGGTCGCCCGCCCTAGGCGGCGTGAAGCTGCAGGTTCCAGAACCGGAAGCGTCCTCGGCAAAAGCCCTCCAGGTGAGCCCTGCCGCCTCTAGTCGGTCAACAAGATTTGGCGCATTAAGTTGGAAACAACAGTAGCCGTCAGAGGTGACGCCGAACGTGCTTCCCCCGAACAACGCAACATAGTTAGGCTCGCTGGGATGATCTACAGCCGTGTAGTGAGTGCTGAATCCGTAGGTCTGAGCCAGTGTAGCTAGGTATGGTGCGGGTATTGACGAGGAGCTGCAGCCAGAGACAACGCTTGGAGTGACCTCGCAGAGCCCATTGTTCTCCAATAGGATCGTGACTATGTACTGGAAAGCAGAACCGCTCGACAGGGTTGCATTGACTGTCTGCAATTGCCATGATGTTTCGAAGCCGATGGTCTGCGAAGCAGCCAAGACTGCCATCAGGAGGACCAGCCCGATGATTCTGCTTCTACGCTTGTTTTCAGTCTTCATCGCTCATCCTGATTTGAGTCCTTTGCAGTTCCTTCGAGACTGAGTCTGCTGATGAGTAGAGAGTAACTGACGATGATCTGATGGAGAGAAGATGAAGACAGAAGTTGAGCGTTTTTCAAGACATGTCACTGCAGGCTTTGATTATGCCGACTGGACTCAAGTGGTAGCGAACTCTCGCTGAGTCTGGGGCGAGCTTTGTTGACACATATCCCAGCGAGGCCTGCCTTCCAAGGCTGAGCTTCACAGGAGTTTCGGGGGATTTGATTAGAGACGCTATCTCCCCGGCGCTGACGGCTCCCTCCCCGTTTGTTGCACCTATTGTCAGGAGGAATTGTACTAGTGCTGGGTCGCTGAGAAATTCAACATCCTCTACTGCTGTCGAAGAAGGTGGTTTGACAGAATCCGTTCTATAGGCTTTGAGTGTCTTCTCAGCGATCAGATCCCACTTGTATCTCTCCTGAACCACTCGGTAGGCATTCTCTGTCATCTGTTCAGCCAGTTCTGGATTGTCGAGCACTCGAAGAATACCTTCTGCGAGAGCACGAGGGTCCGAGGCCAGAACCTTTACTCCGGTTATTCCATCTTCAACTATCTCGGAGAGTCCTCCAACATCTGAGACCACAACTGGTATCCGTGACGCCATTGCTTCGAGTACGACCATTCCAAAGGGTTCGTAGTGGGATGCTAGAACGAACACATCGCTTGAATTGTAAAGCGAGACTAGTTTCTTTTCGTCAACGAATCCTGCGAGCTTAACACGGTCACTCAGTTTCCTCCGGAGGACCTCCTTGGCCAAGTCCTCTTTGAGTGGGCCTTCACCTACGAAGACGAGGCTGACATCCTTCCCCTGCTTTCGTAGTTCCTCCAAAGCATCCAGGAGTGTGAAGATACCCTTTTCGCGAACAATCCTCCCGACGCAGAGTATGATTTTTCTGTCTTCAGAAATTCCGGTCAGGATGAGTTGTGGCTGGCGACCGCCATTGAACCTAGATGATTCGACGCCGTTTGCGATAACGCGGATCTTGGTTTTGACCGCACCGAGTACGTGTTGAATATGGTCGAGCATGTAGTTGCTGCAACAGATGATCCCGTCGCTCTGCTCCACTAGTAGCCGCTCGATGTCCCTCACTTTCCTGCGATACTCACCGTCCAAGCTACCTCCCCTTCCAATCTCGGTCGCATGAATTGTAGAGATTAGCGGAAGACCGAGTCGATTCTTGAGTTCCACAGCCGCCCTTCCCACAACCCAGTCGTGAGCGTGTATCAAGTCGAATCTCTCAGTCTCGAATAGCTCAATCGTCTTCGAGATCATCTGAGAGTTCAGATGATAGATCCAGAGGAGAAAGTTGGACTCGGGAACCCGGCCGCTATCCACTCGCGATACTGAGACCCCGTCAATAATCTCTTCGGAAGGGGCATTGGGAAAGTCGCAAGTTATCACGCGAACCGAGGTTCCCCTTTCCACCAGAGCCCTTGAGAGGTGGTAGACGTGAGTCGAAATGCCGCCTATGATTCTCGGCGGGAATTCCCAAGTTAACATCAACGACTTAATGCGCGTTCACCCACAATTCAATGCTCTAGTGTAACGGCTTACCTTTCCTTCGTCCTGTCGGGTTTGCGAGTGACAGATTCGTCCACGGATCGAAGTTCGTTTTCATCCTCCACGAGCATGAAGACGTCAAGGTCGACCCCCTCATCTCGGAAGCTCTCGACGATATTGTGAAACTTTTGAACTAGTGCACGTGCGCTAGCTGGCGTAGTGTATCCTTCGAGCTTTACGATCGCGCACCATTTTCGCATCTCAAATTCTACCGACATCTACTTTCACTCCGTAGCTATCCCGAGATTACTGAGTAAGTACCGTTGTTGCATATAGCCTGGACGTTTAGGAACAACAACAGAGGAAATGATCGCAACTCAATTGGCAAGTCAATCCGCGATAATTGATCATGTGAAGCGAATACGCTTCCAGCTGGCGACAGAAGAAACGCGCAGGACGATGTTGAGTTAAGATTTGATAAGAATCATGTGTCTAGAGCAAAAGCTCTTCCAACGTGTAATATTGGAAGCTCGTCCAATTCGTTGGACTGGCTTCGCTTGCGAAATGCTCGCCTACACCTGGTGGCCATTGATTTGGTGAACTAGGTACCAAGTAGAGGGCGTTTATCCGATATATGTTCGAAAAGCATCCGAACCGTTCTGTCGTGCTCATATGTAGTATCTCGCCGCCATCGTTAACAAGCTGATTGCCATCGACAGCACCTATCAAGCCGTACTGGAGAAATCGCAGGAGAGAAAAGTGTATGAATAGATATCCACCAGAGTGGGCGGTGTTCTAAGTGATTGGATTAGACCACAGAACAGTAATATACGCACCTGCCAATGCCAGTTGTACCACAAGGGAACCCTTACGCCACGCGAAACGATTACAAGGACGATACGGCTTAGCCCCCAAGTCGATCTTGAGCTACAACAACTGGCCAGACAAGAGCGTGTCAGCGTCAACTATCTCGTGACCTCGTCCCTCCAGAAGCTCACTGAATGGGATATCGCAGCTGAGAAATTCGGCTTCGTCGCCATACCAGGATTCCTGCATGCGAAAATGTACAGTTATTTTACGGTCGAACAAGCGAGGGAACTAGGCGAATGGGCGGCAAAGAACTTTGGAAGAGATTTCATACTCTTCCGGTTCAAGAAGCTAAGCCTGGACACCGTTCTCGAAACTCTAAGGTTACTCGGCTCCCGGTACGCTCGAATTTTCAGCCTGCAACACACCTTCGATGGCAGAGTGCATACAATAATAGTGAAACACGGACTTGGCGCAAAAGGGTCCATTTTCAACGAACAATTCTTGACCAGCATATTCAAGGGCCTTCTGAATCTAGACCCAGAATCCGAACGCACCGAAGACCAAGTAGTAATCCGTCTAAAGACTCCCCGCGAAATAGGCAAGCCAACCTGGTCAGAATCGTACCGTAGGCAACCCTCTGAGAGTCGAATACGCGAAGAAATCCCGATCTCTTACGGAGGATGACCGCCAACTCGGCACAGGTAATCAATCATGGCACACTCGTTGACCGAACTAATGTTTGAAGTCGAGAAGGCTGAACCCGCGCGTGTCCTGAGCGAGACGCGTACCATAAGACTTGAGGGGGACATTCTACTCAAGCTGGAGGAGCTTGCGAACCAAGAAAACGTGAGTATTAGTTTCATAATAAACAAAGCACTCAGGAGACATGTTGAGTGGGAGATCTATGCCGAGAAGTTTGGGTTCATGATGGCGTTTACATCCAAGATGAGGAGAATATTCGAGAGCCTCACTGACGCGGAAGCCAGGGAATTAGGCAGTCAGTCGGCGGAGAACGAGTATTCTGAGTTTATCAACTTCTGGTTCAAGAAGATTGACTTTGACACTACGGTAAAGGCCCTGGAACTTCTAGGTAGCGAGTACGCCCGATCTTTCAAATTCGAACACAGCTTCGATGGGAGCATGCACACAATCATTTTCAAACACGATAGAGGACCTAGGACGTCGGCATACTACGCCGAGATGGTGAAGGTTCTATTCAATCGTTTGAATCTTAAAGTGGACACGGTCGAGAGCGATCAACAGGTTACGATCGCAGTCCGGAATTAATTAAGGTGGTAATAACGACGGCTCATTCGGCCTGATCAGGCAAGGGTTATGCTGTCAAGCGCCGATTGACACGCGGGTCTTCAACGCGGAGCGCATGTCATGGGATGGCAGCGATGTTGGATCAAGGCCAACACGTTCAGTGCTTTGTTCAGATGCCTCATCATCATCATCTCACTAACGAAGGCACGATCGCAGAGGTGAAACCTCCGACTTGAATACGCTGTGCTGAATCCGATAACGGGAATCCAAGACTTGGAACCCTTGACTTTGGAACCATACTTTCGTATTGATATATCCATCTCAAGCCAGCCCTGCAGTGTTCCGGTCATCTGAAAGTATCCGCGGGGCTAGTTTGTAGCGGGAATCCAACGATTGCGGGCCATTCTTGTTCTTTGGCCAAAAGTGTTGGTTTAAATGTGAATGTTTTCCCCAATTCTCTGGACCAACACCCCCGGGGTCGAAGAGCTTCCTTCAGAGGGGATTGAGAATTTTGTCTTCTTCCAACCGATCTCGTCGAGTCAAGTCGAAGACCTTCACTTTCCATCTGGACACCGACACCATTGAAAGACTCACTAAGGAGGCCGAGCAACAAGGCCTCAGTGTAAACGTCATCGCTAACCGTGCGTTGAGGAAATACGTGGAGTGGGACGTGGTTAGCGAGAGGTTCCGGGTTGCGTCGACATTCTCCTCGCTTCTCGTCAAACTGATGATGTGGGTCCCAGAGGAGCATGTCCGCGAGCTTGGGAAGTCGCAGTGGCTCCACGAGTGGAGGACTGTTGCCACATCCTATTATCGGGAGCATGGCATCGTGCCTCGTATCCGCGTCCTTGAACTGTTCGGCCGATACGGAAGAATGTTCCATTTCGACCAGGCCACAACTGGTTCCACGCGAATATTGACTCTTCTACATGGTATGGGGAGGAAATGGTCCCTATTCTATGAGGGAATGTTGGAAACTATGCTTAGCGAAAGCCTCGAGGGCAAGGGAGTGTTGGAAACTATGCTTAGCGAAAGCCTCGAGGGCGAGGTCAAACGGTTTAGTTTGACTAGTACGGACAACCAAGTAGTGGCGGAGATTTCGATGGACCCGTTGAAGAGCTTGCAGCCGCCGGCCGATGACATATTCAAGCGTTTACACATACCTATGAGCGGGAGGGAACGGCAAAGATACAGATCTTCGGACCTCTCCCCGATCGCGCGGGAGACATCCGGAGAAGGCCGAAGGGGATCGAGCTGAGCAAACAGGGACGCTCTGAGCATCTCCCGCAGCCCGTTCTCCGATCGAACTCATCATCGAAATAGGCCTCTGAGCGGTAGATCTGGGAAGAGGTTTGGCCTTGATGCCTGGGGCGATGACCTGCCCCCATTTATTATGGGAGCCCTAATACGCGTCGACCTGTATTCATTCTTCCAATCTTAGCTACGGACTATGATGGTGACCTGTTGATCGCTCTCAACCATTTCCGCTTTGAGATTCAAGCGATCGAGAAGGGTTTTCAATGCCTCAGCGTAGTATGCTGACGTAGCAGATCCTCTGTCGTGCTTGATTATGATGGTGTGGGCTTTGCCATCAAAACTCTGGTCAAAATGGAATTCTCTGGCATACCGGTCGCCCAAGAACTCCAGCGCCTTGAGGAGTGCTTTGAAGTCTAGGGCTTTAAACCAGAAATTGACGAACTCAGAAAAGAACTGGGTTCCAGCCTCCTTGCCAAAAGTCCTAGCTTGATCAATGGTCAGTAGCTCGAACAGCTTCCTCATGACGCTACTCGAGACCGTTATCAGACCAAACCTTCCGGCGGGGTATTCCCAGTCTACGTGCCTGAGAAGGGCCTTGTTCATGATGAGACTGACACTCTGATTTTCTTGCTTTGCAATCGCTTCTAGCGCACGGTCAATATCTCCATCAAGCCGTATAGCCCTGGTCGCGATTGGAAGACTTTCTTTCTCCTCTGGCTTCTTTTCTAGAGACGAATCTGTCACGACACCATCAGGACCCATTTTTTCCAGCCTCACGCTTACGATCCGTTACTCGAGGTGTACGGCGGGGAGTTAGTCGTCCCAGATAAGAGTATTTGGCGGGCCCGTAGCTGACAGTTGTGCCATCATTGCAGATATTCTAATGGACGAGAATTGATGCTCAAGGGGGCCTTTAGACGTCCAGCTTCGCCGCAGAGACATCCCCGTTGTACGGGATGAAGGCATCGTGAAGCTTCTGGACTCTTCTAGTAGCCATCTACTGGAGGAAATTGCACGCGTCAAACCTCTTCGCGGAGAATACCTAATCTATTTTGGAATGGTCTATCATTCGGAGATTGTTTCCCATTGTTAGCATAGCTTCCAGGCCCTCGCTGCGAGCATGGCGAGATGGAAATTTTTCGTTCTTCGGGGGCCGCTTGTAGACTACTAACAGCGCCGCAATTTTGGTGCCATGGTTTTTTTCAAGCCATTTCCGCCTGCGCTCTCTTGAAGTGAATCTGAGCGCTCCCTCTACATCTCTCACGCTGCTGGGCCAATCCCATTCAGTCTAAAATGCATTCTTGAGTGGGATGAACAAGAATTATTGTGCAAAACGTGGAACCACGGGTTCCAGCTCCTATGCTACTCACGGCACCATCCTAAAAGTCAGGGCGAGCCAAATCAATTTCTCTCCCCTGCCGGATGTCTCTTCCTGCTCGGATCTTCGTGCTGCTCTCTTGTGAATATACTTGTTGAGAGATTTAGTCCTAGGCTTTTTGAGAAATGTCGGATCCCCCCTATGATGTCGAGAAAGATCCGTATCCATTGATGTCTAAGTGGCGCCAGTCCGAGAGGCATAATATGATCGCGGCGTTAAGGGATCTGATTGACGAGGCTTCCAGGATGGCAAAGTCCAAGCGCGCTCCAGCAAGCGAGAGGATCAGGTGGACCCGTCTTGCAGGTCAGTTGATCTGGTACAAGGACGCAATTTTGAGGAGTATGAGCCTTGAATCCATGGAGAATGAAATGTTCGTTATCAAGAAACAAGTCTTCGAAAAGAAACCGGAACAAAAACCTCCACCAGGCTACATGTACCCGACCTTCGCTGAGCCCGCCAAGAGATCAGAAACCCAAGAGCAGGGATAAAGTCCGCGAATTTCGGGCTTATCCGCTAAGATAAGCCGATAGCCAGCCCAGATCTCGATTCCAAGCAGGCGATTTTGAGAGCATAGATTTCCACGCTTATCACTCGGGGATTCCACGGGGATCAAGAAATCCTGGATAAGCCGATAACGAACCCGTCTCGAAAAAACAAGCGCGGATTCCCCCCGGACAGAAAGAGGATCCGGAAAATAAATTCGTATAACTTTTGCAGAGTCCCCGCGTGCCAGAGTGGGAGAGACAAAAGCCTGAAGGAACGAAAAGCTTCGGAGTGTTTGTTTTTGGTGCGGGAGGTGGGATTCGAACCCACGAACCCCTACGGGACAGGCGCCTCAGGCCTGCGCTTCCAAGACCCTTGATCGAAGGGTCTCTTTGACCTGGCTTGGCAACTCCCGCAATACCAAGTCCCTGCCCGCAAAGCAACGGAGCAGATGCAAGGCCCTAATTGGCTTTCCCCGCATCCACACAAAACCGCGTCTCGATCAAGAGTACTGGAAAAACGTTTAATTCCGCCGCGACCGGTCCCCACAAACGCTTAGACTAGAGCATGCTCTAGCAGCGAAAAAACCATACACGTGAACCCCTGCTATGACTACAGCAAAGAGAAAGACACGAAAGCTCAGAGGCTCCAGATGCCACGGATGGGGACGCTCGGGCCAACACCGAGACTCTGGAATGCTAGGCGGACATGGCAACGCAGGCTGGAAACGCCACAAATGGTCCGCGGTCATACGCTACGACCTGCAGATGGGAAGCAGAGGCTTCCACCCCGTCAGACAGAAAATAACCAACGCGATCAACGTAGGAGACCTCGCACTCCAGCTAGACCGGTTGATAGAAGAGGGCTCCGCGAAACAAGCCGGCAACATGGTCGAAGTTGACCTCGGAAAAGCAGGATACCAGAAACTACTGGGAAATGGCGGGATAAGCCAGCCGCTAAGAATAATTGTTGCAAAGACCTCCGAACGTGCCCAGGAAAAGATCGGAAGGGCAGGCGGAGAAATCGTCCTCCCAACAAAGAAAAAAGAGGACTGATCTCTAACGGTCAGGTTCATAGAACTATTCCAACCCCTGACCAGAATACTCCCCGGCGTCAGATCACCAACAAGAGACGTCGGCTTCACCGAGAAACTGATCTGGACCGCTATCACGCTCGTCGTCTATCTGATAATGGCCGAGACCCCGATCTACGGAATCACGCATACAGGCAACATCAACGACCAGTTCGGACCCCTACGAGTCATATTCGCATCAAACCGTGGAACACTAGTCGAACTCGGAATCGGGCCCATAGTCACGGCCGGTCTAATCCTCCAAGTGCTCTCCGGCTCAAAGATGATCAACGTCGACTTCTCAAACCCAGCGGACAGAGCCCTGTTCACCGGCGCCAGCAAAGTACTATCAGTATTCATGACGATCTTCGAAGGAATTGCCTTCCTGATAGGAGGAGCATACAACGTTACCAACACTGCAGGTCAGCTAATCACCCCCAGCCTACAATCTCAATTCCTAATCCTCACACAGCTAGTGGTCGCAGGAGTCGTCATCATCCTACTCGATGAGATGCTTCAGAAAAAATGGGGATTCGGCAGCGGAATAAGCCTGTTCATAGCCGCCGGCGTCTGCCTCTCCATAGTCTGGAGCACCATCGGGCCAATAGGACCTGTTTCAGATGGGAAAACCCTCGGCGCGATCTTCGCCTTCGCCCAGTCTATAGGACCAGTTCTATCTAGCCCCGGAAGTTTCTCTGCATGGCAGAGCGCCCTCTACCGAGGAGGAAGCGGGCTACCAGACATGGTCGGACTCTTCACAACACTAGGAGTATTCATCCTCATAATCTACCTCAACGGGTTGCGTGTCGAAGTCCCAGTCTCATACGCCAGATACCGAGGCTTCAGAGGACGCTTCCCCATCAAGTTCTTCTACGTATCCAACATACCCGTCATCTTCGCCGCCGCCCTCTTCGGAAACATCTTCTTCATTGGCCAACTACTCTTCCAAAGATACAACCCCACATGCTCTAGCACGGGACTAAACTTCTGGCTAAGCCTATTCCCAGGCTGTTTCGTACCTACGAGCTCAACTAACCAACAGCTCGTCCCCAGCAAGGGACTCGCATACTACACATTCGCCCCGAGATCCATCACAGTTGTCCTTGAGGATCCGATTAGAGCTGCGGTCTACATGGGGATCTTCGTACTAGCCTGCGTCTTCTTCGCCATCACATGGGTCGAGGTAGGCGGCATGGACTCTAAAACAGTAGCAAAACAACTGATCGACTCCGGAATGCAAGTAGAAGGATTCAGACGCTCCGGAACCACCATAAGACAGATCCTCGACCGCTACATACCAACCGTAACCGTTATCGGAGGAATAGTCATAGGCACAATCGCAGCCGGCGCCGACTTCCTCGGCGCTTTCGGTACCGGTACAGGAATTCTACTGACAGTAGGCATCATCGAACAGTACTACGAGATACTAGTGAAAGAGAGGATTACCGAGATATACCCTGGGGTCAAGGGATTCCTCGGACAGTGAGCCAGGGAATTGTCACGCACCATCATAGTAGCAGGCATACCAGGGGTCGGCAAGACCACCGTTCTACAAGAACTGGAAACCGTTGCGCGTGAGAAAAACATCCCGCTCAAGATCGTAAATTTTGGAAACGTGATGAACGAGCTCTTCAAGAAGCGGGGAAAAACAGTTCACCGTGACCACATGCGCCGTCAGGACCTCGAACTCCAGTCTAAGGTCCAAGAACAAGCTGCACGCGAGATCGGAAAGACAGGAGGCAAATCAGCCCTCGTCGTCGACACTCACATGTTCGTAAGGACCAAGGATGGAATATGGCCCGGAACGCCGCGAAGAGTTCTGGAAGAGCTTGATCCTGGCCTCATCATTCTGATCGAAGCGGACCCCGAGGATATTGCTAGGAGGAGGAATGCGGACCGAACGC